>Ga0307514_10000044_pt1 | contig 341953 bp, 369 predicted proteins | sample 16_EM_MG_FD_203088 | JGI IMG/M metagenome (GOLD analysis project Ga0307514, IMG submission 203088) | Populus trichocarpa ectomycorrhiza microbial communities from riparian zone in the Pacific Northwest, United States - 16_EM | ecosystem: Host-associated > Plants > Roots > Unclassified... | reverse complement strand
GCCATGTGGAGTAACTCTCTTTCAAGTTTGGTGATGATAGGATGCTTGATGGTGGTGAAATCGATAGAATTGTCTTCTTCGCGCGTGTCCGCTCAGTCGGCCGACTTCCCTGCAATGGCCGACTTCCAGGTAACTTACGTTAAGGGGAGCCAGGTAGAGAGTCTACTGTGGAGGGACAGGGAAAGTGCCTGGAGGTTACAAAGGGTGCTGCTTTCGTAACTTGGGCAAGGGGCTGAAACCCTGAGGAAGTGATTGAGATTTGGGGGGGGGTGGTGGAAATAAATATATATGCCATAGCCACGTAGCGGCTGAATGCAATATGATTAAAACAAACAAACAAACCGGGACAGATGGTGATAGTGGTGATGCACAAGCTAGACAGCAGAGAAAGCCCCGTAGCCAAGTTTAAGAACAGAGCAGCGGCTATCATCGAACTCAATATCAGTTTCCATAGGTTGAAAATCGGCTGCAAAATCTTCAGCGGTAGGTGATTTAAATCCACAACTAAGGCCAGTTTTTTCTTTCTTTAGGCTTCATATGCATAAAATAATAGACTAGACAACTTCTGGTTGTGACCAATTGGTAAAATCAACCTTCATTATCACTAGGGAGATTCACGGTGGAATAGAAAGGAATACAGCATCGTTCTACTTTCCTCTCTACGTTTTAACCGCAGTATCTGTGCCTCCACTCTTCTCTATCCTTAACTGCTAAAGAGCTGTTTCTTTTTCTGCCCTAGATTCGCCATTCCCAAGGATAAAGGCAGAAGAAGGTAGAAGAAAAGATAGCTCATGTTCATGTAATTTCATTTTACTTTGCCCCTAATAAACCATAGTAGGTCGGATGCCTCTAATCTATGGTGAATCCCTCTATTGTAATGCCCATCCTCATTTAGTGTATGTTAAGATACAATCCCACAAGCTTTCAGCTCTTTTATAGTAGATATACTTCCAATATGCCAATTGTTGATGAAAAAAATACATTCCGCCACCGACCTTCTAAAGAGCAAGTGAAAGCTTAAAACAACCCCTCAATCCCGCCAGTCTCCGGATCAACATCCACATTCAAATATCCGGGAGCTGTAGGCAGACCAGGAATGGTCTGGATATCTGCTGCCTTTGCGTAGAGGTACCCAGCACCAGGAGACAACCTAACGTCACGAATAGGAACCGTGAAGCCCGTTGGTGCACCCTTGAGATTGGGATCATGGGAGAGTGAGTATTGTGTCTATCACACGTCGGTTAGAACTATCAAGGGGAGCAAGGTAATTGAAATAGAATAACCTTGGCAATGCATACGGGCAAATGACCAAAGCCCTGCCTAGTATATGTCTCAACCTGCGACTTTGCAAGGTCGCTGAGCTCGATATCAGAAGCACCGTACATCTCCCTCGCAATGGTTTGCATCTTCTTTTCGATTGATAGCTCTGCCGAGTAGAGAAGCTTGAAGTCCTTAGGGTTGAAGCTAGCTTTGATGACACCCTCAGCGAGCTCAACGGCGCCCTTACCACCGTCTGCCCAATGGTTAGCGGGAATTGCATCTTCGGCACCTGCTTTGACTGCCTCCTCCTTGATGCACTGGATTTCAGCCTCAGTATCGGTAGAGAACTTGTTAATGGCTACAATTACGGGAACACCATAGAACTTTGCATTCTGTATATGCTTGGCGAGATTGACGCAGCCCTTGCGGAGGAGCTCAACATTCTCAGTGCAATACTCCTCGGCAAGTGGAGTACCAGCGGTTACGGGAGGTCCACCTCCATGAACCTTGAGAGCACGAACAGTAGCCACAATCACAACACAATCGGGAACGAGCCCGCTGGAGCGGCATTTTATGTTGAAAAACCGTTCGCCACCCATCGTGAAATCGAAGCCAGCTTCAGTAACCACATAACCGGTCTTTTCCTCGTAGTTCTCTTCCGGTTCTGTTCCGGCAAGCTTAAGGGCAATCTTGTCGGCTAGGACGGATGATGCTCCTATACTGATGTTGGCGAAAGGACCCGCGTGAACAAATACTGGAGTTCCCTCCAGGGTCTGCATGACGTTGGGTTTAATTGCATCTTTCATCAAAGCGGTCAATGCACCGCCAGCTCCTATGTCGTCGCAGGTGATTGGGTCTCCTCGTTTGCCAGTGGCAATGACCATACGCCCAAGACTAACATGCAATGTCAGAAGGTTTTGCATGATCAAATGATGGATTATCTTACCGCTCACGCATATCTTCCAAACTGTTTGACAATGCCAATACCGCCATACACTCACTAGCGACAGAGATATCAAAACCAGTCACACGGCTGTGCCCTTTCTCTGTCGGTGCCTGCCCAATAGTGATCTGCCTGAGGTGGCGATCATTGACGTCTAAAACTCGACGCCATGTGATGGTGTCGGGGTCTATATCCAATCTAGCAAAACGGTTGATTTCCTCGTCTGTGAACGTCTCGGGATCCGTTTTTTCAATTCCCAACTTTTTCAACCGCCGCAGCATAATAGGTGCAAACTTTCGTACACCGTTTTTATTAGGGACCAATCTGTTGTATAGAGCCTTGTCCTTCTGGGTAGATTCATGGAACATTCTTGTGTCGATGGCAGCGGCAAGTAAGTTATTTGCGGCAGTGATGGCATGGATATCGCCTGTCAGATGCATGTTGAACTCGTCCATAGGAATAACCTGACTATAACCACCTCCTGCAGCGCCTCCTTTGATACCGAAAGTTGGTCCCTGCGATGGCTGCCGGACGTTGGCGATCGCAATCTTTCCGAGATGAGCACCGAGTGCCTGGGTAAGACCCATGGTAGTGGTGGACTTGCCCTCGCCGAGAGGAGTGGGTGTGATACCCGCTATAAGTACATACTTCCCATTCTTTCTGTGATTCAACCGCTTTAAAATATCCAAGTTGACCTTGGCCTTAAACGCTCCGAATAGTTCCAACTCCTTCTCGGTGATTCCTAACTCATGAGCAATGACCTTGATATTCTTGGGATGCTGTGCCCGCGAGATAGCTATATCACTAGGGACCGGCGTCAGACACTTTAGAGGTAAGGGAGTGATACCCCGCTTCGCCGTAGCGTCATAGTGGCGGTTTGCAGAAGCAATTACGTTTTCCAGCAGCATTGCAACAGTCATCGGTCCAACCCCTCCAGGTACAGGGGTAATCTTCGATGCAACATCTTTCGCCGACTCATAGTCAACGTCTCCAACCAATCGCTCACCAGACTTGCGTGTCTCGTCCTTGATGTAGTTGGTTCCAACATCAATAACCACCACACCGGGCTTCAACCAATCCCCTTTGACGAATTGCGGCTTGCCAATGGCAGAAACTAATATGTCGGCCTGCTTGATGATACCCTGTAGATTTTTGGTGTGGGAATGGCAAATAGTGACAGTTGCATCTGCATTCTTCAAGAGGTATGACACTGGGGATCCAACGATGTCACTTCTTCCCAAAACCACAGCGTGTTTTCCTTGGGGGTTAACACCAGCCTCTTGCAACAGAACCATCACACCTTTCGGTGTGCAAGGAGTGAATAACGGACTTCCATCACGCTTTGCAAGTTCACCAATGTTGAGTGCGCCGAAACCATCGACATCTTTGGATTCCGCTACCGCAGCGGTAATGACGGCTTCTGAAATGTGATCGGGTAAGGGAAGCTGGACGAGAACACCATGGATAGATGGATTGTTGTTGATATCGTCAAGTTTCTCAAGCAACTATGTATTGATCCGCATTAGCCCACCCACGTCCGTCAGCCCAATGCATATTAACCTAATTAAGCAAGAAAGTGTATACCTCGGCCTCGGTAATCTCGCCGGGGAACTTGACAAGGCTGCAGGTGATATTTGCCTGCGAAACTGTAAGCACATGCGAATTTAAAGGATCGTGTATTATCCAAACAAACCTCCTCAGCTGCCTTCAACTTCATTCGCACATAGGTACCTGCAAGACTCCGCCCACATTAGAACTTACTCAGGGGATGATACTCCAGTAAAACAGAGGGATATAAAGTAACGACAGGGGCCAAAGTGAATAACATACTGGAATCCGACCGATTTCCAACTGCAATCCAGACAAACGGTAAGCAAAACCTTCTCAAGAAAATGCGATAGAGAAGATGGCCTACCCTGAACGATGGTTAAAGATGGTTTGAACCGGGAATTAATGCTCTGCCTCTCAGCGATATCTTTGTTGATCCTCTCCCGGATGCAGCGCGCAATGGCTGTTCCGTCAATCTTTTCGGCGACCATGATTGTTGAAGAGAAAGTGCGGGCCTGAGGACGGAGGTATGAAATACCGCTTCGCCTTATAGATGCTGCTACTGCTGCAGAAAAAAAAGACCTCGGACCAACTCCGTAGCGGACGGTCCTTAAAATGGCGGGGGAAGCCAAGTTGACGGTGGGGTAGGGTGACGGCCGGTGAACGGGAAGAGGGGCAGGCTTGCTGCAGACGAATAATTTCAGACAGAAGCACCTCGGCGTCGCACAGAATCGAGTCACACGACACGACGAAAGGGTTGATGCGATATTACTAGAAACTCGCTAATTAACTAGGAACCTATTTTGCACTCCGAATGGGTGGAAGTGGATCAATTGACGATCGATCGCAGGGTGTGTAGTAGGTGGTGAGCGGGTGTTGGAACAATCAAAGCCAGAGAAAAATCTTCATCAGATTCATTGAATGACTACGAGTTTATTGGTCAGGGCTTGAGCTATTTGCTAGACTATCACTCTGCCTAAACTGCAATGGAGCACATCCTTTCAAACCATAGAGAAGGGAAGCATGGCCAAATTTTCGGAGCAAATACCGTGTCAGGTACAGGCTGAGGGAATAGAATCCCAAGCGGCTCAAACACGCAGTAGTTTCGTCTCCACATTGTTAGAAACCCAATATAATCAGTTATTTCCATCTATTGACGGTCACAATTCCAAGCAAATCAGAGGTAGACAGTCCGTCAAATCAAAGCCGATAGATCAGACACAGCATAAAACCAGACAAAAGTTTAAGAGGAAAAGAAAATGTATATGCCACCAATAAACGCCAGAGGCCTTTCCCTTCACTACTGACAACACATCAACAAAGTTGCCGTTTCTCAAGAAATCTAAACAACCAACACGCTAAAGAGGGTTAAAGGAGAATGACAAACACTGCATGAGTCATTGTCCGTCATTTCTCACTTCTTCTTGGGGCCAAGCGGAGAACCAATATCTGCAGTAGATAGAATCAGCATCAGGATAGCTGATCGGGTGGAGATATATTTGTTGAACTCACCTTTGCCCCTCAGCTTGACACCAAGCGCACGCTCCAGCTTGCCGAGCACCTGCTGGTTGGGTACAGCGCGTCCGGATTCATAGTCATTGATCACAGACGGCTTCTCGTTGACCTTAGTAGCAAGATCCTTCTGTGTCATCGCGGGCTCCTTCTCCTGACGAGCCTTTGCCATGGCCTTGCCGACGCTCTGATCAATCTTTTTCGGAGGTGCAACCTCGTTTTCTCGATCGACCTTGGTAAGTCGCTGTCCGTCGGTTGACTGAACCTGGTTGCCAGTGGCGTACTGTACTAATTGTGAGCGGCGCGACAAAACTTCGAGTCCAAGAGTTCAGACCTTCTTGTCAGTAGCTACAATAGCACCAGCTCTGCGAGCAGCGTTGATCTCAGCTTGCGTTCGGGCAACTGTGGGACGCTGGCCAGTACCACGAACTCCTTTGCCGATCTTGGTAACGGTATCCCAATCGTCAGACATATTGATATGGTAGCACTGGTAGGTTTGAGTAGCTGTGTGGTAGTTGTGGTGGTGAAAGGATGGGGATTAAACGAATTGTTGAAATAACAAAGTGGCAAGTAGGTCCTAATTACAGTCAAAAAGGTGAGAGCTGTAAAAAGAAAGGGCTGAGCTGAGTGGGGCTTGGCGCGATGCGAACAAATGTACGGTCAGCAAGCGTCTATCGAATTCCAGTGCCTTCTTTGTCCATCAGGACTCATTCAAAAATCCATATAGTCATCAATATTCAAACGCATTCTCGAGTCTGATGCTATCGAAAATCCTATTTGGGTATTCTAATGTAATTCCTTATACATTTACCCCTCGGTGACGTTCTCGACCTTCACAACAACGGGTATAATCCCATTAGTCTGCAATTGGAACTTTCTGTGTCCAATAACCTCCAAAATTGAACTTATCGCACCACTGTGAGCACTTATTGTAATATATGTGCTCCTATCATTCCTAAAGATCTCATGCAATAATTCTCCCAATCGGATATATCGGTCCTCGTTGGACTCCCTGATATCCGGAACCCAGAGTTCATCCTTTTCTGTGAATCCGCCTTCAATGCTGAAATTAGGATACCATTGTGCGATATGTGATTTAGTGCTTCTCCTATCGCAGGTGTGGACACCCAATGTCTCACGGAGTTTCTAACGCCAATATACCAATTAACATGGCAATGTTCGGGATCGTTGGGTTAATTGCAGACCTCTTTGATCAGCGGCGTTGGAGGCTTCTTTTTATCCAAGACAATGTCGCTCCAGGTTATCTGCAGGGTGGTGGCCGAACGGCTACTCAACAATTAGACCCTGTACTGAAATTTCTTGGGGATTTAGATAATATACACTACCTCAGTGGGGACGAGTAATAGGATTCCGGACGAGGGATTCCTGCTTTTATCTGAGTCTTCCAAGCTGTATTCGCCTTCTTCGCTTCCTGGATTCCAACATCTGTGAGTTTCGCATCTGCCTACAGTCCGGTAAGCCAGCCAACATTAAGGTGAAGATGGCAATAAGTACCCAAACAATGGTGCCGTTTCCATCCAATTTTGACCAGTATTCCTATCCAATATCAGACGCAGGTTCGTGATCCAATATTCAAGATATTCACAAACATCCCAAAGCGCCTTGCCATAATACACCTCTGTTTTGGCCATCAGCAACTGCTTCAGTCCTACCGCTGTTTTAGGCAGACTGACCGGCAACATTGTGGTACCCCTGTCCATGCCTTGCCAGATACAACACCCGATAATTCGTGCCTTCGGGGGCGTCACAGTTCAAAGCATCAATAGCACTCCTAAACTTCCCCCACGATGACTCTAAAAGCCCAAAATTGCTCGTGATCTGGGGGAAAGAGAGTATATGTTAGCATTGGTACTTGCAGACTATAGCGTAGAGGAAGTACATAGTCAAAACTGGCCGGGTCAGTTTCGTCAAGGTCTTGCGCAAAGAAGCCTGGAATATTTGTGAGTTTGAGTAGAGCCATAGCTCTTAACACAAATATAAGAATATTGAGAAATTTAGTAGTGAATTGATATATGATTACAAGGTCGAAAAGGAAGCGAAGGCTTTTGATGAGCTGTGTATTGATATATACGTCGAGCGGGTGTTGTGTGAAATTGTATCCACTCACCGAAACACGTGAAGATTTGAAGTCCCTAAGCTGCTCACTAAATGTCACTCAGTATGTTTCAATGCAAACACGTCACTGGAGATAAACTCCACTGTAGATTGTTATTGGGATATCACGATGTCATGTCTACACAATCACGAAGTCTAGAAGCTCTAACCATGATCCATGCTCTGCATTTCCGAACCGTTTCCCCGCCCAATCCATCAATCGCTACGTAACATCATGCATGGCAAGGTAAAAAAGATTGACAATATACGTACCAAAAAACCCAATCAGCACATTAGCAAAACCGGAAAGCAGATCCTAAATGAAACCATACAAATGCACAAGGCAGCGTGTGTATATAAAGACCAAAACGAAACACCCCCAATAATAGATAACTTATCCTAAAAGTATTCGTAATTGCTCCTTAGCAGTCAAAATGGAAATATGATAATAGAGAGGCACAAGAGAGCTTGGGGCGGAAAGAGAACAAAAAGCATGCAGGAAACCCAAAAAAACCAAATCGTTCGCCCATTCATACATTTGACGTCAAAACAAGAGAATGCGGTGGTATCATTAGCAATTCCCAACCCTATCGCTCCTCACTCACTCGTGGCTGCTGTCAATTACCAAAAAAAAACACATAAAATCCCGAATCGCTATATGGCAAGATAAAAGTTGTTCACCGATACGCTGCGTAAACATCGTGTTCCACTCCATTTCCAAAGGTGTCTGAACGGCAATCAGTTGTCATCCCCACTAAGCCAAGAAATTGGCGAAGCAGAAGGATACACACCATTGGTGGTCTGTGACTTCTGTTGCCTATGACGCCTAGAATTCTCTTTGTTGCTAGCACTCGACAGAGGCCTAGGGCCATTAAGTCTAGAAGCTGTCGAAGGAGTACGTCCAGAAATTGATGGCTTTGGTATGTATTAGTAAATATTGACACAGCGGCCTGCAAGAGGTAAACATACGACATCAGTTCCATCGGAGAGCAAGTCTCTTGACTTCTTCCTAGATGCAGGGGAAGATCCACCCTCACGCTCCCTCCTTTCTTTCTTCTCCTTGCGCCTTTGCTTTTCCTCTTCCGTACGCTCTTTCTTTGGCTTCCTAATCTTTTCTCCGTTTTCATCGCGTTCTCTGTGCTTCTTATGCTTCCTAACGCTATTCTCGCCGTCATGACTCTCGTCTTCCGGAATCTTGGGTGGTTTTGGAGGACCACTCGGAGTCATTTGAGCTTGGTGCTGAGCATACGCATCTTGTGCAAGAGGAGACAATAACTGCCCATTCTGAAAACCACCAGGCCCAAGTGGAGGGTAATTTCCAAGGCTTGACACTGATGGATTCTGGGGAGAGTTGGGTATGAATCCCTCTACACCTAGTTGAGCTTGCTGTTCTAGCTGGTGGTTGTAAGTCACACGTGGTCTTGGATGCTGAATATCCAACGATATTCTATTTGATTGATTAATCGGTGCATCGGTATCGCGTAATGAAGGGGGCACCAACGGTGACCCAGCTCTCTCAGTTCGTTGACCATCAGAGTCAAAAGGCGACTGATGGAGGTCCCCTTGAGTGCCCTTGGCGGCTTCAGTCTCCCAAAAGTTGAAGTCGGGCTGCGAGCGTGACGCCTCTGAACCCTCCTGGTTGGTTTTGCCTTTGGAAAGGAGATTCTTGATGCCTGTGGATGCTGTAGTTTCCGACCATCGAGACATCCTTGGAAAGATTGACGAAGATCCTGATTCTCGCTTGGCATGTTTCTCAGATGACTTGGTGGGAGTGTTTCCAAGGCTTGCGCTAGCCGCTGGGAATTTCGAATTCGGTGGGGTACTAGGTTGTAGGGGTTCGCCTCGGGGTGGGGTGATTAATACTGTATCCTCCTGAATTGGTGAGATAACGGTGGCTTGATGTTGGTCATAGATTTTGCCACTGGGTTGCTGCGATGGGCCCGCACTGTGATAGCCTGAGTTACCAACAGAGTTGTTCGCGAAAGAAGTTGAAGGCCCAGCCTCATTTGAGTCTTGAACACTCCTCAGTTGGTCGATGGTGCCCACACTTTGGCTTTGCAACATACTCTGTTGGTAAAACTGCTGACCGTCTTTCAGCCCTTCAACTTCTCCAAGGAGTTTGCAAAGCCTTGAAGTGTCAGTAATTATTTCGTTGGGTAAAGAGGCTATCATGACTCACATCTCTTCGATTCTCTCCAAATCTTTAGAACTTCCCATACTCAATCCCTTCAGTGCCCTCCTGAAGACACCGGCCCTCTTTGCACGACTTTGAACAGCCTCGTCTTCTGCATCTTCATCAGACTTTGAATAACGGGATCGTCGGGGAGTAGATGGAGGTAGTGGTCGGGGTCCCTGGAGAATCTTCTGCACACTGCGTTCGGTATTGTGATCTACGTCGGTAACGATGTCTCGTCGTTGGTCCGCCAAAGCTTTCTTCATATCTTCAAAGGAGTTACGCATTTCCGCAGCGCTTCTGACTAAAGTAACTAAAATCTCCGTGTCACGCGCATTTCGTTGAGCATCGCGAACAGTGAGCTACAACAGTCAGTAATGAAGCTAACCCAAAGAGAAGAAATAAGGGCATACATGTTCCATCAGTGCAACAATGTCTTTGGACTCTATCCTTTCAATACCCCTGCCGGTAGAGCTGTCGTAAAGCGGAGAAGGCATACCATGGGAATTCCCACTTCCTAATCTATTCCGTTGGTGGCGATTGTAAAATTCCGCATCGGAGAGCATGTCGTCAATTGCACCCATTCCTGCATCGCCACGCATTCCTTGGATGGGTGTCGCGGTTCCTGGGGAACCAATTGGGTTTGCTGCCGAAATATAGCCTTCGTCCTTGCCTAGCGGTGGGCTTGCTAGGCGTGAGTTTGGTCGAGGAGATATCGAGGTATGTCGCATTTCTTCGTCCAGATTCATGTTTAACCCACGGTCGCCGCCCACACCAAAGTCGTTAGCGATCTCCCAGCTCGCAGGCTGATGATGACCAATCGGACCTTGAATGATTGAAGGATTAGTGTTGATATCGTCGTCATCTTCGGCAAAATGCGATACGAATTCTGGCATCGGATCGTCGGCAAGGGGCATCGCGTTGGCTCCGAGTTGTGGTTGAGGACTTGGTTGAGGGCTGGGTCGGTTGAAGGAGAGAGCTGAGCCAAAGTTGGAAGGATCAAGCACTGAAGCAACGGCTGAGTGAGCAATAACAGGGGTTGAGCGCATGGACGGATTAGCGCCAAGATCGAAGACTTGCTGGCCAGTGTCAACTTTGTCGAGGCGCCTGGTCTCAAAGCCGTCGCCCGTTACCGTGGAAACATGGCGTACTTCGAGTGACGTATCCTGGAATCCGCCATTCAACAACGCTCGCTCTTGCTCACGTTCGCGCTGCTCCGCAAAAAATAACCCAACAGCTTTTGCTTTTGCTCTAGATGACGTAGAAGCATCATCAGCCTCACGAATATCGGAGAGTTCGTCAAGACCCTTCTTGCTGCGCCTTCTGCGACCCTTGTCTTTCCTCTCTTTTGCGATCACAGAGGTTGGGGCAATGCTCATATCCTGGAACGACAGCTCCGAGTAACCTGGCTGCACGGTTGTCGGTGCGCCCTTCGTAGCCGATGAAGTAACACTCACACCATCATCGTCAATGTTGTGATCAACTTCAGTGTCGAGATTTAGGCTGGCAATACTAGGCGCTCCATTTCCGATTCCGTTCTTGCTGAGAATGGACTGACCAGCAGCAGACCGTTCCGAAAGGAGTGAGGAAGCGCCACCACCAACCTCGGAGCTGCCTAAGTTCAGTTCGCTCAGCTCAGGGAATTCCGATCTTGGAGGCCCAGGGGGGGGCGTGGTCCCACTACTTGGCATGGCAGTGGCCTTTGCATTAGCTGGATATGGTAGTCCTGATTTGGCCGTTAGGATCGATGCCCTTGTCTCCGCATACGTCCCTGGCGTGTCTGGGCGAAACGGGATGTCAGGCATCCGTACACGGTCTTCTCCCGTGGCAGGTACTGCGCCTACTAGAGAAACGCCTTCCCCGGACTCCGAATGAAGTGGCGATTGCCGCAACCCAAACCCGGGCGCTCGTTGATTGGAAATATCGTCCTATTGAGAATGCAAGTCAGCAAATGATGCATTCAGCATCTCGGGTTGTTAAAGGAGATAGTTCACCTCCGCGTTTTTATTCCCTCCAGCTATGACCATCCCCAGCCCGTTACTCTTGTCGGCATCCGGTGATAGAACAACTACCGGTCTTCCCACATCGGGCATGCTTGAGGCTCGTCCTGGGCCGTTGTTAGAAAGGTGGCGTCCCAAAGTGCCTTCAAGACTGGGTCGACCAGCACTCTTCTGCTGATTGGCTTTCATTCCCTCAATTTCGGGTAATAGCAACTCTCTAATAGTACCCCGGATGAGCTCCACAAGGGCAGGGTTGTTTGCGCTGGGATGAGACAGCACAGAGTGATCATCTCCTTCTATCTGAGCAGCCTTGCGACGGGCTCTCACCTTCTCCGCGGTGATCTCGTCCAAATGGTTGTCACGGCTTCGGCTGCGGCTTCGAGCACGCGGGGGCTTCAAGCCGTCATTGTTGTATGCCTTGGCGCGGCTTTTGCTTCGTGTCTTCGGATTTTGTGCCCGATGCAGTTCGTCTCTGACAGCCTGCTCTATCCTTTCCTTGTCTCTCTGTGACATTGAGATCCGCTCTCTGCTCAAGCTCCGACTCCTTCTCCGTCCAAGTTTCGTTTTCAGCCCAGCCTCCTGATATATCTCACTCTCCCGACTCACACTCCTGCTTCGTCCTTGCTTTGCAGCCCTAGTATTCTCCTCGTAATATGAGTCGCCAGTTCCGTTTCTCGAAACAGTCCGTCGGCGTCGGCGCCGCTCTCCGTAATCTGCACCATCCATATCCTCCCTTTGTGAACTGAGCATTGAACTTGGGCTACCAGCTTCGCGTATCACCGTAACGTTGAGTGGGCCGCGACCACTAACAATGGATTCATCTGCTCCAGATATGAAAGATGACAAAGACGAGTGATCACCAGAATATGACCTGGAACGACCGGCCTGCCCGAGCGTCAACCGATCTTCTCCATTGTGGGGGGCGAGCTGAATTCGGTGGGTATGAGTAGGTCGTCGACCAGATTTGTCCCCATTTCCCACCTCAGATATCTCCAATCCCGTCCCATCGGCCGATTGACTGACACGATGGCGTTTTGCAGCAGAAGGCGTAACTTTGACTCTAACGCTCGGTTGGCGTCCCGAAGAACCTCCAGGCTTTCCATTTTCAAAGTATTCGATCAGAAGAGACGTATTCGTTCCATGACTGAGCACACTCTGTGTGTCCGCGTTTTCCCTCCTCCTCCTTCTCCGGTCCGTTTGTATGGTAACTGCGCGGCCATCGTCCGGGATAGAATAACTTGTCCGATCGGTTCGTTTCGACAGATCAGTCGCTGTATAACTTTCCGAACCAACCATAGACGGCTCTGGTGCCATTGTTGGAACTCAGTGTGGATTGCAATACAACCGGATTAATTAAGCCCACTGGTGCCTCAAATGTAGGCCAGAGCCAAGCTGAGACCACAAATTACAGGAGAAATTAAATCGCGAAGCTTGAGTGCTACAAGTTGCTAAGCTGACGGTGTTGAAGCTTGCGGCGAGAATGCGACCGGCGATCTGAGTGTTTCGCGAGATAGTTGATATCGGTAACCAAAGGAAAAACTGCGACCAACCTAGCGGGGGCGATAAAGCGCAATGCGGTGGCAAGACGTAGGTTGAAGATGGCGATGGATGCGGAAACGAGAGGGTGATTTGGGTGTGTGAAAAGGTTACGTTGCGTTGGTCGAAATACTAAGAATTATCTAGCAGAAAAGGTGTGGGTGTGCGCAAATGAGTTGTTGGTTGGTGCGACGGGATGATCGAGGGATGATGAATGTGAGCTGCGCCGGGAACGAACGAATGAGTTGTCTTCAAGTGGGGAAATGTACAAAACGGCGAAGTAGTGTTGGGAAGAGGTACGATACTGAAAGTATGGATGTGAAGAGAACAATGAACCACAGATGAAGGATCCGATTCTACGGTTTTCACAGAAAGAGCAGGATTAAATTGGCTGTGGGGAGGCGAAGTCAAAATTGAGTGGCAGGCAGAGAGCATAGAAATAATATATCGGGAGGCACAGTAGCTGACAGCGAATAGCGAATAGCTAGCAATGGTTTGAGAAGGCACTTCACATACGGTCGCTCAGCTGAAGCTGTAACACCAAATGCTTTATAGAGATGTAGAGAATGGAGTTATTGATAGAGTCTTTAGGCCAAATTCAAAATAGCTGGTGGGAGAAGCTCTATTTTGCGTTGAGATATATCGTGATTTTTTTGCTTGGGAATTGCGCTCGAAAATCATTTCGAGGAGCGAGCCTGCAAGCAACGAGAAATTCAGGAACGAGAGCAGTCGCCAACTGTACTCAGGCGACTCCCTTTCGAATTCGCGGCTAGCTTGCTTCTCCTTCCAGTTTAAATACCAAGTACTTAATAAGTACCTAAGTAAGTATTCAGGGTTTGTGAGCTAGTAGAGTACCAACACTAAACACAGCTAGTTCTTACCTACGGTAATTGGCTGACTAAACTTGCCGTTATGGGACTGATTCGAACTAGTTCTAGCGGTTCGAACCTAGTAGTTCATATGGTGGGGGACGCCTCAAACCGGAGCACTTTTGCCAAGATTTGCGACCATTTTTGAACACCTCATGCATACGACCCAGGCGCCTTATTAGGGGCGTGGGCGTGTCCAGCGCCCACACCTAACAAGCCGCTAGCGGGGCACCTTGTAGCCACACTCCCACCAGAGCCACCTCCCACATCTATCCAACTTTAAGTTCAATTAACTCCATGAATTTTACTTTAACCAAGATATTATTTATATGTGAAATGTAATTAACAAGATGTTCCTTCACTTGCTTTTCTCCTCTTTTAGTTTCCTATAATATTCAAGAAGTTGTTGTAGATCAAGTACAGTGGCTTAGATATGGAATGTATTTACCATGTACTCTACAAACCACTCTCATGAAGGGAGCATGGTAGCAGGGGTACAGTAGCAACTGCCCTAAGCAATACCAGGATTTTTCTTAAAAATTGCAACAAATTGAATATTACTCAACAACCACTCATTTGGGCGAAGATTAGAAACAGTAGTATAATAGATAACTCTAAGAGCTAGCTGTTAATAAAACAATTGAGTCAATCAAATGATATTTAAGGAAGCTAGAAATGTGACTGAGAGTTCATGATGCTGTCAAATTTTTGAACTCCTATTACCCCTTATTTTATTATCAATTGTCAGTTGAATTTTCAAGTAGTAATATCAGAGTAGTGTTAGCAACGGGTCTGGGTAACCCACCAGCAGTCTGGGTTTGGACCGCAAAAATCAGTTGGTTTGGTTTCAGACCCATCTAAAAACCCAACCGGCTGACTTTTGGCAGGCCAAACCTGGACTCGTACCCGTGAACCCACAGGTTTCGCCAGGTTTGGCTAGACCTGTCGGTTCCAATCTCCGGTTCCGCGTTTTGGGTTTCACATATATGGTCGTATTCAGATATATTACTGTTGATTGTAAATTATTGACATTGGTACATTACAGTCCATTTTCAATGTATTGGCTGCCTGAATAATCAAAACGACTAAACACATGCGCCCTACCACATCCTGAAAATGAGTGTCAACAGACCGTCAATGATTTTGGGTCTTGCATTTTCAGTAATATGAGTGGCGCTTAATCACAAGCATCCATAAACAACGTAATGGCAGCTTGTATAGGCAAATATGTAAAGAATATTCCCGCCACATCCTCCGGGACAGTAACAACTCATTTCATTTTCAGAGCTACCGCTAAGTATTTGTGAGCCTTTTAGCGTACAAAAACAGTCAAAACCATATATATAGACAACGTCAGGAAAACCTTTGGTGCAACCGTAACCGAGATATATTATCACTGTTACCACTGTGTTATGCTTGCTTCCTATAGATTATGACTGCCTACCATGAACTTTGGCCATTATAGAGAAGTTGTGAGAATGTTATGCAAGTGTTACCGTATATAATATCGAATTACAGAATGAAGCAACTTTCTCATACTACATACATTCCATCAACCCCGTTTTTTCAATCGTCATCTCCACCACCGCCATCACCATCACCACCATCACCATCACCACCATCACCATCACCACCATCACCATCACCACCATCACCATCACCACCATCACCATCACCACCATCACCATCACCACCATCACCACCATCACCATCACCACCATCACCATCACCACCATCACCATCACCATCACCATCACCACTATCACCATTACCATCACCACCATCACCATCACCACCATCACCATCACCACCATCACCATCACCACCATCACCATCACCACCATCACCATCACCACCACCACCATCACCACCATCACCATCACCATCACCACCATCACCATCACCACCATCACCATCACCACCACCACCATCACCACCATCACCATCACCATCACCACCATCACCATCACCATCACCACCATCACCATCACCACCACCACCATCACCACCATCACCATCACCATCACCACCATCACCATCACCATCACCACCATTACCACCATCACCACCATCACCATCACCATCACCACCATTACCACCATCACCAGCATCGGGTATTTTGCACTTGGATTATTCATCCCTAAACATTATGTAAAACCCCCGTAGTACCAGTGAAGCCTGATCCACTACTATCAGCATGGTCACAGCGAAGCCACTTTCACCCTGACCAGTGAAGCCCGATGCACCGCTACCAGCTTCCTCCCAGCCAAGTCATTGTCACCCGTACCAGCGAAGCCCGATGCACCACTACCAGCTTACTCCCAGCGAAGCCACATTCACCCCTACCAGTGAAGCTTGATCCACCACTACCAGCTTGCTCCCAGTGAAGCCACATTGTCAGAGAGGTGAGAGTGAGAATTCCACCGCTAACAGCTTGCTCCCAGCGAAGCCAGATTGTTAGAGAGGTGAGAGTGAGCATTCCACCGCTAACAGCTTGCTCCCAGTGAAGCCAGATTGTCAGAGAGGTCAGAGTGAGCATTCCACCGCTACCTGCTGGCTCCCAGCGAAGCCAGAGATCCACTTCTCCCAGCGAAGCCAGATCCACTGCTACCAGCTTGCTCCCAGTGAAGCCACTTTCACCACTACCAGCGAAGCCAGATCCACGGCTAACAGCTTGCTCCTAGCGAAGCTAGATTGACAGAGAGGTGAGAGTGAGAATTCCACCGCTAACAGCTTGCTCCCGGCAAAGACAGATGGTCAGAGAGGGGAGAGTGAGCATTTCACCGCTACCAGCTTGCTCCCAGCGAAGTCAGATATCCACTGCTCCCACCGAAGCCAGATCCACTGCTACCAGCTTGCTCCCACCGAAGCCACTTTCGCCCCTACCAGTGAAGCCTGATCCACCGCTACCAGCTTGCTCCCAGCAAAGCCAGATTTTCAGAGAGGTGAGAGTGAGAATTCCCATCAGCAACAACCCTAGGTTCCGTCTGAAACACCCGGGTATTCCGGATGCCTCTGAAGGCTCTGACAGAGCCTCGTACCCTGTGACGGAGAATTACATGCTTTCCGTCACCCAGGCAACGGGTCACATTGCATACTTACCTCCATTACTTTGCACCAGTTATACACACCATCAGAACAACATGTGTGTTACACTCTTCGTAGGGGCTGCAGTTACATCAGCAAAAAATATTTCCGTCCGGGCGGAATGGCTCTGTCAGAGTGGACGCGCTCTGTCAGAGCCGTCAGAGACACCCCGGCCTCAATACCACACGGCGCGTTGCATATCGCCCTTCAATCGCTGTTTCACCGTTTCTTCTCGGTCTGTCGGTCTCCTATTTTAAACGAATGCTCTGGCATTGTGGCCAACTGTGACCATACATTGGAATGGGTTCATTGGGTACGCGCTTGCATCGGGATTCCAATGTGATGGGTGACGCTGCGAAAATCTCTCCTCGCGTTCCTTCTACCTGCGCGCAAAATGCAATTCTCACTTTACTAATTGTACGGTATTGCAAGGCGATGAGTGACGCTGCGAAAATCTCTCCTCGCATTCCTTCTACCTGTGCACAAATTGCAACTCTCTCTTTACTAATTATACACATCATTCCAAGTCGCCAGATCTATGTGGCTATTGACAATCCATTGCTAGTTCCGTCCGTCTCCTGTCTGACTACTAGTAGCTATCTCTGGAATCATGTGCGCGCAGCCTACGATGTTTCCCACGCTGAAAACTTCCAAAGCAACAGCTGCCGGTGCTTTTTTCACTTGTACAAATTTAGAGACGGGATTCAATTTACCTGAGTTTTCCGGTATTGTGGTGAGTGCCAGGGCTAACCAGTACTCAACGAAAGCTCCATCCTTGTTTTGGAGCTTGATTTTGAATAGTCGTTGCAGTTGCCACGGGAGATGCCCATTCAGCGCGCTATAACACCTCCCAGGGCGTTGCTTTACCCACACCCAGTCGTTCTGTCTATCCCCTCTGTGCCAGCTCTGGCTTCCTGTGCATCGACACATCTGAGATATGCGTTCACCTTCTAAACCCTCAACTTGAACTTTAATACCATGGTAAAAACAGAGCTCCATTGCATGCAGTTGTTCATCCGATATATACGTCCTGTTACGACTCTTATGTTTTATAAACTCCCACATGCCGCTGTATATTGCTGCGCGGTGCGTTGCGTCTTGCGTATTGTCGAGTAATGCTCTGAAGTCTTTGATCGTAGCATCAGGATGCTTTCCATCACGGCGGTTTTGGGGTCGCATGAATTCGGGCTTCGCATATGACTGGGGGCTCAGGGGGGCAGCCAGATCAGCACCAGAAGGGAGGACTTTGCAGGCGGCAGCGCTGTTCTCCCGACGCTGAGCGAGGGCTTGGACATTGAGCTCTCTGATTTCGAAGCAGAGGATGCGACGCTGAAAGGTGATTACTTGCAGCAGGTAGTTGAGATTGTGATTGGAGGCGTTCCAACCGTCCTTCAGATTCGTTTTATATGCTTATTCATGTCTCTCGGCAGAATACTGTTGGAAGGCTCCGTATCGACGAACCTGTTCAGCCCAATGAGACAGCAAGTGGATCTTCAGAAAGTTGAAGTTGGCATCTAACTCCTTGGAAATATCTATCTCGTGGCTAATATAATCCCACCAGGCGTTCATTTCACGCCGCTTCTTGGACAGCGTCAAAGTTTCAGCATTTGTTTCCTTGTCTACCTTTTGCTTCTTCACGAGTTCCGTTGTCAGGGCATTGGCTTTGGCCTTCGCCTTTTTGCCGGCTCGCCCGAATAAGAAGACATCTTTGAAGGTGTGAAAACGATGCAAGGCGTGCTCCATGTAGCTCAATGTTGCATCATCATGAGATTTATATCGAGCATACATATAGAATTCTAACAATGCCTGTGTGCACTCAATTGCGTGATTGAATATGGGACGCTGAGCAGGGTTTCCGCCTCGTAGAGACTGGGTTACAACTCCAAGCAGGTACCGGCTCATTTCCTTCATCTCCTTCCCATTCCATTGAGAAACTTCCTCATATGACTTATTTTTTGGTGTGAGGTCGTGGTAAGCAGGCACAGATAACCAGATTGCATTGTACTTGTCGAGCCGTTCGTGCGTCTTCATGAAGTGGAAAATCCACTTCTGGAGGTGGTCAAGCATGCCGATCTGCATTGTATGGAGGAGGTCGGGCCTAGGGAGGTCACTCACAATAAAGGGAATATGTCAAAAGAAGTTGAATCCTCGGTGAACATGGCGCGACGAGAGTTCCACATCGGCTGCCTTGGTGTTGGCATCGCTGAGCGTTCTATATAGGTTGTGATCCCGCTGGGGGTGTTGCTTGTCAGGATGCACACAATCTCCAACTTCATTTTTTGGGCACTCGCACCAAAAACAGACATGCCGCTCGAGATAATGTAGTTCGCTATACTCTGGACAATCTGCAAGCCATGCTGCTAAAACCGGTTTGCAACGCCTGAAGTTACCATCTGCACAGAGAATGTTGTAATACCCGCTCCCAGCACTGGGATTTTGTTTAAAGGTGAGTGGCTGGAGTAGCCGCCGGAGTACTTCGTTCAGCACCTCTCGGTTTGTTTGCTGCTGCTCATCCAGCCTCTTCTGAGGAATATTGCGGTTCTTAATTGGAATGGGTAGGAGAGCGACCATTACGATGCTGTGCATTGAGGGTATCTGGCGGATCTTCAAACATAGATTGCCCATTGTCATATATTCAGGCCACTCTTCCTTGTCGCCAGCAAAATTCGAGAGATGTGTTCCGTCGGACATGAAGATCAAGGGAACCAGTGTATCCCCCACTCTGAGCGTTGACTAAACGTTAATTAGCACGTTATTATCCTCGAGTATCGCTCCTTACCTGTGTCTCCCACCACCAGTCCGCAGTGTGCATTTTGGTATAGAGACATTTCGGGGGCATATCGCTGTTAAAGCAACACTGAGGGGCGAAAATGAGATGCTCTGCGTAGGCTGGCTGCTCCATCAACCATCTCATGCTTTTGATGATGTCTCGACTCCAGTATTTGATAGGGCGTTGGTGATTGTCACTCCATCTCATATCCTCGAGAGTTTGTACTTCCCACTCTCCGAGAGCCTGATCATCTGGCATGCTATCCACGAGCTTCTGAACGCCATCCCCGTTTTTGAAGCTTGGGAAACGCAGAGTGGTGTTTTCTTCCTTCAGCACGTTGTCATAGTACGTCTTCATGTCCTTCTTCTTGATCCCACACTGGATATATTTGTACTCTTCACACGTCGCAAACAGGTAGTAGGGATTATTTTGTAGGTTCGTCTCGAGGCAGCCCTGAGCGTCGTGTTCCCATGGCACAGCAATGTAATCGATCAGCGGAGCGCCGGCGCTGGGGTCTGTTTCCGTCCGCGGCAGAGGTGGCGGTGGTTGAGACTCCATGTCTGCGATGTTTTCAATGTGTTCGAGGTAGGGAAACGCGTCCAAGTCTTCGACTGAATCTTTGTTAGCGTTGAATTCACGATGCTGAGCAGGTTCAAGGCGTCAGGGCGCGCTGCGAATAGTCAGATTCTTTTGGCATGCAACTTGAAGGTGTTCAGGATGGTGTAATTTGATATGTTTAAGTCGCCAGCAGTCTGAGGTGAACTTCTTTCGGCATGAAAATTCGGGGCAATGGAAAGGGGTCTTTTCTGGCATTGTCGATGACACGCGAGGAGTGGAGTATACACTGGAGAAAGGGACGAAAGTTGGCGCTGGGCCGGAGCAGCCTCGTGTGTAAGCTCACGATACTTTCAGCTGACATATTGAGCCTCAACCCCATCACATGGAGGTTCCTTACACGCCAGGAGTTGCAAAAATGCTGCATGCGCGATGTCCCATAATACTATGAATAAACTAAAACCAATAAAAATAAAACCAGTACAAAACCCATAAATAAAATAAACCTTGAGCGATCCAAAAACCTCGCGACGCGTGTAATAATAAATGTCTGAGATAAATAGATTAGCACAAAGGAAACGAACAAGACAAGAACCCGACCATAACCTGAACGCAACAACCATCGCCTGCTCTGCAACGCGAGGACTTGTTCACTCCTCGCCTACCGAGTCATCCGGGTGCGCCTCAGGCAGAGGGACATCGGGGAGAGGGATATCGGGGAGAGGGACATCGGGGAGAGGGACATCGGGGAGAGGGACATCGGGGAGAGGGACATCGGGGAGAGGGACATCGGGGAGAGGGATATCTGGGAGAGGGATATCTGGGAGAGGGACATCGGGGAGAGGGACATCGGGGAGACTGTCGCCACCTGCCAATTCAATCAGCAGCTGCTGATCCACATCCACATCCACATCCACATCCGAGGTGTTTCCGGCTGCCTCAGCTTCTCGCAGAGTTGGCACCGCTAGGCGAGGTTTTTGCGGCGTCACAATCCCCAAATGCTCCAGCCCACTGAGAGGATGAGTCTTCGGGGTTTGTGGCCATGGGGCAGGCGCCAGAGGTTGTGGCCATGGGGTATGCTTGCGCATCTCCTGGCCTTGCTCAGGTAGCACGATTGGCTCATCGTCTACCATGGTATCTACATCGTCAGCCGATGTATTTACCATCTCTCCCTTGCCAATCGTCTGAGGTTCTTTGTCATCATCCTCATCCCTATCCTCCTCCTCATCCTCATCCACCACCACCTCCTCCTCCTCCTCCTCCTCATCTTCCTTCTTGTCATCTTTCTCCTCTTCATCTTGCTCCTCTTCATCGTCACCGTCCCTTTTCATATCCACATCGCCGTCTAAATCAACGCCGTCTGGTGCGTCCACATCATCCTCCATGCGCATATTGACATCAGGATGAAGTTCTGAGTCATATTCGCCGTCCGACTCGGTAGAATCAGTATCATCATTTGAGGAAATTGTCACCGGGGACGATGCTTCCAGCTCTAAATATACCCGCTCTAGTTAGCCCTCTGTGTCCGAGTCTGCCTCATACAGTTTAACAATACCTTTCCCTTTACCGTTTCCCTTCCCCTTCCCCTTCCCTTTCCCCTTCCCCTTCCCTTTCCCCTTCCCCTTCCCTTTCCCCTTCCCATCCTTTGTTTCTTTCCCTTTCTCGGTCCCTTTCTCACTGCCCTGCGTGTCCTCCTCACCCTCCCGATTGTCATTATCATTGTCATCACCAGGAGGGCTCCGTACACCACTCGGCCCTCCGGGATCCGCCCCGTTCTCATCATCATCATCCTCGTCAATTATCTCATCCCAATTGGGTGGTCTAGTGGCCAGGAAGTAACCTGGCTTGTACTATCGGCAGCTTGGCGGCTCAATCTTTGCCCTGAGATCATCGCTACCGTACCAAGAGAAACGCTCACCGGTGCGTTTAACCTTTCCCAGGCTAGTTGTCTCCGGATTGGAGCGATCGACTTGATCCCCGAAGGCACGGGGGTTGTCCCACCTCCAATTGTTAATTTGGTCACGGGTTTTGTCAAATATTTGCCCCATATATGAGCGGAAAGCTGCCCACCACTCCCGAAAAGGTGAACTCCTGCTCCTGCGGTGCGGCCACATCAGCTGGAATTGTGAAAAGTGACGAGTCGTGACTGGCTCAAGAAAGATTGTATCATAAAAGAGGTCCCAGGCTCTCTGATCCTTGACACCACAAACATTTTATATCTGTATGAGTCCACAGATGTGTTCCGAGATGGATCCCTTTATACGGTCCCGATTCAACGACAGGCATGAATTTATAACCGATGTCGGCATTTTTGCCCTAGCAGTTGCCTTCCCTTTTCCTTTGCTGCTGCCCTTTGGGGCCATCACTGCGAGTTGAAAATGAATCTACATCCAAGGCGTTAGCATTATGATACAGTTGAACGTAGCAAAAGGAAGCCCAGAGTGAACATACAAAGTTGTGTAGGTTCTCGGGTGTGTTTTGGAACAAGAGGCGTTGTTTTGTGCAAGTCATGTGATATCGAAATAGTGCAGGATGCTGGCGGTGTGTTTAATTGCTGCGTGTGTGTTTAATACGGGAGGAAAAGATAATGGAGGTGTAGGTGGGAAGAAGGGATATATATACATGAGTTCCTGCGATTTGATTCATATCCTGTGTTTTTTTGGTTAATGACCACAAAACGGCCCAGCTTTCATCTTATACAGCCAGAAAGCACCTCATGGACAAGGAGCCTCGAGACGTGATTTATTACTCGCGGTGAGGACAGCTCGCAACGCCAGGCGTTGCTTTGGCATCTCATACCACTTTTACCGCTCAGACCTCATGCATCTCGGAGCAAACTGAGTAGTTTTCAAGTTGTACCAACTGTGCAACCATCCAATACGGCTACGAATGACTAGCGGTGGAAAAAGCAGACGCAACTGATGTCATTGGATAGAGAGTACGTCATTGTTCGCTGTGCGATGCTTTTAGCTCTGCCAGAGGGGGATTTCCACCGGAAAACTGAAGATATACACAATCGATGGTTCAAAGTATTGTGCCAAGAACGAGTGCAATACTATGATAATCACGCCAAGAAGGCATAAACACCCTTCAAGCGGTGCAAATAGACCTTCAGACGTTGCTGTAACAGTGAATATCAATGCTCAGTTTAATCTGAGTTTAATCTGATGGCAGTGAACCCCATAATTAAATGCTTTTGAAGGGATTTTGTCCCCGAGTATTGTTACGGTTTAGAGTCTAGCGCGGTTAACACTGCGCCTCCCTTTTGTGTCAAATCCCTCCAGGGTCGCTCAAATAGGAGTCTACCTCGCCTGCCGTTGCATATGTATACAGAGGAAAATATTTCTACAGTCTTAACGTTGAACATCCATATTGGATAATGCCTTCCCAAAGCCCTTACCCTATCCCCTCTCCGGTTGTACGAAATGTTCGAAGTCTTGCTGATCGTCAGAATCAACAAAAGCATGGGCCTTCGGGGAATTCTCAACTTCCCCCTGCTAAGAGATGCGTTTCCGTACTGGCTGGCAAGAGGGATTCCTCTCAAGGAGTGAGTTCCGCAGCCACTACAATCCAAGGTCAGAACTCCACCCCCTCATCTTCGCTGAACTATTCTCGCGTTGCAGATATCACTCAACGAGTGACTTCCACCCCGTCCGCTACACAGTGACTGTCAATAATTACGCCAACTGCCACGCTGGGTACAAGCAGTTGTAACACACCAGCACCCAGCGGAATCACACAGAGAGACTCAACGCGTCGCGTTGTATCCAGCTCTGCATCCGGCATTGCTAGCACTCCCACTCCTCTCAGCGGTCTTGAAAACCTGCCTACCCCCATCCCTAATCCAGAAGCCCGCGCGATCATTACAAATCCACTGTGAACACGAGCTACAGAAAGGAATCAGAGACAGAGGCAGTGGCAATTGCAACCGCAGGCGGTGTCTACACCTCGATCTGTGGTCTCCGGCAGTCGCAGCATCCATTGATTTGGTCACATCGACATGACGCGTCTTGTATTTGCAACGGGCATGCTCCTGGAGCTCTACATGTGGAACAGATGGCCGTTTATGAGTGCAAGCAACTTGGAGATGGTAAGTTGTGCAACGCGACGCGTTGAGAAAGCATTAGCTGAAGCCCCATACTGGTAGATAATCGAGACGTACTGGAACACCGCAATGCAGCAAAACAACATTTGGTCCATAGCATTTGAGGCACACACAAAGGAGATCTTGAAAGAGGTATGCTGAAGCAACGGCCCACATTGGATATTACACGCTCAAACCGGTACCAGGTTCGCGCACAAGTCGATAAGGTTAAATCCCATTTTATTCAATCAGCAAGGGACAACATAGCAGAGCTTTATGATCTCCACCGCTTTGAATCCGCCGCAGAGCATTTGGAATTCATTGATTCCCTTCTGGCAGACAATAAGTATCTTTTTCCTATAGCAGAGCATGTGGAAGGTGGTGTACGCGGTCCAAATCCAACGCAGAGAGAGGCGAAAGCTACTAACGAATGGCTAGCGTCCACTTTACTTCATGGTGGAAGAAATCCGGCGGTTAATCTACACCAAATTGTATCATCGGGCGAATAACCGCGGTAAGTATGATGATGGATTTTATAATTCCATGATTGACGACAAGGACGGTCATATACCCTCGCCACTGATCATGTTTACCTGCACCGCATTGCGCCATGCTCTCCTGGAGTGGCAACAGAACAAAGGCGTTCATCCGAAAGCTTCCCAGTCAAAGTTGGAAGTGGACAGACCTGATCGCTTGAACTACTTCAATCATAAGAATGACGGTGGTAAGAACGCATTCTGCTGTGCTCCAATGGGTCGCAAGTTGTTAACCTCGCCTGGCGTTGCAGACACATATACATTCTTGATGAATACCTGGAACACACTACTGGAGAGCTACCAACAGAGGGTGTATAACAACACTCTTGCTACAGTCAAGCGACAGATCCAACAGGCGGAGAACCCAATGCCTGGCGTGGTAATCAGCGTGGAAGCAGCGCGTGTTGACAATGCTACTCTTCTTGATTATTTGGCCTCCGAAGTGGTGCTTGAGGAGCCTGAGATTGGAAGCACTGGCCCAAACATCCCGATGGACAATAATTGCACGGATGACGAACTTCATTTCAGGATGCCAGGGGGCAGCGGGGATTACGAAGATGAAGGTGATGAAAGTGACATGCGCGATGCCATCCCCACCGCCAGCCGGCGAAGACGGCCCACAACTGAACTCGAGAGGTTTGACCTGGGAATCAGTGATGTCGACGGGCATGAGGGCGAGGATGGCGACGATGCGGATGCGGATGAGCAGGAAGAAGTATCGCAAGCCGATGATGGATTAACGCAGAATGTGGAGGACTGAGAGCATAGTACATTTGACCTGGGAACGAGTGATGTCGACGGGTATGAGTGCGAGCATGGCGACGATGCGGATGCGGATGAGGAGGAATAAGCATCGCAAGCCGATGATGGATCAACGCAGAATGTGGAGGACTGAGTGATGTTGACGGGTATGAGGGCGAGCATGGCGATGATGTGGATGCGGATGAGGAGGAATAAGCATCGCAAGCCGATGATGGATCAACGCAGAATGTGGAGGACTGAGGGCATAGTACTAGAGAGTGTGAAGATTGGATTGTATATTTTAGACTTGTAAAATACGATAATGGCGAAGTAAAATACGATAATGGCGAAGCAAATGCAACGGCAAGCGAGGTATCTGAAGCGAAGACTGTATTGCAATATGTGACAAAATCTCAAACCTAAACATATATGGGGCGAGTGTGGCATCCGATATATAGCAATAGCGGAGAGGTAAAATGTGGCTATCGGCCGAAGAAAGGCATAAACATCGCCAGGCGTTGTGTGAACAGCTACAGCATAACTGCAGCCCCTGCGAAGAGTGTGACACATGTGTGGTTCTGATGGTGCGTATACCAGGCGCAAAGTAATGGAGGTAAGTATGCAACGCGACCCTTTGCCTGTGCGACGGGAAGCGTGTAATTGTCCGTCAGAGGGTACGAGGTTCCGTCAGAGCCATCAGAGCCATCCGGAATACCCAGGTGTTTCAGACGGAAACTAGGGTTGTTGCTGATGTATACTGTAGCTGTTTACACAATGGCTGGCAATGTTTATGTCTTTCTTCGGCCGATAGCCACATTTTACCTCTCCGCTATCGTTATATATTGGATGCCGCACTCGTGCCATATATGTTTAGCTTTGAGATTATGTCACATATTGCAACACAGTCTTTGCTTCCGATACATCGCTTGCCATTGCATTTGCTTCGCCATTATCGTATTTTACAGGTCTGAAATATATAGTCCAATCTTCATACTCTCGAGTACTATGCCCGCAGTCCTCCACATTCTGCGTTGATTCATCATCGGCTTGCGATGCTTATTCCTTCTCATCCGCATCCAGATCGTCACCATGCTCGCACTCATACCCGTCGACATCACTGGTTCGCAGGTGAAACCTACTATGCCCTGAGTTCTCCACATTCTGCATTGATCCATCATCGGCTTGCGATGCTTCTTCCTCCTCATCCGCATCCGCATCTTCACCATCCTCACCCTCCTACCCGTCGACATCACTGGTTCCCAGGTCAATCCTCTCGAGTTCATTCGCCGGCTGGCGGTGGAGATGGCATTGTGCACATCGCTTTCATCACCTTCATCTTCGTAATCCCCGCTGACCCCTGGCATCCCGTAATGAAGTTGTTCATCCATGCAATTGTTGTCTATCGGGATGTTTGGGTCAGTGCTTCCGATCTCAGGCTCCTCAAGAGCCACTTCATAGGCCAAATAATCACGAACAATAGCATTGTCAATATGCGCTGCTTCCACGCTGATCACCATGGCAGGCATTGGGTTCTCTGCCAGTTAGATCTGACGCTTGACTGTAGCAAGAGTGTTGTTATACACCCTCTGTTGGTAGCTCTCCGGTAGTGTGTTCCAGGTATTCATCAAGAATGTATATGTGTCTGCAACGCCAGGTGAGGTTAACAGCTTGCGACCCATTGCAGCACAGCAGGATGCGTTCTCACCACCGTCATTCATGTAATTGAAGTAGTTCAAGTGATCAGGTCTATCCGCTTTCAGCTTTGACTTTGAAGCTTTCAGATGAACACCTTTGTTCATTTGCCACTCCAGGAGAGCATAGCGCAATGCCATGCAGGTAAGCATGATCAGTGCCAAGGGTATATGACTGTCCTTGTCGTCAATCATGGAATTATAAAATCCATCAGCATACTTGCCGCGGTTATTCGCCTAATGATAAAATTTGATGTAGATAAACCGCGCGATTGCTTCCACCAGGAAGTAAAGTGGATGCTGGCCATTTGTTAGCAGCTTTCAACACTCTCTGTGTTGGATTTGGACCATGTACACTACCTTCCATACACTCTGCTACAGGAAAAAGATACTTATTGTTTGCCAGAAGGCAATCAATGAATTCCAAATGCTCTGCATCGGATTCAAAGAGGTGGAGATCATATAGCTCTGCTATATTGTCCCTTGCTGATAGAATAAAATGGGATTTAACCTTATCGACTTGTGCGCGAACCTGCTACCGGTTTGTGCGTGTAATTCCCAACGTCAGCCATTGCTTCAGCATACCTCTTTCACGATCTCCTTTGTGCGTGCCTCAAATGCTATGGACCAAATGTTGTTTTGCTGCATTGCGGTATTCCAGTACATCTGTATTATCTACCAGTATGGGGCTTCAGCTAATGTTTTCACAACCCGTCAAGTTGCATAACTTACTGTCTCCAAGTTGCTTGCACTCATAAACGGCCGTCTGTTCCTCATGTAGAGCTGCAGGAGCCTGCCTGTTGCAAATACAAGATGCGACATTTCGGAGCGACCAAATCGATGGATGCTGCGACTGCCGGAGACCACTGATGAAGGTGTGAACACCGCCTGCATTTGCCATTGCCACTGCCTCTGTCTCTAATTCCTTTCTGCAGCTCGCGTTTGCAGTGGATTTATAATGATCGGGCGGGCTTCAGGATTAGGGATGGGGGTAGACAGGTGTTCAAGACTGCTGAGAGGAGTGGAACTCGTGCTAGCAATGCCGGATGCGGTGTTGGATACAACGCGACGCATTGAATCTGTCTGTGTGGTTCCGCTGGGTGCTGGTGTGTTATGACTGCTTGTACCCAGCGTGGCAGTTGGAGTATTTATTGTCCGTCGATGTGTAGCAGGCAGGGTGGAAGTTACGTGTTGAGTGATATCTGCAATGCAAGAATTGTTCAGCGAAGATGAGGCAGTGGAGTTCTGAACTTCGATTGTAGAGGCTATGGAACTCCCTTCATGAGAGGAATAGCTCTCGCCAGCCGGTACTGAAACGCGTCTCTCAGCAGGGGGAAGTTGAGAATTCTCCGAAGGCCTACACGTTTGTTGATTCTGATGATTCGCAAGACTTCGAACATTTCGTACAATCAGGGATGTGATAGGGTGATGGTTTTGGGAAGGCATGATCCGATATGGATGTTCAACGTTAAGACTGTCGAAATAATTTCCTTTGCATGCATATGCAACGGCAGGCAAGCTAGACTCCTATTTGAGTGACCATGGAGGGATTTGACAAAAAAGGGATGCACAGTGTAAATCACGCTAGACTCTAAACCGTGACAATACTCGGGGACGAGATCCCTTCAAAAGCATTCAATTCTGGGGCTAACTGCCATCAGATTGAACTCAGATTAAACTCAGCATTGATATTCACTGTTACAGCAACGTCTGAAAGTCTATTTGCACCGCTTGAAGGGTGTTTATGCCTTCTTGGTGTGATTATCATCGTATTGCACTCGTTCTTGGCACAATACTTCGAACCATCAATTGTGTATATCTTCAGCTTCCTCGTGGAAATCGCCCTTTGGCAGAGCTAAAAGCATCGCAAAGCAAACAAGGATGTATTCTCTATACTGTGACATCAGTTGGTTGTGCTTTTTCCACTGCTAGGCATTGGTAGCCGTGTTGGATGGTTGCACAGTTGTGACAACTTGAGAACTACTCAGTTTGCTCTGAGATGCACGAGGTCTGAATAGTAAAAGTGGTATGTGATGCCAAAGCAACGCCCGGCATCACAAATTGTCCTCACCGCGAGTACTAAATCTCATCTTGAGGCTCCTCATTTATGAGGCGCTTGGTGGTTGTACAAGATGAAGGCTGGGACATTTTGTGTTCATTCACCAACAAAACGCAGGATATGAATCAAATCGCAGGAACTCGAGTATATATATCTCTTCTTCCCGCCTACACCTCCATTATCTTTTCCTCCCATATTAAACACAACGGCAGCATCCTGAACTATCTCGACATCACGTGACTTGCACAACACAACGCCTCTTGTTCCAAAACACAACTGATAACCTACACAACTTTGTACGTTCACTCGGTGATTCCTTTCACTACGTTCAACCGTATCATAATGCTAATGCCTCGGACGTAGATTCATTTTCAACTCGCAGTGATGGCCTCAAAGGGCAGCCGCAAAGGCCAGGGGAAGGCAACTGCAAGGGAAAAAGTGCCAACATCGGTTATAAATTGACACCTGTCGTTGGATTGGGACCGTATAAAGGTATTCATCTCAGAACACATCTGTGCACTCATACGGATATACAAAGTTTGTGGTGTCAAGATTGAGAGGGCCTGGAACATCTTTTATGTTAAAATCTTTCTTGATCCAGTCACGACTCGCCACTTTTCACAATTCCAGCTGATGTGGCCTCACCGCAGGAGCAGGAGTTCACCTTTTCAGGAGTGGTGGGCAGCCTTCCACTCATATATACGGCAAATGTTTGACAAAACCCGCGACCAAATGAACAATTGGAGGTGGAACAACCCCCGCGCTTTTGGGGATCAAATTGATCGCTCCAATCCGCAGACAACCAGCTCGGGATAGGTTAAACACACCGGTAAGCATTTCTCTTAGTTTGCTAGCGATGATTTCAGAGCAATGATTGAGCCGCCAAGCTGCTGGCAGTACAAGCCAGGCGACTTCCTGGCCGTTAGACTACTGATTCATTTCGGTAGCTCATGTTCGGAGTGGATTTGTAATGATCGTGCGGGCTTCTGGATCAGGGATGAGGGTAGGCAGGTTTTCAAGACCACTGAGAGGAGTGGGAGTGATAGCAATGCCGGATTTGGGGCTGGATACAACGCGACGCATTGAGGTTTCTCTGGGTGCTGGTGTGCTACGACTGCTTGTACCCGGCGTGGCGGTTGGAGTATTTATTAACTGTTGCTGTGTAGCAGATGGGGTGGAAGTCACCTGTTGAGTGATACCTGCAAAGCGAGAATTGTTCAGCGAAGATGAGGGGGTTGAGTTCTGACCTTGGATTGTAGTGGCTACGGAACTCCCTCCTCGAGAGGAATCCATCTCACCAGCTGGTAGGGAAACACGTCTTTTAGCAGGCGGAAGTTGAGAATTCCCCAAAGGCCCACGCTTTTGTTGATTCTGACGATTAGCAGGACTTCTCACGTTTCATCCGACTGGAGTCATGTCTGGGTAAGGGCTTTGGGAAGGCATTGCCCAATATAGATGTTTTACGTTAATAATGTAGGAATAATTGCCTGTGCATGTATATACAATGGCAGGCGAGGTAGACTCCTATTTGAGCGACCAGGGAGGGTTTCGACCAAAAAGGGAGGCGCAGTGTAGATCGCGCTAGACTCTAAACCCTCACAATACTCAGTGACGAGATCCCTTCAAAAGTCTTCAATTATGGTGTTCACTGGCATCAGATTAAACTCAACATTGATATTCACTGTTACACCAACGTCTGAAGGTCTATTTACACCGCTTGAAGGGTGTTTATGCCTTCTTGGCGCGGTTATCATAGTATTGCACTCGTTCTTGGCACAATACTTCGAACCATCGACTGTGTATATCTTCAACTTCCCGGTGGAAATCGCCCTTTGGCAGAGCTAAAAGCATCGCAAAGTGAACAATGACGTATTTTCTATCCTGTAACATCAGTTGGTTGTGCTTTTTCCACCGCTAGGCATTGGTAGCCATGTTGGATTGTTGCACAGTTGGGACAACTTGAGAACTACTCAGTTTGCTCCGAGATGCACGAGGTCTCAGCAGTAAAAGTGGTATGTGATGCCAAAGCAACGCCCGGCATCGCAAACTGTCTTCACTGTGAGTACTGAATCTAGTTTCAAGGCTCCTCATTCATGAAGTGCCTGGTGGTTGTGCAAGATGAAGGCTGGGCCGTTATGTGTTCATTAACCAACAAAACCCAGGATATGAATCAAATTGCAGGAACTTGAGTATATATATCCCTTCTTTCCGCCTACACCTCCATTCTCTTTTCCTCCCGTATATAACATACGGCCAACATGCTCAACTCTCTCAACATCATGTGACTTGTACCAAACAACGCCTCTTGTTCCAAAACACATCTGATAACCTATACAACTTTGTACCTTCCCTCTGGGGTTGCTTCCGCCACATGCAACTGTATTATAATGCTAATGCCTCAGATGTAGATTCATTTTCAACTCGCAGCGATGGCACCAAAGGGCAGCCACAAAGGAAATGGGAAGGCAACTGCTAGGGCAAAAATGCAGATATCAGTTATAAATGGACGCCTGTCGTTGAATCGGGATGATATAAAGGGATTCATCTCGGAACACATCCGTGGACTCATACGGATATACAGTGTTTGCAGCGTCAAGGATGACAAGGCATGGGACCTCTTTTATGATATAATCTGTCTTGATCCAGTCATGACTGGCCACTTTTCACAATTCAAGCTTATGTGGCCGTACCGCAGGAGCAGCAGTTTGCCTTTTCGGGAGTGGTGGGCAGCTTTCCGCTCATATATGGGGCAAATGTTTGACAAAACTCGCTCCCAAATGAACAATTGCAGGTGGAACAAGCCCTGTGACTTAGGGGATCAAGTCGATTGCTCCAATCCGCTGACATCCAGCTCGGAAAAGTTCAAACGCACGGGTGAGCTTTTGTCTTGGTACGATAGCGATGATCTCAGGGCAACGATTGAGCCACCAAGCTGCCGGCAGTACAAGCCAGGGGATTTCCTGGCCTTAAGACCACTGAATTGGGATGAGATAATCGACCAGGATGATGATGATGAGAACTGGGCCGATCCCGGAGCGCCGAGCGGTGGAAGGAGCCGTTCGAGTGATGGTAATGGCAAAGATGATGGTGAGGGTGAGAAGGACATGCAGGGCAGTAAGCAAGGGACAGGGAAAGAGAAGGGAACACAGGATGGGAATGGGAAAGGGAAGGGGAAGGGGAAGGGGAAGGGGAAGGGAAAGGGAAAGGGGAAGGGAAAGGCAATGGAGGAAGGGAAGGGGAAGGGAAACGGTAAAGGGAAAGGTATTATTAAACAAACCCCAGGGGGAGATGATATCTCTCATGGTGTTGCTTTGCAGTTGCAAATGGAAATGTATGTGGCAGGCTCGGACATGGAGGGCTAACTAGAGCAGGAATATTTAGAGCCGGAAGCATTACCCGCCGTGTCGATTTCTTCAGATGATGATACCGACTCTACCGAGTCAGATGGCAAATATGACTCAGAACATGATTCTGATGTGGATATGGGCATGGAGGATGATGTGGACGCACTGGACGGTGTTGATTTAGACGGCAATGTGGATATGGGAAAGGACAGTGATGATAAAGAGGAGGAAGATGGGGAGGAGGGATATGAAGAGGAGGAGGATGAGGAGGAGGAGGAGGAGGAGGAGGATGAGGATAAGGAGGAGGATACAGATGAGGAGGAGGATAAGGATGAGGATGATGGCGAAGAACCTCAGACGATTGGCCAGGGAGACATAGCAAATACATCAGCTGACGATGTAGATACCATGGTAGACGATCAGCCAATTGTGCTACCTGAGCAAGGCCAGGAGATGCGCGAGCATACCCCACACCCACAACCTCTGGCACCTACCCCATGATCACAAACCCCGAAGCTTCGCCCACAACCATGATCTCCGGAGACTCATATCCTCAGTGGGCTGGACCATTTGGGGCTTGCGACTTCACAAAAACCTCGCCTGGCGGTGCCAACTCTGCGATAAGCTAAGGCAGCCGGAAACACCTCCGATGTGGATGTGAATTAGCAGCTGCTCGGTGAATCGGCATGAGGCGACAGTCTGCCCGATGTCCCTCTCCACACTGCCCCACTCCCTGAGGCGTGCCCAGATGGCTCGGTAGGCGAGGAGTGAACCAGTCCTCCCGTTCCAGAGAAGGCGATGGTCGTTGTATTTGGGTTATGGTCGGGTTCTTGTCTTGTTCGGTTCCTTTGTCCTAATCTGTGTATCCCAGGCATTGTCTATTACACGTGTCGCAAGGTTTTTGAATTGCTCAGGGTTTATTTTATTCCTGGGGTTTGTATTGGTTTTATTTTATTCATAGTATTATGGCACATCACACATGAAGCGTTTTTGCAACTCCTGGCGTGTAAGGAACCTCCTTGTAATAGTATTGAGGCTGAATAAGTTAGCTGAAAGTATCGTGAGCTTAAACACCAGGCTACTCAGGCCCAGCACCAACTTTCGTCCCTTTCTACAGTGTATACTCCACTCCTTGAGTGTCGTCAACAATGCCAGAGAAGACACCTTTCCGTTGCCCCGAAGTTTCATGCTGAAAGAAGTTCACCTCAGATAGCTGGTGACTTAAACATATCAAATTATACCATCCTGAACACCTTCAAGTTGCGCGCCAGAAGAATCTGACTATTCACAGCGCACCCCGACGTGTTGAACCCACACACCATCGTGAATTCAATGCCAAGAATGATTCAGTTAAAGACTTGGACACGTTTCCCTACCTCGAACACGTTGAATACATCGCAGAGTCGGAGTCTCAACCACCGCCACCTCCTCTGCCGGAGACGGAAATCTACCCCAGCACTGGCGCTCCGCTGATCGATTACATTGCTGAGTCCTGGGAACGTGACGCTCATGGTTTGCTTGGGACAAATCTACGAAACAATGGCTACTACCCATTTGCGACATGTGAAGAGTACAAATATATGCAGTGTGGGATCAAGAAGACAGGCATGAAGATGTACTATGACAACATGCCGAAGGACGAAAAGACCGCTCTGCGTTTCAACAGCTTCAAAAACAGGGATTATGTCTCAAAGCACGTGGCAATGATGCCAGATGATTTGACTCTCGGGGAGTGGGAACTACACACTCTCGAGGATATGAGATGGAATGACAATCACCAATGCCCTATCAAATACTGGAGTCGAGACATCATTAAAAGCATGAGATGGTTGATGCGGCAGACAGCCTCTGCCGAGCATCTTATTTACGCCCCGCAGCGTTGCTTTAACAGTGATCGACCACCAAAACGCCTCTATACCAAAATGTGCACTGCGGACTGGTGGTGGGAGACACAGATAAGGAGAGATACTCTAGGATAATCACGTACTAATCGGTGTTTAGTCAACTCTCAGTGTGCGGGAAAAATTGGTCCCCTTGATATTCATGTCCGATGGAACACACCTCTCGAATTTTGCTGACGACAAGGAAGCGTGGCCTGTATATTTGACAATCGGCAATCTATCTTCGAAGATCCGCCAGAGGCCCTCTACATACAGCATTGCAATGGTCGCTCTTCTGCCGATTCCAATCAAGAACCACAATATTCCTCAGAAGCAGCAGGATAAGTAGCGGCAAACAAACCAAGAGGTGCTGAACGAAGTACTCCCTTGTGTACTGCAGCCTCACACCTTTACACAAAATCCCGGCGCCGATAGCGGGTATTATAACATTCTCTGTGCAGATGGTAACTTCGGGCGTTGCAAACCGGTTTTAACGGCATGGCTTGCAGATTGCCCTGAGTATAGCGAGCTACATCATCTTGAGCGGCATGTCTGTTGTTGGTGCATGTGTCCAAAGAACAAACTTAGAGATTATGTCCCTCTGGACAAGCAACACCCCCAGCGGGATCACAATCCATATCGAACGCTCAGCAATGCCAACACCCAGGTAGCCAATGCCAAACTCGCGTCGAGCCATGTTCACTGAGGATTCAACGTGTTTCGACATATTCCCTGTATTGTGAGCGACTTCCCTCAGCCCGACCTCCTCCATACAATGCAGATCGGCATGCTTGACCACCTCCAGATGTGGATTTTCCACTTTATGAAGCCGTACAAACAGCTCAGCAAGTACAATGCAATCTGGTTATCTATGCCTGCTTACTACGACATCACACCAAAAAATAAGTCATATGAAGAAGTTTCTCATTGGAATGGGAAAGAGATGAAGGAAATGAGCCTGTACCTGCTTGGAGTTGTAACCCAGTCTCTATGAGGAGGAAGCACCGCTTAATGTCCCATCTTCAATCACGCAATTGAGTGCACTCAGGCATTATCAGAATTCTATATGTATGCTCTATATAAATTTCACGATGATGGAACATTGAGTTACATGGAGGGTGCCTTGCATCGTTTTCACACCTTCAAAGATGTTTTCTTACTTGGGCGAGCCGGCAAAAAGGCGAAGGCCAAAGCCAATGCCCTGAGAACGGAACTCGTGATCAAGCGAAAGGTAGACGAGGAAACAAATGCTGAAACTTGGACGCTGTCCAAGAAGTGGCACGAAATGAACGCCTTGTGGGATTATATCAGCCACGAGATAGATGTTTCGAAGGAGTTAGATGCCGATATCAAATTTCCGACGATCTACTTGATGTCTCATTGGGTCGAACAGATTCATCGATACGGAGCCTTGAAACAGTATTCTGCTGAGAGACATGAACAAGCACATAAAATGAACCTCAAGGAGGGTTGGAACGCCTCCAATCACAATCTCAACTACCTGCCACAAGTAATTACCTTTCAGCGTCGCATCCTCTGTATCGAAATCTGAGAGCTCAATCTCCAAGCCCTCGCTCAGCGTTAGGAGAATAGTGCTGCCACCTGCAAAGTCCTCCCTTCCGGTGCTGCCCCCCTGAGCCCCCAGTCATATGCGAAGCCTCAATTCATGGGACCCCAAAACCCCCGTAATGGAAAGCATCCTGACGCTATGATCAAAGACTTCAGAGCATTACTCAACAATATGCAAGACACAACGCACCGCATGGCAATATGCAGCAGCACGCGGGAGTTTATCAAGCATAAGAGTCGTAACAAGATGTATATATCAGATGAACAACTGCACGCAATGGAAATCTGTATTTCCCATGGTATTAAGGTTCAAGTTGAGGGTTTAGATGGTGAACGCATATCTCAGATGTGTCGATGCACAGGAAGCCAGAGCTGGCGCGGAGGGGATCGATGGAATGGCTGGGTGTGGGTAAAGCAACACCAGGGGAGGTGTTGTGGCGTACTGAATGGACGTCTCCCGTGGCAACTGCAATGACTATTCAAAATCAAACTCCAAAATGAGGATGGAGCTTTCATTGAGTACTGGTTAGCTCTGGCGCTCACCACAATACCTGAAAACTCGGATAACTTGGATCCCGTCTCGAAATTTGTAAAAGTGAGAAAAGCACCAGCAGCCGTTGCTTTCCAAGTTTTCAACGTAGGAAACATTGTCGGCTGCACGCACGTAATTCCAGAGATAGTTACTAGTAGTAAGACAGGAGCCGGACGGAACGAGCAATGGATTGTCAATAGCCACATAGATCTGGAGACTTGGAATGATGTGTATAATTAGTAATGAGAGAATTGCATTGTTCCACGCAGGGAGAAGGAATGCGAGGAGAGATTTTCACAGCGTCCCGTATTGCATTGCAATCGCGATACAAGCGCGTGCCCAATGAACCCATTCCGATGTATGGTCACAGTTGGCCACAATGCTAGAGTGATCGTTTAAAATAGGAGACCAACAGAATGGGAAGAAACGATGAAACAGGGATCGGAGGGCGATATACAACGCGACGAATTGTATTGACGCCAGGTGCGGAGTAATTCGCCACCAGGGTGTCTCACACGGCTCCGAAGAATCGTGTCCACTCCGCCGGAGCCATTTAGCCCGAACGGAGTATTTTTTTGCTGATGAGGGAGCTTTTCACGTTCTCTTTGGGCTATAAAGGCAGCTAATACTTCGTTTATGACTATGTGCAACCTATCGCCCATAAGATTACCCAAGATATGTGACCAAGAACCATTGACGCTCCGTTGGCGCTCACCTTCATGATGGGGCAGGGAGGGTATTACTATCTCCTTTGCCTATATGAGCAGCCAATACTTCATTTATGACTATTTGCAACCTATTGCCCAGCAGATTACCCAAGATACATGACGAAGAATCGTTGACGCTCCGTTGACTCTCATTTTCATGATGGGGCAGGGAGCGTTTTCCTGTCTCTTTTTCCTATAAAGGCAGCCAATACTACGTTTATAACTATTTGCAACCTATCACCCCCCAGATTACCGAAGATACATGTCCAAGAATCGTTGACACTCCATTGATGCTCATTTTGCCACAGGTGTATCCACATTATGCAATAATTTGATTTGGCATAGTCTATCATTCACGTTGATTTGGCAGCCTTTCTAACGTTTACATTTACTTTTTCTTAATCACTACATTGTTCTGAAATAATACATATAAATATATTGTTGAAAATATACTTTACAGTATCCGCGAATTCAGGATAATAATAATCAGGAACATGCCGTGCCATTCGATCATGCTAGTCATCACTGCCAGATTTGCTTAATAGGCTGCTCTGGTCTTCAAAATGAATGTTAGCTGCATTACCACATAGAAGATAGTGTACTAACCCGTGGATGTCCCTTCATCAGGCTGCATGTCTGGATCAAAATCGTTATTGTGCTTGCTATCCCGAGCAGATATATCGAGGGTAAATTATTCACCACAGGGAAGAGATGTATGCGAATACGCATATCCGGCCAGCAAATTAACGATTTTGAGAAGTTGTGCTCCGGAAGTGTTATCGGTTCAGAGAGGTGGTGTTCCGGGCAGAGATGGCATCGGCCCTGGAGTCTGCTGTCTGCGTCAGTTAGGCAGAGGTGCACCTGTTCCTTTGCATCTCCAGCATGTCTGTGGATTTTTTGGTGTGCCATTTTGGCATGGAAGGCATCCGGGCGTGTGGTTTTGACAAAGCATAGCCGGGTGTCTTTCTATCGCAGCCTTCACCTTTTGATGCCCAGGAAACTCAGCACCCCGCTTCTTCTCTTCTCAGACCTCGGCACGAGGTTTCTTGATTAGATATTGTGTTTCCTCTATTGCGGCGCGCTGTTACGGGGGTGTATACCCTAAGTAACTCAGCTTAAGTATTCGCCAATACTAAGGTAAGTACTAAGGTCCACGGCCGTAGATCCTATTCCTTGTTTGAGCTATCTTCCTCTTCGAGGAAGAGGCTCGGATGAGTGTCCTGTCGATACTGCCAGGGCATTTACAAAGTTACTTTAAGAGGTTCGACTGAATGTAGTAAATGATTACGCTAAGATAAGATAAAACAAAGTACTAAGTGTGTTCAGCTGTTGTTGTTTATTCATACTTATGCACTCTTACTAGAATATGACAGGACCTGATATCCCCTCCACCTCCGGGCTAGCCGGCTAGATGGCGGAGCTCCCCTCCGCTACCCTTCGTCCCCGTGCATTCGGCTGTCAAACTATGGTAATCTTACCCCAGAGCTATTGTGAACTCCAATCACAGGAGTTTCTTTTCAATGGCTGTTCAGTTGTTCAAAATGTTACCACCAAAAGTGGGCACTTAAGGAGCTCTTTCAGTGGGTTGATCTGAATTTTACCTCCAGAGGTAAAAGTTGAAAACCATAGTTTTGGACAACTTTTCACCCACAATTTGATGGTTGCCCTGTAACTCTAAAACCACGAAATTGACCTTTTGTATGGCAACTTCAAGTTACAGATGGTCATCCGAACGCGTCCTTAGTATCAAACCTTCCTCTAAGCACCCACTGTTACGTCTGCTTCAAGACTCAACACTATCCCTCCACCGCTGTGTCTAATTCATAGAAGTGTAACGCCTTCTACCGCCGTGTCTAAACGCTTAATACCTGCCTTTCATACCTAATCCAGACGATTCATCGCCTAGCCTCTGCTTGTCTCCATCCTGACAACTATTCTAATCCTACTCGATTCTTGAAAAATACACCCGCAAAACGGAAGGGCCACTTTCGATAAAAAGTTGAAGGATCTCTTCGGTCCTTTCAAACTAATTCTTTCTTATTACTATCAACAACCACCAGCATCGGAATGCTCATTGAGACCATCTCTCCCGGCGAGAGACCATAATCTCCTCCGACAACTCCATCTCTCCAGGCGATATCATCTCCCCTAACGACATGGGAGTCATCGAATGGCAAGAGGAGATTAAAATTGCCTTTCGAAGGCTTCACTTGGAACGATTATCTCTGGCAGTCACTCGATGATTAGGCGGCTCAGAATCAACGTGCGTAAGCCACCACAGGAATCCGCCAGTTACCTCGCCACAATTCTGGTTCTATGCCTTACACCCAAGTCAATGTGCATCACTGGAGCGAGGGGATAACCGGAGACCCGATCCCCGCAGACCCGATCCCCGCAGCTCTCCCCTTACGGTCGCTTTCTTTGCCTCGCGTGTTGATGCGGCCTACCAGGTTTGCCATGTATATGTCCGACCTGGTTCCGACCTCAGCAATGCAGACAAAGGCCAGGGATGTCACCTGGCACCCTTAATCCCAATTAAGTGCGTCGCCCACGGTGCCCCATCGCCCAAACCCCGAATGTCAATTCAAAGAGCCTGGAATAACGGGCAAAATTTAATCTTCTCTTTTGCAGTGCTAGCAAGGACATGAACTGGAGGTAGGGGGATTTCGTTTGCTAAGTACTGTTGGTAATGACGCATGATCCCGTCGAATTAGCCATAGTAAAAAACCTTCAGTTTGTAGGGCCGGCATCTAGAAGAGACACGGTATCAAGTGAAACCAAACCCAAATGCTAGGCGTGGTACCAACGATTGACAATACCGGCCATAAAGGTACTTAGTATGTACTTAAGTAAAGGTATACATTATTATCTGGAAAAACCTATGACTTTATAGTTTGTGCAGCTCGTGAAACCCGGAGACTTGAGCTCGCATGAAAAGTTAAAAATTTGCTGGAGTGGACGAATAGACGCTACTTAGACGCATCCTGTCACGAATCTAGCTAAATAATACGGTACATACGCTAGATAAGTATGAAAATCTTACCAATCAGCGCTAGGCAGCTCTTAAAAGCATCCGTTCGCTTTCTCCATCGCTGCCTAGCGAATGCGCACATTATTGGCCAAATTGTGGTTGTATGAAGCTCATCATTTTGGTATTCTGCAGCTGCAGCCCAAGTGGAGTAGTCCCGTAACGAATGCCCCTAACCAATCGATTAAATCAAGAAAATTTTCAATGGCGTTCACCAAGCGATCCCATGATATCCGTACTATAACTTTTTAACTTGTATGTGGGTGGTGAAAGGGCGGGGGAGTGCAAGTTGTTGCTTTTCTTTTTTTGAGCACAGCATTCTACTGGTTGCTATGGACAATGAACATACCAGAAGACCCTTTCTAAACAAACACAATGACGCCTACACCAGGACTACTGCATTTCCCTAATCCTCACCGTTTCCCCAATGAATTTTGCTGCCCATCACTTATTTTCAGCCAAGTAGCTCCTGTCAACCCGTCAAATCCACGTTAAGGCGAAGTAGAGTACGAGTGAAGCTACTTAAACATCTAAGTAAAACAGCTTAACAATTTAGAAATTACTAATCCTCTTCCACCACCTGCAAGACCCCGAGCTGTCACTTCACTATTTAACTTCCCATTCTTCCATAGAATTCATATTGGCGAGCTGACAGAAGACATTGTCGATAGAATGAGACTGTTGTAAGAACATATTTGGAGTCATGATACCGACATGTCGACAGTGAGACGGGACGAAACGAAGGTCTCGGAAATCGGTAGTCCTAGGACTTTATAGGATTAATTGAAACCACAGAAATTATAACACTTCAGTGAAAGTTCGGCCCACCCAGTTACTATGCTCGAAATACCTCCACTAGTATATATTTCATGTCCTACAAGCAGAATCCTTCCTGTTTGAGATAGTACCAGACTCAGCGGCGATTGTGGCCATTAGAGTAGCTCGCTGACGATTTAGAATTCGACATTACGAGCGCTAGATCATAGTATATCACCCACACCACCTGGTGATCTCGAGACCGACCTTGTAATATACCTGGGTATCTTGTCCCGTAGCATGGATGAGTACTCGAGTCTCGGGGCGAAGTCTCACGATATATTACCTTTTAGGCAACACGAGCTACCCTTTCGCTTGTATAAGCGACCACTTCTAGTCCCGAAAAACCTAAACCAAACCAACACCTTCCCAAGAGCGCAAAATTAGCCGGAATAAATAACGAATACCATCAGTCAGCTGGGAAGCAGTTCTTCCTTTGGAGGGCGAGCTCAGGTGATTGTTAAATACTGAGAGGGCCTTTTAAAAACATCTTGATATTTCAAGACTATGGTTGATCCTTTACGAACGAAGGAATACCAACCTTAGTTAATCGAAAGGGGTATCTTTGGTAGTCTGTCATACGGCTTTTTCTCGCTAGGGCTACGCAACGCCGTATCCAGCCGTCTGACAGACTATACCTTTGGACCTGAATACTCTCTTAGCAATACCCGCTTGAAACTTTTGGTAGATAATTAGCTAGTTTCTTGTTGGTAAGTGTAACAAAATGAGGGAAATTCAGCCGTATAAGTACAGAAGAGCAAGAGCCAACCAATGCTGGAAAAACCCAAATAAGAAGTCCTACCAGAGTAAGAAGGGGAGAGGAATTCATCACCACGATACATACCTATAGCGAGTACTTCCTTCTACTTTCTAGTCCAGCAAGAGACGTTATACAATTCAAAAGCAGGGTTGAGAAGCGGCTTCAATAACCGTATGCGCAGTCGGTCACTCGATAACTCATTGGTGTTCACTCGATGCCATACAAATGCGACATTCAATTCACCGCAAGTAAGCAGCTTGAAAACTTCAAGAACCCAAGGTGACCTCGCAAGTTGTTCAGTTAAGCTATGAAACCCGCGGATTAGTATTTACTTCCCGATAATAGGCACCTAGGTGTTGCATTACATCGGACCCCAAGCATCCTCGACGGAAAGCTCGAAAACTATCGTGAACTTCAGAAAGAACCTGCTAGCTTTGAATTGACATCCACGATGCGTCGACACCGCCCAATGTCCGTGGTTAGAATCTCGTTCTCTCAATCATCATATCTTTGCCCCACCTTTTCACCGACAACACAACAAACCCCAGACATGACACCCCGATTCAGAACGCCACGCTCACCGGAAGTTAACGACGACACAAAGTACATTGACAACTTCCAACACTTGCCAACCGAGTCTAATGCATCCAGCATTGATCTAATCTCAGAGACTAGGACTGGACCGGCATTAGGTCCATTTGCATCAACATTGAAGAAGGAGCACGACGATTTGAGTGAGCAAGTTCTCCGTGATCTCAGCCGCCATAAGATCTCCCGAGAGCTCGCAGAGACAATATTTACTAGGCTGAAGACGGAAGTCCCCACAACCGCTAATTTCAACCTCGAAAATATACCGACTCATCCTGATCTCATCGACAGCGTCTCTTCCTGCAGCGAGACATCCATGTTTGGTCTTCATAGCCGCCAGAACTCCGATGAACTTGCTGCTCAGGGGGGCGAAGGACAGGAGAAAGGTACGTATACAACCTTATGAGCCCCTCTGACAGTACTTGATCTCACATGTAACAAAGGAACAGAAAGCCCACCTACCCATCGGCCGCTTCTCCAACTCCAGATACCCTCTCTAACCAAACAATCACCATGTAGCAACGCCTCTAATCCGCCATCGCCTGTTAGATTAGGCCTCAACTGCTATGAGACGCATTCGACCCAACAGCCTGCTCCATTCCACGGCCGGGTCGAAGACGCTATACCAGAGGGGTTTGCAGAGGATTCTCCACCACAGGCAATAGAGGGTCTCCTAGATTGTCTTGTATCTAGCCACCAAGTCGAATACGAAAGAGACCTTCATCACATTGAAAACCAGGAAATACTGTCCCGCCAGTCTTCGAGTTCAAGCACGTCTAGCAGGCTAAAGCCACAAACTCTAGATAGTAGCCCTATTACTGAGGAGATTACCAGGACAGATTTCTTTGATAGCGACAGATATAGAAACTATCATGGTCGACAGCGCCTTGCAAGTTATAGAACACGCTCATACGGGAATATACCTGGCAATACCCGAACCTCATTTTCCAACACACCCACACACATTTGTCAAAGGTTGAAAGACAACTGTCTGGTTCCATCAATTATGGGTAATCATGACCAAGAACAAATAATCCGAGGCATAACAGATCGACTACTCGAAGTTGGATTTCACAGAAGGAACAGAAGCAATAGTGGACCTCCAGCGATGGAAAGGGCTGGGGTTCTTGATCGAAACTCCACGTTTCAGACTGAACCGAGTGGGACTTCCTTTGCATGCATATTTACAGTGCAGATTCCACAGATCGGCCATATCGGAGCACCGCTTTCCCGATTGGGGAGACCGCTCATTCCTGGCGGGGTCGCGACCGATAAGTTTACTGTTGTGGCAACTTACCATCCGTCATACCGGCACCTGGTAGTAGATATCTTGGACTACTGTCATTGCCCGGCAGGATTTGAATCTTCGCAGATCGTCGATCTAATGTATTTGCAAAACAGTGGTTATTTACCTTCGTATTGTGTCTGGCCCGTTCAGAGCTACTCTTCTCAACGTTATCAAGTAACCTCTCAGTGGTCGCTGTGCACAACTAATGCTAATGGACATGACATACTCTATGTTTCGGATCTGGATGTCCTAGTTCAACGAATTGCTGGTTGCATGTACAGAGCAAACGAGGGCAGGAATATGTCCAAAAGTGCACACCGCCGATATATAGACAGTATCTCTGAAGGATGTGACGACGTATGTGAAGTTGAACTGTTTTCGAAGGTTCCGAGACTTTCCCGCCAACCTTTGTTCACAACTACCTCCATGGACTACAGCAGGAGCGCAGTATTGGACTGGGTGCCTCTCAATGCTCATCCCGGGCATCAGCTCCCTCATTCGAGATGTATGATGCCGATTAGATAGTTTTAGAACAGGAGCAAACGTTGTATCTGGTTTCTTCAATCGCATATATATGTTGACAGGTTTTTGAATTCATGTTATGGCATTGTAGCTCTAATGGTGCGGCTCAGTATATTGTTTACTTCTTAGTTTGTGAATATCTCTTTTCCTCGGCAGTATGCTGATTGGCGACTTATTTCTGTTTGTCTAAAGCATCCGAGAACACCAACCATAACAATTTAGTATTGCGTTTTAAACGAATACCTTGCTTAATAATACTCTTTTCGATTCTCACTCACTAGTTTTACTATGAACACACAATGCAATCCCCCCACAAACAAACCCAATACCCACCCATGTATCTATCATAACGTTAGTATTTGTCTAACATCCCTAACCCATACGCCTAAACTCACCCCAAGGAATAAGCTTCCTATCCGCCACCCAATCTCCGAGAACGGTAAATAGGAACGCGAGTGAGTTGACAATTGGGACGGTAAGACTCAGCTCCGCCTGGCCGATTAGGAGGAAAAACCACACTGTCCCTGTGAGGTTTATCTGGTATCGGAAACATGTTAGCAGAAATAGATAAGTAAGGATCGAGCTTACCAAAAGCGGGATTGCGTAAGCGGGATGACGCAGGAGGTCATAGGCTATGTGCAGGAGCTTTTTGATAGGGTTGGAAGTTGGAGCGCGCGGGGTCGGTGTGTGTGAGATTGCTGCTTTGCGAATGAATGGGTTAGTGAAGCCCCTGATGTCCACGTTAGTGGGAGACATGGAATAAGGGAGAAGTAAATAACCAGGACATGCCGACAAGGAGGAAGCCAAGAACCCACTGAAGTAGCCCAGGGTCTTCGGTGACGAGTTCAGACATGATATTAAGTACCTATAAGGCAGGGAGCGGACTGGTAGTGTAGGAGTAATGGAAACTGGGATCTTCTCAATCGCTTTGACGTTGAGCTTCTGGCTTGGCGATGGTCAGCATCATGGAATATCATCCATTGACGATACTACAGTGAACGATATGAGGGAATATGAGTAATAATTATAGGCACCTAGACGCTTTGAACCCATGTCGTTGATGCAAACATTTGGCAGTACAACTATCAGACTTGATAGATCTGCGTGATATGGTATCCCAGAAACACAAAAACACCTTGATTCCCATCCAACACCAGAGGTAGAAACAATGCACATCAATTCTCAACCATGTGCTTCGACTTAATCACCTTGACCATTAATCTCAAGCAATTCTCAGCAACCTCCCACTGTAGCTTTACCGTGTCTATATCCTCTTTGCTCTTAGCGTTTATGCCTTTGGATGAGCCAGAAACCTTGTTTTTACGTGCTGCAATCCCTTTCTCAACCGCATCTTCTAACGCCTGGGACCACATTAAATAGCCCTTCCTGAACAGCAGCCGCATTAACACCTCCAGCACGATGGCAAACTTTGCGTTGTCTACCACTGACTGAGTCTTTGCGGTATATGGTAGAAATCTGCGTATCAAGATTTCCTGGGTCAAGTCGAAGTCTTCTCCTCGCCTGGCAGGTGGTGCTTCTCCAGAAAGGAGAGATTCGAGGACGACTTGATTGAAGGTATTCCGATAGCCATCGTCAACGGGGACAAGAGTCGTAACAAAGAGCTTGAAGGACTGGAGAGAGTAGTGGGAGGTGAAATCCTTTAACTCGCGGTAGAGTTCAAGCGGGGCAATGAATTGGCCATGAGACCCGATGTTGGAAAGCTAAAGTGTGCCGTATTAGCCCTGATCCATATAATTTCAGCGGGCTTCATACTAGGGAAAGAAAACGCTGGCGGAGCAAAAAGGCTTCCATGCCACCCCATTCATCCACCGAACTCGGGGTGTTGTTTGTGTCCTGCATTTCGATATCTCTATCAGATGCCACCACTGGCTCATCGTTCTCGTCTAGCTCCTGGTTTGCCAGCTCCTTCTCATCCTCTGCACTGTCATCCTCACCCATGAAGCTGTCAAGTCCCCTACGACCCTTCTTCTTCTGCCGCTTCTTAAGCAGCTCATCTTCCCATATACTTGTAAACTCGGAGGCACCTTGTCCGGTTCCATTAGCAAGAATAGCTCGTAAGACTCGCCGATACCCTCCGGTGCCTTTAGTATCTGGTAGCATTTTAACAGCCATACTCTCCTGCAGAAGGTTCGTGTGCTTTGGTTGGCCGTTCTCATAACTCTCCCATCTTTGCTGCCAGTCTTCCTCGAGGGTTTCGATAAGACAGTCCAGCATATTCTTCCACCATGTCCACCGTGAGCGGTGCGAGACAGAGCAAGTAAACGCCCACCCGACAACGCTCCAAACATCTTCAACTCGCGAGAATAAGCTCTCCTCGTTCGCCAATTCGCCGGAGATACTATCATCCGAACTAAGCGACATTTCTGTGTCTTTGTGGCGACGCCGCTCGGTGCGGCTGCCACGATCGAAACGCCAGACCACGCCAAGGTCCGCATTCATAGGTCCAATAATGTTGATGATACGGCGCATTAGGATATATGCGTTGATGGGTGCGGTCGAGGGAGGCGTATTTTTCCGGATTTGGCTGGTATAGAACGGGTGCACCATGAGTGTTAACACGAAGCGGAGGAATGTAGGGGGCGGAATCGACGCGGGCACGGGCGTTGGGCCGGGTGCGGAAATGCCAGTGAAAAGGATTGCATTGAGGAGTTCGATTCCTTGCTCATCTAGACTGTGTTAGAATCATGTTTAAAAAGTATGTCGGTTGTTGTGGGACGGACGTAGCATTTCTTCAAAAGCGACACGAACCCGTTCGACCAGATTGTATGGTAAAGGTATGACAGGTCGGTATCGCGGTGGAGTTTCAGAAGGTGAAATTTCAGACATGTTTGCGATTCATGAAGTGAGAGGCTGTAGGGTGGAGGAGGGGTAGTTGGGTGGGAGACGCGAACTTGAACGGCGCTTGTCGGGGTTTATATGTGACGCGATGCTTTGTTCTGTACAACGCGCGGAAGATGCCGTGGCGTATTTTGAGTTACACGCGGCTAATTATGTGTGATCCCTGACAGCTAGCTATGGTTGGTTGAATCCAACGTCGCATTGCTTTCACATTACGTATCACTCTGGGAATGCTCAACAGAAGATGTGTCGAACCACGGATTTTCTGAAAACGCAACACCACTGAAGACTGTTCAGTCGACCCGCACATAAGCCTGCCGAAGTCAGCTCCCGCATCAGACTAGTCACAATATCATGACATGCGGAAGAGGTCGCCTCTGTGACACAACTCCCAATCATCGGCAAGCGAGATAGGGGGAAGGAAGGGAGCCCTGACGCTCAACCATTCCTTTCTATTGCATTCGATAAATGCACTAGAGCTGCCACGCTCTGTGAACCTCTTCGACTGCACCACAGCCACGCAAGCGCAAGTACCTCATACGCTATACCACCTCCGGGTATACAATTGCACAATGACACTGGCTAGATATTTGCTTTTACTAGTACATGTTAGACTAATCCTCGGGGGTTTATGTTAAATGGCACAAACTTCTCTCAACAAAGTATAAGGGCGAAGTCTTTACGCCCGTGAAGCAGTGGGTGATATTCTCCGCTCAAGCGTGTAGGAGAGTTGGCACTTGCGCTCGAAGCGCCAGCACCATCCAGTAATACCTTACCAAAAGTGATAACTCTAGGACGATCACTGATAGGACTGAGGAAATGGAAGCGCATGAACTAGCGATTGCTGAATGAGGGACCCAAACTTGGAAGTAGTCACCCCGGACTACTAGCAATAACGGAGCTATGGAATGCCACACAGGTTCCGGGATGGGCAGATGTCCCCATGCCATCACGCGGGAGATCAAATCGCCACATAATCGATTGAAAATGAACCGTGAAACGAGACATGCTCGAAGTTTGGATGAGATGAACACCATAGAACCTGCCAAGTCTATTGTACCTGTTCTAGTTAGCCGTTCCTATGTTAGACAGTAGCTCCATCGACTTTGGGGGATAATGTTATCTTTTGTTATTCCGGAAGAACATGGCCATAAATATTTCCGAGTGACACTGTATACCCTGAAACAAACAACAAACAACAAACAGCATTTCATCTTTTGAGCACTATAGTCATTGTTATGGTAAGTTCGGTTCTTTCTCTTATTCTCGAAGTCTCCTGAATCGAATGAGAGCCGGCTTGAAAAAGAATGGAACCACGTCTGTACTTACCAAATATCATTCCTAAAGGGATTCTAAACAAGCCACTCTCGTAGTTACTTGTGACACGATACTACAATGCTAGAGTTGGCATTGAAGGGGGTGGGGAATGCTCATTCTAAAGTCTTGATTTGATGCGCTGTTGTTTTGTTTTACGGCTACTTTGGCGGCTCTGCCATGAAAAGTCTTAGTGACGATGACGAATTATACCACCAACTCCAACTAACTCAACTACACATACACCACATTCCGTCTCAAACTCAGCACCTCCTTCCATCCCTCTTCCTTCCACGATCTCAACGACATTCTCATCCGGCAAGCCTCCACCGCTATCGCCACTACCACTACCACCACCACTACCACCATCCTTCCCTCCCTCGCTTCCTCCCCCTCCACTCTCGCTACATTACTACGTTTTCTTCTCTTGTTCGCTGTTCAATCGCCACCACACGCGGTTCCCCCTCCTTTTCAACCACGACTTGACGATTTCTTATTCTTTTACGCATACGACAGACTACGACGAACAGCCTAATACTTATATTTTGATATTTTCAGACTTGAAATTCCTGTTGCTTGCGGATAAAAGGGGCCATCGTCCATCGTCTAGCCACCTTAATAAAAAAAAGTTAAACGTTTCTTATTTTTTGCTTTTGATACTCAGCATTCGAAGGTGCATACTATTCTTTTGGATTTCAAAGTTGTCCGATTAGTTGCGCTTGTCCGATTGCTTCTAGTCTCATTTCGCACGCAGTTTCGTTTCCAGGGCGCTGTCCACCCTACAATATTCATATTCGTTCGACGTATCAAGCGCCTGCTAGTCTTATCATGTCGCCTACAGCTCAGGCTCCATCTGCCCCCGCTACCACTACTCTCTCCACGACCAAAGCCTCGCGTCGCAAGGCCCTTCATCTTCGCCGCCGCCCTGGCCATAAATTTGAAGAAGACGACACCGAGACAGTCGTCTCGGACGGATCTTTCACTGACGACTCTGGTTTGAGCGAGGAAGAGGAAGAGGAGGAAGAGGGATTCAGCGATGATGAGACGGATGAGGAGGATGCGTCCGACGGAGAGGGGCGGGGAGAAGTGGAGGAAATCCGGTCACAAGGAGTATCCAATGGAAGGGTGAACCGGAGAACGGATACGGATGTGATGAAAAATGGAATTGATGTCCGGGGAGAGGACGTTGAGACGGTAGACTTTGAAGACATGGGAAATGAAGCGTCAGCAAATGGAAAGGTTGTAAATCTGGAAGTTAGGGAGAAGCCGTCTATGGCGGCAAACCCTGCAGAGCCAGAACAGGAGGTGCTGCGAGAAGACCCGAAGAAGCCAGAGATGCTATACGACAGGAGGCGGAGGGAACACGAGGAGTATCGAAAACGGCGCTTAGAGGATCCGAGCTTTGTACCTAACCGTGGACGATTCTTTATGCATGACCACCGTGATGGTACTGGAAGCAATGGGTTCAAGCCTTTTGGCCCTAATGGAAGAGGACGGGGGGGTCGTTTCGGGTACGTTTTGTTCGTGGTGCATAGTTCGAGAATATGAAAGTTCTAATGATCATTATATAGTGAATTTCAAGCACATCCTCAACAGCCACCACCCCCAGAACTGGCTGCAGAATGGCCGCATGATATGCACGAGCAGATTGAGCCGCGGAATCAACCACCGAACCAGAACCGGCAAGTAGCAGCTCCAACCCAGCAAGTCTCGCGGCAGACCCAAGGATATAATAGTTCTTTCCCTGTAAGCCGTCAGCGGGCGTCGGACCAGCCACGAAGCTTTGGTAGAACTTTTCATAAGGGAACAGTCCAGATCCAGGTCAATTTGCCCGGGATGAAGGCGCCGATTACTTTCAGTGAAGTTCCATGCAAAATATACACTCGATTGCCATACCATCGACCGCCTCTCCGGAGAGACAAACCCGTTCGGATTGCCTTGCCCGATACTCCGGTTCGTTACATTTATCCAAATGTTCAGCGGTCATTCATCTTTATACCGAGGGCAATGCGGCCTGGGGGGTCAGGTTATATCAGAGGAACTGGTGGTAGGGGAAGAGGGGGTTATCCTACAGGTGGGCGAAGTTTTTATGGTGGTGGTGGTGGTGGTGGTGGTGGTGGTGGTGGTGGTGGTGGATCGACAATTTACTCACCTTCGGTTGGCATGTCCAGACGATCGTCTTTAGTTTACGATACCCGCCATCACACGCCCGCACAAGCATTGTATCCGCCTATACCTCCCCAACAGCCTGTAGCGGGTTATATCGAGGAGAGACAAACTAGAGCTGTTGTCAACGGAGAAGATGAGCCGAGTAAGCCTGTGGTTAGGCTCCCAAGCACCACCCCATCAATTACTACTGCTCCTTCGGGGCAGTTCCAGCAGCCTGGCCAAGCACCAACTCCTAGAGCTGTTCCCCAGCAGCCACCGCCTTCATACACCCCCTCAATTAACCCGATACCTTACCGGGAAACTCGTGCTACGCCCAAAATTCCGATGTATCAACCTCGACCTCAAAAAGCTGTCAACGTTGCTGAAATCGACTCACCGGCTGTCATGCACTTTCCGCATAATTATAATGGGGGCGTTTACACTGATCATGTGCCCTCGGGTACTCCTGTGATGGCACCAAATGGATACGCACATCATACTCGACATCCATCTTATCCGTCTCAAACCTCCGGGACACCACTGTCCCAGATTCCCGAGGCTGTCCACGCTAGGCCTTTCCAACCAAACCCCTATCCACCGCAACAGGCTTACTACCAGCCATATCCTCCTCCACATGGTCACCCCGCACCACCACTCCACCCCATGACCCATGCTCCGCTGCAACCTCACCACGGAATTTTTCACCCTCCCCCACCTCCATATGCTGCTGGCCCCTCACCCATGCCCAACGGAGCGACAAACCATTACGCACTTGCTCCACCTATGCAGCCACACCAACCTCCACCGCTTCCCCAGGTATCAGGACCTGCACCACCGGGACCCTCTGGACCCACAACCATTGCTCAAGAAAGCAATGGAATGGTGTACTATTCAACCTGGGATCCTAATACTACATATTATCAGTATCCACCTGCTCCAGGTACTACATACCCTGATACACCCGGGATGCCAATAACACCAGTACCTGATGGTCAAGGGCAGAATGTCGGTGGCACGATGTACTATTATGCACCACCGCAGCCAGTAGGGTCAGGATTTTACCATAGTCAATAGGGGGCTCTTATTTGAGCAATTGGATACGACAGTTCAATTCTTTATCTCTTCCATCCTTATTTTCTTTGTCGTGCTTTGGGTTAACCTTGTCTTTTGCAATATTGGGTACCTTATTCTTGCATATTTCTGTTTTAGGGTTGTTGAAAGGCTGGTTAAGGCGGTATTACTTTTTCTGTTTCCGTTGATATATTCCTTTGCTGCATGTTTGTACTGCTCGGTCGTCTTATCTATGATGAGTTTTGCTACTTCTCCAAACTGGGTTTACACCGTTGATGAATGTCTGATGTTGAATGATATGCCCTCTTGGGAATAGTGGTAGTTTTTCTTTTTTTTCTAAAGGGTTTCTTCTCCCTCCAGTGTGGGCAGCGTGGTATTGCGGGTTACTTGTGTAATGGGATGGAACCTTTTGCGAAGAGTGATTGCTTTGAATTCGCGAACACCCATTGATGTCCATGTAGGTACAGTCTTGCTCAATATAGCATCCTCTAAGTAGCGTCCCGGCTGTGAGCACCTCTCTGCAATTTAGCACAACCCCTCTTTCCGTCCTGCTTTGTACTTTCAACTTTGCAATTCGAGGATCCATTTGAAAGCAGTGATTATTCCAAAGTTCTGATTACTGAGCCTCTGCCAAGCTTAAACTCAAAGAAATCCTTCATTCTCACTCATCCGCCGTCATTCTCGATTACCCGACCTCTTCTTTTTCTTCGCCAACTCCCCGCTCTTCGTCTCCGTTCATTCATTCTCTCAACCACTCACCCCCGCTATTCTCTGCCTGACATCAAGATATCCTTAGCTACTGTATAGTGAGGTTCTTTTTGCCTCCGCTCTCTCTTGCCCCTTCTCCCTTTCCCCCCTTTACTACCTTACAACCAGCGCACCAATTTTGTCGCCATCATGTCTACCGCCCCAGGCAACGACGCAGAGAAGAATATCGAGATCTGGAAGGTATTTCGGTTCAATACTGATAGCTATCTCGTATTTAATTGTAAATCTTATTTTTTAATTGTGTAACAGGTCAAGAAGCTCATCAAACGTCTCACGGAGGCAAGGGGCAATGGAACTTCCATGATTTCTCTCATTATCCCGCCGAAGGATCAGATCTCCCGCGCGGCAAAGATGTTGGCTGAAGAATATGTGAGACTTGCTACTTGTCTTTGTGCAACTTAATGCTGACTATGACCGATTGACAGGGAACGGCATCCAACATCAAGTCCCGCGTGAATCGTCTCTCTGTACTTTCAGCAATCACTTCGACTCAGCAACGCCTTAAGCTATACCCCAAAGTCCCACCGAATGGACTTGTGGTATATTGTGGCGAAATCATCACCAGTGAAGGCAAGGAGCGGAAGATCAACATCGACTTCGAGCCTTTCAAACCCATCAATACCTCATTGTACCTTTGTGACAACAAATTCCACACTGAGGCGCTTTCCGAACTTCTCGAGTCTGACAGCAAATTTGGCTTCATTATCATGGACGGAAACGGTGCTCTCTTTGGCACACTGAGCGGTAATACTCGTGAAATTGTTCACAAATTCTCGGTCGATCTTCCAAAGAAGCACGGTCGTGGTGGTCAGTCCGCGCTTCGTTTTGCCCGTCTCCGTGAGGAGAAGCGTCACAATTATGTTCGTAAAGTTGCGGAATTGGCTGTTCAAAACTTCATCTCTCAAGACAAGGTCAACGTCCAGGGACTCATCCTGGCTGGTTCTGCTGATTTCAAGAACGAACTCGCCCAGAGTGACATGTTTGATCAACGCCTGGTCGCTAAGATTATCAAAGTTGTGGATGTCTCATATGGAGGAGAGAACGGGTTTAACCAAGCCATTGAATTAGCTGCTGAAACCCTGAGCAACGTCAAATTCATCCAGGAGAAGAAGCTCATTCAGAAATACTTTGACGAGATCTCACAAGACAGTGGGAGAGTCTGTTATGGTATTGACGATACTTTGAGAGCATTGGAGTTGGGTGCTGCCGAGAGTAGGTAATTTCAATACGTTCTCAATATGCAACACTAACGTGTCTTCTAGTTTTGATCGTATTCGAGAACTTGGATATTACTCGTTGGACCCTTAAATCTTCGACTGGAACTGAAGTTGTCCTTCATACCACCAAACTTCAGGAGCAGAATCGCGACCAGTTCATGGACAAGGAGTCAGGACAGGAAATGGAGGTTGTCGAGCAAATGCCGTTTCTCGAATGGCTCGCAGAGAAGTATAAGGACTTTGGTGCAACTCTTGAATTCGTATCCGACCGTTCCAGCGAAGGCAATCAGTTTGTCAAGGGCTTTGGTGGTATCGGAGCTATGCTTCGTTACAAGGTCAATTTTGAACAGCTTCAAGAGCTCGAGGACGAGGACGAATATTACGACGGTTAGTTTCTTTGCGTGTGCGCGAAACATGAATGTTTCTAATATTTGATAGATTGATGGTTCTGTGACCTCGCTGTGAGCGAGGACGTTCTTCCAGGCATGAGCCTGAGGGCGTCCCGCGCAGTTCCGGCCCTACGTTTGGCATGGGCGGCCACTGCATCTGGTGTTGTACTGGAGAAGAGGGGAGGAATTTCGGTAGCTTGTGCTTGAGGTTTATAATACATGCGGGGATCGGTGCAAAAATTCGTAAGTCTTCATTCCCGTGCAATTTTGCAATTTTGGCGTATTACGAACATTTATTTAGTATTGACAATGATTATGACGGATTGTTCGATGCAATGAGGTTTTGTGGAGGGAGGTGTTTTTTACAAAAAGGCGAAAGAGGCGGAAGCGTGGTAGGTGCCATGCAGGGTAATGAAGATTTGAATGACTTTACGAGAAAAGTCATCGGGGAATGGTGTAATCTGGTTTGGTGAATGGGGCTTGTTTTGTATTCTTTATTTTCGTTCGTTTGCCACTTATGTCACTCGTTTTTGTGAATTGAAGTCAATGATCATGATCGCAGATTCTCCTCATCGTTGTGTCCTAAAAACAGGGGTACATACTGTCAGTGATCATCTACTTTTCGGGGACTGTTATAAGTGCGTTTCCGATTGTCGTGGGCGCACTTGCTCTGGTGAAACATGGTATCGATATCAAATCCATTGTTGCTTGATATTCTTGGTGCTCCCGTTACTTTCTGTTAATGTATGGACACACTGCGATGCTGAGAGACTTCGAGCACGACTTAGCACAGCAAGAAAAGAGAGAGAACGAAGACAAGAGAAGTGATGAATTGACTAGAGTGATGATGCGTACACAAAAGAGCAAGAGGCTCCCTCCAGAGCCGCACTAAACCTAAAGCAAGACAACAGCACTTCTCTCCTTCTTAACTACTGTACCAAAAAAGCCCCGTTTATTGATGCCGAGTTAATGCTGTATTAATGTTGAATTTGTTACAAATGTATACATTGGCTGAACTTGTGGGGTATTTTGGAATTTGCAACAATATCAATTGTTTTGAATATGGGATTAATTTCACAATAATGTAGCACAGAAGACCACATTAGATAGTATATTGATGCCATATTGATGCTGGATTGCTGTCATATTCAAAATGATGTGTATTGAGTTAAATAGTAGAGTTATACTACATTACTTGCAAATGTGTATATTTTGCAAATGTCTACACATGCCTGCACATGCCTACACATGCTTACACATGCTCTATAGCTTGCCTCCAGGCCTGATGCTGGCAGCTGACTGAAGTATGGTAAAAAAAATTATCTCTGGTATGATTCAAACCTGTTTCAGTGGGTATTGTACACACCTACTAACCACTACACTATGTATGTAGTTTGCTGAACATGACATCATGTTAGGGCTATTTGTAGGTATACTGGTTTATTACTATTACATCATTGTGACAAGAATGTGGAATGCCTGCTACATCTATGCAAATGCTCAATACTGCTTAATTGACCAATATTACCCCATTCAACTAAATACTCAATCATTTACAATGTCATATTTGCTGGTATCTTGTATTACTGTGGTATTTTGAGCTATTCCCCAGTAATTGGAATGTTAAATTTAGTAATATGCTACAATCACTGGACTCTGGGAGTCATGCTGCACTCAGGTAAATGTGGCACTGCAGTCACATCAATAAACAGGGTTTTTTTGGCATAGTAGTCTCGAACGCTGGGACCACACTCCGAGACTATCTCCTTCTAAATACTAGGTGTGCGGGTGCGTCTTTTCCGTTGTAATTGGTCTTCGCTAGTTTAATACAATAATTAAAAGTGATCAAGTCGCCGTAGTATCATGGATCTCTTCTGGGGCTACATATAACAAAACGCACTACTAAGCCTTACGCTTCTTGCCTTGATATAGCTTCTCAGGGCCATATGGTCGCGCATTTTTGTCAACCTTCACTTCCACAACTGTTTTCATTTCGACTCGAGGCGGAGTATCAAATCCAAAGCTCTTCCCAACTTGCCGGACGTTGAGCTTGGTAGCATCAAAGATCTGGCTGTCACCATGGCGGTTGTAATCTTGAAGGAAAGTTCTGTACACTTCCCATTAGTTATTGAACCTTGGAAAGGTTATATAGAATAAAGTAATCATTGGAAAATGCCAATGTGAAGTTTATATCAGAGGTGAATATAAATTCAATGGGCTCGATTTCATGACACGCGGGGTCTTAACCGCAATCAACAACACGGACCATAGTTTCTCATCATATAAACTTCGCATGACGGGAGGGAGTGCGCAGGGGCATATAAGACTAACCTGAATCCATCTTTTGCCAATTGATGTAGACCGAAATTCTTCGATACCAACTTCTCAATTTGAATCTGGACATTGATTAGTTTTTTCTTTGGGAAATCAAACTCTTTCACTTCTATGTCTGCAGCCTTCAGTTGGTCCACAAAAGCGCTCTCTCTGGGCTGTACAAAGGCAATCGACTGGCCTTGAATAGCACCTCGGCGTTTGATGAACTGTCTGATGGATCGTGGCGGATCATATTGAATAACCCAATCCACAGGTGGGATCTAAAGGACTCTGTCAAGATCAAAACAGTACAAGAGGGATTCGAAATATACCTCGAGTCCTTCGACTGCCTCCTCCGTCAACAGCAGAGTGCCTTCCGTATCTTTCACAAAACCAGAGAATGCAGCCAGCCGGGTCTTCACATTCTGCCTCCCGTGAACAGAATGGACCGTTAAATCCAATGAATTGAGGACTTCTAAACCGAACACGACAGAGGGTGTTGAGGACATAAGCACAACGATCTTCTTTCTTTGAAACTTCTTTAAGAATGAGTGCAGAAGAAGAAATCGTTTATCAGCTTCTACAATGACATAACCCTGCAGTCCTTTCGAACCCTCTGACCCTGTTGACACCTCAATGTACCTATGGACGGAGTCTGATCGACAAATGAGTTCGGCAAGACTATTCAGTTCGTCCGTCTGCTCCGTCCCAAATATCATGGATATGCGATCTTTTTTGGGAATGAGGGTAGTTATTTCTCTTATCTGTTTATCCATTCCTAGTCCAGCAAATGTACCTGCTTCGTAAACATAGAAGGCCTTCAGGTTCTTGAATACAAAGGATGGAGTATCTCGAATATGATCTAGTAATCTTGTCGGCGTGGCAATCAGTAAGTTGATACCTCTGTCTAGCTTTTGCTCCTCTGCACCCCGGTTGGCACCATCAATTACCATGCCGACAGTATAAGCAGTTCCAGAAAGCAGTTCAGAGGCCAGTGCCGATACTTGAATGGCAGTCTCTCGGTTTGGCGTCATGATTAGAACGCCAGTGCCATTTCGGGTGTGAAAGCGGTGTTTTTCTAGCAGAGCAACGGCAAGTATCAAAAATGAAGTCATTGCATCTCGCACAGACACTGAGACTGCCAAAACCTAGCAATAGGTAAGAATGGCACACAAGTGTGACATGAAAGGAAGGGGCAATAGAGGTATACCTACATCTCTTCCACCGAGCAGCGCAGGAATGGCGTGTTGCTGAACCGGAGACAGCTTGGATGTGCCCAAGCCAAAGATAGGCTTCAAGAGGGTGCTGAGAAGAGACAATTCTTCGAATGTTTTGACATTGAGAGGAACTGTCGCCACTGCGTCTTTGTTTTCCGCTGTGGGTATTAATTGGGATTTTGAGGGCTTTTTCTGTAACGACCGATGCTTTTTGGTATCTTTTGTAGTATTATCCTTGGAGACAGGAGTCTTGGAAGAGTCGATCTTGCGCTTCTTGGACACTGGAGGGTCCAGGGATTTCGGCATAACGATATTGGTTGGTGGTGAGTATGGTGAAGGTGGTGATGGTGGTGATGGTGTGATAAGTATGGGTGCAAACGAACTAACAAAAAATTTCATTCGGGCTTTGCATGGGGTAGTAAGCCCTAACCTAAGTAACATGACGGGGTGCACTCGAGAGGGCGCTTTACTCTTTCGAGATGAAGCTCAGATGACGACCGTTTCTTTCATCCTTCCCTGCCTGATGCTGGATGCTGCATGTATGTAACGCGCAAGGGAAGTGCACTAGAACATGTAACATGTGGGATACTCGGGATACGTAGGCCGCGTAGACTAAATATTAAATGCTCTACTCTGCTGTAGTAGAGCACTTAGCAACTCCTACATGTACTCTCAAGTCGGCACATGATGGCAACCGATCTCACTGGGAACGTATCAGCATCATCTCATCAGCATCATCGTTTGCTGTGATTCGTGAACTTGATTTGATTTGATGATCCGCTTCAATCGGTTGGCGCGTGGTTAAAAGTTGTTGTCGTCACAATAATATTAGCCGAAACAAGAGAGATTCACTCACAGTACTAACTCAGCCACTCTTGGTGTTGCTTGGAGCTTGCGTGTTACATACGTCGGAGGTTGTGGGACCGAGCAACCATGCAACTCTCTCCTGCAACTCCTACTCCGTCAAAATCTACCATGTATCAAACCAGAAAGACCCCTGGATCACTTGCCCTCCAAGCTTGAAAGAAGTGCTGCTGTGCTGCCCGATCGTTTTACCCTCGTTTTCCCATTCCTCTGGCTCGCTCGCTCGCTTGCTTCGTCCGCGTTTATCATCATTACTATTACTATTATTGTCATTGTTATTTCACGAGCGACCTTTTCCTCCCTCTTCTTCCTTCACCTTTCACATTCAACGACCACATCTACTCCGCCACCACGCAGCTGTGGCCAGAACCCATCTATCTCATCTTGCATTTTACCGATCCAAAAGGCCAGCAAGAGCCCCATAACTACGCCCAAGGAATCATTCGTCAACCACTTTTCGGTTTTCTCACGGTCGCTTACCATTACGTTCGTTTGCCCATTATCGTGCTACCGCCCGCCGCACGGCTAAGAATTCCGCATAATAAACAGCCCTTTCGCCTGACGCCCATTACGATCACCCTAGAAGGGATACTTCAAAAAGGTCGCAAACACGGCTATTTAGGTCCAATCGCCGTCGGGGATTGTCCCCATCAGATTTCTTTCGCTCACTTAGAATGTATCATTCGTTACTATCAATGCCGCTTGAGCGAATAATACCGTTCTTGCTCCTTGTGTCGGCATGGCTGTCGCAATATGTCGTAGCGGCGCGCATTATTCAATCAACCTCCTTAAACCCGTGTATGGAAGATTCGCTCTTTTCGGCCACGCTGTTTAATATAACCTTCACTCCAGACGATGGATTACTTAGGATTAAGGTTAACGGCATATCTTCGTTATCGGGCAATGTCACAGCCAAATTGGCCATTATAGCTTATGGGTACACCGCAATGGAGAGAGATTTGGATCCTTGTTCGATGGAAGGCTTCGAAGGGATGTGTCCAATGTCTACCGGTCAAATTACTCTCAACTCAAACGTTGAGGTGGGGCAAAGCGTCGCGGATTCGGTACCTGGTGTGTAAATGAACACCAGACAATTCTTGCCGCGTTAAACTGACGAATCAAAGCCATTGCCTACCAGGTTCCTGACCTCGATGGACTTGCGAGAATTATCGTCAATAGTACCGACACTGGAGACATGGTTGCTTGTGTGGAGGCGCCTCTCAGCAACGGCAAAACCGTGGATCAACACGGTGTAGGCTGGGTCACGGCTATCATTGCGGGAATGGGACTCATTGCATCTGCTGTCACTTCCGGTCTCGGCCACTCGAACACTGCTGCACATGTTGCTGCAAACGCGGTTTCATTGTTTGCATATTTCCAGGCCCAGGCAATGATTGGCATGACAGCTGTTAAATTGCCTCCAATTGTCTCTGCATGGACCCAGAACTTTGATTGGACAATGGGTATCATTGAAATCCAATTTATGCAAGATATATTCCATTGGTATATCCAGGCCACTGGAGGAAAGCCATCGAACCTCTTGGACCGGTTGTCTGAAGTCTCTGTGCAAATTACAAAGAGATCCTTTGATGTTGGAGAAGTTCCCTACTTGATGACTCGGGCCGCCATGTATGGGTTCGCGCCATTAGACCTTGATAGCCGCGATATTTCAAGTCAGCTCGTTCCTCGGTCAGATATATACTCAAGATCCAATAACGATAATGCGGCGACTGCTCAAGCGGAGATTATCAGTGTCGCTGGAATTGAGAGGGTGTCTTTCAAAGCGAAAATTGAAGCCAGCAACTTTTTTATGACCGGCATAGCTTTCTTTGTAGCGTTCTTGTTTTTCACAGGTTTAGCTGTATGTGCGTTTAAAGGCTTCACGGAACTTGCGATTAGAATGAAGTGGATCCGGGGTACAAAATTTCAAGATTTCCGGAATGGATGGTTGACAGTTCTAAAAGGAATTATGTATCGCTTGGTATGTTTCGAACCGTGTTCCATCTAGGGCTATTCTAATTTCTTTAGGTACTCATCGGCTTTCCTCAAATAGCAATTCTCTGCTTATGGGAACTGACAGTACATGATTCCGCTGGAGCAATGACGCTTGCTGTTTGTTTTTTCCTGTCAATAGTAGGCATTTTAGGCTACGCGTCATGGAAAGTCATTCATATCGCACGGCGCTCGGTATCACTGCACAAAAACCCGGCATATATCTTGTACTCAGATCCTGCGGCTCTGAACCGATGGGGGTTCCTGTACGTCCAGTTTCGGGCTTCGGCTTACTACTTCATTGTGCCGCTTCTACTGTACTATTTGGTCAAGGCGATGTTTGTCGCTTTTGGCCAGAAATCAGGAACTGTTCAGGCCTTTGCTTTGCTCTTTATTGAGCTTATCTATTTGGTAGCTGTTAGCATGATGCGCCCCTGGATGGATAAGAGGACCAACATCTTCAACATCTCGATCTGTGCTATCAATTTCTTGAACGTCATCTTTTTGCTGGTGTTCACAGGGATTTTCAACTCAAAGGTAGGCTACAAAGACGAACCCTGGTTATTGTCGTTATTCTGACTGTCCGTAGGATATTGTTGCTGGTGTGATGGGCGTAATATTCTTCGTGATGAACGCTGCGTTCGCCCTTGTTCTCCTCATTCTCGTTCTTGTTTCGTCCGTTTACGCTCTAATTTCAAAGAACCCCGATATTCGTTATCAACCCATGCGGGATGACAGGGGCTCCTTCATCAAATCCAATTCGCAGATGTTCCCATCCACAGAGTTAGATGCACTAGGAGCTACAGCTCGTGGTGATATGAAATCTCGTGATTTGGGAGATGATGACAGCGATTCGTTTACGAACTCGTCGCACCGGCCACATTACGACGCTAGTCAGGTCCCTCTTCCGCCATCGACAGCGAACTCGACCCGGGCACCTAGTCACTTCGATACTCCTCGTTCCCCCGTTGATACTTGCGTCCCACTGTTCCCATCGAACGGCCACGATACCTCGCGTCAGGCCTATGCGGGAGGACAGCAGGCTGGGGGGATGGCATTACTTACTCCTGGGGGGCCAAGGTCCCCCAGTAGAACGGGAGCCAGCAGTCCGTCGCCATCACAACGGTCATTTGACTCGCATGGGCGACCGCAGCCTCATAGTCGGCATGATGGAGGTTATCAACCGCAGACACATAATAATGCATACCAACAGCCGTCACAGCAGCCTCAGATGAACTGGCAGATGGGCGTTGGGTACTCTTCTTAAAAGCGAATGTGGGATGTATGGGCTCTTTTATTTCTGTAACTCAACTTAGTGGTATGGTAACCCTTGGATGGCGTGGGATTCACCAGAAATAACTCCCCCATCCACCTTGTGTGAAATAGAAATGGTATCGGTTTACCAAGGAATTACTTTTCTCGTCTCTCTTTACAGCTATCTTTTTTGTTCCCGGTTTCTGTTTTGTGGTGTGCCAGAATCTGGGATGTCCACGCATATATTGATGAACCTTACCCATTCCTCGGAGAAGCATCATCATCACTACAAGCAGGAGATGAAGGGGAGGTGTTTGTGGATTTATTATGTATTGGGATAGGAAACTGCAGTTTTTTATACTTTGTGCATGCATGCATCATCATTGGGTTCTGGATTTTTCATATAAACGTTCCTCCTGCTTTACTATATCTCTTTTTTATTGCTTTTTTCTTGCTATGCTACTACTATTAGTAAGTATCCTCTTAACGTTTATTGTTTTGTGGTGGTTGGGACGGCTGGGCTGGGCTGAGATTGTAGTCTGACAGACTGCTGAGATTGGCGTTTATAGTGGAAGGAAGAAGAGGATGGGATGGGGACTGTATGTATCTTAAAAGGCGGGTGGTTGTCTAAAAGATATGCTTGTTTTTCAGTTTTTCATTGTGTTTTTCTGTTCCGCTCCTTTCTTTCCTTTGGGAGGAGTTCTTTTTCTCTTTTTGGAAGCTGGCGGAATTCGAAACAGCATGCATCTACGGTGGTGGTTTCTCCTTTTTTTGTTGCTCTGTAATATGTGGGAGAGTGAGAGGAGGAAGGGAGGGTGGTGGTGTACGATTATGTAGACTGGCCTGGCCTGGACTGATGGTGAATTGAAAATAGGTTTGTTAACTTGCTATATATCCTAAAGCAGTAGGCTGTGGCTAATATATTGTAATTGACTTCTAACACCCATCGCCGATGCTCTTTTGTTACGGCCCGCTGCACGAGTTCAGGTTGCGTATATCATTGCCCATAACATAAGACCAGCTTATATAGGTTCGCTCTCTATTGACTGCTGCCTTGTAGCACATACACATATACCAATTGTAATACTCCACCTTTTTCTCACTTTCTCCTTTTTAAAAATGCAATAATACAGTATGATAATAAATAATGCTAACACCTATAATTAAAAGTTAAAGGAAAACGAAGACAGACGCAGACCTAAGTCGACCAAATAGCGGTGTATGGAGTAGATGAATGCCAAAAACAAAAGAAAACCAATGAAGATCAAAAGCATTGTGTATGATCACCATTTCCCATAATATTTGAAGGTAGAAAATAAAGCTACAATAAGGGGGACATAAATATAGCGTAGTATACGATTTGTGTGATAATAGTAATACAATTCTTCACTTCGGCTCGTTCAGCCCCTTCTGACTCGCCGCCTCCTTGGCCCTCTTCTCCCGCCTGTCCTTCTGCAGCTGGCCCTTTCTTCCCCTGAGGTACCTCTTTGCCTCATCCACCAACGCCTTATCCTCAGTGCTCTGCCTCAGAGCCTCCATCATCGCCTTAATCTGTGTTTCTGATCCAAAGTGCGGGCAGATTGAGGCCTTGGGGAGATGTGCAAGTTTGCAGATGGGGCAGTACTCGACGCCGCTTTTTTTAATTGTGCATGATCCGTGGGCGTGATGATGTCTACACGCCTTGCAAAGGGGCATGGCTGGATCATCTGTGGGAGTGATTGGGTTAATGCGCGTGAAATTGCGTGAAGCGACAGGTGTGTGGTTTTGGTTGCGGCGATGGTTATTCTGGGGAGGAAGACCTAGTGGTAGTTGGGTTGGCGGGAGCGGTAGACGTGGAGGAGGAGCGAAAGTTCCCATCGTTGGTCCCATCGGTGCACCGTTTCCGTTTACTAAAGGAACAAAAGCCTGGCGTTGGTTGATGGGGTCTTCTCGGAGGAGATCGGACCTGCTAACACCGTTCATAGGTCCATCGAGATCCATTAGATCACTAAAGACCATACCATCCATACCGTGCTCATCCATAGAGTCTTCGCTCTCGTGCCCAGGTCCATCTTCTTGGAAGTCAGTGTCGCTGCTATTGTCTTCCTTTGTGCCATCATCGTCGTTGAAAGCGTAGCTGATATTCTTTTTCCGACGCCCTCTTCCGAACTCCTGCTGCTTCGCGGCGGCTTCCCGTCGCGCCTCCGCCTCTCGCTCTTGAAGGACCTTTTCCCAAAAGCCTGGTTCGGGCGTGGCATCGTCTTCGGGTGTCTCATTCCCGAAGGTGTTCTCCTCTAACGAGCCCTTGTCATTAGCCCACACCCTGGCGAAACTAAATGCATTTTCAGCACTACCATCGCCGCTCCCATTGGTAGTCTTTGTTTGCTCTATGCTCGAACGGTCGAGGAGTTTATCCACACCCTCATCATCGTATTTGATTACTCGATCCTCGGCATCGTCTTCAAATAGGCGTTTTGCTCCAAAGGAGAGAATGCTTTCAACGTCGATGACCTCCTCTTCTTCATCTTCGCCCATTTTTTCAATAATTAGATGGTCAAGCGAGAGTTTCTTCTTGCCCATCTGCATTATACGTTCCTCAGCGGTATCTCGTGTCATCAAGTGGAATACGAGGACTTTATTCTTTTGCCCAATTCTGTGAGCACGAGAGAGAGCCTGGATATCCTGATGTGGGTTGAAGTCCGGATCCAGGATGATGACGGTATCTGCGGTGGCTAAGTTAATGCCCACACCACCAGCTCTGGTCGATAGCAAGAATGCGAAATATTCCGACCCTGGAGTATTGAACTCGTCGATGCGTTTCTGTTTGTCCAAAGTCGACACTGAACCATCCAGTCGATGAAACTTCAGCCCCAATCCGTCAAGGAAATCCTCAATGATATCAAGCATCCCTAAAAATTGCGAGAAAATCAAGACCCGATGTCCTCGTGCTTTCAGCTTAGGAAGCATGATATTTAAAAGACCCAGTTTTGAGCCAGCTTCAACAAGATTGCGGTGGATGGCTTCCATATTGTTCTCATCGGCAATTTCCTCAATATCTTCGTTGTATAGAAATGGGTGGCAGACACACTTCCGGAGCTGCATGAGAAGGTTGTTGAGTTTTGCCCGTTCAGTCTGTTTAAGTTTGTGGCCACGATAGAGAATAGAGCGGATCAAAGTGGCATCCTTAGATAGAATGGACTTATACAGCTTACGCTGGAGAGGTGTCATGGAAACTGGAACAATCACTTCGGCCATCGGTGGAAGGTGAGTAAGAACCTGTGCCTTTGTTCTTCGCAAGAAGAATGGTCTACATCCTAGTCAGGAGATATCACCACGTACAGAGGTTATCGGGGCATACCTAATGAGAGCATGTAGCCTTGGTACGTTCTCGCTTGTGAGCTCTCCAAACTCTTCCTCAAGATCCTGAGCTTTCATCTCTTTAGGCTCCAAAAACTGCAAAAGGTTGAATAATTCTCGAGGATTGTTTTGCAGCGGTGTGCCTGTGAGCAAAACCTTATGGTGGATCTTGTACTTTTGAAGCTCGACATAGAGTTGTGTCCCATCATTCTTTAGACGTTGACCTTCGTCGACAATAAGGCCTTGCCATGGAACTTTGCGAAGAACTCCGGAATCAGTGGTCGGAGTTGAGTATGAGGTTACCACGATGTGGCATTTGAGGTCTCCATTCTTGTGGAATAGCTCATGGGCACGCTGTAGGCAATTAGTATGCATTACGGTCTTAATAACAACACGAGAACATGAGTTTATACCGCAAGTTTGCGTGCAACATCGGCGCCATAGTAAGCAACAACTCGAAGATTGGGTGCCCATGTCTGGATTTCGCGTCTCCTTTGATAAAGTTAGTCAGTGCTTTATAGAGTGAAAAGGCCGTAACCAACCAATTTGGAACAGTGGAATGTGGCACTACAATCAAAAACGGCCACAATCTCTGCTCTTCAGAAAGCATCGCCAGGAAGGAAATAATCTGAATAGTCTTCCCAAGACCCATTTCGTCGGCCAAAATTGCATTTTGGCCCTTCCACCACTTGTAGTACAACCAGCTATATCTTATCAGTCCAAGCCCAACTCATATTCTCAGGGAGCCTACTTCATGCCCTCCTTCTGATACTCCATCAAGGTACCGCCCTTTATATATTTGGGTTGTTCCTTCAATTCTAAGCTCTCAAAATTCGTCCGTCGTGCCTTTTCCATTTTCTTCACAGTACCCTTCGCCGGCTTGACATATAAACCATGAACATAATCGTCGTAGGCTCTCCTCCAATCCTCCCAGCGCTCGGTGTCTGACTCCTTGGGAGGAGCGTCCCAAAACACTTCATCGTATCCCAAACCCTTGTATTTCACAAACGCACATCTTACCTCCTTGATTCTCGCTAAATCGATCTCAACATCGTTGCCCATTGGTACAAAACTGGTATATTCCACATCGAGCACAATATCCACCCGTAGCCACCCCTCCTCGATCGCTTCTCCTTGTGTCAATACCGCAGGCACATGATTCTTGAGGAAACCAGCCCTCTTTCCCGGAAAGGCCCCTGCAACCCAAGGACCCGGATACCACTGAACGTGGAAATACGATTGATCTTCAAACTTAATAAGGTATTCACGTTCATCTTCAGTAAAATCGTTCAAATCCAATCGTGTGTCTTGAAGGCGAGATGCGGGATCAACAGGGCGCCAGGCAATGATATTGCTAATCTTCCCAGGCGCTGCTATACAGTCCACACATTTGAAATCTCGGGTATACTGTTCGATGCGCTGTTTTCGAATATCATCAGAATCCGCCCGCCCACGCTTGGAACCTCGCTGGGGAAGATGTTCGTAATGCCACGCCCTATAGCAGTTGGAACACCTGAAGAGGACATTATCTGGGTTATAGAGCAGGTCGGAGGACACCTCAGTATCCGGAGTGACTGCGCGGTTGTCTTGGTTAGGTGCCCTTTTCTTCTCAGAAAGCGACTTAAAAGATACACATGATTTTCCTTGGTCGTTACAACCGGTGCATCTATCGAAAGATGCCTGCAATGGGTCCTTCAATCTGTATCTCCCTATGCAGCGTTTGCATTGCATCACAAAATTCTCATCAGATATCTTGGTGACAAGATGGTCTCGAGACACGCGAACTGTGCCAATGCAGTCCTTATGGAACGATGCTGAGCATCCCTGGCAGCAAATAATCTTACCACGGGCACTCGAGTGACCCGATACCTGGCAAGTATCGCAGTGCAGGTTGTGTGTTAACACAAACTCATCATCGTCGTCAAGAACTGGAAATATTTCCTTCGAGTGAACGACTTTAGGTTTCGTAGGCTTTTTCATCTGCACGAGATCACTAATAACAAAGTCGTCGTCCATGTCCGGTTCAGCATAGTTGGTCTTCCGGCGTTTCGTTCTTCCAGAACGTCTTGTTGCCTCTTGCTCAGATTCAGACTCGTCTGAAGAGTTGTTTCTGCGTCGGGACTTCCCCGCAGCTTTCCTTGCTACTGCTCGGTGAGACCTTCGTGATAGCCGGGGCACAAGGTCGGAAACAACAAGGTCATCATCATCATCAGAATAATATTGCCCCTTCTTGTATGAAAGCATCTGGGCTTCCTTGAGACCCTGAGACCGCGTGGTACGCCGGTCGCGCCGTGCAGGAGCAGATTCAGCCTCACTATTACCATCTTCCGATAGTTCTGTCGTAGCTGTGCGGCTAGCGTTCTCGGCCCTCCGCCGGTCTTGGAGAGATATTAGCTGTCGCTGACGTGTCCTCCGGGTGCTGTTAACAACTGGCGACAGAGTCTCGTCCTCATCCGACCCACTGGTGTTTGGCGATGGATCGCGTTGAGGCCAACCGCTCAAGAAGCGTTGAAGGGCTTTGTTTCCGCCGTCGAGTGTAGCTAATCGCTCAAAGGGAACCTGTTGTTTGAGCCAGCAGTGGTCAGCAATTTGGTACACGATGTCATTTCTGCAACCCCCATCTGAAAAATGCATCCCAACAAATAACTTACCACCATTATTTTCGCGTTGGAAAACCTTGTTCGATACCACAGGCATCCATCTCTCTCGACCTCCTCAACCACTCGCATAACCCGTGCATTTTCCGGGAACTCATCGTCCACAAACTCGGCCCTAAAGCTGTGGTATTCAACCCGGTCACGTGTAAGTTCCTTCAGTGTAGGCACAACAATTTCAAAGAGCTGTTTCCTTGCTGGCAGAGAATCATCTCCATAGTCGCCATCAGAATCGATATCCATAGCTTCAGCGAGGGCGTTTTCTGCGCCAGAATGAGCACTCTGCGAATTCGAGTCACTCACGATGTTGGATTGATTGACAGCTGCAACTTCATCCACATCAGAGTCATAATCTGGCTCTAATTCCGAGCCTCGCATCATACACAGTTTTTAAAGGAGTGTAGATAGGTTGACAGTGTGGCTAAAGCGGCGTAACGTGACGCGACGCGACGTGAAGTTAAGAGTTGATGGAAGGAAGTTATCGAGAGTTGCGTTTGATTGATTGACAGGAACCGCGTTGAGCAGGGGGGTTGAGAGCTAGTCCTGATTTAGACAAGGGCCAACTGCTTTGACAACCTTTTTTCTGCTTATACTGCTCGACAACCCCCAAGACCGCTATGAACCTTCTCCGTCCAGCTGCTAGGAGGGGTGTTTCAACATTCGTACCGAAACAATTCTGTCGATGCGCCTCATTCGACAGTGTCATTTACAAGGGTATCCGCCGGGAAGCCCGCGAAGAGTCCCGCTCCTTCGATCGCTCAAGAGACAGAAGAGTTAGAGACAGCGATAGCGACAGAGATAGCGATAGAGACAGATATAGACACGAGCCTTTCCCCGCCAACCAAGAACGTTATGCACCCCTCCGACTCATCGATCCCTACGACGATGATGCGAATTATCGGTATAGCCATACTCCCCGCCGAACAATCCAAAAGGCCCATCAGGATTCCGAATGGATCTACGGTTCCAGTGTCGTCGAGGCAGCGCTGAAGTCACGCCGACGCACACTGTATCGTCTATACATATACGCCGGCGAAAACCGGACAGCCATCTCAAAGGAACGCGATATAAGATTAAAGAACCTTGCTCGAAGACTGAAGATTGATGTGAAGGAGGTGACGGATACCGGAATCCTAGATAGCGTGCGTATCAACCCTCCACCAGCTACTTATGTTTGTGTATTGACTCTCCTCCGCAGATGAGTTCGTCTCGCCCTCACAATGGCTACGTTCTGGAAGCATCACCCATCAAAAAGACACCAATCCTCTCCCTCGGTGCTGTCTCTTATGATAAATCAACCTTCTCCCTCCAGATCGCACAACACGACATCACAAATTCTGGAATTGTGCTCAATGACCTACCTAAAACCGTCTCCAACCGTGATCCCTCCCGCTACCCCCTAATTCTTATGCTTGATGAGATCCTCGACCCTGGCAACCTCGGTGCGATCCTCAGAACCGCATACTACCTAGGATGCTCTGCACTACTCGTCGCTGAGAGAAATTGCGCTCCACTCTCACCCACCTGCCTCAAATCATCAGCCGGCGCGTCAGAGTACATGCCAATCCTCACACAAACTGTGCCCCAGAGACTCATCGCGAACTCGCAAGCGCATGGGTGGAAGTTTTTTGCAGCAGTTCCCCCACCGACCAAGAGTAAGAAGGCAAAGCAGTACCTCACCCTGGAGAGTGATGAGGTGAAGGAGGCGCTGACGAAGGGGCCCACCGTAGTGGTTATGGGGGGTGAGTCAGATGGGCTAAGAACGACCGTTGAGAGGGCTTGTGATAGGTACGTTAGCATTAGAAGTGCTAGTGATGTAGACCAAGGGGTAGACAGTTTGAACGTCAGTGTTGCAGCAGGCGTCTTATGCCAGGCGTTCTTGATGGAGAGGTAAGAATGGGATGCACCAATGGGAACTACCAACTTTATACAGCCTGTGAGAAAGTACACAGGTGCATTTATAGAGATACCTTTGATATACAAACTATCAAGAGTAGCATCATGGCCATTCTTGACTCAGTGATTCATGATTTTTTGAAATCTTGCCAGTGTCAGCTTTTCTCACCCAATTTCACGGTTCCAATTCTACAACCATTATCAGATACGCTCGAGTTGGAGTTCCAAGTTCAGACTAAAATTCAACTATCCCCACATCATATAAGAACCCTAGCAAACTGCCAGTCTTGGCGTCCATTTTTCGAACATCATTCCCAAAGCTCGCCTGCCCCGTCAATCTCCCGGCCCAGGTCCCCAAACCACACCATGAATGTCCTTCCCCCGTTCCGCCTCCTGACAGCTTCTCGCGTCCATATCCTTCAACAATCCCGCACAATCTCGTGGTTCGGTTGGGGCAAATCCAACAAAGAAGACAGAGCCGCAGCGACACCGGGCGATTCTCGAACCCGCTCAATTGCCGAACTACTAAAGCAATCTCCCAGGACGTTGGCCGAGACAGCCCCGGTCCGCGGTTCCCTCGCCGAATCCTCCATCTTCGGCGCCGAAGAGGCAGACACGCCCAAGAGCAGCACCGACATTGATCTCACGGCCAACCGGCTCCTCCGTGATCCCGAGCGGAAGAACTGGGGATGGCTCAAGAAAGCTGCTGCTCGCGACCTCCGCCGCCGTGGCCGTCTCTCCCGCGTGCAGAAGATCGCACAGACTGAGAAGGAACATACTGCGGCCTCCCACTTCATTAAGACTTCCATGAAGAAGCTGGCGCCGCTCGCAAGACAGATTATGGGAAAGAGCGTTGATGACGCTATCACACAGATGCGCTTCTCACCCAAGAAGGCAGCACGGTCGGTGCTGGCCCACTTGCACCATACAAGATCGGAAGCTATTGTAAGGAAGGGAATGAAACCCAAGGAAATGTATATTGCCCAGGCGTGGGTTGGAAGGGGTCCGTTTGAAAGGGGGCTCAACCATAGGGCGCGGGGAAGGATTGATATGTTGATGCTGCCGTATACAAGTAAGTTAATCTGGGGTGAAGGAAAGATGAGGATTGCTGATTTGGTGAGTTGATAGGCATTACGTTGATTGTGAAGGAGCATACTACGCTGGAAAGGATTGCGAGGGAGAAGCAGGAGAAGCGGATGAGGAAGCCAGTGAGACAACATCTTCCCAGCAGACCTATATACGGCCAGCGACAATACTACCAGTGGTAGTGGATGGGCGGCAAAGACATCTTAACTTGTACATCATATCACCATGAGCAAAACTGTATAGAATTGAGCGGCGCCAAAGGTGTTTCTAAGTTCATGTATAACAACGTCCTCGCGGACACTGAGCTCGAGTAAAAAGAAGCCCTCCGTGATCTAGCGAGCTTTAATTCTGGGTACCATCGCATTCTGAAGCGGCATCCGGGACGAAAAACGATCAAGCAGAAGTCACCAAATCAAACATCGTATTCCCACCTGAACACTTGAGTCCTGGTGTTCAAAGCCGACGTCATGGTATCCGTGCATTGCCATTACTCTGATACTTCAACTTGAAGCACCTCGCTGACAAAGTTTTTGGAGAACCTGACGGTCTGCTCGAAATTCGTCCTGAAGCCTGAGGTGCCGCCATAGTACGGATCGTCGACGACTTCATCCCGGGTTTTCCCGTCAAAATGGCCAAACAGTAGAACTTTTTCTCAAGGTGTCAGTTCGCAGTTCTAGTGAGATGGAAGGTCCGAGTGTTTACCCTTAGCCTTGCTATCTTTGGGTTCGATGTTCTTTAGGTTGCGGAGGTTGGAGGTATCCATGGCTAGTATATAGTCAAATTCGCGGAAATCGGAGGTGCTGATTTGCCGTGCACGATGATTGATTGGAATACCGTTCTTGCGCAAGGTGTCTACGGTGCCTGCTCATGTAATTTGGATCAACCTTGGGTCTTGGGGTTGTGGTACTATATCGGTAGTTACGGCGAGAGTAGGGGCAAACCGTACGGGAATCAGGCTGCTCGCCAGTATGATACGAAGCGGTGCCGCAGCTGTCGATTCTTGCAAACCTGTCGGCGCAGCCCAGCTTGTCGACAGTATCCCTAAAGGCTCCTTCTGCCATAGGAGAACCTAGGGGAAGCTATACGTCAGGAATGGACACCGACAATGGGCTTGGAGCCTTACGGCAGATATTTCCGAGACAGCAGAAGAGGACTGAGAGGTTCTCATCGGGCGCTGGGCGGTGCATCTTTGGGTGATGCTACTAACGAGATATGGATTTTAGTGATGGATGATGTTTGATGGGGCAAGTGCGGGGAGAAATGCACCCTGTTGATCTTGACGCGCGGTAGTTTGGTATTAATACATCTCTACGGAACATCTCTCCCAACTCCCGATCCCGAGACTGCTGTCGCAGAACTTCTAGCCAAGGCAGAATAAGAACACCTATCTGACACTCTAATCATCTATGAGACGCTTAACATCGAACAGCATTCCGAGCCCGTGGTTGCAGTCAGCTGCATTAGGTTGTTTCCCATGAAACGCAGTAATATAGAGTACTTGACCTGCATACTGGTACAATGCGCCACCATATGCCCTGCCGTCGCTGCAGTCTGAAGATAGCGCAGGAGTTATTTTGATCAATAATAGTCGTCATCATCGATTTCCCTCCGCCTCTATCTTGTCTTCGTGCGCCGTCCCTCGTCTTTCGTCTGCCGTCCCTTATCAACTCGTGTTCTCCCCTCGTGCTTTACGCGCGTCTTTGTCTTTGAGCCTCAACGTCGTCGTATTTTATTGGCCGCCTAGCTCCATCAAGCTTACTTTTGTTAGACCAAACGTAAACTCCAAAGCGTAGGTATTTGACATTTAAGTCTCACAGCACTAGAACCGCCGAGGAATATCAGATTCCGTTACCCCGTTACAGAATAAAAAGCATCTGGCGCCCTATATAACTTTCGAAACACCAGTAATCTTACCTGATGGCCGGCAGAGACAGGAACAGAGACCCCTACAGTCGCTTGGATTTCGACACTAGTCCTCCACACGACCAGCAATACGACGACAGTCCCCCACACTCTCCTTCTCACGGACAAAATATCGGTATGTTACCTCATGGACGCCAAAACCAACCCTACGACCCTCCCCTGGATCCACAGCACAGAGTACCATCGCCGATGACGGGAGGATATGAACTTCATGACAGTCCCTATCGGCCTCAACGCCAGAATACCTCTGGGTATCCATCGCAACCGGCGCAGATGCCAGAATGGCCAGACAATGCCAGCAATTTACTTGTTGCGCAACCTACTGTAAGTCGATCCGTGATGTTTGGAGTTGCGCTCTTTGTCCTGTTGTGATCTGTAAACTGAGCCGAGTCTGCGCAGTACACTGTATCGAACCTCCCACATAGCTATAATGATGCGCCCTCATTACCACCATCTCGAACTGATATGCGCACCCCAGCGGCTCAAGATCCATTTTCGCACACGCTGTATCCGGAAGACCATAGAGAGGATTATCATGGCGATCCTTATCAACCCCATGTATCTGGCGGCGATCCTTATCAACAAAACCCCTTCGATAACGGTCACAGATATGACGGACCTTACGATGACGATGCCCATAGGCCGATATTGGATACTTCCGAAACAGCGCCCACCCCGTTGTCGACGGTCGGGCCGGATTCCTACTTTCCGCCACAATCAAGTATGTCCCCAGCGCCGCAGAGCACGACGCCAGGGCCAGGTGGTGTGCGGAGATGGAGAACAGTCAAGAAGGTTGCACTCTTCAAGGGCAACTTGGTGTTGGACTGTCCTGTGCCGAAGAAGCTCTTACAGATGCTTCCCGTCAAGAATGAGCGCGAGTTCACGCACATGAGATACTCGGCGGCTACCTGTGATCCCTCGGAATTTGTCGCCGAGCGATTTACTTTGCGCCAACAGCTTTTCCAAAAGCCACGTCGAACGGAGCTTTTCATCGTAGTGACCATGTATAATGAAGACGAAATCTTGTTTGCACGCACCATGTCGGGCGTCTTCAAAAACATTGCTTATCTTTGTTCACGAAGTCGGTCAAAGACTTGGGGTGATGACGCTTGGAAAAAGGTAGTTGTATGTGTGGTGAGCGATGGTCGAGGAAAGATCAATCCTCGGACCAGGAGTGTGCTAGCTGGCATGGGATGTTATCAAGAAGGAATTGCAAAGACCAAAGTCAACGAAAAGGATGTTACAGCCCATATCTATGAGGTTCGGAAACGCTTACTATAGACATATGACTCCAAGCTGACAGTAGCACAGTATACTACCCAAGTTGGGATCGAGTTAGCCAAAGGAAATCTGGTCAAGCTTACTCCTGGGGGGAAAAATTCAGTGCCTGTACAGATGTTATTCTGCCTTAAAGAGAACAACCAGAAGAAAATCAATTCCCACAGATGGTTCTTCCAAGCATTTGGACCAGTGTTGAATCCAAACGTTTGCGTTTTGATTGACGCGGGAACGAAGCCTGGAGGAACCAGTATATATCATCTTTGGAAAGCCTTTGAGGTAAACCCGCAGTGCGCTGGTGCTTGTGGAGAGATCAAAGCCATGTTAGGAACTGGCGGAAAGCATTTGCTGAATCCGTTGGTCGCCACTCAGAACTTTGAGTACAAGGTATGTGAAATATGCTCCAATTAGATGACTGGTGGATTAAATTGGTGCTAGATGTCGAACATTTTGGATAAACCGCTGGAGAGTGTCTTCGGATTCATTAGTGTGCTTCCCGGCGCCTTCTCAGCCTACCGTTACATAGCCCTTCAGAACGATCCCAAGGGTGAAGGCCCTCTGGAGAAATACTTTAAGGGTGAAAAAATGCACGGCGCAGATGCTGGCATCTTCACTGCCAATATGTATCTTGCTGAGGACCGTATTCTCTGTTTTGAGCTTGTCACCAAACGAAAGAGTCATTGGGTTCTGCAATACGTCAAGTCGTCCTATGCGGAGACGGATGTACCGAATGAAATCTCAGAACTGATCATGCAGCGACGGCGATGGCTGAACGGATCCTTTTTTGCGGCCGTCTATGCTTTGGTACATGCGTTTGATGTTTGGAGGAGTGATCATTCCCTCATGCGAAAGTTGATGTTTCATGTCGAATTCTTTTACCAGACAATTTCTATGTTGTTCTCTTGGTTTGCTATTGTAAGTTTCTCTTTCCCCTAACGATTTTTCTGAGTGCTTGCTAACTTTGAATAGGGCAATTTCTTCTTGGTTTTTAGGATATTAACGGTTAGTTTGAGTGATAAATCAATCGGCTTTGCACCCGGAGGTGTTCTCAGTGTGGTGTTTGAATGGATTTATCTTGCAGTACTGGTTACTTGTTTCATCATATCATTGGGTAACACCCCAACCGGATCTCGGAAGTTCTACTTATCGATCGTGATATTCTGGGCTGTAATCATGCTGTACGATACCTATTCTCCCCTAACGTCCAGTAGCTGATCGACCACTATAAACAGGTACCTCCTCTTTGCCGCCATCTTAATATCTGTGAAGTCGATTCAAAAAGAACTGGCGGCAAACAACGGAAAAATAACAGCAGGAGGCATATTCTCAAATGAGATTTTCCGTGATTTGATTGTCTCATTGTGCTCCACTTACCTCCTCTACTTCGTGGCGTCTTTCATGTTCTTCGAGCCTTGGCACATGTTTACCTCCTTCGTCCAATACCTCCTGATGTCACCATCCTATATCAACGTACTCAATGTCTATGCCTTCTGCAACACCCACGATATCTCCTGGGGAACTAAAGGTCCCGATGTTCCTCCGCCCATCAAGGACGGTTCCGTGAAAACTACCGACGGAACGGCTTCTCTCAACGTTCCAAGCGACGACAAAGATCTTGACTCGCAATACGAAGCGGAGATGATCGTATTAAGCAAGAAAGCGGAGGTTGAAGTAAAGAAAGTAGACGAGGTGCAAAAACAGAAGGATTATTATGCAGGAGTGAGATCCGGTGTGGTTTTGGCATGGATGTTTACGAACTTAGCGCTTGCAGCGGGAGTCTTGAATACTGCAGGTTTTGATCGCCTGGTGAGTGAGGATGAGGCGACGGTGGAGAGCAAGAGGAGTAAAATCTATCTTGCTGTTGTTCTCTGGACGGTGGCTGGGTTGTCGGCGTTTAGATTCTTGGGAGCGAGTTGGTTTTTGGTGCTGAGGATGGTGAGTTTCCCCTCCAAACTGGTGTGATGAGATGATGCTGACAGATGGTAGTTCCGCGGTGTTTAAGTACGATGGCTTTGATGTGAGACGACATTGCTTTTTTTTTTGCTTGTACTATACCAAGTTTTTTTGGGTTGCAGGGGGGGCTGTTACCATGTCCGATATCCATCGATGTTGATGTGGTTCCGGTGTGATATGGATGGCTTTGTACATAGTTTATGACGTTGAATGAGGAATAGAGGACAGTGGCTTAATGTATTGTAGGTATTACTGGCGTATTAACATCCAGTGAATAATGAATGATATGAGTATCGATCAATAAGTATTAGTACAAGCGGGGCGTGGTATTAAAATTTAGGGGAAGTTTGCTTTGTAAACTTCTTCCAAAACAAAACATCTTCAGAGGGAAAAGGCAAGACCGAGAAACACATTGCTATCGTTAACGAGTTGAGCAGTTTCTAGTTTGTTAAGAACGGATCAATTCCCCGAGACTTCCTTTCGTTCTGCCAACAATGATTCCATTTCATCTCAACATTCTCGGAGAGTTTGGATAGACCTTCTACTTCCTAATACCTTCTCCTGCTGTCCGAATAAAGATCAACCCTCCTGAATATGCAACGCGGGCTACTGGAGACAAATTGCAAAAGTTCATAGCTTGGTGGGAACTAAAGGAATGAAACCTGGCCTCAAATGGCGTGGTATTTTTACACCTGAGATCAGCGAGGGTCCCCTATTTTAGTAGCTACCATCATCGTCATCTCTGTACCTCGATTACTTTAGGTGTATTTCGTTCTCTGCTTCTGTGCTGAGCATGAGATGCCTCCGCCGCCCACAACTTCAAATACCATATACGGCGGATTATCATTTTTCCCTCACCTTCGACAGCCTTATGCCATCTAGTTATTCTAGTTAATCTAGTTAATCCGGCCGGAGTTTTTTTAGCCGAAGTTCTGGATTTGCTTTTTATACTTTTACGTTTCGCAGCGGACCGCAGGTGGGGAGTATCACAACTCGCGAGTCACGACCACCATAGCCAACACCACTCACCACCACTTACTACTCACCTTTGTAACTTCCCTGTTATGCACAACCCCTCTGCCTCACATCTATACCCGTACGCCGCGATAACACAGTCTGCAACCCCGCGCCATGTCTAGAGGGGGACGAGGAGGAGGCTTCGGAGGTCGTGGTGGGCGCGGCGGCGGAGGAATGGGCGGTGGACCTTTCGGCGCCGACGATATCAAGCCTGACTACAGCGTCACCGAGTTATTTCCGGTTGCGCTCTCTCCCATTCCCCATACTACCCTCACTGACTGATGATGCGGGTAAACAGCCACAACCACCACCCGTGCAATCCGCGTTGTCGAAAGAAGAGCGCGCGATGGTGCAGCGTTACCGCAGCCACAGAGAGAAAATCCACAATGGCCCGCTGTACACAGTTATGGCGACGAAACGCGATGCCGCAGACGACCCGTTTAATGGCGTCGCTAAGTACTCTGAAAAGTATAAGAAGAAGACTAGAAAGGCGCCGAAATTGGATGCACGGCCTTATGGTACCCCCCCCGGTTCCATGCGAACGTACCTGGATTGCTGCTGATGTTTGTGCGCAGTGATTGAGTTCTTCCCCGAAGAGCTGTATGCGACGCTTGGGGTCAACGCGAATGCAGACGGAAAGGAGAAGACGTTGGGGGTGTTTTCAGCGCTGGATTCGCTGCTGGAAGATGGTGTGGGACTGGATGAGGACGCGGATGCCGATGGCGAGGAGAAGAAAAAGGACGAGGAAGAGGATGGGGAGGATGTAGGAGAGGAGGAGGAGGAGGAGGACGATTTCGGGGATGACGATGAGGGCGATTATAATGCTGAGCAGTACTTCTCAGGTGGAAGCGATATCAGCGATCTTGGCGATGACGATGATGGAGGTGGAGGGTATTATTAGGAGGGAGACAGGTGTTTTGGGCGTGTATCACAGTGCGAATATTTCATGGATGTTTCTGCAAGCTATATCACAGATTCGGGAGTGTGGGTATCAGATAATTTCAAGCGCATTTCAAGCCGAACACCATCGTTATCGACATGTTAACATCGTTTTTTGGACCTTCCATCGTCCCCACTTGTTGCTCCGACTTCTATCGACAAGCATATCCCTCAATTCGCCGATTACTACTAGATCCAGTTACTCCGACATCACGGAGAAGAGAAAGGAAAAGGATGGGTTGGATTCATCAACATGGATAGAGAAAGAAATAATGTTTAATGAACGGTACGGAGAAACGGGAACCGGGCGAGCTTAACTAGCTTTTATCTTTTGTTTTCGTCGCTGCAGGGCTGGTATAAAGGTTACCCAGTTTCTACACTACAGTTGCTGTTACAGAAATATGGACTCAACGGACACGACAACGATGACGAGAAAGGCACCAGATGATGCTGAGGAGAGGAGTCTTGAGGGTGGGGAGGATGCTGTGCTAGATGCAAAGATTGCAAGGGTTTACAGGTTTGAGCTTCGGTTTATGTATGACTCGATGACAGGTAGCTCATGTGGCGATGGCAGGAAGCTCGATCGCAGAATTATACCTGGTTCGAATTGGCAGCGGAAATGTTGATTCAGATGGGCTCTGACGAGGTGCTCGATTTGTAGCTTTCTGGATCCTCTACTTCATCTGCGCCGCTATCAGGTCGAATGTCGGTCTCTCGTTGATCATGAATACATCCCAAGGCCACTCGCTCTCGCAGAAACTCAACCTCACTGACAAACAGGTTAGCACAGGGGTGGCGTTGTTCTACGTCTGCTATGTCATCTTTGACGCACCTGCGAATCTCATTATGACGAAACTCGGCCCGCATGTGTGGATGTCCAGGATCGTGGTCGGGGTGGGAATAATAGGGTGCTGCCATGCAGCGTTGACAGCGGCGTGGAACTTTTAGTACTACTACTTCCCCGTCTCCCCATCTAGTGCAAATACTGACATCGTGGTTGGACCAGTCTCCTCCGGCTCCTTCTTGGAATCGTGATAGCGGGGATGTGGCCAGGGATGGCATACTACCTCACGCTCTTCTACCCGCCCGAAAACACCGGGAAGCGTATAGGGCAGTACTTCACAGCCGCGCAGGTGTCAGCAGCGGTGGTAGGGCTGGCCTCTGCTGGGTTCCAGCAAATGGATGGTGTAGGCGGCCTCACCGGGTTCCAGTGGATGTTCCTGATATATGGCCTGATCGCCGTAGTCGACGGCATTGCGATTCTCTGGTGGCTACCAGACCGTCCTCTCCCCCCCGGTTCCTCCCCGCCAAATCCTATTGGCTGGCGACGTTTCCTTCCCCGCTCCCAGCCCGCCCTCAAAGGCGAAGACGCCCGCATCCACTACGACGACCTAACCCGCGTCTACCACACCTCAGCGTGGACGGTACGAGATCTCAGGCGCGTCTGTACCGACTGGCGCATGTGGCCACTCACACTGATGTACTTCGGTGTAGTGGGCGTGGGCATCGGCGTGCAAGTCTTCGCCACGCTGATAATCCACTCTCTCCTCCCGGGTCTGACGAGTGTGCAGCTCTCGCTCCTTGTGGCGCCGATCTGGACCTGCGATCTCATCGCAATCCTGCTCATAACCCCGCTCAGCGACCGCTTCAATAGGTTCCGCCCCGTCTTCTTCATCGTCCCCGCGTTCATACAGATCACCGGTTTACTGGTCGTCACGTATGCGTCAAATGGATGGGCCCGCTACGCCGGCTTGCTGATTGTTGGCTTTGGACTCGGCCCAACAGTGCCCGTATGTATGACCTGGACTAGTGAGACCTTCCAGCCACGACATGGTGAGGTTGGAGTCGCCGCTGCAACCGCACTGGTAAGCGGGTTGGGGAATCTTGGCAGTGTGATGACTACGTATGCGCTATATACCGGATGGGCCGAGGATGGGCCGTTGCAGTACCAGATGAGTAATTTAGCTATGGTTGGCATACTCGCAATGAGTATTGTGTCCGCGGCAGGCATGTGGGTGGCAGTTACGGTTGTAGATAAAGGGAAAGATGGGGCGACGGATGAGTTGGTGACGGTGGTGGAAGATGGGGCGAAGAGGAGGCAGAGGATGGTACAGAGGGGGGGTTGAAGAGAATATGAGGAAGGAACATGCCATCTATTTCCATAAGATCCACCAAACTTCCAGATCCTGATACCTTCATTCCAGCACATGAAGATTAGGCACATATCCTGATAATGGGCTGGTGGCTACTTACGCAAAATGTAATCAAAATAAGAGGAGCGAGCTTTCACAATAAATTGACGAAAATCCAAGTACACATATTTCCTAAGGAGAGTTGATTTTGCAGTGTGCAGAGTGTAAGAAAAGAGAGGCCAGCGATCGTTTTTCCCTTTGCCCCGAGAGAATCCAAAAGCGATGCGAGAGCATGGCAATAATAATGAAAATAAAAAATAAACGTAAAGGCGTCAACATAAAAAATGCAATAAAAACACCCAGTACACCGCCTTATCTCGTTCGTCCGATAGACCAATAGACCCAAGAACAATTTCAAATCCCCATGAGACAACCTATGAAACTCCGTTTAGGCAACGCGTTCGCATTCCTCAAACTCCTCATCCGAAGCACAGAGAACATCATACTCCTCGTCAGTCATAAAACCGTCACTGCTGTCTCCGATAGAGCTGATATCGATCTCCTCCTCAACAAAGCCATCCTCACTGAGGGCAAATGTCTTGTGAGACGAGTTGCTGGTGGGGCTAAGGGGAGCGGGTACGTCTTCGGCCTTATCGCTGCCAGCCAACAATGGGAGGTGCTCGAGCGAGTGAACTGGGCTCTCGACTGGAAGCTTGGGGAATACCATCTGTGAAGACGCCTGCGACCTAGCCAAGCTCTCGGTAGCACTCTCGATATCTTCCTTTTCATCCTTGACACTTTCGGCCTTTACACTATCCGCATCGGCGACACTCTCTGAGCTGTAGGTTTCTGAGTGTCTGTCTTCCTCATCATGGACCTCTTCCTTAGCCGAGGTTGGCTGTGGGGCGGCTTCGGTGACGTTGATGCTGCACCAGATGTTATCGCCAAAACGCCTTCCGTCAGGTGCGGTCAATCGCCAATAGGAAATGTAAGGCTTGTTAGGAGGCCACGTAGCCGAAAGACCAACCGAAAACTTCACGATATCGCCAGGCTTAGTCTCAGACTTAGTGATGGTGGCGTTCAGCGAATTCTCCTCCGATTTGAGGAACATATAGTCACCACCAACAAACTTGACAGTAACGCCAGCGGGCCAAGTAGATCCTGTGTTCTTCATACTCCAAGTTTGGGTGAACTCCTGTCCTACGGTCAAGGAGGTTCCATCTGCAACGGCGTCGCCGAAGAAAGCGGCGCGCAACTCGGGTACTGGCTTTTCGACGGGAGCGGCCTTCTCCTCGACCTTCTCTGCTTCATGCGTGGGAATGGCAAATTCCTCTGTCGGCTTCACGTCCGCGATGGTTTGAACTTGGGTAGCGGTATTAGTGGTAGAAACAGCTAACTCTTCCTTTTCGGGTTGGGAACGGGTTTCCACAACGTCGCCCATGACGGTGTTTGAGTCGTCGGTACTGGTAACCAATACGTTGCGAATGGGGGTCTTGAATTTGATTAGAGGATGGCTTGTGTTGTGCAAGTTCAAGGGCGAGGCTTCGCATGTTCCGCAAAAGTCTGTATCAGCGCAGATAGCACACTTGAATCTCGCACCGCGGATGCACGCTCCATGTCCATACTGTGCACAGACTGGGCCGTCGCAGTAAACTCCACTGTGAATAACACTGGAAAGAGGTACGCTCTTGGTCAGATGCGCTACAGCTTCGTTATCGAAAACAGGCACAAAGCGGTGTCCAGGATGGAGCTGAGACGCAGACTTGACGCAAATGCTGCAGTAGTCCCAGTCAGGGCAGTCGATGCACTTGTGACGAATACCAAAGATGGTCTTATCACAACTGTCACAAAGGGCGGCATGGCGAATGCCCCGACCTGCTGAAAGAAGAGCTTCCTCGTCCTTAATCAACACCATAGAATCGTGAGCCCGGGCAAAAGCATGACGAGGATCATGACCATGATCTCCGGTACGCAAACAACCAAGACACAGGTCGAAGTCCTTGCAGTTCAGGCAGACAACACACTGGTCATCAGCGAAGCCTATATCACATCATCGGTTAAAATCGAACAGACAAACAATCAAATAAGCGCACTTACGTCCAACACAACAGTTGCAGATACGAGAATTGCTCCCCTTGACGTTGATTTCCTGAACAACAGGTTTGCCGCCAACAATGTCGCGCTTGGTCAACCAGTGAGTACGCTCGTAGCAATGAACACCTTTAGTGGTACATGCTTCACAAAGATCATAATCGCCCCTGTCGCATTCTTCACAGTGGTAGTGCACCCCGTGGATAGTGCTGTTGCAAGAGTTACAGTAGATAGCAAAGTTGATATGGGTGTTCGGAAGAGAGGTCATCAAATCTTCAACAGCCGATGTAGTCTCAGCTGGGGCTTCGGAACCCTTTGTGAGAGAAATAAGGTCGGCCTGATCGGGCTGATGCTTCACAACCTCTTCACGGACAGTGTCGCGGAGTTGAGAGGTAAATTCGGTGCTGGAACAATATGAACTCACAGCCTTGGCAACAACATTATCGAGTTGTACCGGGTCAACAGAAGTCGAAGTACTGAGAACTTCAGATTGCGATGCATTGGGGATGATATGGACATTGGCAGTCGAGTATGAAGGTGGGAAGATGAAAGTGCGCTCGGAGGCTACATCGTTGGGAACCACGAGAGCTGCTTAAGCATCTCGGTTAGCTTACGATGATGGCTGACAGCTACCAGAATCATCTTACCTTCGTTCCCAGCACTGGTAACCTTGATCCGAAGCTTCAGCTTTGCCTTAGCAGCTCTGTAGAGTTGCTTATAGACGCCAGAGTTCTGAGGATCCAGTGTCACGTAGCTTGCAGCACTATCGGAATATCGCTCAAACTTGACATCTTGGGTTTGTGGTATCGCGAGAAGTTCTCTCAGCTGTGAATGATACGATTAGCGCCGATATTCATAGTTAAAGTTGTAACGGTGACGATATTTAGGTGCGGGACTAATAAAATGAGATGAGATGGATGATTCAACTGACCTTCCCTTGAAATACACTTGGTCCGACTTCCTTCAAAGCAAGCTTGAAGCGACGAGTGTTTCCATCAAAAGTGACCTTTACAGTTATCAGTGTTTCTGGTGATGTAGATGCAGACATGTTGTTAATTTGTGTCTTTGCAGCTACGCTGGCGTAGACGATAAATGGGTTGAGCGACGCAGACGGGCCGGGTTTGACCAGTCGTATAGTCAGATGGTATCTCGAACAGAGCTAGATCTTCAGAGAAGTGTATTTTGGAGGAGAATATGAGAGTGGGTTCAGATAGAAGCAGTCTGAAAGGAGAAAGAAAGAGGTTGAGGAGGTTGGTAGAGTCAGGACGAGCGGAGGGGTGTGGTGCGTGAAGTGGTTTGCTGTGGGTGGTGTGGGCACGGAGCAGTTACGGCAGGATGAAGAAAGGCAGGAGCTGAACCAGGTGATAGGTACTTAGTATAGCGGCGCTGGCCAATCAAACAGCAGCCTTCTGCCGAGATATTTGCCTTTCACCCTTTCCCTATCTGGCGCTGTGTGAATGACGACGCGCTGAGCTGTAGAGGGAAGTTGTAATTGTAATCTCATTCCTCCGGGTCTCCGTGCCCATAGCTGTGATTCGACCAAACCTGTCGGAATGTGTTCTTGCATTTGACAACACTGATCCACCTGTTTCCCATTCGCCATAAGAGACACTTTTGCCGCAGCTTCGCAGGCTTTCTATCATAGGCTTTCTAGGCAGCGCTTTGTGAGACCACGATCACAAGATCGAACCAACAATATTTGAGCCAGGTTTCCTCGCATACAATCGGCCTTCACGTTTCAGGCACCGGTCAAACCCCGAAGCTCAAGCCCTGAAGTTACCGACCGCGGAAGGAAGTCACGATCAATACACAAGTGAGCGAATACAAACGTTGTCCTCCCTAGAAATGCTCTACCCAGAATACTTGCCACATGAGTCATAAAAGATATGTGCGCAACATGTCGTATTCTGTGATGGCAAGAACGCCTGAATCATTAGGCGCTGGCTCGTCCTGATCTTACGCCTGAAACCGGAGAGATATCCGTCCGTACCCATTATTGGAGTAGCTGAAGTTATGGATTCCCCGCACTGTGGCTTCTCATGAAACCCTAATCCATGGAGAGATACTTAAAACAGCAGGCAAGGAACCAATTTGCCGAGTGACCATTTGTGACCTCCTCTCAATGAATCTCGTGCAGCACTTCCATCGCTAGTGATGCTTATCCAGTGCTGGGAGTTAAGATCCAAGCCCACCTACAAAACGATGGCTGGAGAGAAGCAATCCTGGAATCTAGTTGAAGGATTATCGTTACTGGTATAAACCATTGCACTTTACAAGCCTCTTTCCTTGGCTATAGCAAGTCTACGGGAAAACGCGGTTGCATGGATAATATTGATGGTGAGGCGGGGCGGTCCTCTAATATCTAATCATGGAATATCACCCGGTGTATGTTCGTGAAATTTTACATCTCGATAAGAACAATTCACGCACGCCTAGGAGTAAAGAAAAGAGTTGCTGTTTATCGATAGCTCAGACTTTATCAAATAGCTACAATTAAAGGCCGTTTACAAGGCTACCAAGAAAGCGAGGTGAGTGACACGTTATGGTTCTAAGCTATAGGTTAGTTAGTGATGCGGCTCCCAATCCCCCCACCAGGTACTCCAACAACGACATCTTCACCATCATCACCACGCACCGAATCAAAGCCCTCGCCTTCATCTACCAACACAACAAACTCTTACAATGGCCGACGTAGATATGAAAGATGTCGCCTCCAGCTCCAAAACTGTATCCAAATCAGGCACTCCAGCTGGCGGAAAGCCGCGTTTCGAGGTCAAGAAGGTTTCCCTACTTCCCAAGCTCCCAGGTCTCCTCATCCGAAGCTAAGATATATGCAAATAGTGGAACGCAGTTGCCCTTTGGTCGTGGGATATTGTCGTCGAGAACTGTGCAATCTGTCGTAACCACATTATGGACCTTTGTTTGTCTACCTCCTCCGAAGCTGTGACGATCGTATCAACTAACGAGATGTAGGCATCGAGTGCCAGGCAAACCAGGCCAGCGCTGTTAGCGAAGAGTGCACGGTTGCTTGGGGAATCTGCAACGTGGGTCTTTTTGACGGTTGGGTTATCGGACATAGCTAACCCTACATCACAATGGTGTCTCTAGCACGCGTTCCATTTCCACTGTATCTCTAGGTGGCTCAAGACAAGACAGGTGTGTCCTCTAGACAACAGAGACTGGGAGTTCCAGCGGTACGGGAAATAAAAAGGGTGCTTCTTTGTTTACGGTCGACTCTCCACCGACAACTTCTTTTTATGAATCTCATGTTTGCTATGCCCTATGGTTTCGATATTTGTTTTTGCTTCTTGCAGTTGATGGGAGTCCTTTAAACAATTTGGGTGTTTGGCCCTGATATGGGGATATGGGTATCGTTGGCTTTGCACGTCATTCCAGGCGTTATAGTGTTCTTTTCGAAAAAAACTGTTGGCTTTACTGAGTGCCTACTCCTGACTTACAAGATTGGATTTCCTATCGCACGATGCTCGTGCTTGCTGTGGACTTTCGTCTACATTGTTCAGCGTTTTGGGGGCCACTGATAGCCATGAATAGTGTAACGAATAATGTCATACTCACACTTCTACTCCTACGGATATTGTACAATGTGTAATGACTGTTTACCCAAAACCGATGCAGTCCGTATTCGCCTAAAGAACCAAACGTCTACCCATCCAATCTATCCGTCCCATCATGCTGGTTTCCGCAGCCTTTGCTTATCGATGTAGCTCCCCAATACCCTCATCTCACAGCAGAATCTGTTCAGCTCCGCTAATGCATTCCGCACATTCTTTGTTGACTTATGTCCCTCAAACTCAACAAAGAAGATATAATTCCACGGCATCTTCCTACTCGGCCGACTGCAGATACTCGTCAAGTTCAACGAAAAATCTTTGAAAACCTTCAAGCTATCACACAGGGCGCCGGGCTGCGAATGATCTATTGTGAACGACAGCAGCGTCTTATCCCCCTCGCCCTCTCTTCCCTCTGGGGGCTTAGACACACCAGAAGTCTCGGTAGCCGACACGATAAAGAACCGCGTCGTGTTGTCTGCTGTGTCCTCGATATTCCTAGCCAACACCTTGAGCCCATGAACATCTGCGGCAACCCTGGATGCAATTGCGGCCGTCCCCGGCTCGTCCTTTGCCATCTGTGCGGCCTTGGACGTAGAGGAAACATCGACACGCTCAATCCCCTTCACGGTGGAGTTGAGCCATAACTCACACTGTCCGAACGCCTGCGGGTGCGAGTATAGGCGCTTCAGGGATTTTATCTCTTGCTCCGAGGAGAGCAGGCAGTGGTGGACGTCGAGGTAGGCTTCGCCGCAGACGTGGACATCGGGGAAGGAATTGTTGCGGTCGCAGAAAAGGTCGAGGGTGAAGACGACGCTGCCGTTGGTGCTGTTTTCGAAGGGGACTACGCCGAAGGTTACGGATTTGGTTTGCACGGCGAGGAAGATGTCTAGAGTCGGTTAGAAGGGATTGAGTGTATGGAAGGAGGAGAAGGTACCGACCGGCAATTGTAGCTTGGGGAGCGAAGGTGTGTGTGCTGGTGTCGAAACACTCGAGCGCAGTTTGGTGGGAGTAGGAGGAAGGAGGTCCGAGGTAGCCAACGGATGGGAGGGTGATGGGGGCGGTATCAGTCATGGTTGCTGTGGGGAACAGTAATGAACATCAGGAACGGAGCTAGAAATAGCGGGGCGTGAGGTGGGGTATATGGTGGAGGGAAGCGGCTCTGCGGCCGGAACAATAGAGTCGTCGTGCGTATTTAGTACTCGGTCGAGATACGATACGTGCGATAGTTGTTTGGCGCCTATGTTGGGGGGAGAAGAAGAAGAAGCATAACGACAGAGATGATTCCCAGGCAGCATGATGGTTTCCGAGCTGTCGTCGGACTTCCTGGATTGGGTCTATGATTGGAGATTCGGATGTCGGATGTCGGAACCGCGTGAGAGTTGATGATTGGTGTCCGGGATCATAGCCGCCCGACATACTCCGTCGCCGGGTTCCTAAGGTGGAGTGTTTGTACTTAGTACTTAATCATCTGTTGATCTTATGCCTACTGTACCAAAAATGCCCCGTTTATTGATGCCGAGTTAATGCTGTATTAATGTTGAATTCTTTATAAATGTATACATCAGTTGAACTTGTGGGGTATTTCAGGATTTGCAACAATGTCAATTGTTTTGAATGTGGGATCAATTTCACAATAATGTAGCATAGAAGACCACATTAGATAGTGCATTGATGCCACATTGATGCTAGATTACTGTCATATTCAAAATGATGTATATTAAGTTAAATAGTAGAGTTATACTATATTACTTCCACATGTGTATATTTTGCACATGTCTGCACATGTCCGCACATGCTCACATATCCCTGATGGCCTACTTTCCAGGTGGTACCTCTCCAGCTGACTGACATATGGTAAAAAAATATCTGACATGATTGAATCTGTTTCAGTGGGTATTTTACACACCCACTAAGAACTATACTATGTATGTAGTTTGCTAAACATAACATTATGTTAGGTCTATTTGTAGGTATACTGGTTTATTACTATTACATCATTGTGACAAGAATGTGGAATGCCTGCCACATCTATGCAAATGCTCAATGCTGCTCAATTGACCAATATTATCCCATTCAACTAAATACTCAATCATTTACAATGTCATATTTGCTGGTATCTTGCATTACTGTGGTATTTTGAGCTATTCCCCAGTAATTGGAATGTTAAATTTAGTAATATGTTACAATCACTGGACTCTGGGAGTCATGCTGCACTCGGGTAAATGAGGCACTGCAGTCACATCAATAAACGGGGTTTTTTTTGGCATAGTAGCTTTGAGGCTCGCTTTGGAGAGGGATTGGACTGGTTTATGAGGTCAACTATCTGTCCAAGTGTATTTGGCCTCTCAAACTAATATTATTCCACCCTATTAAAGTTGCCAATTTTCCATTTTGTACTTTCGCAAGTTTTCGCTTGCCGGAGGCGAAAAGAAGCATACTTATATGAACGCAAGTAGTATATACCAACAACCTGCCACTCAGCCTCCAATTCAACTTAAACTTCACCTCGACAGTTAGCTCTTACATATAGGTATCTATATTAATAAAATGCTAGCCAAGGAAACATGAACGGAGTACTGAAGAGCTCCACAATCTAGAATCGTTTGTAGCTGGGGCTGTGCCGCCACCATGCAAGCCAAAACACAAATTTACTTTAGTGCATTGCCCGTGTAACGGATGGTTCAAGGCTGAGATGGCAGAATTGGTACTATATGATAGGGGGTGGCCACCTCATTATGTGAAATTCTTATCGTCATGTAAAGGTCCGCGAATATGGGGTTATCAGCGAACGAATCTTCACTGCCCTCCCCCCCGAAACCACCACCGGCAGACCAATATCCAATACCCGCACCACGGACTCGGTCCGGGAATGCGTCGATATACGACCGCCCTCCAGATACTCAAATACAGCCCTTCCAAACGCCTTCATCGGCATCATATCCACTGTCACCAATACGTGAACAGCCAGATGCTTCAACTATCGTGGGCGGAAACCTCGGTTCGGGAGATGATGAGGAGGACGAAGACTGGCGAACAATAGGGCCATGGGTTCCTGGCCCGTATTTTGGACTCAGTCCAGGAGCTTATATTCCTCCACCTCCTGCGAGTGCCCCTAGCCCCTTACCTCTTCCGAGATTTCCAGAAACGGGTGAAAATGAATACACAACACCTTCTCAGCATGTTCAAGGGGAAATTGTTGAAGGCTCAACCATCAATCAAAAGCTGTTCGATTTCTCTCGAGGACTATATCCAGAGGTTTGGTACAAGTTCAAGCGCTTCGAGACGTTGAGTCTGTTGAATCTGTATAACTATCAACACGAACTTGTACAGCTGGATAAGAAGATCAATGATGCAAAAGGTGGCATGAATGATAATGACGTGGCGAACCTTCGAAGGCTGTTGCAGGAATATCGTAAGTTCAGAAAACTTGATGTTGTGAGAAATATATCTAATATAGAGACTGAAGATGATGCAATCAAAAGCTTCAAAGAAATATCTCAGCTAAAGCGGCCGGTAATGGATGGAAGACAAAAGACGGTGGACCTTTTTACAACAAAACTGAATGACGGGCATTACAAATCTGCTGGTGATGCTCTTTCCATGGTGGACCTGACCCCAGAAGCCCTCGGAGTTCCGCCGGATGGTATTCGTGTCTTCTTGCAACGGCGACTTCCACCAGCGCTAGGTTACCAAATGCAGACGACTAGTCTACAAACGCCAGCCTATTCATACCCATCATATGACCGTAAGTATCTCCAGGCCTCATGGATTTCAACGCTTACACCAGCCCGTAGTGGATACTGTTGAAGGAGGCACAACATTCCAAACCGTGGAGGAGCGGATTCCCCCTGGCAAACGGCCTATGGCGCTGCACATATCCTCAAAAGTCGACACACTTGCACGGCTTCTCATAGCAGTGGTTGGGTGTGCATTCTTAATTGTGCCTATGGTAGCACTTGCTTATGCAACAAGCCTCCTTCTCCGGCAGCTCTTGGTCGTTATGTTTGTATTGTTTTTTGCTGTTGTGCTTGCTCTAGGAAGCAAGGCAACGAATCAAGAGCTGCTAGTAGCAACCGCGGCATACTCGGCTGTGTTAGTGGTATTCGTCGGGCGAACGTGATCTGACTATTGGCTCCGTAGGGTATAAGAGTATGAAAGGAAGAGATGAGCTAACTCAGGTTGTAGAGTGAGGTTAGTGTTGATTAGGGTTTCTTTTTGTGCTAAGTGTTCATTTAGGAGGAGGGAGAGGTGCAAGAAAGATAAAGTTGGAAGAATATCAACAACCAAAGCGATTCGTGCAACGCCCTCCTAATATAAGACGGAAAACTCAACAGCGAATCACTACTTTAGCAGGGGTCCTCCGTTTCAGGTGAGGCTCATGTGAGGTCGGTAGACATCTATTAGCCTCACATGAGGGTGACTGAAATATCATGTTGATGTGAGGATATTTGTTGGCTCATGGTAACCTCTCAAACTTATGACTATCCTGCCACTGTCACTCACACAAATCATTCAGGCAGATTTGACACCATTGCAGTGGACTGCAATGGTGACTATCCTCAGTTGAAATTCTCATGCCACAGTAACTAGTCAGGTAGGAGATTTTAAGTATTCTCACAATCAGCATTTTGGAGATTCTTGTGCAATGCTGTGAAAACTAAAAACTCTCTACCTTCACAACCAAATAAACATTACATAGCAGGTATTCTATGATGGGGTTGTAACTTCTGGGAGTTACTTTTAGCTCTACAATTATTTCCCGCTGCACCCGTGATTTTGGATGTGCAGGTGTGCGTGGGGTGGTGACAGTGGCAGCGCGATGCAGCACTGGCAGAATGCTAGTGATGATTGTGGCGATAGTGCACGTGGTGGTGGTGATGGTGATAGTGATGGTGATAGTAATAGTGATGATGGTTGTCATAGACCTACGGGCCATGGTGAAGGTGTGCTGCTGTGTACCTACTCATTCCCCACCTGGCACTTGAAGCGCGGCTGTGAGGGTGTCTACCAAAATCCTGTCAGGTTCTGATGTGAGCCTGGCAGGCAAGACAGACCACCAGGAGTGCCATGCTTGCAGCTGGCTGCAACCGCTGCAAATCTATCTGGTGTCAACTCTGCCAGTACTGTCATGAGTATGCAAAATCAAATCAAGGTGATTGCAAGATCAACCTCATATGCGCCTCATATGAGCCTTATACGAAACAGAAGACCCGCTAAAGTAGCTAGCTAGCACCTATCTGGACTATCCATCTTGAAGTGCGCGCCTGAGGGATACTCACCATTTCAAACGTGCGTAAACAGCACGGCCCGACATACCTACTTTGACATCATAGTTTTGGAAGTTGTTAACCGGTGCTCAGAATGTCGAATTCCCTCCCCTCCGGGTGCTAGGTACCCCACAGCAGATAAATACCAAACCACATTGGTGTATTGCGATGCTCTAATTAACCTCCGTGAAGACTGAGATCAATCAGCCTTTTGTATCCCCGAGGGGCAAAAAACTCTGCTCATATGTATTGATGGCTGGCCTGCTTGTTACTGGGATGGCAGGCGCTTGGCTAATGTATCCTCCCACCGTAGCAGAACCCCTTGGGTTGATCGTCTTGACGGGCGTCACTTCATCCAATTCCATCAAGGCTACTCCCCCCCGCCGTCATTTGCATATTTGCCCAGATAACTACTTTAAGTAGTATCTTCGCTTTCTCATGGTCTACTGGGGCGGTGTGCTCGTTTTGTTCGTTCTGTAGGGTCCGGATTCTCTTGCATGCCATGCTTCCAATAGACCTCTCTTCCCCCGACTCGTGCCTCACGTGCAGCCTTGTTCGCTCAGTGGCCAACTCCGCCTCGGTTTCCAGTACCGCAGCACTGTTGGGGGACAAAGCAAATTATTGTATTGTCGATGTGGCATCCTGGTCCTCCTGTTAGTATCCGGTGGAAGAAAAAGTGACTTTGGTGTATCTACTCTTTCGGTGGGAGGGGCCGGAAGTTTTTGGGAAGTAGGGGCTTATATATTCATGAGGTGGTCGTGGGTTGGCGGCCAAATTATTGAAGGAAGGAAAGGTGAGCGCCGACGAAACTGGAGGCAGGAACAGTGAGTACTTAAAACCCCGTTCCTCCCGCTCCATCTCATACCTTCTCATCCACCTCCAACACTTACTACACTCAGAGAGTATCCAACACCGGGACCCGATTCTACTATCCAACCACAGATGGACTGGTCATCTCAGATATTCGCAGTGGCCCCAGCAAGTTGCTGCTGTTACCCACCATTCACACTTGATCTGAACAAACTCACGTGGTGACTGCCAATGCTGCAGCAACCGTTCAATTCTATACCTTGAGCATAGTTAAACATGCGGGTATTACGGTAGAAAGTTCTAGATAGATAGTAGAATGGCTAGTCCACATGGAGCACCTTCACCATCAAATCGGGTGACAAGCCATGAATGACGATTCAAGGGATCAAACGCAAGCATCTCCAGACTCAACACAAGTTTCTATTGATACCTCCAATCCCACTCCCTCACTCTAACACAGATAGAATAATAATCCTCTTTCCTTTCTGCATACTTATACACTGCACAAACCCTTCAACCCACCAGTACATCGATACTTCCTCCTCCCCGGCATCAATTCATCCTCCCCCCCCAAACCCTCTCCGAGCTATCACTCGACCACAGGGCCCCATCCCCCCCTCCCAGAGCCCCGGGAAAGGTATTCGTACCCTCCCCCCCCTCATCAACCGCCTTCCCCTCGCGGTTCCTAGAACAAAACCACACCCACATCGTCACGCTTCCTAGCCAGAGGCCAATTCCGGTTACCAAAAAGATGACCTTTATCACGACACCAATTGGCCCGCTGCTGCCTCCAGTGAGCTGCGTATAGTATATCCCCGCAAAAAATAGAAGGACCGAGGAGAAGGACATGAACACGAGGATTGAGTGGAGGAAGGCACGGCCGCATGCGGAGCCCTCGAGGCGGTGGATACCGGAGATCAAGTTGCAGCGGTTAGAGATGGAATTGGAGGAGGAGGAGGAGGAAGAGCAGCAGCAGCAGCGACACATGCTGGTGGGTTGAGATGGCGTAATTGATGAGAACGAGGATAGTGTGGTTGTTTGGGTTGGAGTGGGAGAGGCTGGGAAGTAGAGGGGTATGAAGGTGATGAGTCTCCGGGTTACGGTTAGTCCTGATGTATTGCGTGTTAGATGGTGGTTAATGCAGGAAGGATGGAAGACTCACGGTGGAAATAAGCCGTTTCGTGGTTCGTACCTGCCAAATGCTGGGATGGATGCTGAGGGTATCCAGCACTAACAGTGATGCTTCTAGTTTGTAGAAGTGTACTGATGGTTGTCGTGGGGTGAAGTGGACTGAGAGGAAAGGAGAGATACTTCGGTAGAGGGAGTCAAGTAAAACTGCGTGCATCAGCTGTCACTCACACACGTGATAAGACCAAGCATTCTCCCCAAAGAATTTGGGGTCTGACACAAGCAGCTATTCATAGGTCTCTCCTGTCTAGGGAACTCAATGCTACATGTACTAGTACACTCTGTCCTCACAAACGGCGTGGCTCCGGACTATCACCCTCACTATTTTAGCACGACTAAATCCGATAGGTTGTATATTAACTAAACCTCACCCTTCTGTAGCTTGTAGTTTTTGATGTACCCTTTTACTTCCACAGCTTAGGCGAACCTACCTACCTTGCCATTCATGTGGTATATGTTGGAAGCGGTAGCGGACGCAGCGAGTAAAGTCTAGATCTAGAAGAAATACTGTCTCTTACTATATACCTATCTACCAGTGTCTATATACAAATGACAAGATCTATTTGACCGTACCGACTACCAGGCATGGGGTCGAACAGAATTCTAATAGTATTGTTGTGGAGCAGAGATGATGGAGGTTGCGAGTGAGGAGAGATGAACTTAGGCTGAGAGCCTTGGTGGAGACTTAGTGATGTCTTTAGAGCTCGAGTCTAGAAGGAGCTTCGCTTCTGCACCCTCTTCACAATGAATTAGATTTGGGTCACCTTTCCTTTCGTTTCTCTTTTCTTTCCGAGTGATCGTGACGTCGACGGCCTGTTTTTCAGTATATCTACCCAGGTAAGTACTTACTTAAAGTACTCTACGTAGCTCATAGACCAGAGTAAATGCAAAAGTAGATATACTGCACTGAAGCGCAAATAACTGATACACCGCACGACTTGACCCATAAGAATGAGCAACCATATTGTAGGGGCGGTACAGGGCACGTCAAAGGAGACTTAGAGATGGAATGCAGAATGTGCCCTATATTTCACGCCTCTGTCTTCTATCTTCTAGGAGACATGTTGATCACAGTTGAGTCTTTAAGTCGGAACACATTTACTAGCTGTGAGGTTCAAACTGGTTGGGCGATGGGTGAGTTTAAGGCTCGAGGCTGCTCTTCAGACGTGTTGCTTTGACTGCACTGGGTAACAATAACACTCTAGAGCACTTCAGGGCACCCAGCGGTGATTTGCCACTCGACGCCGCGAAGTTGCTTCACAAGCACCTGCAGAACCCGAGACGTAACTGGACCTGAGCCTGTCTAGTCCCTGAGCTTAAGCAAAGTAGAACATGAGTCTATAATTAGAATTGATGGCAACTACATTTTACATTTGATGATGCGCTTCTGCGTTGGGGTGCTTGTCCGCGGTGGGGGTACTGGGGTGACAATGAGAGTGATAATCTGAAGGCACGCTGCTCACAAACACCTGCTTTCCACCAACCCAAACACCCTTCACCCCCCTTTCGCCCCCATGCCCGCAAACCCACCGCTCAAACTTCACCTCCACACTTTCTTCTTTCGCCCCCACTACGTCTTCAGAGAAATCATCCTCATCCCACGTCAAATCTACCTCCACGGCATCCCACTGCATTCCCACCTCAAACGCCCCAACATTCTCCAGTTTCAATGCCAACGCCCCTCCTCTCGTCGCCATATAAAACGCAGTGTCATAATTAATCCTCTCCTCGTCCCCTTTCCCCACAGTAGTATCCTCATGATACGGATCCGCCGCTCGATCGATTGGAGGGTGGAACCCGTCAATGCGACTCACTAGCGTCGCCATCCGCATCGAATCTACCATAGAAACAGACCACCCGCCAGCGATATCAGTGCCCAGGCCAATCTCTACCCCAAGGGTGCGGAAACGGTTTACGGGGAGGATTGCGCGGGCCATGAGGACGTTCGAGCATGGACAGGATACAATCGAGCTCCCGATGGTTGCGAGGGCTACGGCTTCGGAGTCATAGAGGTGTGTGCAATGCGCTAGGATAGTCTTGTCGGTGAGGAGATTGAAGGAGGAGAGGATTGCGATATCGCGGCGCATATCTGGGTACTGGGAACGAACTGTGGGGCGTAAGATTTCACTGACTTCGGTTGTGTGTAAGGTAGGGGACATACCAAGAGCAACTTGGTCGACGCTTTCGGCGGCATGGGTTTGTATGTGGACGTTGTATTTCTCTGCCAGCGCCCCCAGGCCTTTCAGTAGTTCTCGCGAGCAAGTCGGGACCTTTCTCCCTGTCAGTTCCTCGCTCTCCACTATTCCAGAGCACGTACGAATCTCGGCGTAACCACCGGCATCACCAGTGCATTCTCATCCCCAAACTTCTCTCGCACACCCACAATAAACGCCTCCGTATCCTTCAGACTGTCCTGGGTGGTCTCAACATAATAGTCAGGCACTAGCTGGTCGCTACACGTCTTGCCGACCAACGCCCTCTGTCCATAGCTGCCGCATATATCGGCGAGTATCAACGACGCCTCCAGATGGTTGGATGCAAAGTACAGTGCCGTCGTGGTGCCATTGCGCAGTAATCGCCGGACAACTTGCGTATATATTTTGCGAGCGTAGGCGGGGGACGCAAACTCGGCTTCAGATGGGAAGGTGTATCTTTTTAACTATGAGCCAGAGAACCAGTGGCGGGAGGTGGGGAGTACTTGTATAGCCATTCCATCAACGGGACGTCGGTCTTCGTGCCGAGCTGTAGCCATTGCGGGGCACTATAGACGGAGAATTATTACAAGATTCCGGGTCTTGGTAGCTAAGGAAGGCATACTGTACATGCTGTCACGGGCTTAGTACAACCATTCTGTATGCGAGGGGGAAAAGGGTGTAACTACACAATCCACGAAACCAGGAAGCACAACTCTCATAGCATTTGCTCTGAGATCTATAATTTTGATATCCGAATCGTCACATTCCCATTCGCTGCCTTGCGCTTGCGCTGGCGTGATGCTTTCGATCGTTCCGGAGAGTACGTCAACGACAACTACTGTGTCAGATCGAACCCGGATCTCCCCAAACGCCGGCGCGTCAATGAAAGTGCCGATGATTGCAAGCTTCTTGGGTGTAGAGGATGCACCCGGGCAGTTTGGTTGCAGGAAATGGAGAGGCATCTTTTGGTAGTGTATATAGTATATCGGAGTTGATGCGACCATCAACTAGAGGTTGGGATAGTACGTGCCACACAACTGGGATTGAGCATGAACCATGTGATTGGTCGACATGGATATTCCGTCGTGGAGTAGAGTACATATCCAGTGATTGGCGTTCACAGCACAGCAAGAAGGTTCCATATAGACAGATTGCTGTTAATGTACACTGTTCAGTTGTATTTGGTTCAATATATAAAAACACAAGAAACGAAAAGTAAGAAAGTCGGCTAGCCATACAATAAACGTGCAAGCCTTGGAAAAAAAGAAACCCAATAAGGAAAAAAAGGAGAGGGAGATTATACAAACGAGCACATCTCGTGAGGCAGTTGCCACCCAAAAAGCACCCACAACGCCAGTCCAGTCAGTAGAAATTGTACAATGAAGTTGGTGTCCTCCGCATATCGGTGAGCTAGGGATGAGCGTTGACTAGGCCTCTTCCACCTTTCCCTCGCCCTGCCACACTTTCCGCCATCTCTCCCACCCGCCTTGTCGCTGCTCCTTCACTACTCTGACAAAGCCTCTCTCCCTCAACTGCTCCAGGACAATCTTCATACCCTCTCTGCTGTGAGTGAGTCCATCCCTCATCCTGCTTCTTCCCACAAGCTCGATACTCCTCTGCACACTTCCCGCGCCCCAACCTCCCAGCCATCCCCTGCGCTCTATCCCCTCTTCCGCATGCCGCCGCGCAGAACCGAGCTTTGACTCAAACCGCACAACGGTCTTCACATCCGTCCGGTCTGCCCCGGCGGGGGAATAGACCTGGTTCTCGACGACCGAAAGCACGCCATTCCAGTCGAGATTGCGGTTTTCGGTGGAGAGTGTTTGGTTTCGGGTGTCGACAATGCTATTTTCAAGGATATAAGATTCTTTGATCTTTGGAATGAAGCGGGCGACGGAGGCGGGGAGTTTGCCGCGCTTGAGGTGGAGGCGAGTGATGTGGAGGTTGCCGGTGGTGGGGTCGATATGCGTATGGAGTGTATCAGTAGATACGACATGGGTGGAGTAAGGGCTGGAAGGTGTTAGCAATTGAAGAGGGGACGATGATGCATGAGTGGGTAGTACTTCGGGTAGCGAAGGAAGTAGGCGAGGGTTACGGCGGGCCATTGATAGCTGTCGTTTTATTAGCTTAATAACGGAGAAGAGAGCTAAAGGAGGAACTCACTTGTAGCTAAAAGTGTTCTCGTAGAACTTTACCATGGTGTCGCGTAATTGTCGTTGGAATCGTGAGGTCTTCTCCAAGTTGGTCGTTCGTTGTTCGTCGTCTCATCGGAGTAGGATGAGGATAGTCTAATGCAGTCGTTCTAGTTCTAGTCGTGGTCGTGTGCACCAGCCATATAAATGCGGGGAAGTAGAAGGTAATTTTTTAAGGAATCGAAAGCCGTTGGTTGCCACTTGATGCCGACGGTGCAGATCAACTATGACGACGTTTCTCGACTTAAAAGGTTAAGGTATCGTGACAACTAAAACTTAAAAGGAAACCCACACAGAATGAAGAAAATCCCACGAATCGGCGCTAATCTCCAAGACGAATAAATCAGGGCAGGACCGTTGCATGTGGGGGTGACATGTTAGAGACGCGCAGCGCAAATAATATAAAGTCGAGGGATTGAAGGTAGCACTAAAGTAAATGTGTTATTATACATTTAAATATACGCTAAAACAGAGTAAACTTTATTCTATGTATTTTTGTCGTTGGGGTGAGGGATTTCGAAACATACGATCGCACTCGACACTATTCCAAGGTCTTTGGCGGAAGCAACTGAATGGGCGACTTATCTGATAGAAACTCTATATGGATTCTGACCTTCGCAATTCTTTGACCTAATCTGTTGCCCCTAATTGTAACCAGCAATCATGACGTCTAGCGAACCTATAATGGTAGAACACATCACTCTTGTTGTTTGGACTTCTTTGGAACACCCTAGTCTCGGAGTGTTGGGGACACAAGAGAAATCGGGGTCGTAGCCAGAGAAACAAGATATACTATAGTGATGAGTATGAATGATGTCTCCAGGTTGAACCGTGGATGCAGAGTACAATTGGGGTTGCCTGTGTTCTCAGTGTACCAACTCCACCTCCAGAAAGTGGTGTCATTTGCTGGACGCAAGTTGCTGTGAAGCATCTTCAAACGGAGGAAAAAACATCTGATTGGGACTAGATGGCTAACGAGAGGCTAGGGACGAGATAACTTAAGTACAGCATGAGAACTCGTTTGACCGTACCTCTCCTTAGTCCACAACCAGCCCAAGGTCAAAGATTTCAATTGATCTCATGCATAAGCAGTTCACTGATGTTGTGTTGGGCTTTAATGACAAAATTAACAAGTTGATACCACTTAATTAAATGTCAAGGTTGATAACTCGAGGCATAAGTCATGACCACGTAAGTAAACTCGAAGCATGACACTCCTGCCATTCGTTTGATTTTGGTAGAGGGTTAAACCTACAAAATACGGCTCTTATAAGGTACCGACCGTATTCTTTCTAAATAATCTCTTCCAAATCATCTCTTTCCAGAATTTCTTTTTCGAAAGTCTTCAAACGGAGCCTAACAGCCTGGAGATATTTTGTCTGTCGAATCCACAGTTTCTCTCTTTCTTCCATGCTAGATAGTAGATTTAGAACCTCCCGCATATAGCGGCTACGTTTACAGCATGTTCTTCATCGTACCTCACATTACTTTAGATGGGATGAGCCATCTGAGCAACCTAGGATGAGGAGTTTGCAGTTCGAGCATGCATTGTACTATGCTCTTGTACTTAAAGATGAACTTACAATCGCTGCTGTTAGAAGTTAGTGTTGCACTTTGTACCACACACAGGATGGGGGGGGGGGTGTGTTGGGTACCATATTTGAAATAGGTCACCACTTGGACCAAGTGCGATCGCTACGCTCCCGAGCTGCACTTCAGCACATCTTGGACACCTGACCGCTATATCAAATAACGCAACATGCCACATACAGATGTTCATAGCTACCTGCACACCTAAAAACACCTTTTGCTCCTATTGCACGGTACTGATGACATTTCCCTCCGCGTCTTCTATCTCGTAGTACTTTCTTAGTACGCGCTGCCAATTTCCTGAACATGATTTCCAGAACATTGTGGAAAGACTATAAGTATCAACGTGAACAGAGCTCTCACTGACGGTGAAAACCATACCTCATAGTCTGTGCACGGCACCGCTGGGATTTCGACATGCCTCCCCAGAGCATCCTCCAAGCTTACAACACCGTGCTTCGGCCCGATACTCCCTTCCCAGATGTATTCCAGGGATTTCGGAAGCCTTGAGGGGATGTCACGAACATACCGATACACCTCCGAGATAATGCCCTCGAGTCTACGGGTTATTCCAATGCCTTCGTTAACAGCACGCTAGGTGCGAGCTAGAGGTTAGCTATGCATTTATGTAAGTTATGGGAATGAACGGGGTGTATAAAATAAACTCACCAACATATCGCCATCGCATGCAACTGAAATATGGAAACATGAGATTTCAGCCGTTGCTCTAGTAACCTTGCATCCTCAGGCGTGGAATATTCGCTACTTGATCTTCCTCCACTCTTTGACAACTCTCAAGTTGCCCAGAACCTTTTCTGATGCGTAAGCCCGGTGCGGCCGAAGGCTTCTGTGTATTCCTTTGAGGGATTCTTTTTGATAGTCAACATTAGCTCCTAAATATCCGGGATAAAGAACTATCAAAAAGTCCTTGAGTTTTTGGCAGGAATCCAAATGGGTCCGTAGCCTGTCGAGCAGTATGGGATCGGGCAGAGGAAGGAAGGCCATTCGTAGTTGATGAGGCGACAATGAATGATGATATTGTGCAAAGGGTGATGCTGACCGAGTTTAGAAGTTCGATTAGTGCTCGATACTCTAATTCAGAGCCTCGACTGTCACTTAGAGCTCGAGAAACTGAACGCTAGCTCTGTCACGGCGAGGAAGTCTCCAACGGAGAAGCTAAACTGGACGGCCATTGTGCAGATGTGAATGAGAGGTGGTAGGTAGGAGTCTAGTCTGATTTGTAAGACGGATTAGCGATTGCACTTCCATATCGTGGAAATTGCTGCAGTAGCTCGTATGAGGCTGTGGTATGTCATGTGGTAAATAGATACTCGGTACAGTGCAGGCGCAACCGATCAAGTATCTTTGGGCGATTGTTATTGCAAAGACCTATACTGAGTATTTGTGTGACTGACATGTTGATTGGCTGGAGGCAAAAGCAAGCAAGTCTTGCCCCCCCCCTTTTTTTTTAGCTAAAGTGCTATTTCTCACATTTATTTGTACTGTTCGAGTGATAATGCATATACCTATGTACTGTGTTTGTTGAAGTTTAGACTTAGGCCTGCATGTGGAGGCTAGAACGAGGAGGTTGAGACCTATGTTGCAATCATGATTAGAAGCTGAGAAAGAGCCCTGCCATGGTGCTGCACCCTAAAGAATGCACTCAACTGCTTTTCTCAACATATTCCCTGGCCGTTTGCATACGAGACATCTGCAACCGCATCCGGTACTAGGTTCTGGCTGACCTGCTGTTGTCTCCCATTCAACTGTTCATGCGCAGCCGGTTGTCTCAAGTGTCATGCCTCGACTTCATAGCACAGTACACGGTACACGAAGTAATAACTTTTGTATGCCCAGAGCTGGAGCCAGGGCTAGAGTAACGAAGGATTTTGGGGGCTAGAGCTGGTATCAGAGTAAGACAAAACACACCTGGATATCGACCTTTGTCTGGTGGTCTGGCGTTAATTATGAAGAGTAATCATAGGCCCTCACATTACGTACCCAGGTCTTACTGGTGGCCGGTGACATTCGGACGTCATCTGTTGGTGCAGTGTACGACTGCTCAGTCGTTTTCCACATCTCCTTGTTCGGTGGTGGTTGTCGTGGGTCGGGCAGTCGTAAGTGACAGCCAGGGGGTAATGTCAAAAGTGACTTATCTCAAGTCGATTCGTTGGGGAGCGGTTATAGATTCGAGTGAGAATTGTGAATGAGAATACTATTCGATGCATGGGCCTGACCTAATTGAAATGAAAATGTGAAGTTCTACTATGATACACTGTCTATTTCAACTATCCGTACACTAAATCCATCGAAGCGCCCATGAAGATATGGTGGCTTGTCACAAATCCAAAAGGTATCAACCAACCACCCGTCCTGCTGTAATGCTTGAAACAAATGCCAGATCCACACCAGCCAAATGCTTTCTTAAACTTCTGCCAACATCTCCACATCATCGCCCATTTTCCACTTCTTCACCTCCTCAATTAACTTCCCCAGCTCCTCACCCTTCATGCACCCGGGCAGATCATGTAAGCTGTAGCCCGCCCTGTGGTCGGTGACTCTATTCTGCGAGTAGTTATATGTACGCATCTTATCACTTCTTCCAGCGCCAACCTTAGCAGCACCTCTTCTCATCGCGAGCTCTTCTGCTTCTCTCTCATCCCGTCTTTTCTGCGCAATCCTACTCTTGAGCACCATCAAACACTTTTCCCTGTTTTTGTGCTGACTCCGCGAGTCCTGAATCGCCGCTACAGTTCCAGTCAGAATATGCGTCATGCGCACTGCCGAATCGGTGGTGTTGACGTGTTGTCCTCCAGCTCCCCTGGCTCGCATGATGTCGACACGCACATCCTTCATGTCGATGATGGAATCTGGGTCCTCCTCGCCTTCTGCTAACTCTGAGTTCGGGAACGAGGGAAGAACCATCACTGTTGCTGTCGATGTGTGAACACGTCCTTTGGTCTCTGTCGCGGGTATCCGTTGCACTCGATGCACTCCCGCCTCAAGTCTAAGTTCCCCATAAGCTCCGTCCGTCGTCACCTCGAAAATCCCTTCTATCAACCCATCGCCGGCGTCGGTATGTTGGATTGAGACCACAGACACTGGCCATTCACGGATGTTGCAATACGCCATATACATTCTCCACAGATCGTTGGCAAAGATAGCGGCCTCGGATCCACCAGTTCCCGGTCTGATTTCAAGGAGCGCGGGGAGGTGAGCAAATGGGTGTGTAGGTACAAGGGCTTGCTGGATCTTGCCGGCGAGGGCAGTAATGGCGGTAGTAGTGGATGCAAAGTCTTCTTCTGCGAGAGAGCGTAGCTCGGGGTCGAGCGATTTGTCATTCAGCATTCCGACGAGCTCTTGCAGGTTATTAGTCGCCTCTTCATACTCCCCGAGTGCGCTGTTGACGACACTCAATTCCCCAACCCGCCGTGCAATCTTGCCATCGAAATTGTCTTGAAGCTTTTTATTGAGCGCTGTATGTTCATCGCTTAGTGTTCTGGCACGTCGGAGGAGCGCGGGTGATAGTGTGTCTAATCGAGAGACTGAGACTTTGTGAGCTTGGTTCGGAACTTGGCGGACGGTTTGGGCAGAAGGAAAGATTACTCGAAGCTTGGAAATATCGCTTATGTATAAGAACAAGCGGAGGTTGGCGGGAAATACATCGCTGGCAGGTATTCAGTCGTAGTGATTGTCGGAGAAGCTGTTTCATGGTGGTCAAGAGACATGGTCACATCGAGACGGGAAATTGAATTTGAGCCCTGCCAAGTCAACCTTAATTTTAGTGCCTGTCAACGTCATATTAATAAACCCGACAGGAGGTCAGTCCCTTCCGTCCGGATCACTCCCGACTATCTCATATCGCGGAGAACCGAAACATGCAATAGCTTTGGGAACCTGTCTTCTACACTGTTGAGCACTTGGATTTGTTATTGAGATCTCATCGGCTTGATGCCAGCAGGTTTTGTTTAACGGCGGTTTCGCTCTTTGTACCTATATTACTCTAAAGTAAGACTACATCTCTGGGTTTACACTGGGTACACACTGGGCTACGCCAGAGTATCCAAAAGGCTTCTCAACCACCGTCTTTATCATGCAGATTTTACTGGTTGAGAAAACGCCTCCAGTGGAAGAGGGCAGCTCTTATCGAGGATAGTGAGGACCAGGATGAAAATTGCGTGGTTCCTTTCTCTGGGATTCGGGATTGGTTGCACAAGCTCCACTCCATCTCCTTCCGTATTTCTAGCCGGTACACATGATTACTATACGAGTTTCCGGTCAGGCTTTCGGGAGTACGTAGGGCGGGAGAGGTACGTACTCGAATGCGAGGCTACCCGCGTGCGCGGTCTTCGGCTGGCTTCTGCGTGCATGTCGGAAAAGAAAAGGGGCATAGCGATGATAAGAAAGAGCTAGCATGGAAACCATCACGTCGATCGGTGGACCCTGAGCGAAACTCGGATCTGCATCACGAGTTCCTTCCGGATGTTTGAGGCACCTACTTTCCGTGGACCCCTGCACGCTTCCCCGCAAGACAATTCCCCCTCAAATCTGAGTCGTCAAGCCAAATGAGAGTGATGAGTTGTGGACTGCCAAATTCTTGGAGATGGAGCAGGGGCGAGAAAGCCAAATCGTAAGCGCCTTATGCTGCAGGCAGGGGATGTAGCCTTGTCAAGGGATGCCTCACAAATAACCTGTCACATTTGCTCGATTCGCAGATTGTTGGTGACGTTGGTGGTGCAGAAGAAGCGTCCAGACTTCGCACTGCCTCACTTTGCATTAGACTAGTGCGCGAAAGATGACCCCCCGTGCAATGGCTGGGCAAGAGATGCAAGCTTAACCTGAACACCGAACACAAGACGGCACTCTGGACACTCTGAACACACGGTTTGACAGACGTGATCAAACGCCCCACCGATCTGTTGCCGCCGCTCATTACTTGATTCACTTATCGCGAATTGTCTCCGGATTCCGCCCCGCGCCCCGACTCTTTCAATCATCACCGCTTCCGTTGCGCGTCATCTCCGACTCCGCTCAGTTTTGGGGCGAGCATTTCGGTGGAGCTTGGCGTGTCGTGTTTCAGGATTCCACTGAGGACAGGCCGCTCATTCCATTAGCGGAACCACTGGCTTAGTCCAGACGGTCAACTGGTGTTAGATACATATACATCCCGCCAGCGCTCTCGCATTGCAGCTGTATCAACGAGGTACCGAAGGAACGCTTAGGCCACTTTCTCTGGGATTTTAAACGTTATACGTTGCAAAGGTTGATCGCAGCAACCCTGGACGGCGCGATGGACATCAGCTCCCTTCTCTCCCCATCGGACGATCTTTCGCCCGCTAACACGGCTCCCTCACCACGCTCAAGACCATCTCTCACCGGCTCAAACTCGGACTCATCGATCGCGAGCGCCCCAGCCTCTGTCGCACGAGCGGCACCGAATACTGTGCGCCGGCCATCCACACACCTTACAGACGTTGACACAGACGCAATATCCGACCAGCCCGACGTAGCCATGGATGACCCCGCAGGTGAAGAAGGAGAAACCGAGCCTTTGTCAGAAGACGACTATAAAAAGATCCAGAAGGTGCTGGAAACTATACAACGCCATCCTTATCAATATTCTGCGCACGTTCAGTGCATCGATCTTTTGCGCCGCGCCTTTCTTACAGCAGCTCCAAGCGGCAAGAAGTCCTTGTTAGTGGAGCTCCGGGCTTCGCGGGAGGCGATGATTGCAATATTCCCGATGGTCGAGAACATGTGGTTAGAGTGGATTGAGGATGAGCAGTCTGAGGCTGAGACCTTTGAAGAGCGATTAAAGGTGATGGATCTCTGCACAAGAGCTGTGACGGACCAGGTAGCCAGCGTAGTGCTCTTCAAGGCGTATGGAGATTTCGTGGAGGCACAACAAATCTATGCGGCAGCTGGTGGCAATGGATCCATGAGCGAAGAAGAGCTAAATGCGTTCAAGGAGCTCTTCCCTCCCGAAACGGTGGTGGATACGTACCGGCAAGGAGCAGAAGCTACGATAAACGACATCGCAAACAGTCATTTACTCTGGGACAAGTACCGAGATCTAGTAATGCAGGACCTAGCCGTAGACCCCACAGCTGCAAAGATCGAGCAGGTGTATAACATGTATGGAGATCGCCTTCGAGTACCACACACCAAGATCGAGGACACTTGGGCCGCGTTTAGCCAGTTCGTCACCAAATACGACAATGCGAACTACGAGAAAATTATGGTTACTTACAACAAAATTTATTCTGCTGCCTATGGCAAGAACTCGGAGCGCGAAATCTACGAGCTTCCTCTTAAGCGCGAAGTCGAGTCGAGCAAGACACCAGGAACTGAGGAGTGGCGGATCTGGTCCGAGTACCTAGCATGGGAGACTTTGCAACCCAAAAAGAAGCTCAGCGAGAGAATGGCCTCCGCTTTGTATGAACGGTGCTTGCTCCGTTTTGGCGAGGTTGCCAAGGTATGGGAAGACTATGTATTCTTCCTGTTGGAAAAGGGTCAGAACTCGATGCCAAAGGTGATTTCAGTTCTACAACGTGCGACTAGGCATTGCCCGTGGTCGGGGACATTATGGGCCCAGCAGATTGTCGCTTTGGAAAAGGGGTTCAAGTCGTTTGAAGAGGTATCGGAGGTAAAGCATAAAGCAACCAAAACGGAGCTTTTGGATCTTGGAGGACAAGAGGAGCTGCTGAAGGTCAACATTGCATGGTGTGGATTCTTAAAAAGGAGAGCTTTCGGTCATGACTCTACTGAAGAAGACGTCGACATGGCAGAGATGGGCATCAGTGAAGCTATCACCGAGAGCGAAAACGGCAAATTCCAGGATCCCGATTACCGATTGCAACGAGTTCTGATCAATTTCTATACGGAAGCCAAGAAACTCGAACGCGCTCGCGCCATCTGGAAGGAATTGGGCAAATCGAAAGGCACCTCCTACGAGTTCTGGCTGAGGTATTATAGTTGGGAGTGTGTCAATGGAACCAAAGATACTGCGGGACAGATACTCAAGCGGGCTGTCCAGGTGAAGAATCTTGACTGGCCCGAAAAGATACTGGATATTTGGAGTGCTCATGTTGAAGACTTTGGTAGTATCTCTGATGTAGAGGCGATGATGGTGAAGCATCGTCGGTTTGCACAGGACATTGCAAAGAGACGGGCAGAAGAGCAGGAAGCGCTAGAACAGGAACAAGCTCAGACACTCGCCCAGCGACAAGCCCAACAATTTACCAGTGCCGAACCTATCGACCCAACATTTGCGGAACAGTCCAACCCAAAGGGAAGCGTAAAACGACCACGAAGCGACGCAGGAGATGAAGCCCAGCCTACACTGAAAAAAGTGAAGCCGGAAAGTGAAACTGCACCGGCGATTGCAGCCCCAGCCGTTGCATTAGTCAATCAAGCCCCCCCAACAGTCAACCAGCTGGTGAAAAGAGATCGAGAAAACACGACTATTATCGTGAGGGGTCTTCCTCCCGGTCACCCGGAAGTGAAGGTTCGACAATTTTTTAGAGATTGTGGAGAAATTCATAGTCTAAAGGTAATTGACGAGAAGGACGGAAGTTCTGCGACAGCTACTGTGGAGTTCGATTCGAAGGAGAGCGTTCTTGCTGCCCAGACCAAGAATATGAAGAGCATTGATGGACATGTGATTGAAATTCAAGTCGGCACCGGCTCGACCCTTTATGTTACGAATTTTCCTCCCATTGCCGACGAAGCATATATCCGCAATCTCTTCAAAAATGTAGGTTCCATGTCTTTATTCTTGTGAGATCTTGATCAGTATGCTGATAGCGTTAATTAGTTCGGCGAAATAGTTGATATCCGATTTCCCAGTCTGAAGTACAACACCCACCGTCGATTCTGCTATGTGCAGTTCTCTTCCGCCGAGGCGGCACACAATGCTACCAGTCTAGACGGCAAGCAGCTCGGAGAGAAGGAGCACCTCGTTGCTAAGATTTCGGCGCCGAACCAGAAGAAAGACCGGTCTAGCGCAACCGCTGATGGTCGGGAGATTTATATCCGGAATATCGATTTCCAAGCAAAGGAGAAGGATGTACGAGATATCTTTGAAAAGTATGGGAAGATTGAGAAGGTTCGATTACCGCCTGGACCGAAGAAGGGCACGCACAAGGGTTTCGGATTTGTCGTGTTTGAATCGAAAGAGAGTGCGGATGCGAGCTTGGAGACCACTGGCAGCATGTTAAAGTCAAGAGCATTGGAAGTCAGTATTGCGCAAGTCAACCCTGGAAAGTTCAAGCCTGGGAATGCAGTTGATGTTGCACGGTCCATGTCGCCATCCGTAGGGCCTGAAGATCTCCCCAACGGTGCCAGTAATTCACTACAGCCTGAATCATCACGACCTCTACAACCACCGAGCTTCGAGCAAATCAAGAAGAAGACCCTTGGTATCACGAACCTTGCAGATACCGTCAACGATACCCGTCTCCGCACACTCTTTGAGCCCTTCGGACCGCTCAGGAAGGTTACCCTCCGCCCAGACCATCAAGGTGCTATCGTAGAGTATGAGAATGTCGCCGATGCTGGCAAGGCCTCATTAGCCATAGAGGGTGCAGATCTTGATGGCATGAAAATTGAGATTGGAGAGCTAGCGGATCTGATGAAACGCAAGCCCGAGAAGAAGATCACCAAAGGATTCCAGAAGAAGCCAGCGACGATGCTACTGGTACCGCCGAGTGTTCGTAACGCTGCCCCACGGAGTGGAGGTGGAGGTCAGAAGCGAAGGGGGTTGGGGTTCACGGGAGCTGTGTCGAAGAAGGATCATAAAGATCTTGAGTCATCTGGGGATGTGGAGATGAAGAACGCGGATGGGGCGGAGGATAAGAGGGGTGGAAGGAGTAACGAGGACTTCAAGAAAATGTTTCTTTCATCTGGCAATTAAGCGTGTTTTGTGTGGGTTTTTTAGAATTCATATGTATGATAGTTAATACGGCTGTATTCGTTTGGGAAAGTCGGGAGTAGGTTTTTTGGTTTGCTTTCCTTCTCCGCTGGTGCTGTACCTATACTATACTACCTACACTTGAGGATTATGGCCTAGGGTAGATACCGTTGAGAAAAAGAGTGACTCCAAGAATCGCATTAGTAATGTAGTCAAACAATATCACAACCGCCCAAAATAATCGTGTTGCAGTAGTATCTTTGTGTGTAGAAACGGCTTGTATTAGTAGACGTGGTGAAATGAAAAGGAAACATTGCTACGATGTTCTTGAAGGAATATGGTGATTGTTTAAGTACGTAAAGCATAACACCATTTACATATTTCTTTCCAAAAACTCATAATATCTAGCAAAAGATGCCTAATTTGGGATCTGTATATATCTAGAAGATATCCATCAGATGTTTGACGAATGCTTTAACACGCAGAACGTGTGTGAAATGTTTCCGCAACGTTCCAGTGGCATTCCTGGCATCAAATGACAATTGATGACCCTAAGGTAACAGGTATTCTTTTAACGAGTTTACCTTCTACCATTGAACATACATCCTGATAATTAGCACTACTATAATGGTATTATCCAGAGCCGTTTTGCGACTTCCGGAAACTTAATTAACCCTCGCCACTGCCGTTTTGCGGACCGCCCCAGAAGGCCTCAAACAAGGCAAACGGATATCGTCTATAAGATGTAGCCACTTTACTATCTAATGTTTGTGAATGCAGCAGCTGATACAGATGCAAATCATATCACGGTCATTTAAAGTAAGGAAATACAGTATCATGTTAGACTCAATTGAATAGGCAAATGATTGTCTACAACAAGGAATCACAATGCAAATAAAAGCAAAGCAACCAATGCAAACTACCCCATGATACCAAATATTAGAAGAGGAACGCCTGACCAACCCAAACAAAATTCATAACACCTCATAAAGTTCGATCCAATCTTAAGCAAAAACTCCATCCTCAATTATGCCTACTGCTGGTCATCAGTTTTCTTCTGTGCTCTTGTCTGCAGAGAAGACCTTAGAAGAAAACTAGTGCTGCCTGTAAAGTTAGGGTCCTTTTTCTTTAGCACTGACTCTGGGGGGAGGGCGTATTGCGGTCACGCCAGCCAGGTGGTGGGTCCTTGGTCTATCCTAGACTTGGTCTGGAACACTAGAGCGGCCAGAGGAAGAGGTTGAAACCTGAGAATCTGGATGCCATCCCCAGGAACCCTCAACCGGGGGCGGATCACGCAGCAATTCTTTTGCCAGAAACTCATGGAGGGCTTCAAAGGTAACCTCAAATATCTTGTCCTTATGTGAGTCTGGCATACTCACATCCATATCATTCCAAGAGAGCTTCCACATCTCACTAGGAGGTTCTGGCCAGACTGGCATCTGGTTGATGACAGTTTGCATTACACGGTGCCTGTTGACTCGAGCACTACGAAAAACGGAGACTGTTGCACGCCTAAATTTGTGGGTGATAGGTGTAGGATCCTCGGGACTGTCAGGCGTAAACACTTCCAGATCCTCAATATCCGTCAACTCGTCATCATCATCATCATTATAGACCTTCTGTACTCTGGGAACAGCATCTCCTGATTTTGGACGTTTTCCTGGGTCGCTTGGTCCCGCTTCGTCAGAAGGCTTTCGTTTGCGATTTCCAGCCGCAAGCATCAAAGCAACCTGCTCTTCTTTAAGCGCTGCAGCTTGTTTCTCTTCCTTATGCTTCCATTTTTCAATGTTGATGGCAACGGCGAACTTAATGAAGCCTTCGTGCTGGGTCAACCAGATCTCACATTTGTCTCGGACATGGTCATACAGCTCGGAGACAGCGACTTCAATGACCAACATCGGCTTCCTAGGAGACAGTTCGTCGATCCACAGTGAGCCATCCGGGGCTTCCCTCGTGACGGTTCCAGACCGGCTCTGTCTATCAATCCCTTCGCTCTGGCGACACTTGATTCCTTCCTCCGTTTGACCCCAGTTGCCCCAGTAAAAGCCCCCTTGCCATAACTGCGAGCGTATGATCTTTTCAGTTTCACAGGCAGTTCTGTCGTGCTCTTTCGAAGGCATACCAACGGTTAGGGTTCCCGTTTTGCCATCGTAAGAAAATCTGGAGAGATTAGCATGTTATGCGCATGTCTGATTAGGTTGCAAAACCGTGCAAGACATCCGAAGCGCGAAAGTTCGGACCGCGTATGGACAAACTTCTGAAGCTTGTTCAGTGTCTGAACATTGAAGTGTACTTGTGTGCCGAATTCAAAAACAAGCTTCACTCCGTTAAAGGCCTTATTCGGAGCATATTGCAAATGCTGAGCAATTGCCACCTTGATTCCTTCGTATTGTTCGACTGGAATAGAGAGGCCTAGTAGGCGTTGCTCTTGCCTTGACGCGTTGCTGTCGTTCAGTACTGAGGACTGCGACAGCATTACCGTTGACGAATCTGTGCTCGACGGCGGGCGGCGTCGTGATCTTGTTACCGAGTGCAGACTTAGTGAGGTTACGGCGTCGTCTAAGCCTTTCATTTCCGATAGCGACGTACATGGTGAGGAATGTGGTGGTGATAATGTCGCCTTGCCTAATGGATCTGATAAAAAAATCGAAACGCAAGGTTAGGGTTCTGCGCCTCAAATCCTCAAGCTGCTGGCAGATGTTGGCGTCAACACAACACACACGACGACCGTACCGCGCAGCTCCTAGAAAAAGCCCTCACCAACGCCAACGCAGCCTTTCATCCATCAACCACCACCACCATCGCCCTGTCTTTCCTATAAACGAACCTACCGCAACCCATTCTCCATCCATCCACACGACAAAACCCATGAGCACCTCTAAACTCATCAAAACCAACGGCGCCGCGAACGGCAGCAGCAGCGCACTCTTTGCACACAACATGCCCAGCAACTACAACCACAACCACAATGGCAGCGTCGTCGCTGGAGGAGGAGCACCAAATATCTGGCAGCTTATGAACTACCCAGTTCCGCGCGGGTTCGTATCCTTCCCTCCCTCCTGCGCGCGCAAAGCCAATATCGATAACCTACCCCAGTAAATGTGTGCACAAGCCTTCGGTGCTCTCCTCATCGTGCCCCTGTCTACGGTTCATGCTCAACCCGCTGCAAGCAGCGTCATCGTTCGCATGCGACGGATGCGGCCACCACGCTAGCTTCCACAACCTCAAGAATGCCGAAGAAGAGGGAGAAGGGTATGTTCCTGAGCCGCAGAAGGCGGCTAGGAAGCGGAGTGCTACGGTGCAGGGCGCTGCGGTGCGCGGGATTACAAACGGGAATGGTGGGGCGCGGAGAGGAGGGGGGGTGGGGATGTTGCTATCGAGTGGGAGTGAGGATGAGGAGGTGCAGGTGTTGGAGGGGGATATGTTGCAGGTTGTTAAGAGGACTAGGGGCGCTTAGACGACGACAGCGTTTGTCGTGTATACCTACACGACTTAGGGGTTATACGGGGGGGAAACTTTTTCACGACTTCGACATGATATTGTCAACTTGTAACTCTAGCGTGTTTTATCTTCTATCTTTTCTTTTCTTTTGGGTATTTTAGTACGGAGGAAGAGGAAGAGGAGAAGGAGGAGGAGGAGGAGGAGGAGGAGGAGAAGAAGGAGGGTTGGTTCGGTTTACTTTCTTTTCCTTTGATACCACCACTGCCACTAAGGCGTTTCTTTTCCTGGTACTACCACTACAACTACTACTTCCTTTTACCATTTACTATTTTATTACGACACGATAGAAGCTTTTGGATATTTTATAGAGATGGATAGGAGGTGATTGGGTGGAGTGTGGTAAATCATGACATGTTTGTGCCATTCTTTTATATGTATCGTAACGCACAGATTTCATGAGCAAATAAGCGGCAATAAGAGAATGGATGTAGTATTTCTCGCTGCCGCTATCCCCATATCAAGTGAGATATCCAGACGTGAATGACCGCACATATCTGGGACATCCACGCCAATCACGACGCTGACGGTGCTGTCCAAGCAGTTCGACCTCTCCTGATTTCCATTCTTCGGGAGGTCGAACCGGATAGTGTTGGGAGCGCGGAGGAGCATTTAATAGTAAACATCTCATAGACGAGTAGCGTATCTGACTCGCAGTTTCTGTTAGTTTCTGGGTAGGAACTTTGGCTCCTGGCTAGAAACAGCCAGAACTGCCTCGGTGGGCCTACACTACACCTCCTCAATCCCCTTAAACAATTCTCGGCCTTATCAGTTCTTGACTGCGCCTTATTATCCTAAAATTTCACCTCACGTGCCTGGATGGCCAGTTATTTCCTCAAGTTGCGGGAAGACGCCTTTTCCTGTTCTTCAGCTTTTGGTGTTATGGAGAGAACTTCCTCAGGGTCTTAGTTTGTCATGTTATAGACAAATGGTCGGGCGGAGTTTTTCTCTCCACCCGCAAGTTGACCGAACGACCTTCTGAACCCCAATTCGGAGTCCCGCTGCCTTGTACGATTCCCTCTAGCTCTTTCTCTAGAGCTTCCACGCCCTATTTGGCATTACCGACGGCCTTTCCAACGGCAATTCTAACCTCCTACACCAGTGCGGGCGGTCTTGGGAGCATTGATACTACTGTCAATTATTTCGCTAGGTGTTTGACGTCGAGGGGCGGGTAGAGAGACATGCATATGGAGGTCGACGGGTATAATTCTGACCGCAACGGTGATCTCAAGGCCCAGAGATACGATCGCGTTGTGTTGCGTTATCGGTTCAGGTGTGAAGGGGAGTGTGTGAAGGGGGACGGGGAAAAGAACACGGCGGGGAAGGGCAGCGCAGGTGATGTGACGGCATAGAGTTGTGGGTCATGGAAAGTGCATACTTTTCCACTTCGTCCAACGGGGTTGTATTACTTGAATTCACTACCTGTAGTCCCAGTTCATGTTTCTACATACAAAGGTCAGTCAATCAATGTTATATAGTACAGCGAAGACAAACAAGAGGGTTCAAAAGGTTTATCTTGTCTGTGCCCACAGGCACTTTATCCTTGAGCAGCAAAGTCACAAGCATCTAAGCACTGTACGTCTTCCCATCGCCGTTCAAATACTACTGCTGAGTTCCCGGGATCGGCTTCTCGTCCTCCCAAACTAGCGGTCTCGGGTCATAACAGAAGGGTCATATACCCACGGAACTACCCTTCATCAACGTCTCCCGTACATCAGCATCTTCTGAATGGCCTTGTCGGCAAACTCGACACGGATTTGCTCGGTGCGGGGTGGATTTACCCTGGCCTGCCTATTTTCTTCTTCCACTGACACCCCAGTCCTCCGTTATTCGATTTATTTTGACTATCCCGTTCAATTGTTTGTAACATAAAGACTTCCCAACTCTCGAAACCTTTCGTAAGAGATTCAGTCCTGTACCCAGTGACCACCTCAATCTCGCACGAATACTGCATCCACTCACCGCCAGGCGAACCTGGCCCGAGACGCAAGCGGAAGCACGGCGATAGAGCGGCCATACACCTCGGCCTCGAATAGAGCTAGACGAATCTCCGAGGGAAGGTCAGCAGCCAAGGCAAAGTGGGAGGCCGACAAGTGCAGCAAGCACTTCAGCTACAGACTCAAGGGCAAGACGGGGACCAAGAGACCTGTTCCGATGACAAGCGTGAAGTCGCTGGCTACCAGGTTCTACCGACTAAAGTGCGGGCATGCACCCACTGGAGTCTACCTAAAACGGTTCGGCCACCGAGAGGACGACAAATGCTGGTGGTGTGAAGGGACAGCGGCCCAGACGCGGGAGCACCTCTTCCGCCATTGCAGCCGGTGGAGAGACCAGCAGAAAGCACTCTGGAAGGCGGTGGGAAAGGTGACGGGCTGGAAAGCGGGCAGATGCCGACACGTGCAGGTCTCTGAGCTGTTTTCCATGGAAGAGTGCGATCAAGCGGTGGTGGACTTCCTGGCGGCTACTGAAGTCGGGAAGTTCCCGCCCAAATGAATGGAGGTATGGAGCGGGCGCAGAGGCTGACTCAGGTGCGGGGAGCGGCGGCAGTGGGCTTATATCTTTTCTTTTCTTTTCTTTTCTGTTCTGGTCCATCTTTTAGCTTTCATTTGTCAGCGGGGATGAAGGGTAGCGGGGGGGGGAGCTCCGCCATCTAGCCAGCTCGCCCGGAGGCGGAGGGGGTATTAGGTCCTGTCATACTCTAGTAAGAGTGCATACAGTATGAATAAACAACAACAACTGCATCCACTCGTGCATAAGGAATAACACTAAAACCATGGCCCATTAACTAGGTCGCAAGTCTTCCTCCGGGTTTTCCAAGGCGGCTTGCGCACATTAGTTCTGTTCCTTATACACGAGTGGATATGGTAAGAGGAAAAGTGAACTCGTTCCCTGCTGTCGGTTACTAATGAGAAGTTAAGAATTGATTGTAGAGATGACTTCGGTTTCTGTTAGCACGTTGTTTGATGTAGGTAGCTCCGTTTCTCGCTCTAGTTACTGCAGGTATGAGGGATCTCCTTTAGCGGTGCTCCCGCAACTTTAGCATCCACTTCTCAGCGGGCGCGTGATCAAGACGTGTAATCGTCAGACTTATCATTCTGCCAAACGCTCCCTCGTTCGTGATCCTTGTGCGGCAAATAGCCATCGCTAAAAAAATGTTAGGTACTGACTAATGATTTATTCCTTTGCCGTACGTAGAGGTTTCAAGGCCATCGAAGAGCAGAGAAAGCGTACAGCGCAAACGTTGCAGAATTCTCCGAAGGGGATACGGTAGAGGACACAGTTGGTCTTCCGCACAGATTCAGGAAGGAAAATGGACTAATATCAAGTCCAATATAAACAATCGCTTGCTGCTGTACTCTTTAGAAGCGGTCACTAATTGCCGATGACGCTACTCGTAGGCGCTGAAGCGTTAGGGGAGGTGAGGATTGGGGCAGAAAAATTACCCAAGTGATTTCGGCCCTTCGAAGTTGCTGGATAGCTGCACTTCAAGAGTGCGTAAATGAAGGGGTGTAATGTAGTGGCTCGAATTAAAGTTGCGAGGTTGCAGGTTACGGCGGTTGAGTGTCGTAGCCATGCAGGCATGATATCAGCGGCTCCCACCCCCTGGTTCCACCAGCGTTCCACTTGTCTATTTCAATCTAGCGCCAATATACCCCGCTGACTGACAACGACTTCGACTTCAACTTCCTCAGGCTCTCACTATCCTCTAACTCCGCTACAATAACCCCTAAAGCTGCCGCAAACCTCCTCCTCCTTGCTTCTACCTACTTCTCTCCTCTATTTTCATATTTGCGTTCGTTTGAGACAGTTCTTAAATTTTACCATCACCTCACGCGACACGCGACTTTTCCGGGTTGTGCGGCTAGATTTCATTACTTCTACTCTACGCTTAGAAAGCAACCACATCAGCCATGTTGAAGATCTGGTCCATGGTTTGTCTTCTGCCCTGTTTTCCGCGTGTCAGCCGCTCACGAAAACAACAAACAGAAGCAGCAGCAGCAAGCTGCAAACAATGCTGAAGGTGGCAAAACCACTAAGAAAGTCACCGCCGCCTTCCTGCGCGCGCAGAAAGGTCCACCTCATCCTATCGTTTACCCCCGTTGGATTCCTTGTACTGACGGATGGATGGCTGTTAGATATCGCTGAGCTCTCGCTGCCTCCGACAATGAGGTCACATTTCCCTGACCCCGACGACATTCTCAATTTTGAGCTCAAGATCGAGCCGGATGAGGGTATGCATACTCCCTTGCCATGGAGATGGTTGGAGGATAGGCCTAATGAAGAGTCAGGAATGTACAAGGGCGGCTCTTTCAAGTTCACATTCGCCATCAACAACAACTTCCCGCATGAACCGCCAAAGGTCAAGTGTACGCAGAAGATCTACCACCCTAACATCGACCTTGAGGGGAACGTATGTCTCAACATTCTCCGCGAGGACTGGAAGCCGGTTTTGAACTTGAATGCAGTTATGGTTGGTCTGCAGGTAATTTTTTCCCCTGCATCTGAGGCAGGAAAAGATGCTGACATAGGTGATATAGTTTTTGTTCCTGGAACCCAATCCCGGCGATCCACTCAACAAGGAAGCTGCCGAGGACTTACGATTAACGAAGGAGAACTTCAAGAGGAACGTCAAACAGAGCATGCAGGGTGGCTACGTCAAGAGTGTCCAGTTCGATCGAGTCTTGAAGTAATGGGCGGAAGTAGGGAGTGGAGAGCAGACACGGTATGGGGATTGGTTGCTGGCTTACATAGTGCTGAGATGAATATAGACCTCTTTCTCTATTTGTCTTCTGTTTTTGTTTTCTGGCGAAGGAGTGTCATGCACTTAGCGGTTTTCGGTGTCTTCTTTCTACGGTGTTTGTGTGTTTTTGCTCCGGGAATCTTTTCGTTGAGGTGTCGGTTTCGTTTTGTTGATTGCAGCTCTAAGAATCTACTGGATTGCACATCACAACTAGTTGAATTTTTCGTCACAGTCTGTCACTCATTCCCATGAATCCCATTATGTTGCATGTATATATAGAGCTGACCGCTAGCTAGCGGGGCTGGTAGTAAGGGGCACACTTCTCTCTCATATATAACTCGTGTCTTTCTCCTTCTCTCTTCTCTCTGTATCTAAGTCTATATACATACATGGTTCTCTCCATATTGCAACACATTATTTGCACCACCGTCACCCCAAATGGCACCCTGCTTTAGCTTCCCGCCGAAATCTAGTGCTAATCTATTTGATGTCGAGGACACATGGTATCAATTCACCACATCCCAGATCCTTGGAGCCCCCCGCCAGTGACCGAGTAAACTACCACCACCTCCGTCAAATCATTAAGAACACGAAGCCTATCCATCGCTTGCCAATGCTTACAATTTGACCAAGCAGATGTAGTGGCTTAAGCCAATCCAACTACCCTGAAGTCCCCAGAATGTATCTCCTTGAGCAGGAAATGCTCTACCAGATTATAGAAGGATGTCTTGCATCAAGGTTGCGTATTATTGGCCAAATGCCCAGTCTGTCCGAGTGCATACTGAGCAGATCATCGAATGCCGGTGCTTGTAGCCTTGTGATCGCAGGAACGCATGGAGGACCAGTCAAGTTTTCCGGCGTTTTGCTACAGAGCTTTCTGGACATTGGCCGCGAAAAGGCTCAAAAACAGCGAAACAGAGGGGTCCGGTGACTGTCAGCTGAAGTGTCAGGTTCATTGCGCGTCTTACCAAGAGCCCTGGTACTGGAGGAATTCAACGCGCGCACATGTGCGACTCTTGTGCGAGTGTTCCTGGGCTGTCTTGTACTCCACTACTTACACTAAACCCCAATTTTCTGTCTGGGCTCGAGACAAAGGTACTCTATGCTACGAAGAACCTTAGATGAGTAAGCGTAGCCGGTTGGGGACGAGACAAAGTATACCTCCTGCTCCAAACCCCTTCGAGACCTTTTGCTATCGACTTCTAGACTTCTAAAGGTATTGTTCACTTCAGTCATATTCCTCGAATACTACAACGAACATAACAACTAACATCAACCAATGGTGAGCTAGACCAGCGTTTCTACCTAAGATGTTTCGCTTTATCAAGCAAATGGCTATCCATCATCGCCCTACCACCCACCATCGTCCTACCACCCACCATCGCCCTATCGTTCATTGTCTCAACCAGCAGCGTCTGTTCTCCAACGACTTCCAGGTTCAAGGTGAGACGGAAAAGAACAACGGAGAAACTGTCAAGGAAAACCAGGATGTCTAAGATAAGAACATGTTTGAATTGTATTCCAATGTTACCGAGGTTCGAGCTCTCTTTCGGTATGCCTGAAAGAACCTAAGCTAATCCATAACCAGCGCATCGGAAGGCTTGAGGGCGTTGTTGAACATGGGTTGATTGCAAGAATTGAACGCATGGAGAAACGCATGGAGAAACTCTTCGACCGCATGGATACGAAGATTGAATATAACCGCAAAGAAACCTTGGGGCTAATTATGTTTTTTGTTGGCATATTTATTATTGTGGTACGTTATGGAGACATTCCTTCTGGTTCCCCTTGCATTGACACATCCGCAGGGCAGCTTCAAGATCTCCTATGATGAAAAGCGTCAAAAGGAGGTGACTGATACGCTGAAGGAGATCATGCCGATCCGCCGTCAGTTATGCCAAGACTACCGCCCAGATAGAAGCCCTTTAGAAGGCCCAGAACAAGATTATTGCAAAGTTGGGGTAGAAGTTGACATTATAAAGGCGAGTGGAGAGGAGCCGGAGAATGGGGTTACTGGCATCGTGTTCCATCCTTCTGTTTTGTTTGCTGGGTGCATTTGCATATTTCTTATTCTGGAGCTTTGCGGGGGATGGCGTTACTGGCTTCGTGTTTGCTACCACTGTTTTGTGCATTTTCATACTAGTACAAGGGAACGTTGGGCCGAACTCGCCTCCGGCTCCATCGGGCGCGTGTTGCTCGCAAGCTCGCCATATCTCCCCCGGCCGGGTAAATTTACGTGTGTCCTCGTGTGTTAATATAGTAGGGATTTTCTATTCTGGAGCTACCACACCATCATGTATCAATCAATGCACTTAAATCCCTTGTATTTGTATAGCATGTCGAATGCATAACGAGGTTCAATAAACCTAAATGCTTCAGCGGCTTCAGGCGAACAGCTTTTTGATATCTGGAGCACGGTGTAGTAGGTAGGGACCACCGTTAACAAGGTTGATGAAGAGAACCCCGCTAAGTAATAGTACTCTACTTTCATATGTGGTGTTCCTGTATGACCTTCATTGTGAGATTGAAGGACGTCAGCGACAGGGGTTTCCTAAGGCACGGCACACGTATGCAGGAGGGGAAACTAAATCTATGCACTTCGATCAAGATATTTCTATTTTTTTGAGCACCGACACCGACACGGAAGCTGCTCAGTCAGCGATATACTCTGGAGAGCGGGTCGAAACCGAGTGAAAGATGGGAAGCTTTGAGGCGTATTGATGTTTGAAATTGCCTTAAATCCCAAACCTGATGCACACTGTACCCACACTCCTACTCTATGTACACAGCCACAAAACAAACGAATGCCATTTCTTGGAGCCGAGGAAACAGGAAACGGGTGGGAATAATATGGGATTGGTGCTCTGGTCTCTGTGTATGCCCACGAGATCCGAACTCGCTGCGTCTGCGAAGCTACTTATCAGAAGTACCCCGTACAAATTCATCCACCGTACCATCGCTACTACACACGTACACGCTATCACCATCAAATCGACCAATCCAACGCCACTCTTTCTGTTGCTTTCGCTTCCTTTATTTCTCTACTTTACGGCCCCCGATACCGATAATACCGATCCATTCGCGTTTCCCCGGTACCACCTGCTGCGCCTTTACTATCTGCTACTCTATATTCATTCCTTGTCCTGTATCACAACGACACGCCTCCTATGCAGTCGGGTCGTGATTAGTAGTTTTGTTTCTTCGCCCTCATCAGCTAATTCTTCCCAAACAAGTCTTCACGAGCTGCAGCCGTGGAAACCCATTCTACTAAAACGTGCACAAGGGAATTAAAGCTCTCCCTGCGATTGCTCGCCTTACAAGCACCGCACCTACCAGATACCGATCTCACCATCCTCCGCAAGCGGCTTTCCGTCCATCGAGATGGCAACCGCTGTAAGAGACGTGAAGAGAAACCGCGCGCTGCTTCCACCAATCACTCTCAACACTCAGATACCGCTTACCAAAAAAACCAATGGCACCACGAAGCGACCGAATCCCACACCAAACCTTACTCCTCTCGAATCTTCGCCTCTCCCCCGAAGGATCTCAAGGAACCTCTCCCAGCTGGAAGAAATGGAGCCTCCACCACCTATTCCGGCTGCCGTCGAGGAGCGAGGATACCGCTCACGTCCTTCATCGTCACACTCTCCTCGGTGGGAAGACGAGGCTCCGTCAGGAGGCGTGTTACTTACAGTACGCCGTAATTCGGGAGGTTCCGGTTCAACAACAGCGTGGGTTGGGGGCTCTCCGGGCGGAAGCAGCACGGCGGGACCATCCAATAGTATGCGCACGCGTCGGCGCAAGGGAGGGTTTTTCGGAGGCGCTGAAAATGAATCCACAGCTTCTGTGGACGATGGTGGCGACGAGATGGATTACGGTGTTGGCACTTCAACACCACGGTCCAGGCGAAGTGTAGTTTTTCGAAATGGGGTAAGACCTTCCACAGAATACTCCACCGGCGGTGAGGAATTAGAAACCCCAATTGCAAATAAACGACCCAGCCTCTTCCAGAGATTGAAAAGTTTCGGTGGAAATCACGGTAGATCGCAATCAGGTTGGACTGTGGACACGATGGACGATAGTCCGCAAGGCCCATTCACTCCGGGAACTCCGCGACTACCGTATGCAGCAAGCGACGGCGGAATTCAGGTTGACGAAGGTGCCGAATCAGAAGATTTACCCAACCGGAGACGGTCCTTCAGCTCCGCCTACGGCGGCACGATGAGCGCTCCGACTACCCCAAGACTCAGGAACGGGATGAGACGCCGTGCAACGACAATCACCACCGCCGACGACGGGAACGACACCGACCGATCAAGAAACCGTTACGGCTTTTCAAGACGATCATCATTCAGAAACAGGATTACAAAGCGCCGATCCACAGAAGGTGGAGAGCGCCCTTCGTATATGCCAAACTACAGAGACTCAGCCACCAAATGGAACAATCGCCTCAAGGCAGGGATCCGACTGATAGGGAAGAAGCAGAAGGAGGAATCCAAAATAGATAAGGAGAAATCAGCAGAGTTAGTGGCAGAACTTTCGGCTGCCACGCCTGCGGCTGTGATTCTTGCCAGTATGTTTCAGAGAGATGAGCATGGCCACCGCAGGATCCCCATATTGCTTGAACAACTCAAAGTACAGATTACAGACTCCCGCCATTCTCAGAAGGGTGGGGGGAGATCCCAGACTGCATTTAGACTGGAGTTGGAATATGGTAGTGGATTAACTAGAATGAAGTGGGTTATTCATCGAGAATTTCGGGATTTTTTCAATCTACATTCGCGTTACAAGTTAGCCAATATCAGTGATACGACATTCAGTGGCAGAGGAGATGCTCATAAACTCCCTAAATTCCCTAGGGACACCATTCCTTATCTCAGAGGCGTCAGAGGGTTGGGAACCGACGATGAATCTGGGGATGAAGAATTAGGTGGTCCCGAGAGGCAAAATACCGACCTCGATATGGCAAATATACCAGAGCAGCCACATCACAAAAAGAAACGTCCACTAGCGAGGAGAATGTCTTCTACTATTGATGATCTGGACAATGTCACGTCAACTGGTGTTGCTGCAGGAATGGCTACTCTTGCGGGAATTGGTGGCGCAAGTGTTCAACATGCCATGGCTAGGACCGGTCGTGACGGCTTTAATATACGCCAGAGACAACAGTTAGAAAATTACTTGAGGGAACTTATTCGACAGATGATATTCCGGCCAGATTCGAACAGGCTGTGTAAATTCCTAGAACTATCGGCTCTCGGCGTCAGACTTGCAGCCGAAGGGTCGTATCATGGAAAGGAAGGTTATCTCATCATTCGATCATCCAAAGGCAGCGACTTTCGGCGACCATGGAACCCCTCACAAGTGGCCAGGCGCCATGCGCCGAAGTGGTTCTTGGTCAGACATTCGTATATCGTTTGTGTCGATTCCCCAGAAGAGATGAATATCTACGATGTGTTCCTTGTAGATTCAAATTTCAACGTCGACTGCAAAAGGTTTTCTAGGAAAAAGCCAGCTGATACAGCGATTGCGCCACCGAATCCTACCAGACCCCAGCATCACCGCCTCACGATAAAAAATCACGAGCGGACCGTCAAACTTTTAGCTAAAAATGAGCGACAACTACAGCAGTTCCAATCTAGCATGGAAACAATGAAGGAGAACTCTCTCTGGTCACAACTGCAGAGATTTGGTAGTTTTGCACCTGTACGAAAGGGCGTTTTCGCGCAGTGGCTTGTTGACGGCCGAGATTACTTCTGGAATGTTAGCAGAGCAATAAGTATGGCCAAAGATGTGATTTATATTCACGATTGGTGGCTATCTCCGGAGTTGGTGAGTAGTGCAAAATTATTCGAGTGATATATGGATGCTGACTGTGTTCAGTATTTGCGACGACCAGCTGCTGTATCGCAAAAATGGCGGCTCGATAGACTCCTGCAGAAAAAGGCACAAGAAGGTGTCAAGATATTTGTTATAGTTTACCGGAACATCGGCGCCGCGATCCCCATCGACTCGGTGTATACCAAATATTCTCTTCTAGATTTGCACCCTAACATCTTTGTGCAACGTTCTCCCAACCAAATCAGACAGAATACTTTCTTCTGGGCCCACCATGAGAAAATATTGGTTGTGGATCATATGATTGCTTTTGTCGGTGGTATCGATCTCTGTTTTGGTCGTTGGGATACCCCACAGCATTCTATAATGGATAACAAGCCAAGTGGGTTCGAGAAAGGAAGTACCCATTCAGATCCGGACAACTTCCAGCTCTGGCCTGGAAAGGATTACTCTAATCCGCGAGTGCAAGATTTCTTCAATTTGGATAAACCCTACGAAGATATGTACGATCGCTCGGTAGTACCCAGGATGCCTTGGCATGATATTCATATGCAAATAGTCGGACAGCCTGCCAGGGACTTGACGAGACATTTTGTGCAGCGGTGGAACTATCTTCTGCGGCAGCGAACTCCATCCCGACCCACCCCACTTTTGCTACCACCTCCCGATTTTTCCGAAGGAGAACTAGAGAGCCTTGGAATTGATGGCAGTTGCGAGGTTCAAATCTTGAGATCGGCTTGTTCCTGGTCGCTGGGTACCCCTAACCTCACGGAGAAGAGCATACAAAACGCCTACCTGAAATCAATTGAGATGTCGGAACATTTAGTCTATATAGAAAACCAGTTTTTTATCACATCGACTGATATTGAGGGAACAAAGATAGAAAATTCGATTGGCGATGCCTTAGTTGAGAGGATCATCCGTGCTCATAAGAACGACGAGGATTGGAGAGCTATCATCATTATTCCCTTAATGCCCGGTTTTCAGAATGCTATCGACGCACAGGATGGTACAAGTGTGAGACTTATCATGAATTGTCAATTTCTAAGTATCTCTCAGGGAGAAAATTCGATATTTGGTCAACTCAGAGCGCATGACATCGAGCCGAGTGAATATATCGAATTCTATAGTTTGCGCAACTGGGGCAAACTCGGAAAGCCAGGGTACGAAAAACTTGTGACGGAACAGCTCTATATTCATGCAAAGTGCATGATTGTTGATGACCGGATTGCTATCATTGGGTCAGCAAACATCAACGAGCGATCTATGCGTGGCGATAGGGATTCCGAAGTGGCGGCCATCATCAGAGATACGGATACTATTATGAGTACCATGGCTGGTAACCCATTCCGGGTGGGACGTTTCCCGCATACCCTCCGGGTGCGATTGATGCGTGAACATCTCGGTTTGGATGTCGATGAAATTATGCAAGATGAGCGCGAGGAGGCCATTGGGAACGCAGAACAACTGTGGGAGGAGCAATTCAAGAGATGGCATGGAGAGTCACCGGCTGCAATCGTGGATGATTATGCTCGGTCGAACGCACCAGAAGCATTATATGTGGAGAGACGCCAGAAGATTGACGAGGAGGCTATACAGAGGATGGAAAAACTGAGAAGTTTCAACCACGATGTCGACTGGGAACAAGAGAACAATCCAAACCTGAAGGCAAAGAGGAAGGGGTCGGCGGATCCGCGAGTGATGAATAATGAGAAGCACCAGAAAGATGTCCGAGGATATGGCCCAGATCAGATGGTGCAGAGGGAGTGGGAGCGCGCAAGCATGAGCGCAGAACGGGCGACTCTGACCAGCCCGAAGCCATCTGACAGTAGACGGAGGACATGCACGAACCCTGGCAGTAAGGGTAAAGATACCAATTCGCTAGCCAGTCCAATCAGCAACGCCCGGTCTCGGTCTAATAGCCATGTCTCACTCCCTCCGGGAGAAGCTCGTCTTCCTCCATACCCCACTACTGAGCGTTCCAATTCTTACGCATTGGGATTGCCTCAACTGTCACAGCTTCCACCATTACCCAACACCAGCGATCTCGACATAGGCGGTCCGTTCGCCACTATCGAACCTGATGTTAAATCGCCGACGATCTCTCATCCAGCTCCCCCGCAGTTGCCTCCTGACTTTATATGTCCTGAAGTCTCGCCAGACATGTTTGCAGATCCCCTGAATGAGACATTCTACCTCGACATCTGGAGCCGTATAGCCCGGAACAACACCGAGCTCTACCGCCAGGTCTTCAGGTGCCAACCCGATAACGCTGTCAAGTCGTGGGCGACCTACAAAGAAGCGATGGATCATCTCGACCGATTCAACCAGAAGCAAGATCAACGGAACCTTGAGCGAGCTGCCAAGCTTGCGGGAAAGGACCCCGAGAAGCTCGGTAGCGATGGTGATTGCAAAGAGGCTGCCGGTATCCGTCTCAACCTCCCGGACGGTGACGATGAGAAATGTGGGCTCGAAGCCCCCAGAGACCCAACTACCCGAGCCAGGGGAAACAGCCAGTCCAGCCGACTCAACACGGCGACCACTACGGGCTCCACCAACACACCTCAACCATCCGGAAGCCGCGGCAGCGAGGATAGCAAAGATAAACAGCAGCTTAGCGGTGATCCAAATCATCTGCAGTGCAACGTGAGCTATGCCGCCACCTCAAGCCCGAGTCCCAATGGTCTAGGTCATACCACCACCCGCCGGAGACGGAGAGCAACAACAAGGGGTAGCAGGTCCGGCGATGTCATGGAACCTGATAGGGCGGAGAGCACGCTCAACATGATCCAGGGCCATCTGGTGCAGTGGCCGTATGACTGGCTGATGAAGGAACAGGAGGCGGGTAATTGGCTGTACAGTATTGACCAGTTGGCACCGATTGAAATTTAGTAGGCGATCCATCCTCCCAACTTTCTCATACTTGAATACTAACCGCTGAAATAGTGATTAATCGGCTCGTATGTAAGGGATAGTTTTGTTTAATTCGAGGTAGCATATTTTATTTAAAAAACCCCTATTTTTCGTTTCTTTCTTTTCATGTGGTAGATATTTTGTTACTTCTTTTAGCTACCCCATCCGTATGTTCGTACGTTTTTTTTCCTTTTTTTTGCAGTTATTGTCATTATGGTTCTCGTAATAGAGGAAGGAATGGAGCGTTGTGCTTGGAGCATAAAGGGTGGAGCATAGGGCATAGGTATTGTCATTTGTCATTGTCATTCATCATTAGTCGTAGTATATCTTACTCTATCTCTTATCTCCTTTATTTGTCGTTTGTTGCATGCATCGCTGGCTGGGAGTACATGAGTCGAATCTATGTTTTTTGTACCCGTTTTTTGTTGTTTTGTTGTAGTGAGAGGACGCGGAGAAAACAATTCTGTGTCTATTGCTGTTGAGGGAATACGTAGTGTGTAATTGTAACCTGGTGTTACCTCTAATGTGCTTTAAGATACAGCCCAAAGGCTGCTGCAGTCTGTATCATCTTAGTTTGCTCCATTCTCCAGAATGTCGAGACTTCTCTAAAATACTATCCGAAGTCCTTCAGCATGCATTATCACCACTGGGTTCATAATTACTTCCAACACTACTAGGGGTTAGAGGATCCATGCCCCACATTCAAAAATCTCGACTAACTTCGGTCGTTCATTTAAATAAAAACCAAGGAACCCGTACTCATGATTTTCGTCAACTTAACAAGTCTCTCTACGGCACTCAATACCCCACAGCGGCGCCATCACCTCTCGGGTCCGACCCCGCACTCCACACCCTCTTCCCCTCATCGTCACTCGCCGCAATAATCTGGCCCCGTCCAAACATGCCCCGACCATAGCCTCTCACCACCTCGACCGTGTGTCCCTTCGCCCTCAACCCCTCCACCACAGCATCCGGTATCCCCTCCTCCACGTGCACAATAAACGCGCCGGGGTCGTAGTTGGTTCCAATGCTGATTCTTGGGGCGTCCAGCGCCACTTGTGGGCCCATCCCGCAGCGGAGCATGTTCAGAACGAGTTGTACATGTCCTTGCTATGCTGGGTTAGTACATAGTTCCTACGGGAGGGGGCGGGGGACTTGCGGGTTGCATAAAACCTGTGGGGTCAGCTGGGGTTTTCTAGGGGGGAAGGGTGGAAACGTACCGCCCATGCAGCCAAAAACTGCTTTCAGCTCCTTACCGCTTGGGTCCGTAATCATCCCGGGGATGATGGTGTGGTACGGCCGCTTTCCGGGCGCGAGAACGTTGGGGTAGCCAGGGAGGAGTGAAAAGCCTGAGCCTCGGTTTTGGAGGACGAAGCCGCAGTCCTGGGGGATGATGCCGGAGCCGAAGCCACCATAGGTGCTGTTTATGAAGGAGCAGCCGTTGCCCTCGGCATCAGTGACGGAGAAGTAGACTGTGTCTGTGGATTGGAAGGCGGGGGTGCCGTGGTGGAGGGAGGGGTTCATTTTTGTTGGGTCGAAGAGGGAGGCGCGGGTGGAGAGGTAGGTCTGTTGGGTGTTAGTGGTGAACTGGGGGGGAGGGGGGGGGGGAGGGTGGAACTTTGTCGAGGAGACCGGAGACGGGGACGGGATTGAAGGCGGGGTCGGTCACCCACCAGTGGCAGTCGGCGAAGGCGATTCGGAGGGCTTCGATCACGGCGTGGAGGTATCTGTGTAGCAGTTTAGCCAGTGTAGTAATCGTTTTTCTGGTGGAATGGATGGTACTCGGTTTGATTGTGGTACCAGCCTTCCTCGGCGCATCCAAGGGGTTTGATATCCCCATTCTTCTCCATCGCCTCGAGAATCCCCAGTGCCATCAACGCAACAAGCCCCTGGCCGTTCGGAGCGCACTCCCACACCCTCACACCTCCAAACTCCGCTGAAATAGGATCCATCTCTTCACTCCCCAGCTCCGCATGATTCTTCAGGTCTTCCAGCTCCATAACTCCGCCGAGCTTCTTAACCGCCGCCACAATCTCCCTTGCAACCCGTCCTTCGTAAAACCCTTTCTTCCCCTCCTCCGTGAGCCCCCTAAAAACCCTCGCCAAATTCGGCATCTTCATGATCTCCCCCACCCTCGGCGCTTGGCTCCCACCCTTCAGCAGCTCACCCGCATTCGGCCCCCGTAGCTTTTCCTGACACTCGGCCCAAAATCTAGCACTGAGTTCGCTGACCGGAAACCCCTCCTCCGCCAACCTCACCGCATCCGATAACACCTCCCCCAGACCCAATTTCCCGCTACCAAACTTTTCAACAACATCCACCCACCCCGCGGCAGCACCGGGGACGGTGACGGCGTGGACATGGTTCATTGGGATCCGCAGCACCTCGCCGCGGGTATGGTCATCGTACGGCGCATCCTCCAAGCCCAAGTCGGCTCTTGCGCGCTCTAGCGTGAGCGCAGCGGGGGCGCGGCCAGATGCGTTTATCCCCCGGATCGACTTTGTGGCGGCTGAGTAGAACAGGCAGAACAGGTCGCCGCCGATGCCGGTGGATGTGGGCTCGGTGACGTTCAGGGCTGCGGCGACGGCGACTGCGGCATCCTGCAGCTTTCAGCTTTTGTACGCGAGGTTGGGGACGGGGACGAACGGCGGCGTTTCCGCCTTCGCGGAGGATCCGCAGGCCGGCTTGGGCGGCGAGGGGCTGCGTGCAGGATACGATGCTTTCGGTGTTAGTAGGGAATTGGTGAGGGAGGTGAGGGATTGGAGAGGGGATACCCATTTGTGCTGTGGACTACTGAGCGCCGCGAGGGGAAGGGGACGAAGGGTTGCGCTTTGGTGCAGGAGTGTAGTTGGACGGACATCTTTGAGTGCTGGAATTGAGGGGAAGAGGATCGACGGCGGGGTATGGCTGCTATTTAAGTGCGACTTATGCACATGCACACCTGGCAGGACATTTGTGGAACATGCGCATTGGCAAGTACCGGTCGCCGTATGGGCCGATCGAGAAGATCCTCCGAGCTTGAGCCGAGGGCATTTTTTTGTTTGGGGTGAATTGAGATGCGGTGATGCGGCGCGGGCTAAGGTTGCTCGGTTCATGATATAGCCGAATTGTGGGAGGCGCCGTTGATGCCTGTCATGAATCTAACGTCATCTGTCGGTTTTGACAGGTGGTGAGCCTGACTTCAGGTATTCCGAGTAGGTACTTATCTACTCGTGCGTGAAGGGGTGTTAGATGTTGATGTTTTTGGAGAGCTTGATGCAGGAGGTACTGTCCACAGTGTAATTTTCTCCTGACTGTGAGGTTTCAATACTCTATGCAAAACAACCGCGTGTCTATCTTCTGGTCACAGATCTACTAGCAACTGTATCTCCCGGCGCAACTGCAAAGGAAAGTGTACTAGGCCGTTCCTGGCGCAAGAAAAATATGGTTCAACAATCTTTGTGCATTGCCACTCGGACGACCTTAAACCACTGACTAGAGTATTCAAACTGTAATGTCAATGGCCGATCACGCGCCGTCCAAGGAGGAAGAGGACGATGGCGGAGGAGAAGATGAGGGCACGCCAAAGCTGATATAGTGAAGCCTAGCAGAACAAGAGAAGAGCAAGAACGTCAAGCCATCAACGCCTCCATGCGCCAGTGTAGAATAAAAATACAAGCACCCGCCCGAAAAGAAAGCATGCTCCTACGTAACAAATTACCCGTCCCCAGTAACGGTAGAGAATGTATCACCCTACACTTTGTCCAATTAGTTCAGCGGCGTTTGCCTGCGCATTTGCCTGAAGGGCCTGCTGTTTGAAATCTTGAATCGTATCTGTAACTGGGCTTGGATTTCCGGTATCGGTACTCTTTGGCTATAGGATGATGGTTTGATCGGTAGTTGTCAGTTCGTCCAGTCTCTTTTCGTCATCCGTACACTTTGCGTCCAGCAGTCGGGGTGAGCACAGCTAGATGGCATGCTCCCAGTAGGGAAAAGAAAAGATAGTTACATGTACACTTTTGCTGGAGTTCCTGCCAAAGGGTACTTTCGAGAAAAACAAATTTTGGCATCTGCATCTCAAATATTTTTCGATATACCAAGCACATATCATTCTCTTAAGTAGCTGGGACAAGAGTTTTCGCCAAACTCTAACTCATGATCAGGTTAAGAATATCGCCGACCTTTGTGCCAACTTTGCGAACTGGCTGATGGGACGGAACAGATGGGATGTTGGGATGTCACTGGTGCAACATTTACCCCGCATACCAGTCCAGCCTGCACAGTTTCACAATGGCTTCTATCGACCCTTACTGTGGTCTCTGTGGCGTCCCTCTCATAAATATGCTCTTCACCCACGATCTTCGTTTCAACCGGGGAACGGTACACCAAACTTACCCACCGATATTGCTGCGATCCAAGCTGATGTCGGAGCGATAGGGAGAGTGGTTGGATACACACAGGATAGTCGGATTCCACAACAACAGTCATACACCGCAGCGTCATACCAGCCCAAAGTACCTATCATACCCATCCCCTTTCCTCCGACTTAATTGACATAAAACCACAGCCCCGCATTCGTCTCTCCCATCGGGAAAGGTGCTGGTTTCCGCGAAGCCCACAGAACACCCGCCATGAGGTCTGAGCGAGTAGGTATTCACAATGTCTGCTGGAAATTCCTCCTCGACCGAACGATCCCTCCTCGGAACGTCACCCTCGAGGTGGTGGCTCAATGCCTTTCGCAGCGCATTTACCGCAGCGGTAGACTTGCGCCGGGGGCAACGTTTGGTGAGGCTACAAAGTGTAGGGGTTTGGGGTGGTTTGTTGAAAACACAAGTGATGAGTGGCTCGTGGCGAATCTGGCGAATTGCCCGGAGATGAAAGAGTATGCGCAGCACCTTCCCGAGGCGAGTGGGGCCGAAGGACCGCGGGCAAATCATACGATGAAAGCCGACAACAATAACTCCCGGCTCAATCTACTGCCCCCGGAACTCCTGCTACGCGTGCTCTGTTTCCTTCCCCGCCAGGACGCCCTAAATTTTCGCATCTCCTCACGGACGATAGCCGCGATTCCGTTGGTGCAGGAATTTTGGAAGTCGAGGATACTAGATACGCCATATTTGTGGGAGATTCATGATCACTTGCCGGAGCTGGGGACGATCAGACCGGATTGGAGAAAGATTTACAAAGATCTGGTCGTGGGGGAGCCGGTGGCAGTGGAGTTGGGTGGATTGAGGAATAGAAAGCGGATTTGGAAGCTGTTGAGCACGGTGGCGGAGGAGTGTTGGGAGGGGGAGATGATGGAGAGGAAACAGAAAGGGAGTTATGTTGATCCTGCAAAAAGGGCGATTGATGGTCTTTCCGTCGGCCTATAAACGTGTTCAGTTGCTAGTAGAAGCTCTATAGAACCCACTCTTTTGTCTCGTCCCCAGACTCGTTGCCTTCACTCGCAGGCTCTCTCGGCAACGAGAAAACAACGAGGTACGAGTAGCAACACCACTGGAGTCTGGGCACGAGACAACCCGCTCTTCTCTTTTTCCCGTTTTTCTCTATGTCTTCAATAGGACATGAATTTCCTAGCGGCAGGCTAATGGGCGGGTTAGCTCTTAGTGGGCAAATGTGCTCTTATACACGGGGGAATGAGTAACTATCCTGCGCACGGCATACAAGAATGAGCAAAAGAATGAGCGGTACAGGTTTCGAACTTTGATGTTTAAAGCACTTGCAGCCTGGCGTTTATTGCATCTGGCGTTTATTGCATCTGGCGTTTATAACACTACGCACTATTAAGCTAGGTATGAGCGCTTATTTATTAGAAGATTCGGGCATGTCAAATTAATAAACGATCATTCCTCAAAGATGCAAAAGTCCCGCGCAATATCAGGTCTTTCCATACCGCGCAACAAGACCGCAGCCTCCCCGACAATGTCCGAATTCTCATTCCCAACCATCCCATCCGCATTCTTGAAGAGCGCAAATACACTCACAATCCTCATGCCATTCTTAGGTGCCGAAAGTGCCGTAACTTCCAACGTAGTTGAATCCTCATATTCGCATGGTGAAGGAACCGAATCGCAATAAACCATGTGCTCAAGAGTTGAGGGCCCCAGTATGTGACGAAGTCTGGTCTCTCCTTCACAAAGAATCCGAGGCTCTCTAAGAAACCTTCTGAAAAACTCGGGAAGCCATCGACGTGGACTATGAAGATTGACTGCTTTCTCTCTGGGTTACCGAGCTCAAAGGAGGTACTAATTGGACCTCTGCCGACATTTTGGTGCGCTTCCCAGAATAGATAGTTTGCGGAGGTGCCATTGGGATGCATTTCGAGAGTGCCGTTCTTATGCACCAGTGTTTTCCATTCAATGCTATGGGCTGTTTCAACCCCAGCGAAAGTGGCGGGGATGAATGAGCTGGGGTGAACGTAGGTGAAATCGAAACCATCAACGAGGGTGAGTTTTACTGTACTGTGGTTTGGTCATGAAATGGGTAGATGGTGATGACGGGTTTACTCCCGGTTAGTCGTATTGTACAGTAAATGGTTGCATTCTTCGAAATACCATAGTATTGGAGGGTTTTATGGTCCTCAAATCGCTCTTTCACAAAATACAAGCGCTAGGTACTATAAGGAATACCTTATAATTGGTAATATTAGTACTTAACATCCTCAATTGTATTAGCTGCTGAGACATTCAAAATGGTGAGTTTCCCCAGTCCCGTTTACATGAAGATATAGAAGAGGGTGTGCGTAGGGTATATGGTATACGGGTTGTTGGTATGAAGAACGATAGCTGCAGGCTCGCCGCAGTTTATACTGGCGTGTTCCTTCGTACTCTGAATCTTCGTATTCCAAATCTTCATCGTCTTGGTCTTCGTTGCCTTCGTCTTCGTATTCCTCTCCGTCTCCGTCTTCCTCTTCGTCACTCTCCACCTCCTCATCGCTTTCTTCACGGCCTCCCTCCTCATCCTCCTCTTCGCTGTTTCCTACATCGTCACCGTCTCTACTTGCAACAACCACCCTCCGCTTCTTAGCCGCCGGTTCTAGGGCCTCAACCTACCGCCCACACCTTCCATTCTTTGCTCCGGCACGGGGCCCAAAAAGTTGCACCGGGCAACAAATAGCTCCCCCAAAAGGGTTCTACGGTCCTCGCGCCTTCAAACAGCGCAACCACATCGGATCGTTTAGGAGCATCAGCCCCTAATTCTTCCCAAACAACCTTCCCAAATGTATCCCACCCATGAATCTCCGAGATCGGAAGCGAGATCGAGGCGTGTTCGACCCCTGACAGATATGCGCAGACAAACTGAGGTGAGGTTAGTATACAGCTGATGAGACACCGTGGGGGATTATACGCTGGAGGTGTTCTTGCGTTTACTCATTGAAGGGTGAGGGGACGAATGTTCAACAAGTACAGTACGGCGATTCAGTCGGTGTACGGCAATGGGTACGTGCACCCTCGAGTGGGCATGTCACTCGTCTTGAAAGGTCGACAATAAATCGGGACCCATGTGGACTATCCATCCTATTATCGGCCCAAAACTTTTTGCCGTGATACCCGCATGTTTATTATGCTCAAAGTATGAGATTGGAAGCGATTGCTTCAGCATTAGTAGTCGCCACGTGAGTTTGTACGTTCAGACCAAATGTGATGTGTGGTTACTCCTTAGATAACTGCAACATTGTGCCTTTGGCAGGAGGGTAGGTCGGCACAATTATGGTGGCCTTTAGTGTCCGCATGCCTTGTTGTTGTTGTTTATTCATACTGTATGCACTCTTACTAGAGTATGACAGGACCTAATACCCCCTCCGCCTCCGGGCGAGCCGGCTAGATGGCGGAGCTCCCCCCCCCGCTACCCTTCATCCCCGTGTCCGCATGCCTTTGAGGACAGTGAATGCATTTGCTGCTGCTGCGTGTGTCTGGGGGAATCCCCTCGACCACCCCGAATTCTGTCGACACTCTGCTCACTGGGGTACGCATCGGCATTTAGTTTTATAAAACTAGGTGTATTTCACAGTTGGTCAGACAGACAACCGCGCTTCATTTGTAGAAAAAAATCTTGGATGGATGGTCTGCACGGATCCCGGTGTTGGAGGAGGTTTCAATCACACTCAGGGTAGGAATACTATCAGGGCAAATGATAGAGGGGAGGAACATGAGGTACCGGCCTTGATTGGAACAGGATGAAGCGGCACCCGTCTCACCACCCAAAACTTTCTACTGCGATGCACTGGTGGGGGTAAAATCGTTGTTTTTTTTTAAACTCTAATAGCATGAGAGCATTGCACGAATCGCTTTGGTTAAGTGCTGTTCCTCACTACCCAACCACCCGCTTCCAAGGCTATTTGGTGAGGCGCAAATGGTTGTGGGCAACTGCTCTTGAATGAATCACCATAAATCACTCACGAAGTCCGGCTTATCCCATTCTTGAAATGAGGGTATTTCTATCACGCCCTCTAAACAAGAAATCGCCTATTCAGGTTGGCCCGTTTAACGGTCAGTATGAAATCGTTTATTCCGATTAGCTCTTTCAACGTCACTCGTAACCTCCCAACGGTGGAAACCAATTGAAAAATCCGACCAAAACTGAGCTGCACCCACTATTCAACCCAAACTGAACTGAGCACCAAACTAGTGCAAAATACACCATGCCTTGTCACCGAGCGCAGACCACGCAGGGACTGGATTAAGCCCAAGTCAGCTCACCTCCGTAGTCAGAGGCTGAGAGGGGTAAGCGATGTTTGATTTCCGTCGTTTACGAACTGTGTATCACTCGATCTACGCGACCGATGAGTACTTGACTTAACTTAAGACCAAAGCTCAGTTTTAGGAGAGTTGATTACAATACTCTATTCTGGCAATTGACCTTGTCGATCGGTTGAATTAATAAACGAAACGAACTCTGGTTTACCACAGATCGTTGTATGAAGTTCGAGTAGGTCACACTAGGAATCAGTAACTTTATTACCCCACCCGACTATTAATCCAATTTCCTAAATCCAAGCGTGTAGGGATAACCATTGGTGAGCCGATCGATTTATAGCGCCCACTTCCTGAACTGTAAAGTCCCATCAACTGTACTGCACTGACTTCCGTCGCGCAGTAGTTGGCTTCTGCTACACTGTAGTTGACTTCCGCTGTACATTCGTAGGTTGACGCCGGGTACTTGTCAGTTGACGCCATGCCTGATGAGATAGTACTCGTTCATTATAAGGGAAAAATACTGCCGTACTGATGGTGAAATTCGCAGTGGAAGCTGCCAGTGGTGAATGATTGTAAAGTGCACCGTCAGACCACGTCCACCGTCACCCTACATATATGTTCCTCATAACGATACACCTGCACCCATGACTGCTCGATACACCTAGGACCAACATATACACACCATAAATAGCCCTGAGGTCCCTTCTCGCATACTAGTTCTTGCTTTTTAAGATTTGCGACAGCTTCCGTTTCCGCTTTAGCTCAATTAGCAGAATATCTCATAAAACAATAAAACTCCTATAAACTAAGGCTATTTAGTGAGGCACAAACGGTCCTAGGAGTTCGTGATAGCCATGCAACTGCTCTTGGCCGAGAGATTGTCGTCACCATATATCACCGCTGAATCCGGCCCGTCCCATCCTTGAGATGAGGACGAACGGTCATCTGTAAGGCTCAGAAAACTCATTGTCATGGTGTATCACTATTGCACGCTGAATAATTGGCAGTCATGGGCCAATTAAATGCTCCACCTGGTACCGGCGCCCTGGGGTAAAAGTTGCCGTCGTTGCTGATAGTCTCCCCAAGAAGTGAATATCCTCATTGAGATGATCGTGTCCTGATAGAGCACTGGTTGTCATTAGGTAACTTGTGTCCAATATGATGTAGAATTGTGGTTGATAAGGGTGATTGATAGAAATATGAGTATTATGTCGATACTGAGGTCCGCTCAATCAATTGGTGCGGCCCCTGTAATTTTAGATCATCTAGCACAGATCACTGTGAATTGAATGCATCTCGGCTTTGACTGCAAACTTTCGTATGTCGCACTAGAATAGTGTACAGTAGGTCTTTAGCGGTAGATAAAATCTAGAAACCTTGAGACCGTCGCTCTGGATATTGCATCCTATTGTAGCAATCTCTGTAACCTTGGAAAACCACAAATCACATGTTTCCCGACAGGCATCCAAACGTCAGGTACGCACTGAGGATCTTGACACCTAGAAACAGCTTCAATGTGTAACCGCAGCGTTTGAGATTAATGTAACTCCAGTCTTCTAACGTCTTTAGCTGCCATAGCCTGCCAACATTAGAGTCACTGGGCATTAGCGGGACGGGATTCCTTCCCATCTTGGGCTCCAATTGTTCCCGGTAGTGATGAGTACGAGCCGAGATGTTTCGAGGCTTGGGCTCGAGTCTAAGGCTCGAACGTCGCGAGTTAAGGGCAAGGACGAGCCAACTCGAGTCTCATTGAGGGTTTGCTTTGATGGGCTTGAGTCCTATGAGTGATATATCAAGACTATGAACTTTACCACATTACAATTTATTACATCCCCAAAGCTAGTAATCAAACGCCAAGTATGACTTCCTTCCTGCCTTATTCGCCCTCAGCACACTAACACGACCGCACCACCACCACCTCCCCACCACTACCCGTACCGCCACCCAGGGTCCCGGGAGAGTGAAGACTGATTCTGATGGAGATATCGATACTGACTTCTTAAATGCTGATGGGTCCGTCTAAAGGCCTATTTGGGTACCTCGCGAGAAAAATATGAGTGCTGTAGGCCCGAGTCTTACTTGAAACCCTTTTGACAAACTAGAACTTCACGGGCTTGATCTCCCTCGAACCGTGTTGGTTTGAGTCCACACCCAGACCCAGCTGAAATAAGATCGTGCCCACCACTAGTTCCTGGAATCCTCAGGGACTGTTTTGCCGCAGTGAAGCGTACTCGGTGCATAGATTTCTAAGAAATAAATTAAAAATGTGTGTAATTGTGTGCACATTGCGAGGATCTGTGCAAGGCATGGAAAATGTGCTGTGTGCACATTCCAAGTCAGCAAAGTCGTATGGGTCCCGATTCGAAGGGGCTGACATTGATGGACGTGTCACTGTAAGGTCTGGAAGGAGGTCGCCGATACACTGGAGTCACCGAACCGACTCACACCCGTAGACTCATACCCGTAGATTCATACATAATTACTCACTCGCCACCCGCCACTATCGCACACGCCACTCCGAACGCCACTCAGTCGATCTCTGCGGGATCTCCATGTATATAAAGGCATAGGTTCTCCCTTAGGCAATAGTTCAATAGGCTTTTGTCTTCTCACAACTTGCAACAGGACTGTCGTGATATGGAAGGAAGAACCGTGTGCGTGAATAGACTTAAGGTACAGAGAGAAGAGGAAAAGACTCGAGATATGTACAGGAGATTTGTGTGCCAGCCCCAGTTACAGTGAGCTTGTATGAAGTCTGCAACGTCTCAGATCTCATTCCAAATGTCCAATTTTGTTCTTCGTGCGATGGTAAAATGACAACCTCGGAGATTGGACCAAATAAAATGACTCATCGTAGACGAATGATATCCAGTACTTAGAAAGGAGAGCCATCAAACAGGTGACGTCCTTGCCTCGACGAGGCGCTGCTCGGGTCCGGGGTCGTCTGATACATCTTATCTTAGGGCCTTATCTAGAGTACTCGTTCATTTTTTTATTACGCCTGGAGACGAACATGATCTCTGCTCTCGTGCCCAGAGTTTTCGTCGGTCGGCTAGTTCGGTCCTAAAACTGACTGAGCTTGCGAAGGAGGCAGATGCTGGTTTGCGAGCGCACATAATGTCGATATCATGGCTGGTTTTTGTACCTTTTTGTAACTTCCTAAACAACTACCACTCTATTTAACTATTGCAAAATAGGATGTTCATCCCCATAGGGTGACCATTAGATCCCTGTTTTGCAAATTTTAAAATAAGGTGTCTTTGTTTTGAAATTTGTACGAAGGTGAAAAACGGAGTTGTAGCTGCAGCTGATACATTTGCGAAAATTTCAAAACCACAAATGAAATTCGAAAATCGTAAAGCAGGATCTTGATGACTACACTGTAAGGATGAACGCACTGCGCAGCGATAGTTAAATAAGGTCATGGTGGCTGAGAAATTCACGAAAAGCACCTGAAAGCCGAACTGTTGGCTGGTAAATTTGCTGTGCAAATTCTTAAACAAAAACGTTATTTTAAAAGCTTCAAAACAGGGATTTAATGGCCACCCTATGAGGATGAACGTCCTGTTTTGCGACAGTTAAATAGAGTGGTGGCTGAAGAATTTGCAAAAAGGTACAGCAGCTGCTGGCTCGAATTCAACCAGAGATGAATAGATAAGATCCAAAGATAAGATCTCCCTATACCATAGAAGCCCTAAGTCTCCTAAATCTGCAACGCCTGATCGAGGCTAGTGACGAACCTCATTTGCAGATACGGTATAGCTGGAGTAGGAGTTTAAACTGCAATATTGCAATATACAAGGACATAATCATGCCCTGATCTCGTAAACTAGCCCTTTCCTAAGCCTTTGTAAGCGAGCAGAGCGAGCGTCAAACTCTGGGCACGAGATCAATCATGCCCCGAGAATTGAAATTTTGGATGATCCGGCAATATCTATAACCATCTCACGCTCCACAACTTCTCACCTGCCATAAATGGAACAACTGTGCCCTCTCCCTCGCCGATCTCCTTCACTACCACCGTTCCCGGCTCCTTCTCCAGTAAAATGCTATCTTTCGCAAGATCCTCCGCCATCTCCCACCCCTTCTCAACAGTCTTATAGAACGTCCTCCCGAACTCTGAAACAAACGCCTTCAACTTATCAATTTTTCCCAAGCGATCAAACGCAGTAGCAACATACGGTACCGCATACAGCTGCGTAAACACTCCCGCGGCAAGCTTTCCGCTCTTGCTCCCGACCTTGGCACTCCTTGGATGGGGTGCTGAGTCTGTTCCTAGGAAGAACCTGGGGTCTCCCGATGTGGCGGCGTCTAGAAGCGCCTGCCGATCTGAAGGCAGCTTTGCAACGGGCTTGCAGAAGCAATGCGGGTTGTCGGCCCACTGGTCAATGGTGAGATATAAGTGGTGGGCGGTAATCGTAGCTGCGACTGTGAGTCCGCATTTTTTGACAGCCTCGACGGCCGCGGCGGTGGTACAGTGTTCTAGGACGATCCGCAACTTTGGGAAACGCTCGTGTAGCGCGAGGAGGGTTGGTAGGAAGGTCTCTTCGGCGTTGAGGATCGTGGTGGTCTCCGATGATGGGGACTCGCCGTGGAGGTTGAGAACGAGGTCGTGTTCTTCCATTGCGGCGAAGACCGGGTAGAATGAAGCGTAGTCGACGACTCCGGCATCAGAGTTGGTAGTGAGCCCTTTAGGGTAGGATTTTACGCCGGCAATCTTACCGGTTGCGGCGGCAGTGGCAATAACGGAGGGGGTGATCTCGGGAGAGAGGTAGAGAGTCATAAGGAAGGTTACCGAAGGGTCTAAGGCTTGAAGCCTGGAGTGGTAGGCAAGAGCCTGCTCGACGGTAGTGATGGGAGGGACAAGGTTAGGCTACGGTGAACAGTATTAGCTATCCTGTTTAAGACTTTAGCTACGACAATAAGTAGAGTGTTAGGATATGCGCCCATAGTTCAAAATCCATGGTTACGGGTTGACGAAAACAGTAAATTCACCATGACATATGCCAGAGATACTCCTCCCTGACGAACCGTAGGAACCACAGTCTCCATCATGTTTCCATCTCGGAGATGGACATGGAAGTCTGCAGCTGCCGGAATCCGAATGCTTGCCATTATGCGTATGATAATTGTTGATGTAAATAGTGCGTTGATTGTAGGTACAAGTCTGAAAGTCAAAGATGCGTGAAGTCAATTGAGAACGACCTACCGAGGGTAGAGCAAAGTGTGAAGCCCAAATAGACAGTCACGACCGTGAACCTTAGGGCTTCTAGCAACACTCCTCTTACTACACTCCGTGAAGCAAGTGCAAATGCAAGTGCAAATTCCAAACATCCATATAAACAAAACAGGTCAATGAACAATCGTACATGCGCTGCAAGTGAATCCCATAGTAGCCTCCTTAAAACCCCTGCTCGTGAGAAATGACTTGGGTGAGCAGGGAAAAGAGTACTACTGTAGCCTGAGGATGGCTATCTATTCAAAAGAACAAAGGTGAAATAACCTTGAATCCAAAATTAAGTCGACTTCCGCCGTTTTCATCCAATTCCATCCAATTCCATCCCGTTCTCGTACCGGCGTTACTAGTCCTATTGCGTTCGTGAATTTCGCATGCTTATCCTTGGTAAGTACCTTTGTGAGTATATCGGTACATACGCTACTATCTTGCGTGTATGGAGATCTCGACTGTTGTGGTAGCACATGTGCTTCGTTTGAGCCTTGATCCCAGTAGTGATATGTGTTGTAGCTGAAATCCCGGTTCAAGAAATCGCACATGGTAGCTAGCGTATCTTACCCGGCACTCGGACATGACATAGTACCCGGACACTTGAAAGTGCTTGTGCAACAACCTCCCCCATTTCTATCCGACACCTGTATACTTCAGGCGTTTGGCGGGGCCAGGGTTAGGGATTGTAGTTACATACTTTATTCCGGGTAATTTTCCCCAAATGTCTCAACTGCTGCAGCACAAAGTAAGGTACATTTTGCCCCTGTATCTCCACCGACGATCGATATACGCAGACACTTCCATCTCTGAACCTAGCAGCATCGATTGTCTTCATCTACGCCCATCGTCTGTGGGACGAAAATACCCACAAGCTTTCCGCGGATCACGCAGGAGTGAGGGTTCGAACGGCAGCCCTGAATCATGACCGGTACCGACTCTCTCCTCAATCAGCCAGTTGTTATCGACAATGGCTCCGGCACTATCAAGGCGGGCTTTGCCGGTGAAGATTTACCAAAAACCTTCTTTTCCTCGTTCGTCGGTCGGCCGAAACACACGCGTGTACTAGCTGGAGCGTTGGAAGGGGATGTGTTCATTGGGCAACGAGCGCAGGAGCTACGGGGTTTGCTGAAGATCAAATATCCATTGGAGCATGGGATCATTACGGACTGGGATGACATGGAAAGGATATGGCATCATATCTATAGCGAAGAGTTGAAGACGATGTCGGAGGAGGTGAGTGAGCAATGGGGAAGCTCTGGTGCACTTTGAGGAATTGGGACTGAGAGTTTGGCTGGGAGGATATGTAGCATCCGGTACTGCTAACGGAAGCGCCACTGAATCCACGGACGAATCGAGATACGGCGGCACAAATATTCTTTGAAACGTTCAACGTGCCAGCCCTGTTTATGTCCATACAAGCTGTTTTGGCTCTGTTTGTCCCCCTCTGCAAGTCATAGTTCTGCTTCTGAGCGTGTGCATGTTGAGAAGCTTGCTAACACCCGTGGATTAGGTATGCCTCCGGCCGAACCACGGGTATCGTTCTCGACTCCGGAGATGGTGTTTCTCATGCGGTACCCGTCTACGAAGGATTTGCTATGCCTTCGGCCATTCGACGGATCGACGTTGCAGGACGAGACGTGACAGAACATCTTCAAACGCTGCTCCGGAAATCTGGCGCCGTATTTCACACCTCAGCCGAGAAGGAGGTCGTGCGTCTGATCAAAGAGAAGGCCAGCTTTGTTGCGCTGGACCCAAAGAAGGAAGAGAAGGAATGGGCAGGTGGCGGAGCGACGACAAGAGTCGAGGAATACAAGCTGCCAGATGGTAATACTTTGAAGGTATGTTCTAACACTGTTCCACCATCCTCAATATTCAACTGACCACGCATGATCATAACAGCTTGGCTCGGAGAGATTCCGAGCTCCGGAGATATTGTTCGACCCAGAGCTCATTGGGCTGGAGTATCCAGGTGTCCACCAGATCGTGGTGGATGCCATTAATCGAACAGATATGGATTTGAGAAAGGCCTTGTTTGGCAACATTGTCATGTCAGGAGGGTCGACGTTGACTAAAGGTATTGAATAGCCTCGCACGTGTGATGCGTACGGTTCGTTATTGGGCACTGCTGATCTATAAAACTAGGCTTCGGTGACCGTCTCCTTAGTGAAGTTCGGCGACTTGCAGTGAAGGACATGAAGATCAAGATTTTTGCTCCTCCTGAACGGAAGTACAGTACATGGATTGGAGGATCGATTCTTGCGGGGCTGAGCACATTCCGAAAGGTACGCAAATCCCATTATTGTCATTTCCGAAGATCTTCCTCATCCCCATTGCGAGTAATCGCCGCACAACTGCCTCTTTTAGCTATCCGTAGCTGCATATGTATTACGTTTCGTTCCAGCGGGAGGGCAGGGGTTCCCTTGGAACACTATTAGGTAATTGTGACTGACACCAATGCCATGGTCACAGATGTGGGTCACCATCGACGACTGGCATGAGAACCCGGAAGTTATTCATACCAAATTTACCTAGATCTATCTTTTCCTTTTTTTATGCCTTCAGTCGTCGGTTCGCCTGAAACCTACCTACCTATGTAACCACGTTTTCTTCGAACCCTTTCGTGCACATACTAGCACAGCATGCAATGCAGAAAGACGGCGAGCGGGGAGATGCTGTTGTCGTTATCGTCGTTGTTGGCGTTCTTGGTCAAGTGGTATGATAGTTTTTGTTCGTTTTTTCCCCTTTTTCCTGCACTTTTTACTACTACTATATTAGCTTGGGGATATCAATACTGTTCTGTCTGATATTTTGTTGTGTGCTTTGTGATGAGTAATATCGGTGCACTTGGAATGGATACAGTATGTGGTTTTTAGCTGCATGATACGCTTGGAGCCGGGAAAGAAGCGTATTGCGGGGTAGAAAGATATCCGGGAGAGGATGTATGTGGTTGCTAGACTAAATGGGAGACCTATCCGTGCAGTGAAATTGGTGTTAGTGTTTCTCTTGTGTTGGGTCTTAACACGGGAATGTACCTGTGATGCTAGTGTCACCCACCGGTTACCAAGTACCCTTAGGTGTTGATGGGGACTATGAGGTACCTTAGGAGTGTACAGTCGCAGTAAAAAAGTGATGAGACGCAAAAATCACAACCACAAATCTACAGATGCAATAAGGTCACCCCAGTTGTAGTGGATTTAAGATCCAAGGTTAATCTCTCAATCGTTACCCTGTGTTTCGCAAATGCTTACGGCTTTCTTAGGGGTGTAGCTGACTTGATGGGGTGGTTCGTTGAATCATGCGTCTCATCACTTTTTTACCGCGACTGTATTTTGCGCTGTGATTCTCTAGGAGTAAGAGTGAGGACCAACGTCAACTCATGCATGCATCTCGTATAAAACTATAAAAGTAGTGTAACGGGAAGGGGAGGGGCGAAAACGTATCCCACCGATTCCAGTTGTGTTCGGAGAATTATACCGGCTCCATTTAAGTGTGTAGAAAAAGTAGGTGCTCTATCAAAGCTTCTGAGTGGCTGAGATTATGTTTGCTTGACATTGAGATTATCCACTCCAAAATGTACTGTTTCAGCCAATCAGTTTCTAAGTGTTAGTCCCGAATAGAGAATCATAGCTACAAAGTGCACTACTTGCGTGAGGCCAGTGGTATCCCCGAGGTCGGAGAAGGTAATTGCTTCCGAAAGATAAGATTTTCTCAAGCACCAGCCATGGCTAAAGCTCCAGAACCACACCACTTTCTCCATAACGATGACCTATGTACCCGGTTGGCCTTTCCGGGGACTTCGGTGGAAGAAGTTGCCTCTTGAAATTTTTAAGTCCCACCTTTAGGTTACGCCTCCTCATCGTACATCCCAGTTCTCTTCACCCAGGTTCTTCTTTATGCGCTCACTCTTATAACGCAGTCTGTTTGTTCCTCCTGACCGGGGTGATACCACAGAAGTGCCGATGTTCACTATTGACACCCTTCTCCGGGATTCACAGAACCTGCTGGCTTCCTCCATAGTATCCCTACTACCACTATTTCTCTTCCCAAGGGCTCCCGCAACAACCCATTATGTTTGTTGATGTTGGTAGAACTAGACTAGCTTACATTCTCAAATAAAGTAATGCGAGCTAGTGAAGCTTCGAAGTGAAATTTTATTCTGTATCTATTCCTGTGAAAAAGACCTAGGCCATAGCCACAGCATGCTTAAGTTGATGCTCATGTAAAATAATTAGCAAGGAATTGACGCAACGCAGCCGCAACTTACCTTTGTCACCCACACTTCCATTAATTCACGAGATGTGTTTATTCTTCTAAACGGATAAGACTTCGTGGTAGTTCTACAGATCTTTGGGACCGGCGTTTCTGGTTTCGAGCCGAGAAAGTTGCAACTTAGGTTGTTGCCGTCGGAGGTAGTTATCGAAGTGATATCTGAATCTGAATTCATGACTTGTCACGTATCATTCGAATTGAGTCAGTCAGTGCGATCATCAAAGAAACTTTGTGGATAGCTGCTCTAGCAACCAGTCCGAACGAACTACAACAAGGCTTCGTCCCCGTTCTCCGCGGAAAAGCACAGCTATATTTAAACCGCTGTTTCTTGTATCAAAAGAGTAGTAGATCTAAGAATAATATGTCGGACTTTTCACGCCGAATTCTTCGAGTTATGCTTCTGGGCGGCACAGTTTATCTTTGAGTTGTGGTCGGTGTACCAAATATCCAATCTACGTGTGGTTTCCGAGGATAACAAGGCGAGGTATGGCCCTCATGTAGAGTACGTACTACAGCCTGCATACACTACGGGGGGCTCGAATAAATACATAAGCCTCACATGGGTTTGAAGCGAGGCTATCATGTTTTATTAGGTTGATGTGGTGCTGTTTCAATTTGCAGGCTGACATGTGGAAAACCAATTTGTTAGCAACACCGAAATGTAAGCCTGTCTGATTTGACAGCAGCACAAATCTGGGAAGGTTGGTAGAGTTGACAGGCTTACAGTAGTGTGTAATGCTAGCACAGTGGTTAGGTTAATAGGTTTAACAACCTGACATCAACCTGTCAGTAGTAGAGGGTGTAGCTGTGATGAGAATTTTTTCGGTTACAGTGTAGAGCTGCAGATTTCATCAGCTTCCCACCTTTGCTGCCACATATAGCAGCAAGTGTTGGAATTGGGATGATGGGTTTGTCACTTTTAGGATCTACTTTCATCTCCAGATTACATTCCCACTGCTCCCATAATTTTTATGTGTATATGTGGGTGCGAGACATGCAGCTGCTGTATATGGTAGTGATTATTATGATGGTGATGGTGATGGTGATGGTGATGGTGATGGTGATGGTGATAGTGATAGTGATGGTGATGAGAGTGGTGGTTGTCAACAGCAGAGTCTGCTGCGGCGATGGCTGCTACAGCGATGGCTACGGCGATGGCTGCCGCAGCGGCCATCTCTTGACAATCTGACAAACCTGACAGGCTGACATGAGGGCCATTAGGCTGTCACTCAAATACACCTGTAAGGCTTGAAATGGACTGCAAGGTCAACAACTGTGATAGCCGAAAATACCTAACAGCCTAGGAGTGAGGAAAATATGTCAAACTAAGTTGTCAAAGATGATAGCCCCATGTGAGGTTCATGTCATACTTACCTATTTAATCAAACCCCCCATAACGTAGCTGTAAGGTGTAGCTGTTAGGGTCTTGAGATGCATGTACACCTCATCGTGAGTAGAGAGGGTTCATCTTCTTTATACTTTACTCTCGGGGCCCTACAATAGCTATCAAAGATTGGTAAACCCCCGAGTGTGGCGATCATAACTACAACTCTAAACCTAGCCATTTCCCACCATGGCCTTCCCACCTTTGAGAGGCTACCACGAGCTTATACTCACTATACTCGAAGACGTATGCACCTCCGCTAACACGTGTCTGTAGCTCGTGTCAAACAAACAGAAAAGAGTGCTACACCTCTCGCTTACCAACAAGCACTCACAACCCCGTTTCTGTACCGAGATATTCCGATCACTGTCCTACATCCACTTTACTGCTACTGGTTCGCTTGATTTCCTCCGCCAAATTGGCTGGCTACGTTCGCTCCCACGAAGTTTCAGGGAACTCCCCGTACCCATTTACATGGTCGACGATGACGTGTATGCATTTGATGTGAAGTATGAATGGCTCGTGGGGATAGGTGGTGTAGCTTCTGACATGGGATATATGTAGATTTCTGAATCTGAAGGGGCCGGAGGCTTTGCGAGAGTTGGTGGAGGCGAGGGACAAAGCGTAGACACTGCAGGATTACACCGAAGAGCATTCCCCACAAAAGCGTATTAGTTTTCGTGTGAGTCTCGACTATTGTGGCGGGGGCCGCCGCGGGAACGAAGGAGTATGACGTAAATCTCTAGCGGATTTTCTGAATATCTGTATGCTAGTAAGGAGTTACGATTGATATTTGCCTTTGGTATAGGCTGCTTGGAAACTACTGCTTGTTCTTCCTGACAGTCTCGTGGATGTATTGAAGAATGTCCACTCAGGGTGGTCAGAATGTTACTTTCAATAATTATTTCATTACAGTCGCCATTTCGGGGTTTTCAATAATAGGTATGCTAGCGAGTACTTTCAAGATCCAGTGAAAGTAACCGATTGAAACCGTCCGCTCCTTCTATTACAATACATTAGACTATATATATATTTGTTTCATTCTCTTGGAGTGTGCAGTTGAGACGTCCATAAGCTGGTAATTGCTGGCACTTTCTTGATTCGTAAAAGTCCCCTAATATAAGCTGTCTAACTTACCCTCCGGATCGTTGACACGAGCATATTTCAGGGATTTAGATTGGCTCTTGAAACCAGGAATTTAAAGGATTAGTGCTATAGGGAGGAAGTTCCTGAGATGGGGAATATGGTGGTGGTGGTGGTGGTGGTGGTGGTGGTGGTGGTGGTGGTGGTGGTGGTGGTGGTGGTGGTGGTGGTTGATAGCAGTAGTAAAGGTAGTAAGATGTTGGAATAAGTTCGCATCTGGCCGTGTGGGCATCTCTGGGCCTAGGATGGTGGTTGGGTGGTACGCTTCGACTTTAAGAGTAACTAGAGCATTGAATGACAAAACAACTGGTGCGATCGGTAGAGCTCATACAGTTAGCTTAAGGATGTCCGGCAATAGTACATACAAAGCACAATGGAGGCATCCCATAATCCAGAAGTACAGAGCATCTCAACGCCAATTCGCAAGTCAGTGAGCAAAAACATAACATCCACGCCCTCTATGCCGCCTTTTCTTTCCCCTCCACCCTCTTGATACCTTCACTGCCCACCTCCCATACACCCACAACGCCCTTCTTCTCCTTTTCCCTCACCTCCCGTTTCCGCGCCTCCTCAAGCCGTCTCAGATACCCAACAAATAACACGACCTCCGCGACTGCGACTACAAGCCCACTCACGAACGCGGCCGCCAGCCGCTGAGGCACACCCCAGCCACTAGCAACCTTCCACACGGCCGCCGAGGCGGCAAATACACTTAATAGGATGTTGAAGACCACTGATATCTGGTTTTTAGTTTCTTTCCACGTCATGTCCTCCTCTTCCTCTTCCACTGGCGCTGACGAGGTGAGGGCGCGGTATTCGGCCTCTTCTTGCTGCTTCCGTAGCCGCGCCATGAGCGCGATGTATTCGGGGGATTTTTCGGCAGCGGGTGGAGGCGGGGGGGTGTACACACTTGTGCCCCGAAGGAGCACAGTGAGCGTGTAGTTCCGATTAGGGGGGTCGTGGGAGAGGAGCGCACGAGAGATGGCGTAGATGTCGTGGTGAGAAAGGGATGCGGTAGGTGAGTTGATAGGAGTGACGGAGGGGAGGGTGTTGTAGACCTCTATTGCGGCAAGGAGGCGTGGGGTGAGCGTGAGAAGGACCATTATGAGATGCTGGTGGTGGTCTTCGGTAGAGAGTATTTGAGAGATGTGGTTTGGAGTGGAGGCTTGGCATCAACTTAGTCTACATTACACAGCATTTATGACGGATTGAGCTTCAGCTCGGTTCGCACAGACGTTTCCTGCCAATTTGGATCAGATTACCAATACCAAAACCGAGGGCAACATGCGCCGCAACAGGCTCATGATCGACGGGGGCGGTATCAGAAATGCGGAGACAGATACCTCAATTCTATCCTCGGTCTTGTCATTTTTTATATTCACGCCGCATATAACCACCGCGCTCTGCCGATATCTACTGGAGACAGCACAAACAACCCCGCCTATCGTACAAACACATCACCACCATTCGCAGATAAGAAAGATACTAACAAATCACACTAAATTGCTGCTACATAAGCTAGCTAGCTGCACACGACCAGCCCTAAACTCCCTCCCTCACTCACTCACTCACTTGGCTATCAAACCCGACTGAACTCACCATGTCGTCTAACCCGCTTCTCATGACCTTCAGCACCACGCCGGTCGACTCGATCCCCTCCATCTATGAGCAGCTGACAAGAACCTACTTCTCTGGCAAAACACGCGACCCGGAGTTCCGCAAGATCCAGCTCCGAAAGCTCTACTATGCAGTCAAAGATAATAGCATGCGCATCGTCGCGGCAGTGAAACAGGATCTCAACAAGCCAAACAACGAGGCGATGATGGTCGAGGTCTCCTGGCTCGAGAAGGACATCATGTACACCCTTCAGCACCTCGATGAGTGGATGGCCGACGAGAAGCCTGATACCCCCTTCTTATACAAGCTCATGAAGCCTCGGCTGAAAAAAGAGCCAATCGGCACCGTGCTGATTATCGGGTATCTACCGCTCCCCACTTATTGGGATCTTAAGCTGACCGCGTCATGGGCAGCGCGTTTAACTACCCTTTTCAATTGACGTTGGTACCCCTGATCGGAGCGATTGCGGCGGGTTGCACAGCAGTCATCAAGCCGAGCGAGATGTCGCCGTACTCGGCGGCTGTGATGGTGCGCATTCTCGAGCAGGCGTTAGATCCCGACTCGTATGCGATTGTGAATGGAGGCGTAGAGGAGACTACAGAGCTCTTGAAGCACAAGTGGGATAAGATCATGTATACTGGAAATGGAACTGTCGCCAGGATTATCTCCGCGGCTGCTGCGAAACATCTGACCCCGGTTATATTGGAACTGTATGTGGTTTTCCGATTTCTTTGCTGCTTCAGGCTCCCATCACTCGCTGGATTGTTTTCTGGCTACAGCCGAGGCGTCATTCTGGGGAAATTTTATATTACGATTTGCTCGAATGAAGTCTAAGCTAACGCGTAAACAGCGGTGGCCTTAATCCCGTTTTCATCACTACCAAGGCTGACGCAAAGCTCGCGGCAAAACGCATTGCCTGGGCAAAAGTCCACAATGCTGGCCAAATCTGTCTCTCCCCAAATTATGTCCTTATGGAACCCAGTGCCGAAGCTGCTTTTGTGGAGGGCTTCATCCAGGCCATCAACCAGTTCTTTCCCAATGGCACCAAAGACAAGGATAACCTTGGCCGTATTGTGAATGAGCGCCACTTCCAGCGCATCATGGGGCTGCTAGGGCGTTCCAAGGGCACCGTGAAGTTCGGAGGCGACGCGGATTTGGCAGATAAGTGGATCGAGCCCACGCTAGTCAAGGTGGACAGTCTTGATGACGCGTTGTTGAGTGAGGAGATATTTGGCCCTGTGTTGCCGTATTATATCGTGCAAGGTGGCCTCCAGGAAATGATTAGCATTATAAGAAAGATTGGCGACTGTCCGCTTGGGCTTTATGCGTTTACGAATGATGCGAAGGAGCAGGAATTTAGTGAGTTGTCTTCCTCATTCGGATACAGGCGGGGTAGTCAAGAATTATCTGCCCCTCTGCTGAACGAGTTCTACTTGCGATTGTAACCTGTGTTGACGGTCCGGTAGTTCTGTCATCAACACGCAGTGGTGGCGTAACCTTCAACGATGCGATGTTCCATGCTTGCATCCAAACAATCCCATTTGGAGGAGTTGGCGAGAGCGGCACTGGAGTCTATCGAGGTAAGTAGAGCTTTATCACCGGGCGGGGTCCACACAATCCGCCAGCTCCAGATCGTCGATGTTGACACAAGTCTCGTAGGCAAACACAGTTTCGAAGCTTTCACTCACAAGCGGCCGGTCGTTAACCAACCAAGCTGGATTGAAGGACAAATAGCAGTAAGCTTTACTCCCCACACTCAACAAAATGCTCCTGACAAAAAGGCCCAGTTCCGGTATCCGCCCTACACGTCAAAGTCATTCAATAAGTTCCAGAAAATGCAACGAATCCCGGCGCCGAATTTTGACAGGAACGGGAAGTTGCTATATGGTGGGTTCTTCTGGAGAATAGTGCTGTTGGGCGCCGCCACCCCTAAGGCGGGGTTCATGAGATTTCTCTTTGCGCTTCTGTGTCAGTTTTTTCTTCCCACTTCTGCTTCTTCCTTTGCAACTAAGAACCCACCGAGCTCGGCGCGTGTTGGGTGGTTCTGGAGTGTTAAAGAGCAACCGGCTGACGGAGACACAGGCGCATACTTCCTCAGGGCGATTGGAAGGAAGTAAGGCGAGGGACACGTTTTGACTGTTAGGAGTGAGCTTCATGAGTGACTGAGGCGCTTTGCATCACAATTTGCGCGTATGAAACGATCAGGCGCAGCGAGAGCGAACGACGACGGTATTAATGAACGGCGACCTAACTTTTTTCTGTGTTGGTTTATTTTTACCCTAATGTATTATCAGATGTTGCAACTAGGAAATTTTGGAAGGGGAATTTAACTTGGCATCTGCTTTTTCCGCGGAGATGCGAACTTTCATTGTGACTTACAAGGGTACATACTAAGTGGCTAGGAAACTTGGCGATGGCGTAATGAGATCCTCTACTAGTTAGTGGAAACGAGCATCGTGAGATTTTTTTCCTTCAGGACGGAGTTGAGGTCCCGAGGTTTCCTAGGTTGGTAATACTTCCTCATGGGTGTGGTTACAGCCGTTGCGAAAAATATCACTCGCCACTCACGTATCAATTGTCCATACGTAAGAATGATTCACTGAGGGGAAGGGGGACGGGAAATACAAAGCTTTTCAACGTCATCGACGTGCTTTTTTCGTCCGATCATCGATGGGGCAAAAACAATTATTGAGTTTGGAAGACCGAAGACCTTCGGATCAGATCCGTCCAATGCAGACGCGGCGACTCGGGTAAGGCTACGCTGCTGCGCCAGCCTAGTTTTGTGTCGCCGTCTGAACTACGAGAGAAAAATGAATGTAGATGTTAAGCTTTACAAAAGTGGATCGTGTGCACTATTGCTACCGCCGTCTCAGGTTCCTTCCACACATTAGCTGCTAGAACTCTCATCCCGTGTGCAAATCCCATCTACTACGAAATGTACCACACCGGGCTCAGTAAAAAGGACCACAAGGCTGAATTTGATCCCCGAAATAGAAGTAGTCTTCTGCCTGCTTTCAATTGGAAGCACCAGCTAGTCAGTTATGTCGGCGTATTCACTGGGTGTTGCTGGTCGTGAAGTCGTTCCCTCACTTTTAACCCTGCTACTGTATCATTGAGCAGAGGCCGCTGGCATGCAAAGAGCTGTCGCCAAGTATATCCAGATGGTAGTTATGCCACTGTGCCAAAGTCAAGCCCCCTTCGGCGAACGGCCACTGTCACCCGAATGCCCTCTGCAACATCGCGGGTGCTCGGTGGTGATCTCATATAGAGTACGTATCGGACGGCATTGAGAATCCAAGTAAAGCACAATATACGATGCTGGGCACATGGAGCGACATTGCAGTAGAGCGGAGTGGTGAAGCCGTAGGTGAGGAGGCCCGTGCTCACGATCCCTTGTGCCGAGTACCATTTCATGCATTGGCCAACTCAACATCAACCCGCCGCCAATCAAGCCGGTCTCATACCGTATTGCTGAAGAACGTGCTTGTGCAATATTATGCACAAATCACGAGCTCATACTTCAAACCCAGGTAATACGGTGTTTTCGGCACGCAATACCATGCCCACTCCGGATCACTTTGCATCCGACATTGGAATTGCAGCCTGCCGACCTACCACACCCAGCCATAGGTATTGTGCGCTTACAACTAAACGCCCGGTCGTAAGTGGAGAAAAAGAAATAATGAACCCAGTTTTAGTAATGCCAAGTAGCTGGAACATAAAAAAATAAAGTTAAGAGTTCCGTCCTGGGTTTGCTCTGATCTGCCCTACGAAGCGACGATGATCGATGAGAATGCAGCCGTTTGTTTTTGTTTTGTTTCATTTGCTTTTGGCGAGCAGAGAAAAAATTTCGGTGATGAGGATGAGGCAGCAACGAACGATTGCGCCACAAGTGCGGGTAGAGGTACAACGAGCACGCACAGTGCTATGTAGATATCCTGAAGCAATCGTAAGTTGAGAGAGGTACGTATACATGTAAAGTACTCTACATGGTAGTGGCTTATGCGCTGTTATTCTTCATGGATCGTAGACTAAACTAGACACTACTTTTTGGGTTGAAGCCATCGTGAGATTTCCACCGAGTCGTTTCACGATGGTTAGTTAGAGGCAGTTAGAGCCGTTATTAGCACCACCTGCACCAGCAGCCAATTCCGCACGGGGCCTCCCTTCACCCATGGTATTTCCCCAGAGTCACATGCAGGTACGCAGCAAGTAAACCCAGGCTCATGGGAGTATGATTTTGGAACGGTTTTCTCCTGACATCAAGATGTTGAGGTCGCCGACGTGAGTCGCGTCGCCAGAAGCTAAACCCCTAACCACAACCGCAGGCGAAACGCATGACATTCCCGTCCCCTTCCCTTCCCCGCATTCTTTTTTTTTCTCCGAGCTACTGTCTTAGTAGGCGCTATGAGGCTAGCCGCTTAGACGGACACTGTGCTCCACAGTTATATTAGTGTGACGGTGTGCGGAGGTCCGTAGGGTAGGGAAGAAAAACATCGTGAACTCTTTTTCAATTGCCGAGTACATGGGGTGGCTCCTGAGATGAGTCTGCGCCCCGTTCTGGAAGATGCGACAGGAATGGGTCGGAGATGTGATGGGATTGTTAATTGTGCTTCTTGCTAATGGAATTGAGATTTGGTGGAAGATTCTCGATCGTTCAATTGTTGTTCGTTTGCAATGGGCTTGGTATTCTTGTGGCTCTAGTTTATTGGGCTGACGTATTTTACGCCCAGTACGTACTCCGGCCCTGCCACGATGGATGCGTACCTTACGTTGTTTTCATGAAGGCAACGTTGTCAAAAAATGCAAAGTAGTTGGAAGCAATTGCACACAGCGAACGTTCATGTGTGTGACGTTGTGGCACTGTTGTCAGCTGCACTGTTCTATTCTGTTCTACTCAGATCTGGAAGCCTCAATGCAATGCAGACGGCTCGTTGGGCAGCCATCTCACGATGGCTGGCTGACTGCGACTCTTCTCATTCTCGACTCTATTCAGCATCTCCTTGGGCGCCCTCGCTCTCGCTCTCAGCTCGGCTGTTAGGTAAAAGGAACTTCAGCATGCAGCTGCGACGGTCATGCGAAGGACGCTCCAGCGATCGATCCCCTCGCTTGCTGGGAGGGGCCAAAATCCCTATCCGCAAGTCCAGGCGGGTAATCTAGAGTACTTTGGGAATTCGGCGACTTTGTCGGTTCGTTGGGTCCAGAAATAACCGCGCGGTGTCCCGTCCAGGGGCCGGGTCACAGCTGGGCGCACTGTGATTGGCTCGGCTATCCGGTCAGAGATTTCACGTTCAGGTGGAAACGGACCATGGCAGCCGCACGTTTTTCAGCGCTCCGAGGTGTAGCTCCTTCCGGTCTTGTGATGGGCTGTTCCTGGCTCGGCTCTTGGTTTCGAGAGTTTCCATGGGGTAATATTGACGGATGCCCTGTATGACGATGATGCAAAAAGTCTCTAGACTCGCCCACCATAGCCCGGTCCGCCCTGGCGCTGACTCGAGCTCTGACAGATCGCATGCAACCTACGCCCGGAGCCAGGCAAATTTGTCGTGGCCACCGTTCTATTAGCTAGACCACCACCACCATTATATTGAATGGTTTGGTATATAAGGCCATCGTCCTCGCGCTATCAATAGTCTCCTTTCGACATCAAACCAGCACAGCTTCTCTACAGTCTTCGGATTCACATCTCGATCAAACAGCTTCCGTCAACAACACTCTCACATCCAATTGTTTATATCTGCACATTCCTCGCAGTACTCCCAACAACAAATCTTCACAGCTCTCCAAACAACTAGCTATCTCGCAGCTTCAACCTCAAAAAACATCCCAAGTTTTTAACTACCCAAACAACACAAACACAATGACTGTCATCGCTGAGGGATCCCCCGTCTACTCTTCCGGCCGCCTTTACCAATCCGGCCGCGGCGGCGCAGGAAACTATCACCGTCTTTCCTCGACTCCTCTCGTCGCGCCACCAACCACCCTCACCCCGTCCATTGCCTCCTCCTCCACTTCCTCGGGCCGCTTCTTTGGCGGCCGCGGCGGTGCCGGAAACGTGCACTCCTCGAGCGAGCGCACAGTATTCAGCTTCGACGAGGAGCTCGAGCGCGACCGATTGTTCCACAGCCACCACGCCCCGGTATACAGCGTTGGCCGCGGCGGCGCTGGTAACATCGTTCCCAGCGATGCCATTGCCACCCGCTCACACTACACCAACGACACCAGCCCGCGCTTGTCGACCTCATCCGACGGCGCGGCTGCATTCTCGCTGCGCAGCGGCGCAGACCGTGTGTTGAACCGGCTTTCGAAGATCCGATCCAATGGGTCGCAGTAAATTCGACATGATACGATTTGGTTCTTTTGGCTTTTGCGGCGTTTCGGGTTTCGGGGCGTACTTGGACTAGCAAGCGCGTATCAGGAGCGGGTTTTTTGTTTCTTGGAGAATGGGATTAGGGGATTAATGGTGTTTTTTTTTTAATTTATGGGAGCGAAATAATATGTTAAAGAAAGTGTGGACTCTACTACTGGGCGTTTTCTTTTGCGATTTGTTTTATTATACTGTTCAGATATATCTCTTGATGATTTTGCATGGAATATGGGATTGTTGTTGTACTAGTATTGAGCCTCTCAAGATCAGCGTTTTGATGAATACCACTATGATACATTACTCTACTTCTTGTGATCCGGAAACAAAAATCTTGTGACTGAGTTTGACTGGCTATGACGTTCGTCTGGTTTTAAATCTCGTGATGGTTGATCATGATCTGCATCTGTATGATTGCTTTTTGTATGTGAACTTTGTTTTTTTGGGCTGTGATCTCTCAGCTCACCTGCGCTTATTTGCGGCAGGAAATAGAGTCGCAGGAAATAGAGTCGTAGGAAATGACGGTGATGATGTCGTTGCCATTGGGCCATTGGAGATTAACTATGGTGTGATGAGGGTTTGGGTTTGCAATTCAGCTGCAGTAAGCAGGCAGCTGTTGATCTAAGCTCGCTCGCATACCAAACTTTGGACACGAGCTTAGGAGAGATCTAGACACCACCTTCCGAGGGTTTGGGTTGTTCAGCTTCCACGGTCCAGCACTTCCAACGTCAGATCCGAGGTTGGGCATGCATATGATAGCTGTAATTGAGATCTAGATACCGTGGATGCGGACATTGGGTTCTTGGCTTCGAACGTCAGCCGATATCTGCAGTAAGAGTAGGAGGCTATGATGCCCGTTTGTTCAGGGGAGATTAGCAAACGAACCGTGCTTTTTAGCTGACTCGGCTGACGTTGAATTGCGATAGCTGTGCATACGTACGATACGATAACTGGTGTTGGGGAGATCTAGATGTGCAGCGTGTGGAATTGGGTTTGCCGAACCGAGCTGAAACCTGTAAGGCGGGTAGCGATGAGCTTACTGGTGGCAGTGCTCTTATCTTTGTCCTGCAGGGTGATATCAACTGGTGGGTATATATCATGAACAATTGGGTGGTAACCTCCGTGGCTGAAGCTCGAATGTGGAATTGAGCTGATTGTGGATGTCGCAGTAGCAGGATCTAGATCCACACTTTCGGGATTGGTGTCGCAGACATGTTCAATTGGCACGGATTGAGATATAAGTATAAGCTTATAGCTACTATGCAGCGCTTACTCGGATCTTATTGTTTGCAAATACAGCTGGATTTGAGGTGGTGGGTATATATCAACTGGGTATACTCCATGGGACAAAACAGCTATCTCAACACTACGATAAGGCCGAACAATTGGCATCCAACCGAACTGGCAACAATTCCCGTCTCACTAATGCTGAGCCGACCTGGGCATGTTCAGCCCAGAGGATCCGGGTGTGACTGGAATTGAGCTGATTGCAAAATGTTATGGATAGGGAGGTTTTGGTTATGCATGCGGGTCCTTCTAGATCTACGAAGCCAAGAGGTAGGATTCACATACGACAATACTTTTGGTGACCTGATACCAGGATTGACGCCGTAAGCATGCCATTCGGTTGGTACAGCGTGAAATACAGTGCGGTTGTTCGCTTAACTTTTACTGCCGCCAGCTGATATCAACAGTTTGAGACATATACCAGCTATGCGGATTCTTACGGGACAATGATTATCTCAACACCGGAACAATCAGGATCCCATATATCCACAGTCCAATTATAATATTACCTCAACGCATGAAATATGAAACCCACACTTCCGTCCAGCTCTCCCACCATAGCCCACCTATGTTTATCACTCGGTATAGAAAATGAATAGTGCCCAGCCCGCATTCCAAACTCAAATACGACCGACCAAGAACTGGTAGCTCATTGACCGTGAATGGTAATATCATGTGCGAGTAAGCGGCACTCTATGGAGGCGGCGTTATGCGGCACACCTGCCTACTATTATCAGGGACGGGGTGAAAAACCCATGATATATAAACTACATTACACCAACGTGTGAGGTCAATTGATAAGGTGAAAAGATGACATAAATCATATATCTAAATAGAAAGGAAAAGAACATGGGAGAATGATATATCACTAACTTTGAGAAATACTAAAGGACTCGTAAATGTCGAGATGGTGCGCGCAATGGTTGGCAATGTTATTGGGATTGTACTGCTGATTCCAGGGGCTGGGCGATCTGATCGTCCGAAGCCGCGTCTAATGCGGCGTTGTCATTGCAACCGCTTCGAGCAGATGTTGGACGATCTGATGATGGCCATTATCCAAAGCCGCATGCAGCGCGGTGGTATCCTGGAATTCTCCCTGGGCGTTGAAGCCGGCGCCCGCTTCAAGAAGCCGCTGGACGATCTGGTCGTGGCCCTCGTATGAAGCCGCCTGCAACGCACTGCCGTATTCTCCTCCCTGGGCATTGACGTTGGCACTCGCCTCAAGTAGCCGCTGGATGATCTGGTCGTGGCTCGCAAGTGAAGCAGCTTGTAGCGCGGTGATGTAACGTCGTCCCCCTTGGGCGTTGACGTCGACACCTGCCTTGAGTAGCCGCTGGACGATCTGGTCGTGGCCCATAAATGAAGCAGCCTGCAGCGCGGTATTGTAGCGTCGTCCCCCCTGGGCGTTGATGTCGGCGCCTGCCTCGAGAAGCCGCTGGACGACCTGGTCGTGGCCCTCGGATGAAGCCGCCTGCAACGCACTGCCGTACTCTCCCTCTTGGGCGTTGACGTCAGCGCCCGCCTCGAGCAGCCGCTGGACAATCTGGTAATGGCCCTCGTATGAAGCCGCCTGCAGAGCACTGCCGAAATATCCCCCATGGGCATTGACGTCGGCACTCGCCTCAAGTAGCCGCTGGACGATCTGGCCGTGGCCCGCAAGTGAAGCAGCCTGCAGCGCGGCGTTGTAGTATCGTCCCCCCTGGGCGTTGACGTCGGCACCTGCCTTGAGTAGCCGCTGGACGATCTGGTCGTGGCCCGTAAATGAAGCAGCCTGCAGCGCGGTGATGTAGCGTCGTCCCCCCTGGGCGTTGATGTCGGCACCTGCCTCGAGAAGCCACTGGACGACCTGGTCGTGGCCCTTGGATGAAGCCGCCTGCAGTGCATTGCCGTAGTATTCCCCATGGGCGTTGACATCGGCGCCCGCCTCGAGTAGCCGCTGGACGATGTGGTTGTGGCCCTCGGATGAAGCTGCTTGTAGTGCATTGACGCAGGATTCCCCGTAGGCGTTGACATCAGCACCCGCATCGAGCAGCCGCTGGACGATCTGGTCGTGGCCATTAGACGAAGCAAGCTGCAGTGCGGTATCATATTCCCCCTGGGTTTTGATATTGGCGCCTACCTCGAGCAGCCGCTGGACGACCTGGTCGTGGCCCTTGGATGAAGCCGCCTGCAGTGCAGTGCCGTAATATGTCCCCTCGGCGTTGACATCGGCACCAGCCTCGAGCAGCCACTGGACGATCTGATTGTGGCCGTTGGACGAAGCTGCCTGCAGCGCGGTGCCATATTTCCCCTGAGTGTTGACGTCGGCACCCGCTTCGATCAGCCGTTGGACGATCTGGTCATGGCCGTGTGCGGAAGCCGCCTGCAGCGCGGTGTCGGTATATCCCCCCTGGGCGTTGACATCGGCACCCGCCTTGAGCAACCGTTGGACGATCTGGTCGTGGCCATTAGACGAAGCAAGCTGCAGTGCGGTATCATATTCTCCCTGGGTATTGATATTGGCGCCTGCCTCGAGCAGCCGCTGGACGACCTGGTCGTGACCCTTGGATGAAGCCGCCTGCAGTGCGGTGCCGTAATATGTCCCCTGGGCGTTAACGTCGGCCCCTTTCTCGACCAGTAACTGTACTACTTCTTCCAAACCGATAGACGCTGCAACTTGCAACCCAGCCAGACCTACGGAAGAGGACTGGTTATGCTCATAATCTCGATATTTTTGATGACACATGATTTGGTGGGAGCAGAGCAGTTTCGACTTGTGCTCGAGGAACATTAGAGTTATTTCTTTGATTGTCTTTTGTGGGTCTCCACGTGCATGATCGCCCCAATATTGAGCAGCGTACTCAAAAAGGGGATATTCACGCAGGCGAGACTCCAATGCTTCGTTGGAAATGCAGTAGCCTCCTGCAAATACATCGAATGACATGTATGTGAGACAAGTCATTGCGATATTTGTCTGGGCATTGAGAAACCGGTTCATACGGATGCGCTCGAAGTACTCCTGGGTAGTATAGTGAACTAGGCGGATTACAGTGCTCTCCTTATCAATAACGACTAAGCCGGCGCACAGAGATGTCAAGAGTTCTTCGTCTGGAAGGTCGCCTTCATCAAGCCCTCGTTCACCAGGTTGAACTGCCAGTGCATGTTGAAGCTCTTTTGAAGTCAACGGCCTCAAAGCATAGGAGATCCAAGTTAGAACTTGTTCCGCTAGCTGTCTGTCATATTCATTTTGGCGCTCTATTCCCTGTATCGCTTCATGATAGGTATCGTCCAATTCGTCCGGTAGAGTTTTCAGAGCATTGCGCACAGCGTTCAGAGTACCCTTCGTTGCGAGGGAGTCCATATGAAGTTGAACCAGCAGGAACCTTGGGGGAAGAATCAGTAAAAAATAAATATGTGAATTTAGCTGGTGGCTTATGAGAGCTCGGATACTTACATTCCTTTAGCCTTCTCGACTATGGTATTTATGATGGTTTCTTGCAGATCCCGATCTCTTTTGATATGGCGTACCAAGCGATGCTCCCTCTCAATCCGGCCTTTAAGATATCCTTTGACATCCTTATCGCTTGCACGAATCTCCACATGCACTGCCTTTTCGAACTCACTCTTGATGGTGACAATGTGCCGCGAGGTAACAAATAGATGTATGCTAGGTTGTAACTTCAAAATCTCGGTAATGAAGCTCATTCTTGTGCCATTGCTTTCGCGGCATTCGTCAAGGGCATCGATGACGATGAAAACCTTCGAAAATCCATGGACTTCGGACTGCAACAAGTTTGAGTACTCGTTAAGTGTAGGCCGTGTTCGTTTCCCGATATGTCTCTCGTAAAGCGATATAATCTCCTCAGAAACGACAGAGCTCATCTGGACTAGCTGTTGCAATAGACTCCCGATAAGATTGACCGTAGTTTGCTCCTCTTGCTCTTTGTAGTTGCAGTATATGTACGCGATCGCAACATTCTCCTTTTCGAACATTCGCTCGAGGTAGTCCACAACAATCGATCTAAGAACCTCTAGTTAATACTTGCATATAGAGCAGTTCTATATAATGATGCACTTACGTGAGGATAGTTTTTCCGGCACCCGCTTAGACTTAGTTAGAAAGAGCAACAGTGTCAAATCTGAAGGAAAGCTCATACGGAGTCCAGGACACCACAAAGTTCTCTCAGTTCCGTCCAGCCACTTCTTGAACGTCTCTGCCTCCAACAACCATTCTCCGGTTCCTTGTTGCCGTCTCCCAAAGAAATCATTCTGCTTGGTATAAAAATTCAGACTGGACAGCCAGGTTACGATATCTCGGCTCTTTTGGTCTGTAAATCCCTTCACCACCTCCATAGTATCGCTTTTGATTGCTCGTAACAGTGCACTATAGATAATCAGAACGTTTACCAATGGACAGAGTTGGCAATCATTTGAGAGCTCACAAATGGTCCTTGTCCAGAGCAAGAATAACCAGTGTCTTCAGTCGCTCGATTTCGGCAAGGATGTCGCTGATCTTATTCTTATCAAGTGTCCAGTGTAACGTCTTGCCGATCTTCTTTATCCCAGTCACTGGTTGCAATTTCGCGGCAAGCTCTTCCATTGCTTCCTTGAATTGGTCCATTGGTCCGCCTACCACTCCGAGTGAACGAACACCAGTGAACCATGGGTCCATCGAATTTGCTTCTTCAACCCTGTATCTCAAATCTGTGAGGAGTGCCAAGATATTGGTGGCTTCTCGTGCAAGCTTCGCACGATCTTTTGGAGCATCCTTCACACCATTGAGGTATTTGGTGGCCTTCGTAGTAACATCGATGAGTTGGACGATGCTGGCAGCTAAGCCTACCACTGTGACAGGATCCATGGTGACAGATACTGGGAGAGGGCTGGAGGCAAGAGACGAAAGATCGAATATGTGTTGAAGGTCTCTGCCTGTCTTGGTATAATGCAGAAACAAATTAGACAAAATTATATATTCAATAGTAAGGTTTTATTGTACGCAGATATTCTGAGCACGACAGGGGTAGCGAATTCGAATAGCAGATTTGGACGGTGATGCAGCGGGGGCTGAGGCTGAAGACGCATGCGAAGAGTGGGGTGAGGAGTGAATTCGATTTTTTGATCCTCTGCATACAGTACATGCAGTGCGCTTAATGCGAGGTTAGGGGTTTGGACGACTGAATACTTAAAAGAGATAATTTATGTTGTCCCGCCGAAGCTACAGAATATTTTGGGTGAGTTCGAATAGTTTTAGAACGAGTCGTGGCTTTTTAGCTTTGCCTGCAAGAATAGGAATCTTGCGGTATTTGTAGTCGTTGAGGTGCAAGTATACTGCCATTCCAATATGTTTATATCATCCTCGAGCGTACACTGCATGCGATCGGCCGCTGGCTTTCCGCTGACCGTGGAGAGGTTGTCACTTTAACCGAGCAAGCGCAGTTAGTTAAACGCGAACTGATTGATAGTCGGTTAATTAATTGGGGTTTGCGCTAGTGTACTCTACTCCCTCCTTCCCGTGAGCACCACTACGATTTCCATGTTGGTCTTCGTCTCCCATTTCTTCCTCCCTGAGCGTTCAGTAAATTGTTTCATACTCCACATCTGCAGAGTTTAGAATCAGTTCGAGTAACCACCCTCGAATTCTTCTATGTACTCACATTTTGCTTTATTCGCACTTCACCCTCTTGCCTTGATCATGACGTACTGCTAAAGATTGGCTCGTATATTACAAATGTAAAGACATTCATGTTGCACAAATCACTACCTAGTACTGTCGAGATAGTTAGACAAATACTAACCATGTCGAGTATGTACGGAAATTAAAATGCAAGTTATCCTAGGTGAAGCCTTGGAGATAATGAGTGAACGGGAATATTGACGTGGAAGTAGATGGCGACGTTATAGACGCGGGTGGGAGTGGAAACGGAGCACTTGGTCCAGAAACCACCCTTATGGCTACCCTCGTTAAATGATCCTGGACAGTCAGATAAACGCACGGTTATCTATAGATGTATGTAGGCCCGGTCACCTCTGGACAATCTGCCCTGGAATAGGTCGGCTCACAATAGCCGGTATTGCTATGGCTCAGAAATCGGTCAATATCGGCGAATGTCTGGCGCTTTGCCGAGAAATGGTCTGTATTTACTTAAATTTATATAGCCATCTAGCGAGAATTATATATCTGAATAAATCTGAATATTTAGCTGTGCAAACGGTGGTTTGGTAATCCAGCTGTGCTGTCGGTAGACCGGCCAGATAAACATCAGGCCAGATTAGGAGTTAAAAAAGTCTGTGGCCAGCAATGGCAGGCCCGGTCAAGGGTTATATCGGACTGAGACGACCTCTTGGGGACACCCCCGAGTTCAAGATTGTACCTCTGGATTAAGCCGCAGTAGGCTATAGTTAACATACGGGGCACTTTTTGCTATATGAAAAGGCGCAGCTGCTAAGTTTGCACGGCTCTATGTATGACATTTTGGGTTGCGCCAATGTCGCCCGTTGGGAGCATCCCACACCGAGATGAAGGTTATGAAATCTAGTCGGAGTAGGATAACGAGTGATATGGGTGTTACCGTTATGTAATTATCTTCCCGTAATGCTGCGTGAGGGTAGGTGGATTTTGTTTGTAATCATTCTGAATTCGGCCGCTTGCGGCTATGACATACATCTTCCCAGTTGCCTTCCCACTCTAATGAAATTACAAAGTAAAAACAAAGTAAAGTTATGAGCCCCTTCCGCTACCCTCATCCCCTTATTCGCACCGTTTCATCTTTGCGGGTAGGTGGATCATAGTGGGAGAGACAACTGAGCTGTTTCAAGTAGTGATCCATACCACGTATGAAATCTTCCGTTAGCGTAAACGGGCGATACCACGATCATTTTGCGGGCCACTCTATTTGATTAGTAGGCGAGGGATAAATCTAGGCAAGTTGTTGCGCTTCCTTCCATCAGTCTCTCCAATCAGTTAGCAAAGTGGTATGTAGCATCCAAGAAATCGTAATGGATGACTGATAAAAAGTCATTCAACTTTACATAGAGCATGGTACAATTTACACTATTTAGGTATCTGTCATCTTCTCGGCATCTCTATATCTTTATTGCTCCGTTTGTCCATGCGGAAGCTTGTATTCGGTGGGAAGCACTAGTCCCCGCTTTATAAGAATCATAACTGCTCCGAGCTATAAAACTAGCGAAAACTATCCCCAGCCATGCCAAAAAACTTTCGTGTGACTGTCTGTTTATTTTGTTTGAGTCTTGGAGGAACTTATTCTACACTTTCTGGTCATCTTTGAGGCGTTTTTATCCATTTAGTAGGTGTACGGAAGATGACCTAGTCTGGCCATTTGAGACCCAGAAGGGATTCAAGTGAACCCCGAGATCTACAACCTCCCAAATCCTATTGTAATGAAAAAGGCGGTCACTTGGTGGTGTCGTCTTCGCTGTCACGTTGCAGCTAGCGAGCAGATCAGAACTCGGCCGTAACTCCCTCTAGAACTGCACTGTCGATCTGCCGCGCTGTTCAACGTCATGATCAGTGGGGTACGCGTACACTTCATGCAGTAGGAATGATTAGATATCGCACGAAAAAAGGAGTGCGCAATCTGGATCACGACTTCGTGTCTTGGCATTCGGAATCGAACCTTTTGATGAAACGTCCGATTGGTTAAATTAGTGATCATCACGGGGTATCACTCGGACAAAATTGTCAATTCTAGCTGCTGTTGATCAGCGGCGCAGGCAGCGCCCAATTATAAAGAACGGGAGTGCATGCTTGGCGCACTCAAGTTGTCTGGGCACCTAAGCCTTGAGAGTAACACACAAAGTTGCATGCGCAATTGTGGATTGGCGCGGGGGGAGAAGCAGTCTTTGCATTTGACCGGATCAACTCTGAGCTCCGCCACGACTTGGCGCCTATGATAGGTATACTATTGAAACCGGTCATCATACTACGCCGACAATGCTACCGGGCCATCCTCCGCGATACGAGTTCGGCACGATGCCATTTGATTAGAATTATCGCTGTCTTCACAAGTTCACTGAAATTCTAGAATGTTTTCCACCTCTTTTTCGTTTACTCTATAGTGTTCATAAGTGTGCTTCCCGTCTCCGCGAGTCATCTGGAGGTTTACGGAGATTGTTCTGACATGCAAGTAGGCTCTGTACTCAACTGGCCAGCGATAATAAAATGGCCATACCAGCGCAAACTAGGGTCGTAGTACGACAAACAACGACGCTCATCAAAAAGACATACCTTCTCCTACGGCGAAAATGGTTCACTACATTGATACGGTGCCTGCTGGTTCCAGTGGGGGTGATGGTCTTCCTATCCTACGCAAAGTCCCTTTTCTTCCCCCCGCAAAGCTACGGATTCGGTGATATCCAGCCGATAAGAGACTTGAAGAGTGCTATTGATTCAAGCGGCGGGAAGCTTGTGTTTGTGCGCGCTGGCAATAGGACGGATTTATATATTAACAGGGTGATTCAGAATGAGGGATTGACGGGAACAATTACTGTCGACAGCATGGATGAAATTACTTCTATATGCTTGATGAACTTGGAGGGCTCCAGCTCTTGTTATGGCGTGGTTGTATTTAACGGTTGGTATCTGTGGAGTGACAGGACACAGGTTGATTACACAATTTTTGTCAATCCGTCATTGAGATCTGGCAAAATCGATATCGAGCACTCGAATTCGCCGATACAGTCGCACATTCTGCCGTTGCAATGGGCAGTAGACAAAGCTATCGCCCCCGATCAACTGCCAGATGTCCCTCCCAGACAATGGGGATACACCAGGACTACGCCGGAGGAACAGGATACCCTGATCAACGAATCCTACATGCGTGGAGTTGCAAGATATATGTACCCCGCCTTTTTTATTGGAATGATTGGGATTTTGTACCATCTTCCGGGGCTCTTTGTCTCTGAGCGCGAACTTGGCATCACGTCTCTTCTGACAGCCCATGGCTGTAGCCGAATTGCACGATATCTCTCCTGGCACATCAGTTTGTCGGTTTTGTATCTTCCCGGATGGCTGATTGGATCGATCTTCTTTGCCGTGAAGCTGTTCCGCAGCTCTAATCCGGTCATCATCATTGTATTTCAGATTCTTGGAGGGCTATCGATGGCTTCATTCGCCATGTTTCTATCCGCTTTTTTTCAACGCGCGCAGCTGGCATCAGTATTTGCTGTAACTTTGAGCATGCTTCTGGCCACGGTCCCCGTAGTGCTTACTTTCAACAGTGGATGGACCGACTCTAATCCTACAATCTTTGTTGGACTGTCCGCCGTATTCCCACCCGTCAACTACATCAGCTTCTTCTCGAGCTTTGCCGGATGGGAGGCCGAAAGCAACACTATCAACCTCCTCAAGAATATAAACCAAGCAGTCCAGACCATAGACTCGCCGGTTGGAGGACCAGCTGCAACCAAGGGAATTGTGTACTGGGCTTTTGCTCTAATTCACATCATCATCTTCCCGCTCTTGGCGGCATTTGTTGAAAGCTGGATGTTCTCGGTAAAGACGAAGGGTCAGAGAGTGGCGTTGGCGACACAGGAAGTTGGTAGTGGTGCGCCGCTGGCTATTAGGCTTACTAACTTCTCGAGGAAGTACAGAAAAGTTAAGGCGGTGGATGATTTGAGCTTGAAGGTATACCAGGGGCAAATTATGTGTTTGCTGGGAGCGAACGGAAGTGGGAAGACAACAACTCTGCTAGCTATTGCTGGGATTGGTGGCATATCAGGTGGAGAGATTGCGATTGCCGGCTTGAATGGGGATAGAAACAGTACGCTTTCGGGGGTCGGAGTTTGCCCACAGGGTAATGTGCGTGTTGGCCTTTTCTTGGAGACTTTGGAACCTTGGAAACTGATAAGCATGTGAGCGCAGGTGCTTTGGGATTCATTGACCGTCGAAGAACACGTGAAATTGTGGGCAAATATCAAACGTGCAGGCAACGAGCACTTTGATGACGGCAAGATCATTTCGGAGTGTGATCTCTGGAAGAAGAGGTCTGCACGGTCCAGTACGTTGAGCGGCGGAATGAAGCGGAAGCTACAACTCGCCATAATGCTGGTCGGTGGGTCTACGGTTTGTTGTCTGGATGAGGCCACCAGCGGATTGGTATACCCTCCACACATACACATGATGATACTAGAACTAATGCGGTTTGCAATAGGACCCATTGTCACGGCTGAAGATCCACGAGATAATTTTAGCGAACCGTGGCAAGCGCACAATCTTGTTCACGACCCACTTCCTTGACGAAGCCGACGTCCTTTCAGATTGTATGATTTCGTAAAGCTCTCATTGTCGTGCTGCATGCTGACATCAGAAATAGATATAGCTATTATCTCGAAAGGAAGGGTACAGGCCACGGGAACCTCCGCAGCACTCAAAACAAGATATGGCAATGGATACAAAATCACTACATCTTCTCCCAAATCCGAGTTAGTAGTCAAAAATGCTGCTGAGGTAACACCAACACTACGGAATATTGAGGAAAGCGGCGTGGAAGATTATAAAGTGGAAGGTCCGACACTCGAAAGCGTTTTCTTGAATACGGTCGCCAATGCAAACCTTGGCGAGACGTCCGTGGAAAATAAGAACATTGATGGCTCATCGTCGGCGGATATTAGCATTCTTTCGGACTCTAAAAATGGCGCGGAACCTTTGAACCTATCTCCTAGTACTGTCTCCAACTTCTGGCGAGAGATGAGAGCTATCTATACTAAACGCTGGATGATCATTCGAAGGAGCTATATTCCGGTCCTTGCAGCTATGCTAATTCCGGTCGTAGTTGCCATCGCGAGTCGTGGCCTCACTAGAGGTTATACCATTGACAGATGTATTCGCCAAGATAATTCCTTGAGGAAGCGGCAGTCTCCCCCACCCGCACAAACTCGGTTTCTTCAGCTGTATCTGAACAGTAGCGTACTTTTGGCTCCTACAGATTTTTGGAGAACGGACAAGATCAACGCGATGCAAACCGCCGTTGGAAAATACATACCATTTCCAGTACCTAGACAGACGGAGCCTAATCTCGAAGCTTTCAAGACTCAAATCGAGAATGATTACGCTAATATACCTATGGCATTGTTCTATAACCGTACAGAAGGGAAGAACGATATCCTCGGGCTGAATATGGAGGTTCCCTTGTGGTACTCTGCTATGCCACTGAACCTCATGAACCAGCTTCATATCAACGAAACTGGCGCCAACATCACCATTAACGCCAATGTCCGAATGTTCTCAAGAAGAGATTTCACGCCCCCCGGACTGGGATGGGCGCTGATTTTCATATTTTTCTTTGGCTTCGCCATGGCTCTTGCTGCTTCGTTTCCCACGCTATATCCCACACGGGAACGTGTTTCTAGAGTTCGAGCACTCCATTATTCGAACGGAGTTCGTCCAGCACCTCTTTGGCTAGGGCATCTTCTTTACGAGTCCGCTCCCCTCATCATTGCCGGTATCATCTGCGCTGTCATTTTTGCGACCAACGATCCAAATAACTGGTATCATCCTCTATTTCTCGTATTGGTTTTTATCCTTTACGGTATTGCGGCGACTTTGTTATCCTTCGTGGTGTCTCTCTTTGCAAAATCTTCTCTTGCAGCGTTTCCTGCCATGGCCGGCATTAATGCCATCATGCACACCGTTACCGTCGTCGTTTGGATGGTTCTATTCACTGTCGGCTCGGCTGAGAAATTTTTGAACTCCATGAACAGCTCCTTCTATGCCCTGGGGATTGTATTTCCCATCACAAACCTTGATCGTGCCTTGTTCATATCGTTAAATCTTTTCTCAATTGCGTGCAACCCATCAACAGCATCAACTCGCGGGTTTGCCGGTCTACGGAAATCGCCTGGCGCATTTGATCTCTATGGCGGTCCGGTGTGTTACCTAGTCCTCCAATGCTGCTGCTTCTATGCCTTCCTGGTCTGGTGGGAAAGCGGCCGTCAGCTCCCGCAATTTTTGTATCGAAAATCGAGGACCGCATCAACTACCCCGAATGTCCTCACCACCCATGGAGAAACGACATCTCTGATAGTGGATAACGTCACCAAATCCTTCGGCCGTAATAAAGTAGTAGATAACGTCTCCTTCACCGTTTCCCGCGACGAAACCTTCTGCCTCCTCGGACCCAACGGCGCAGGAAAGACCACAACCCTCACCATGATCCTCGGCGAACTCCCTCCAGACACCGGCGACATCTTTGTCTCCGGCCACTCCATCTCCCGACAGCGAAGCCTCGCACGCACTAGCCTCGGCGTGTGTCCACAGTTCGACGCAATTGACAACCTAACTGTAACACAAACTCTGTCCTTCTATGCTGCCGTAAAGGGCGTTGACAACGTCCCTCGCAACGTCCGAGAGATCGTCCGTGCCGTCGGCCTGCAACCTTTTGTCAACAGGAAGGTCGAGGCCCTATCCGGCGGGAACAGACGGAAACTTAGTCTCGGCATAGCACTGATGGGAAATCCATCTGTTATGCTGCTCGACGAACCAAGTTCCGGGATGGACGCGGCCGCAAAACGGGTCATGTGGCGTACCCTCCGCGCCGTATCCTCCGGGAGGGCAATCGTACTCACAACGCACTCAATGGAAGAGAGTGATGCACTCGCTTCGCGTGTCGGTATTCTAGGCGGGAAAATGTTGGCGCTAGGAACGGTTGAAGAGTTGAGGAGAGAATACGGGGAGTTTCATCATGTCCATTTAGTTTGCGGGAGCGCGCCACATACGACGAGGGAGGAGATGCGGAGGGCTGAGGAGTTTGTTGAGGAGAGGTTTGGGGTGCAAGTTGGCGGGGGTGTGTTGGGACAGATGAAGTTTCGGGTTCCAGTTGAGAAGTGGAGGGTTAGGGAGGTTTTTGGGGTTTTGGAGAAGGCTAGAGAGGTGGGGGTGTCAGAGTTTAGTGTGGCCGGAACGAGCCTGGAGGATGTGTTTTTGGAGGTGGGGAGGAGGTATGAAGAGAGTTTGGAAAATGCGGATGGAGGCGTTTAGGCGTTTGCGTATATAGGAGGGTGTATCTTGGGTTATTTTTTGGGTTATTTTGATGATGTATGGGTTTATGATTGCTTTTGGGAGTGTTTAGGGTATTAAGATGCTATGTCGTCGATTCGAATATAAAATGCCGGGTCACAAGTAATCACCCGTACATCAACAATTGTGCCCCACCTATCCGGGGTAGCGAGTGAGAATATTGCGGTCACCCGATAAAATTTTCAACTATAAGCACCTGCTCGAATAACTTGCTTTACCTTCGTATTTGCCTCCTCCAGCTTTGTTCGCTCTACATAGTTTTAGCTCACTTCTCTCTCACCACCGCCTCATGGTAACTCCAAATAAAAATAAATGCCAGAGGAGTGTAAGAAATACCACTCTGCAAATCATCGCGATAGGATTGTTACGAACTGACGGGTCTTTTAGCGTCCTTGGAGAGGACTGACAGCCTGGTACCTCCTGTAGGCTGTTAAGAGGATATCTTGCTCTCGGAGGATAACAGCTTGGGGTCTCGGAATATGGCGATAGTCTTGCCCGAGGTCCTTGGACTTTATGAGATTGTCCGAGTACACAAATGGCAGTGTTTCAACGAAAGTTTGGCCCGCTCTTAATGCTTTCTTCACCTAGTGTCCTACATCTACCTAGACCGGATCAAGGAAGCGTTTCCATTAGTATACCTATGGCTGCTATGCGGTGACAATTTCACTGCCAACTTCCTACCCTCAGTATCAGAAATATCTCCCTACGAACTCCCGCGCTGTCTACTTGTTGTTAGACCAAATCCAGGCGCATAAGGAAGTGTGCGGCGACTTATGGGTGCAGCTGCCAAATCGGTGATGACTGCTTATCCTCTAAATGACACGTATGTATGAGTACTTTAAAGTACACAAGAAATAAAGTGCTAGCGGCTCCGCCGCTCAACCCCAACCCAAGACCATGTGATAACCGACTCAAAATCCGTCCAACACTTGTCGTCGCCGTATCCCTCCTCCCTAGTCTCGGAACCCTGGTGTACCACACTCCAAGACTACCTCCTCTCCATTGAAACCTAACTTTGTTAACGACTAGTTAGAATAACTTCTTGTATCATAGCTATATCGGGGAATATGCTTTCCAGCAAATGTTCAATAATATTGCCGTGTTTAGTCCCCCGGTGGAAATGAGCGAAGACGAGGATACCAACATAATACTGAAATGAGTGAAGATGAGGCATCAAATGGTCACAACTGGGATAACGATAGCGATAGTACAAAGAACTTGTTAGTCCTGAGCTCAAGTCCTGGGACGAAGTCTTGGGATATCTTTCTAGTGGACAACACTGGTTGGATATCTTTAGCTACTTCGGGATGAAGCCGGCCTCTGAATCTCAAGTCCGCCCGCTAGTTACAGGAGTCTTTCAGTGAGACCGGTCCCATCGTGCTCAGAGACTTCAAATTTGGCGAACATTTCACATGTATACTGCTGGCGCCTTCATCGATTAAATACTGGAGACAACAGAAAACCTCATCTTTTGTCACCGTTATCCCTTTTACTCGATACTGTTACAATTTAGATGAATATAGTTCATTGTATTCAGAGAGAGACCCCATCTTGGCCTCCTGTGTACATACCGTGTGAGAAGCTATGGCCATCCAAACAACAGTCATACACAGAGTAGGTCAGGGTATCTACATGCATATATGTGTTCCGACCCATACGCCAAATTTTCCCGTTGGCCAACAGGTCGACCGATATGCCAAATTGCCAGCTTGGTGAATAGGTCAACTTATACACCAACTGACCGAGGTGCCAAGTAGGAGGCTGGGAGGAGGTTAGGAAGGTGCAGTAAAGCACCATATTTTTTCAACTATTAAATTTCTACATCACCCTACTTCTTCATTATCGTGTCTATCCTACTTCTCCATCATTGTGTCTCTTCTAACTCCACTAAAATTTCCTCGCCTACAATAATGACTACCTTTGACTTCCACTGGCACCCCAGTGTTTACCGCAGGCATTCCAGATTCCTCCCAGATTAACGAAGGCTTTTCATATGGGGTCTGTCAGGAGTTCAACTAAATATTTATGTTGGCAGATTACACTCCACACTGCAGCAGTGGCAGAATCAACCAGCAATCGAGTAACTGTATCTTGTAATTGCAAGGCTGTATGCACTGGTCACTGCCGCTGCAAGAAGAATCAAGTTCAGTGTTCAGTATACTGTCACGCTGATGAGTATGATTGCGGAAATTTATCGCCACTTACAAATTACATTGGTAAATTGAACCCCGGGTCCAGAGCGAGCTTGGTCAGCTGTCAGACTGAGTGCAAGAGGACTGAGTGCAAGAAAGAGAACTAATACAACAGTTTAAGGACAAAATACTTCGGCAAAAGTGCAAATCGACTATAGGCTGCGCTACGCGCACACGCGCAGCTCATAGCAAGCTTCCCGTGGACCCCTGCGCGATGCGCAGCCTATAGTCATCTATAGTCGATTCATAGAGATGTGCGCGTGGGCCTATGGAACTATATACGGCTGTCGGCCGGAGATGGACCTATATCAGTCTTCACTGCCTCCAGTCTTTGCTGCTATACCGGTACTGTACACTATCGCTGAGAGCCCGCTTGAGAGCATGCTTGAGAGCCTGCTTGAGAGCCTGCTTGAGAGCCTGCTTGAGAGCCTGCTTGAAAGCCTCTTTGAAAGCCTGCTTGAGAGCATTCTTGAGAGAGCCTCACATCGGGAGGAGTAGAGTTTTCCACGGGAAGCTTTTGGCCGATGGAAAACTCTGAGTTTGTGGAAGCTTTGGCTAATAGAAGGCTCTAAGTCTGGAAGCTTCGATGCTGACGTTGACGTAGCCAACCAACTTGTCTAAGTGCTTCTAGTACTGTAATCACCATCACCAACACCATCACCATCGCTATCATCATCATCGCCATCACCATCAGCCCCAGACAGAATGTGCACACATACGCCCACAATCGATGGGAAGCGGGCAGCAGATTCTGCTGGAAAATCTGAGTCGGAGATCTGCTCTCCCCAAGATCCAATTATCTACCTTTCCTGCAGAATCTAAGGCTGCAATTGTCAACACCATGGCCGTGAGGCATCGTGAGATCTCGTCTCGGTGGCCGCGCTAAAGATAAGGTTCAGACTATGATATCGACCGACGTCAAGATTTCGGCCGCCCGCCACCCGCTACCCCGCCACCTGCCACATGCCACACGCCACTCACCAAACACTGCTTGCCACACGCCACCTGCCTCACGCCTCCCGGTGCCTGGCGTCTGGAACTCAACAAGTCTCTGGATCGAGCATGCAGGAGCATCTTGGGGAGGAGTAGAGTTTTCCACGGGAATCTTTTGGCCGATGGAAAACTCTGAGTTTGTGGAAGCTTTGGCTAACAGAAGGCTCTAAGTTTGTGGAAGCTTTGATGCTAACGTTGACGTAGCCAACCTACTTGTCTGAGTGCTTCTGATACTATGATCACCATCACTGACACCATCACCATCGCCAACATCACCATGGCCTTCATCACCATTGCCATCAGCCCCGGACCGAATGCGCACACATACGCCCACAATCGGTGGGAAGCGGGCAGCAGATTCCGCTGGAAAATCTTAGTCGGAGATCTGCTCTCCCCCAAGATTGAATTGTCTACCTTTCCTACAGGATCTAAGGCTGCAATTGTCAACACCATGACCGTGATGCATCGTGAGATCTGGTCGCGGTGGGCACACTAAATATAAGCTTCAGATTATGATATCGACCGACGTCATGATTTCGGCCACCATACGCTACCCGCTACCCGCCGCCCGCTACCCGCCGCCCGCCTCCTGGTGCCCGGCGCCTGCAACTCAGCCAGTCTCTGGATCGAGCACCCAGGAGCATACAGTCAAGTGAGGTTAGGAGTGTCTTGCCTCTTGAGAGTGTACTTGGGAGCGTAGAGCCAAGCAAGCTAGGAGTGTGCCATCGAGTGCAATTAGGAGCGTCCTTGAGAGCATGCTCGGGAGTGTACTTGACAACGTACTCGGAGGTGTACTTGGGAGCATACTCGGAGGGCAATTGGGAGTGTACTTGAGAGCGTGCTCGGGAGTGTGCTTGTGAGCTTCTTGAGAGCTGATTTGGGAGTGTACAGTCAAGCAGGCTGGCTGTGTGCCATCGAGTGCAAGTGGGAGCGTCCTTGAGAGCATGCTCAGGAGTGTACTTGAGAACGTACTCGGAGGTGTACTTGGGAGCGTACTCGGAGTGTACTTGGGAGCGTCTTGAGAGCTTACTTGGAAGCGTATAGTCAAGCAGGCTGGGAATGTGTCATCCAGTGCAATTGGGAGTGTACTTGAGAGCGTGCTTGGGAGCGTGCTTGAGAGCTTCTTGAGAGCTGGTTATGGAGCGTACAGTCAAGCAGGCTAGGTGTGTGCCATCGAGTGCAAGTGGGAGCGTCCTTGGGAGCATGCCCGGGAGTGTACTTGAGAATGTACTCGGAGGTGTACTTGGGAGCGTCTTGAGAGCTTAATTGGGAGCGTAAGTCAAGCAGGCTGGGAGTGTACAATCGAGTGCAATCAGGAGTGTACTTCAGAGCGTACTTGGGAGCGTGCAATGAAGTGCATTTGGCAGTTTTATTGAATGCAGCACGATGTATCGTATCAAGCGCCCATAATCGCATGCGTATCATTGTAATTTAGTCAACTCGCAGGACCATAGGACCTCATAGTGCCACGCGTCGAATATGCTATGGATTACCGGCCCAAAAACAGCTTCTCTATGAGTTACGCGTCGCGTAAGGTCATTTTTCCCGGTGTACAGCAAGAGTGAGAAGGGGACGGCATGTGCAGGGGCAGGAGGAAGAATAGATTGGGTGGTTCACTGGGAGTGATACTAGTAATTTTGTGGAAGGAAATAGCATTGTGAACTTGGTACACCGATTGACCACTTTGCCAGTAGGTTGACCCATACACCAAATCTTCCCGTTGGCCAATAGGTTAACCTGTATACCAAAAGATCGACCGCTTTGCCAATCGGTTGACCTGTTGGCCAACGGGAAAATTTGGCGTATGGGTCGGAACATATGCATACAGTGCAATAGATGATATGCACACGCCCTTCCACTGTCGTTTTCTTATCTCGATGGCATACCTTCGTCGAATATATAATAGGTGTAACCCACAGCCTCCCTGTCGTCGTCTTAACGATAGTTCTCCCATACGCAACTACAACATACACGACTAAGTCCTAGAACCCTAGGAGCCGATTAAATGCGAAAGAGGTGGTGCTCTGGGGGTGAATTTGAAGGAGCTGAACGACAGCATCGCTGGTTTCCATCATTCCTGTCATTGACTCGCTTCAAAGAATACTTATTTCCTGGATTCAGAAAATGACGGAAAGACGAGGCGATGTGGTGTATATATTCTCCCTGAGGAGCTTTCTCGTAAGTGCCGCCGTTTCGCCCTGGGAGTACAAGTGAACGTTGTTAGCAACGCGTGCTTTTCCAGATCGTTTCCAGATAAGTTTCATTTTAAAGGACTAAGATACCGCATCCATACAGCCGTAACGGCTTATGATTAAGCTTAGGGCGTTGGGTCTGTGGGTAGTTGTCTAAGAAATACTGGGTTTGGAGGAGCATACGTTGACCAGCTCCCGAAGTTACACTGCCTAGGCACTTACAAAAGGATCGTCATGAAGGTTGTCAAAAATTATAATGACACGCTGGCATGATGCTGCACACTAGATATTATAATTTTCCTCAATCGTACGGGGTAGATATAGCTATTGTGGACCTGGTTGAGGATATCCTTTTTCGCGATTTCGTCTCAGCACCTTACAATACCGCCCCATTTCCTTCTTCCTGACTTCCTGACTTCCGCTTCACTTACTCTGATATTCACAACTATACTTCTACTCACTGTTCGAATTTGTCAAATCTAGATCTGAGCGTGGCCTCTGGGAAAAGTCCTCGTCTCTGCTCGCCAAGTTACCAAAAAGTAAAGCAAGGATTTGGTAGTGTTGTACGTTGATCGATGTTTTGGTGTCTTGAACGAGGAATTAAGAAGTGTAACGATATGCTTATATATCTGGATAGAGTATGCGGAGATGAGACAAAGTGGTAATCTACAAGGACGCTCATCCCCTTGCCAACCCCCACTTCCCTCCCCTATAATTTCACAACTACACAACACCTCTTTAATTGAAGAGCGCCCAATTCATCAAGGGCCTCACGAAAGATATTTCAAAGATTGTAATTGTGTTTTGGAGTTTTAAGTACTTAATAAGTAGGTGCTCGACTGTGGGAAACACGTGGGCACTTGTAGGGGCTTGACAGTTTGAGGAAATTATTTGTAATTATTTTGCTGTTAAAGGCTTGTCCAAAAGGCTGGTAACAGATGCTCTCGATATCAGGTATTCTCGTCGCTCGCAAGCTTGCCAGAGGAGTAAAAAAGCAGCGGTATACGAGTGCAGATAACAGGCTGACGGAGAAAATACTGACACTGACAATAGACTTTCTCAATTTAAGCAAATATTCATAAAGCATAGCTGTGGTTACTATAAGTGAGAACGCTCGAAATCTACCTACACTTCTCGGTATTCAACTCTCAACAATGAAGTAGAACTATAGTAATCGAAATCGAAGAATAATTTAATAGGGGGTTTTCTGTCTTTACCTTCCATTGCGTAGGTTTTGCAGGCTGTGTTGGGATCTATTGTGATGTTTTTCCGTGGCAAGATATCATGCGTTTTATCACTTTTGCGACGCGACTGTACTCCAGTTCGACTATATGTAGCTGCATTTGTACTAAAACGGGCATGGTGTTGTGTTACAGTGGGATGCGCTCTTAAACGCTTTACTCTAGGCAACCGTCAATTCTAAGGTGCGGGGTACTTGTAAGTGCTTTTGCTTGTTGCGTTTGCTCTGTAAATAGAACTACCTAGCAATTGTGTAAGATTATGCCCAAATATTCTCCCTGTAATCGTATATTGCGTGTACTGAGCCTCCTCTTTCCTTGTGTTAGTTAAGTACCTTGTTGTCAGCAAAGCCGTAACTATGGGTCGGTCCACAACTTCGACCAACAATCGTAAACAAGAGACCGCTTCTTCGAATAAATCAACCGCGAACGCAGCCACTGAAGACAAACGATTCCTTATCGCTCCTACCCTAAATGCCAAGTCGATGATCACGGAGAATCCGATATCCTCCTTCAAGTTATCCATCAGGCCACAAGCTCTTTACCTAACCGAAGGGCACAAAACCTACCACTGGACCGCCATCACGCGTAGTAATTCACTATACAGTCTGAATCGTCATACATATAGCCCGCATCATGGATAGCCGCCAAGAAGTCGACAGCCCGGAGCCGATCCTCCGAGAATCAGCTCTAAGCGCCGGCACGGCCCGGAAGAGATCACTCTCTATCACGGCACAAGCTTCCTCCACCCAGCCACGTCAGCTTAGGGTCAAATCCAGGAACGACCAAAACAAATCTCGACAACTTCACACTGTTGGCTCATCTCCACCCACGCGAACAAAGCCAGCAGGCGTGGGCAGCGAAGGCGGGCGGGTGGTGGGAACACGAGGGGGTACGTCTGACAACTTTCAACTTTGGCCACATGGCACAGTAACCTTAGCTACAGAACTGAACGTTCAGACAACATGTTTTACATCATCCGGGGATCATCTTTTTGAATATGGCCCCCCCCTATCCGTTTCTACGCCCGAAGCTCTGTGCTTTCGGGTGGGTGATGTACCTCTCGACTGGAATGGCACAAAGCTACTGGACACTATTTATCAAGTCGACCCTCTGCTACGCAATCACAAACACTTTCGGCTTTCACTCAGTCAGTCCGGCTCGACGCAGACGGCTCTACTGATTTTTGAGGGTGCGTGTACAGAGTATTTTGGCTCCATTGGTTGCAACGAGAGCCGTCATACACCAACTGATCTTATGATCGACCGTCATTTTCATGGAATGACAGTCCTCTACACCCCACCTGGGAAAATTGCCGTAGAGTATGCTTTCCCTTGCTATTGTTCTTCAAGTTCCTCGGTGAGTAATGAAATTGTTCTGATACATTGGGTGAACAGTGTCATTGCAGTGACAGGTCTCGCTGGTTTGTCTCTGGGCCTTCGCGTATAGCTTCGAGGAGCATGATTAATATAACTCTCAGGTCATGCAGTTGGGTCTTGGCGCCACCGGGGAACACACAGGATGTGGCTTAAAGACTTCTTACCGAACCATCTGAAGGACGCTAGGATTATTACATACGGATACGATTGTCGCTTGAACAGGCCATATTCACCACATTATCGGCTCGTGGATCTCCGGCGGGCATTCCTGGAGGAGATGGAAAACTTTAGAGTTCTGGCTGAAGTACGAGTCGATTCCCATTATAAGAATGGTAATTGATGGCTTGGTAGGAACGGCCCATTATATTTATAGGACATAGTCTCGGGGGTCTTCTCATACTAGAGGTAGGATGTTGATCATGCGAATTTGGCATATGGAGGCTAATAAGCTGTAGGTATTGATCGAGTCGAACAAGAACAAGAGATATAAACATATCCTGCAGTCTACTCGAGGTTTGGTTTTCTTCGGTATCCCACTCGACGGACTCAGAACGGAGGAGCTCGAAAAGACTGCCATCGACATCAATACGAAGTCTACCAATAACCAAGAAGAGCAACGGCGGAGAGGCGAACTGTTGGATCTTATTCGAAAACTTAACCCCGGATCGGATTACCTAGAGGGGCTACGGGATGATGCGAGGATTTTGAACGGGTTTCCAGATGGAAGTATTATCAGCTTCTACGAGACAGTAACAGCAAATACAATACGCTTGGTAAGTTATGCAATATCTTATCTCTTATCTTCCGCTCGCCCCACTGATTCTAGCAGGGAAATGATGGACAGATAGAAAGGGGAGATCACCGGGCCTTGATGGTTGAAAGATTCTCAGCTCTGTTACGTATCCCCCCTGAGCATATATTCCCTATTGACGAAGACCATTCAAATATGGTCAAATTTTCTTCACCCATTGTGCGGAGCTATAAAACCGTGGTACGTTGTATGTTGAAATGTATCTGTAAGTAACATTGTCCTGCTTCGCCTACTGCTCTGGTACCTTTTCAGCACTCTATGTATGGCTGTAAGCCCACGATTGGGATTACCCACTAGGTCTGGCAAAACTGATCTTTCCCTCTAACTGTAAATAGCTACTACGTCCCTCGACGATATATTGAATCAAGTGAAAGATGGTCGGATTTCTTCCAGCCGCATCCTTGATCTCCTTTCCTCAGTCGTACGTCCTGCGACAGGGGTGGGATTCAACCCAGACAATCCACATCATTTCTGGATTCTCAAGAACTCTGTATTTCAGGATTGGGTCTCGTCTCCGTCTTCACAGTTACTCTGCGTGTCACGCAAGGATAAGTTACACCTCGACGAAATCGCACTTCTTGCCGCTGATCGTCTGGAAAAGAGCGGAAATTTTGTCTTCTACTATTCGTGTGTGAGCGCTAGGGCGCAAAGGTCTGAATTCGTCAGCTTTGCTCATTCACTACTCCACGAAATTATCAAGGTTTCAGAAGGAAACCTTAAGTCCACACTCCTGCATACGTTCCTTCAAACCCTGCGTGAAGAACATAAGTTGACTGAGGGCGTCCGAATTAAACTTCATGAGGACGCCGAGGGAATCCTGAAAGAGCTTCTTAACGCTCCCCGCCACTTGCTGATGAAAGCAGTTCGTCTGACTCTCGTTGAGTGGATGAATGGAAACCATTCAATGGTAATAGTGATTGATGGGCTTGACGATGTGGGCCAGGAAAACTCAGACTTTCATGAAGAGGTTCTCGAAATTGTTGGTGTCCGCGGAATGGGAACAGCAACTGTCGGAGCTCTCTTCACTGGCCGATCGAATGTGCTCTTTAGAGACACCGAGGGTTTCAAGTTCGTTGATTACTCAACGACGCTGATGGGTTGGGCTTCATCTACACCTCCTTTGAATGACATGAGCTGACAAAGAATAGATTGTCTTTCCTCTCTAAATACAAAGGCATCTAGATACCATAATATCTTACCCGAGCACGAAGGTTCGTTTGAGTGGTTATGGAGTCATCCGGAGTATCTAGCTTGGTTAGAGTCTCCAAACTCTAGCCTTCTTTTTGTAAAAGGGAAGCCAGGTAGTGGGAAAAGCACTTTATGCAAGTATTTTCTCTGTAGAGCAACAGGTTTGGTCGGTGGTGGTCTGAAGCCGATCGTGGATCAGGTATGTGCAATATTCCGTATTGGTATCGTAATTATGCTTATATGCTTACGACATCTTCCGCTCCTAGAGATTATCGCTTCCCAAACCCTCTTGCACCTTGTGTCACCGGTCTACTGCCACTTTTGTTGCCAGCTTCTTCTACAGCGACCGCGATTATGAAACAAGTCATATTATGATGCTCAAAATGCTCCTCTACCAAATTCTAGAGCAGAATGCGGACTTCTTGTACCATTATAATTCGGAATTCGCGGATAACAAGGGCAATTGGACGTACGATTCGCTGGTCAACGTCTTGATATCGTTAGGTGATCATCCGGTAAACGAGTGCATTTATTTACTGATCGATGCGTTGGATGAGAGCGATATGGGCAACGGAGAACGAAAAAAGCTAGTTGAATCACTCGGGAACCTATGCAAGAAGAGCGGAAACTGCGTGGTGAAAGTTTTTCTTGCCAGCCGGCCTGTCAACGAAGTTCCCGATACCATGCTCGCCCACACAATCTATCTTCATGAACACACGAGGTCCGATATCGCTCGGTACACATCTTCGTTACTCCAAGATCTTAGTGTGTCTGCCGAAATCCCAGACGATATTGCAGGTAAAATAGTAGATCGTGCAGAAGGTGTCTTCATTTGGGTGCATTACGTCGGTAAAATTCTGACTCAGCTGGCCCAAAATGGTTGCTCTGGCGAAGATATCCTGCAGGCCCTCGAAAAACTGCCCTCAGACCTAGAAAAAATATACCAGCGCATTCTCGACAAAATATGCGGAGGTACTCCACAGGGACGGGATGAACGGGACATTCAACATTCAAAAACGATATTTAGTTATACACTTTTTGCAATGCGACCGCTCACCATCAACGAACTCCGCCATGTACTAGCAGTTTATGACTATTATAGACAGGAAACCCCGACGGGCTCCAATTTTAAACATTGCATAATCAGTATCAGTGGAATGGAGAGACGGGTCGTACACTGCGGGCAGAACCTTATTGGAATTGGGGGTAGCAATAGATTTTATCAGTTGAATGACCTTTCTGACGAACCTAACAACATAGCAAGTTTCGTTGAAACTGAGAACGAGAATGAAATACCTGGTGTCCAACCAGTTCAGCCTATGCATCAGACAGTCCGGAATTTCCTTCTTCTTTCCAGCTCACTGGCTCAGTTGAGAATAGACAAGTCGATAATTCATTGTGAGATTACCATTGCGAGCTACCGTTACCTCGACCTATTCTGCCAAGGTCCCCGAAATATCCAACTCACGAAGGATCTCGAGTTGTGGACCACTGACAACTTTGAACACTTTGTTCGGTACATAGGCCAATGGGAGTGGATTAATTACATCGTTAGTTATTTACCCGCGCACTTGCGTAAGTGCCGTCCGAATGAACAGGTCGATCGACTCAAGCTTCAGGTTCATAATAAGCTCGTGGCATGCAATTCGATGCGGAGCCTCCTTGCATATTGGGTAAACACGAATGCCTTATTGTTGCAAGATCAGATTTATCAATCTCAGGGTGCGGGGAAGGACAGCACCGATTTAACATGTCCAAAGGAGCCCTGCACTCCACGAAGTTTTGTGAATCGAATCCTACCCACTGCCGCTAAACTTAGAGAATTTCAAGTGGTGGACATCGCGATAAAATGCGGAGCTCACGTAGAGTCATTGGACGGAATCGGACAAACGATGTTTCACTGGATAGCCGAGGAGGGTCACGAGGCGACGGCTCGGCTGTTGCTCGACCGCGGCGCTGATATTAAGGCCAGGACCGGTGATGGTGAGACACCTCTGCACTGTGCGACCAAGCGGGTCCGGATGGTCCTACTGCTACTCGACTACGGCGCCGACATTGAGGCCAAGAACCGTTACGGCCGGACGCCGCTGCACTGTGCAGCCCAGAATGGACACGAGTCCACAGTCCGACTGCTCCTTGACCGTGGCGCCAAAATTGAGGCCAAGGATGGTAATGGTAATGGCTGGACGTCGCTGCACTGGGCAGCCCAGGGCGGGCACGAGGCGATAGTCCGGCTGCTACTCGACCGCGGTGCGAAAATTAAGTCTAGGACTGGCGATGGTAAGACACCGCTGCACTGCGCGACCAAGCAGGCCGACATGGTCCTGCTACTACTTAACCACGGTGCCGATATTGAGGCCAAGGACGATTCTGGCCAGACACCGCTGTACAATGCGGTAATGTTGAATATGCAAGTTACGGTCCGGCTGCTGCTCGACCGCGGCGCCGACGTGGAGGCTAGGTTCAAAGGCAGGACGGTGTTGCACCAGGCAGCCATGGAGAAGGGGCACGAAGCTATAGTCCGGCTACTACTCGACCGTGGCGCCGATATCGAGGCCAAGGACAGTGGCGGCTATACGCCGCTGCGCCGAGCAGCGCAGTTCGATCGCAAGGCCACAGTCCAATTACTACGTGACCACGGAGCCACAGACTTTAAGGCTACTACCAGTACACCCTGACTACCACCGCTTGATTGTTGCTTCTATGCGTATGTTCGGTGGCTTCTCAAATCTTTGATGGTAAAAGCATATATTGGTCACAGGCTGACGTATAGTTAGTATACAACATATCAATTCTAGTACTTTCTACAACGTATTTCTAAGTGGTATAAACTATAATTGCTCTATCTCGTTTACCGCCTGGACAGGAGGTTAGAAATGGTGCAAGTTCTTTCATTTTTGTTTGGTTTTCTCATTGACTGTACAGTTACTTATAAATGGTGCATGTTATTATGGTTTCATATTTGTTTGATCTCTCTTGAGGAAAAAATTGTATCTAGCTAAGGATGATATTTGTTTATTTTAATCATACTGCATTCACTCTATATAGAGTATGGCAGAGCCCGTTTTCCCTCCCCCTCTGGATGGCCGGCTAGGTGGGTGAGATCTCCTTCTGCTACCATTCTTCCCCGCTAAGAATGTTTCCGACTCCCCGAGTTGACTCCTGAATTCGACCACATATAATAATAGAAGTCACCAAAACATCCTGTTGCGCCTATCATCTGCTGCAGGATTTGGTGATGTATAGTACGTTGATTGATGTTTGGTGTCTCGCAAGAAGAAAAAAGAATATATTCATCTTGCTCCTCAATGATGATGACCAAGCTCCCCAAGCGAGGATTTCTTTCCCAAGACGTTCACCGTTCTCAAAGACCCTAACCCAATTATCACATGCGTGTTGCTTGCCGGAAGATTTACGCTAACAGGATGGGGGTCTCGGTCAGACGGCCTTTTCCCACTCCATAGCAACTTAGTTGGGTAGGCGTCTAATCGAGACTAGAGGTGCAAGTTGCGAGAGGCCGCAGCGGGACGGCAAGACATCGCAGACGACAAGCGCATTTTGGGGGTGTCGAGAACAAGGACACTTGACGTCAGAACTTAGAAGTGCACCCGAAAGGTAGGAGAGTACCTAAGCCATGTTGAATGGATACACCGGGCGAGGTTAGCGCTTAGTTCTTTGAAAATGACATGCTCGAAGTGGTGCAAGGACAGCGGTTGCGCTAGCTTTCATTACCGTGACGTCAGCTACATAACCAAAATACTCCCTAGCGTACCCGTAATTCCCTGTTCTCTTCTTTTCCCCGGATAATCAATTACAAAGTCTCTTTCTCTCCTATTCTCCGCTTTACCACCTTGAATGTGACAGCCTCGTCTCGAATGAATGCGAATGAACGGTGGTTGTTGGCGATCATGCTTCGTGCCCTTCCAGACTCGAGTTGGGAATGATTCCACGGTTCGGTTGCTTGTCGACACTGGTGCAGACATGGAAGCCCAAGATAATGAGGGGTGGACGGTGCTGCACTTCGCTACCGAGAATAACCGTGATTCTACAGTTCAGTTGCTTGTCAACGCAGGTGCAGACATGGAGGCTCAAGAAATGAAGGGGTGGACGGTGCTACACATCGCCGCTCAGAGTGGCCATGATTCCACGGCCCAGTTGTTCATCGACACAGGTGCAGACATGGAGGCCCAAGATGATGAGGGGTGGATGACGCTGCACTTCGCTGCTGAGTATAACCATGATTCTACAGTTCGGTTGCTCGTCAACGCAGGTGCAGACGTGGAGGTCCAAGATAGTGAGAGGTGTACGGCGCTGCACATTGCCGCTAAGAATGGCCATGATTCCATTGTTCAGTTACTTGTTAAGGCCCTAGGAGTTGACACAGAGGTTCGAGATGAGAAGGGGTGAACGGCGCTGCACTTCGCCGTCGATAAAGGTCACAACACCACGGTCCAGGTGCTTGTTGACCTCGGTGCCAACAAAGAAGCAAGAGACAAACACGAGTATACAGCACTGCAAATCGCCGCTCAGCCATAATTCCACGGTCTGGTTGCTAGAATAAATACTGCTATCACAGCTCGCCTTCTTCGTTCTGCAATCCCTGAGTATTTTCGGCTAGACTCCTGAAGATTCTGGTTCTGGACCGTCACCCACCATCGCCATCATATTATCTATTGACATACGGCGTGGATATTTTATGCGGCTTCCTTGCCAAGGTGGTTATCTGGGCCAGGAAACACGATTCAGTGTGCTACATATGTCGGTTCCTTAATTGGGACTCTACTATTACGAGATAGAATTACCTGGAGTGTCAAGTCCATACCCGAACGATTTCTTAAATATTCGAACTTAGCCGTGGTTGGGTGAAAACATAGGCTACCCAAAGTTTCATGCACGTACGTCAGAATCTCTACCTATTTCGCACTAATTGCCCAACGGCAGCTGGGCTCGAGCAGGTAGATGTCCGGTACGGCCTGACACTACTATGTTTATGTTTACTGTACATATATTCTGTTTTTTGTCATCGTGGTTTCTTGGCGCGGTTCGAGTTCTGTGTTTGCTTTACCATTATTGTCTGTACTTTCTGAGGGTTCTCCATCCTTGTGCTTCACTAGTTCTAACTTCTGGGTGAGAGCATGGCAACGATCAATCGAACATTCCTTTCTCTGGACTGTTATTCTCAGGCTAAGCGTCATTATTGAGGAAGGGAGGGAGGGTTCAATGCACTATGCCATCTCCTTCGGTTCGGATTGTGGTTGTTAAGAGATTCCTCTTGTTTCTGGGCTTATCCCACGGCACAATTGCTATCCAGGGTATATAGCACGGAGTAAGTGTAGTGAAAGAGGTTCTCCGTACGTTTCTGTTCCTTGATTATCGACATCCGTGACGGGTACGTCCGAACCTTAGAGCTCAGTAACTATAACATACAATGTATAAAATTAATCATTAGAGCTGTTAGGTGCTTTTAGAGAAACTTCTGGCTATGCACCGTTCCTAGGCAAACCGGAGCGTTACGGGTTCCGAACCTGGCGCCATGCCTTGTTTGCTATTTACCTCTAATAAATAAATCTATCCACTAGGCGGGGTAGAGCGAATTGAAGGATAGAGATTGTGTTGGATCCCTAGCTCCATCGAACACAACTAGTCCCGGACTCCACGGCTGACTACAAATTAGGAGTGGGATTCATTGCAGCTTGCCTCTGTAGCAATCATACTATAAGTAATATCGTCGGAAGCTACATACTAATAAGTATCCTAGATGTGCATATTCGCATCTACATAGCCAAAGACGGATGTAGAAAGACTTTCCGATCATTTGTTCTATCTAGTTGACGACCCACGCCGGTTCGTGAACTTGGGCCCGTTCGCGAACTTGTGGTCAGTTTGCTGACTGGATGGCTGATATGTAAACTCAGGGCATCCAATCGAAGCTGAAACTACAATTCCCTTACAGATGTAATACAAACTGATAAAAAAGAGTTTACAGTTTGGTCCAAGACTATTGCAATTTGACTGCTTGTGCACTCTGTCCTGACTCATGTCATAGAAGTTTACACCAACGAATAAGTTTCAAGGCCGCGAGTTGGAGAATGTAAGAAGTGAGTTCAAAATGTAAAGGTATCGGTGATGGGTGAGGGAACGAGAGTATATTTAGAGATATTAAGCCTCAACAGCGGATGGGGTGGATCCACAAATGGAACTTAACAGAGAAGCATTCTATTAGAAACATGTGTTGAGTTCGCCAAGAATAGCCAGCCCGCGAACCAGGCAAAAACATTACAAACCGGACTTTAACGATTCACGAACTAGTGGGTTCGTCAACCGGACGGAGCATATATACCTGTTCCTGGGCCCTCCCTTATGAACCCAGAGTTTCTGTGGTATGTATACACCTTACCCTGTACCTTTACAGCAGTGTCGGACAGAAATTGAGTTGTCGGAGCTGGTGAGTGCTCGGTAATTAGGTTGAAGGAGAGACAAAAGATCGTGGAGTTTTGGAGAGTACATACTCGAGATCCAGCCTGACAGACAACCTTGGCTGGAGGGTAAAAAATAGAGTATGGTGTCTACACTTAGTGAAATAACCAGCGCGTGAGTGCAGGAGGAAGGGAGGGGTGTAGCTATGGGTTGAATACAGTGAGCGCCGGGTTGACATAGATAATAACTAAACATCTGAAATTTCATGACGAATACTAACTTATGAGTGGTAAACGGCGGGACATTATATTCGCAGTCACGGTTCATCAGCAATCACGTATCTTACATATCCACCTTATCTACTTCCCAGAAAAAAACAGCGTAAAAAAAGGAAACACCTAAACGCCCTTCCTGCGCTGTAAACAACCCTTTTAAATCTCATGGCATATCCGCTGACAGGCTATCTCCTATATTGCCTCCAGTTCGCTGCGGCCGAAGACGGCATGGGTCGGTAAGTATCCCTACTACCATCCCGCCCGCCTTGTCTCGACGGTGCATAATGTCTCGACGGTGGACCCCGTCCACCACCACCTCCCCTACCCATCCCACCACTACCACCCCTCCCATACATCGAATTCCGAATCTCGCTCGTGTAAGCCTGGTGACTCCTCCCCTCCGAGCTCATCCGGTACTCCCGGAACGGATCAAACAGCCCCTGTGCAATTTCGTCTGCGCGCGCGCTGCGTCCGAAGCTAGTGATCTTGCACACCTTGAGGGTCTTAGTGGCGCGGTTGTATTCGGGTAAAGAGCGCGTGTCGGTTTCGGTGACATATTCTAAAGCGAATGCGCCGGAGAAGATACCCGGCACACCACGACGGTGACGGCTGATGTCGGGACAGTCGTAGCCGTAGTGGCCTGCGCCGGCGCAGTTGTAGCAGAACGCTTTTAGGATGCCGCGTTGCGCCGGCATGGAGCGAGGGGTTTCGGAGCGCCAATCGTATTCGGCGTGAGGAGGAGGAGGAGGGGGGGTAGACCGGCTTGAAGTAGAAGAGGGAGAGGAGGCGCGGAGACTCGGGCAGGCGCGGGAAAAGTGTTTATTGTGTTTGCCGCAATGTTGACACAGTAGCTCAGAACACGTCGCACTGGAATGTCCAGGTGAGCAACAAACGGTACATACCCTGTCCACGGCCGGCGGTGCAGATTGTGGCGGCGCAGGGTAGATCCGGATCTCGCGCTCCTCCATGTCGAACATCATCCTGTCCTCCTCGCGCGACATCGACGGGAATTGGTACGGCTGAAAGTACTTGTGCTGGATGCTGTCGTCGGATTGATCCGATTCCTCGCCTATAAGATCTAATATTGCAGGCTCGCCATCGTAGGAAGAGGATGCAGAGGACACGGATGACGAGGCCTGCATTCGCGCTTTGCACGCTCTCTTCTCCGCATGCTTTTTAGCCCTTCTCGCTTCCGCTTCGGCGGCTAGATTGCTTGCCGTGGAGGGGGTCTCGCCTTCCTCGTCATCGGATTGGGGAGGGGGAGGGGAGTCGGGGCGTAGGCGTTTGCGGGCCATCGGGGGCGAGGTTGGGTTGATGGCGGTGAATTGGAGCTTGGGGGGTTGCGAGTCCGACATGTCGAGAGACAGACTTTGCGGCGCCAAGACTATGCAATGTCCCGAAGGTTATAATCGGATCGTGCGGTGAAGGGAGAGGACTGAGACAGGAAGCAGTGACCTTGCTGCTAGGGAGTGGAGAGTGAAAGATTCAGAACAGAGAAAGACAGAGAGGTCGCTTAGCACGTAGGTGCAGTTATGCAGGGCTTCGTTCGTCCAGGGAATGAAATGTCACTGCGCGTCTCTCTCTATGACACCAGAACCCTCGAATTTGAATATTGCGATAGAATATTACTTCCTTGAATGCTATGCATTTATAGACCTGCCCTTCCATGCTCAGAGTGCTGGGACCCGATGCGGCTGACAGGCTTGACGGGCTTACCCGCCCTTTCTATAGCAGTCCCGAATCGTCCCTCCTGTTCCAACAACCGTCGTCACCACCAAGCTGCATCGCCGACGAGTACTACTGGCGCTTCACTTCGACACTTGCTGATTGATTGACTGATTGCGCTTTCTTTCGCGACCTTCAATTCGTTCGTTCATTCGTTGCATTCGTTGCATTCGTTCCTTCCTTCTTTCAATCCCGGCCTTCTCCCCGTTTTAGCTCTGCCGCCTTACTTTGGCTTCGTCACCTGTCGAATCAACCTTCAACCAGCACCACCTCCACCGCCACCACAACCACCACCTCCACCGCGACCCCTCCGCATCTCGCGTAACACCACCACGAAATCCGTCAACGTAGCCTCTACATCTCTCCACATCCAACTAAGTGGACAACAGCTCCAGTCCCCCACCACCAGCATTCAAAATTCCTTCCCTTCTCATCCCCCGCACTTTCCCTCTTGCCGGCGACATGTCGTCGGACGCGCACCGACGTCGCCGCTCGAGTTCGATAATCTACCTCGAACCTGCCGAGACGATCGAGCAACATTCCGATCAGGCCGCTCTCCCGAACTTGAACGCGAGCTGGGTTAACTCGAAAGGTATCGTGTCACCCGTTGCCGTCACCTGTCTTCCGCGGGTTGGGGTTGGAAAGTGTTGGTCGTACACATATGATTGAGACTAATTATTGAATATAGGCGCCTGGACGATACACATTGTTCTTATCGCATGCCTCAAGATATTTTATGATTCGGTGCCGGGCGTCTCGCAGGAGACAAGCTGGACATTGACAAACATTTCTTACATGGCTGTAGGTTGCATCACGTCTTCAGTCGATGAATACGAAGTCTAACGGTGACACGCGTAGGGCTCGTATATTATGTTCCATTGGGTGCAGGGCATACCGTTTGAGTTCAACTCTGGAGCATACGACCGCTTGAACATGTGGGAGCAGATCGACAACGGGGATCAGTACACTCCGACAAAGAAGTTTCTGTTGACCGTACCAATATTACTGTTAGAGCTCCAAGCTCAAAGTTCGGAAGATCACGGCTAATATGTAGGAATAGATTCCTGATGAGCACGCATTACACCCATTACGACCTCACGTATTTCACCATCAACTGCATGGCCGTGCTTGGGGTGGTGATCCCGAAATTGCCATGGGTAAGCTTCTCCACGCTTACCCTGCGGCTCTGAAAGCTAACCCGTCACAGTTCCATCGCATGCGTTTAGGTCTGTTCTCCAATCCGGATGATCACGAGTGATTGATAGTTGGGCAAACAAACAACGTGTATTGGGCTGTTTTTTGTTTTGTTTCCTAGTCCATTTGTTTTGTGTATCGGGTTTTCTTTTCTTTTCATATATGGGAAGAGGGAGGAGGATGGAAGTAGAGCAAAACCAACCTATTACAAGTCACTCCTCCTGATATACCGGCGTTTTTTTCTAGTAGCTTTTTTTTCTGTGTGCGTGTGGACATTGTGCTTTTGTTGGCTTGAATACGCTCGTTTTTTTTAATGGCTTGAGTAGGTTTTTTAGTTTGTACGTGGAAAAGAAGGAAAGGAGGAGAAAGATATACATAGATGGAGGGAAGGGTATTTCTTAGATGCAAATTGGGGATAGTGAACTACGTTCTGTTGATTTGGACTGTGATGTGGTGTGGTGGTGTGGTGAGTAGGATGTATGGTGATTAGGGCTGGGGTTGGTTGGGTTGTGTGTGAAGGGACGGAAGTCGAGAAGTCGTTCTCTGCCCTAAATAGGGGCTCTTCGGCTGATATTGTCGATCTCAACACAACTCCCTTCGCCGCGAAGGCGTAAATACTCCGAGATGCTAAGGTATCCAACCCTGGAAGGACCGCAGGTGCTGGGTTGAGCGGGCTGTATTGCTTCCCGCGGAATTCAACCGTATGCATAGTTACTCTCTGATCGAAAGATGCTGGGGTTGTACTTGTCCAAAGGTCGCGATGTTATAGATTTAGTTAGCACAACTGGATGCAGCATTGGATCACCATACGATGCGGTTTCGACCATTGTGGGAACCTCAAGTATATAGTCGGGCAATAGTCCTGGTAGAAGGCAGAGAGGTAGATGCTCAGCCAAAAGAACCGGGCGCGCAGAGAGTGTACGGGACGTTTTGCGGGGTGGATGGTTATATATAGATGCACTGGCCATTAAATTGTTTAAGTTGAATACTAGCGTCCGAGTTGGCAATAAACAAGAATCAACACCTAACTTCCATGGCAGTGCATGGTGCTATAAGTGCTGAAAACACTAAGGTTCAAAACCCAATGTTAGTGCTGGTGTTGTAAACACCACAGTTCACAAGTGCTATAAACATAAAGTTTGAACCTCGTAGCGTGCTCTCTTTTATCCGTTTAGAAGTCGACATCGACACGCACATGGTATGCATACTGTACCGAGAGCCATGTTTCGGATGAGCTTTTTGTTTTGATACCGAACGCCCAAGCAAGGAAACTAAAATAGGGTCTCTTCGGACGGGGCCTCTGTGGCATCCGAAGTATCGTGCTCTGTACATTTTCTCCCCAAGTGTTACAAGGATGCATTGTTGGAATAGTCGGGATCAAAATATTCCAACAAAGAACTAACGCCTTACTATGCTAGGAGTCGCATAGTGCTGTAAACGCCAGGCCGAGGTTCGAAACCCAACGTTGGTACCGGCACCATAAACATCGAGGTTGGAAACTTGTGGTGAACTCTCTTTTTTCCGATTGGACGTGCAGAAGAGACCAATCTTTTCCTCACCAACCCTAGGGTACAAATTTTGATGTGGCGTAGTGTGAATTAAACTACAAGCGGGCTTTCATAGTGTAAAACACATGATATGAGAGTAATGTAGTGCGATTGTAGTTTCAATCACACATCAATCCCAGGATAGCAATCATTGTGCTATTGATTTAGTAGTTGTACCACTGCTGCTACACCAAATCTGATTATAATTAGTAGTAGCGTGCATGCTACAATGTTGATGGCACCACAACTATTGTGAGAACCACATCACACTGGGATTTATGGAATAAATACCACTTTTCAAGGTGTAAATTACACTACTATGAGCGAGATCCCATGTAGAGTGTAGATCACACAACTGTAGTTTGAATTACCCACACAGCGAGTGACACTGCATGCAGAACTCTATAGAAGTATCATGAGATTTCAACTTGGTGTTGAGGTTCTCAAAACTGCACTGATAGTCTATTAAAGATACAGCTACGGAGTTTGCACTTTTACCTCTTACAATTTTACGAAGAGTAATTTGGAGTAATGTCATGTAAATATAGTACGTACGTAGAGTTGTACGTGCACTCATTCATGATTAGCTGTTTATTGAATAGTAGTAGTAGTGGTTGTGAGAGTAGGAGGTGGAGATAGTATTGAACAACAGCTAAGTTCTACTATTTCTAGGTACTTCGTGACTACTTCACCTATCTCGTTTGCTACCTCTAGCTATAGTTCTAGTAGCAGGTGGGAGTAGTGGCGATGGTAGTGGGATTTAAACCACATAGCATGTGAATCACACGAAAGTTTCGTGTGACTTAAAAATAATATCGTGTGAGTTGGATGATAGTGCTTAGACTGTGTGGTATACGTAGCGGCATTGTCGCAACACATCACACGATAAATCACACTACCGGAGCCGTGTACTTGCCACCACAAATTTATCGTAGCATTCAAACTATACATTTTGTACCTTAGAGCCAAAAAAAACTGACCGGGCGGGTTGTTGGAAACTTTGCTTTAGATATGTTCTCGTGCCCAGACTTTTCGCTTCACTCGGCGAAATGCAAGCAAGATTACTTTAGATGATCAGGGCTCGGATCTTTCAATAAATAGGAATTGACACCTACTTAACTGATGCTGCTGAAATCAAGGTTCGAAACCAAGGGTTGGTGCTGTAAACATTGATGTTTGAAATCTGTCAAGCTTAATATTTTGCTTTGTTTTAGACGTGCAGAAGGGATATTTTCCCACTGTCATTGAATGGATGTCTATCCGAGTCCTCTAAACAAGAACTAATCCCTGGCTTCGCTGTGCAATTTACGTTCTCCCTCGGTAATATAGCTTGACATCCTTAATAAGGCGTACAGTGTGACAAGCAGACGTTAACTAGAGTCCATTGACTTTACGTGCATCTGCTCGCCTAGGTCGGGGGTCACCAAAAGCTCTTTCATCACGAGCAGCCATGTTGCATATATGCCTGTAAATACCCTGACCTACTCTGTACGTGACTGCTTTCTACAGCTTCTCACACGGATATGTACTACACGGATACCAAGACTAGCTCTCATTACTTAAAACAATCAACTATCTTAGTACTAAAGCAACATGTCATTTGATGGATTGTCAGTGGTAATCACGTCATCGTTTATTGCTCATAGCCGAAAAAGTTACAATCAGATTTTGTCTTTAAGGGAGAGGTACCATTGTTGTATGTACTTAGTACGTATGGAAAATGAGTGGGGTGAAGCCAATTTAGAGCTCTAGACTAGACTACTCGGGTCATGAAAGATGAATTCGGACACCCTATTTCTGGAGGTGAGTTTTGTTGTGCGACTAAGAGGGAGAATGCAGAGACAACGTCTACCATTGAGAAAAAATGCGGGCTAAAAGAACGGCTTTTCCTCGGTTGTGTAACAGTATCTTTGCTGTTGACGTATTTGCAGCGAGCGAACGTTCAGTATACCCTGCCCGCAGGGGGCGAACGTTTCCCGTGCCCTGTATACCCACGCCACTGTGCAAACTTAGAGAAAGCGGATTAGGGAGCAAACTTTGGTGATCTGAGCGCTCAGTAGGCAAGATAGGCTGCGCCAATTCTTTCTTTCTTCTCACTTCTCTATTCAACTTACTCACTTACTCCACAATGATTGAAGCCAGCCAGATTTTTTCTACTTCAGATCTCGTTGCAGCAGTGCAAAATTGGTCGGTTGCAGCACGGTTCAAATTTCGAGTTCACCGCCGAGACAAAATGCGAATCGATTACCGATGTGCCGAGCAAAAATCCGGCTTTACATGGCGGGTGTATGCTTCAGCAAAATCTTCCGATATAGACAATGAGTGCATGTGGATAGTGACTATAATCAAGGGAACTTCCCTTACCCACGCACACACAGACTCCCCTTACCCACAGAGTAATCTCCTCCGCTGCTGGAGCTGCACAGACACCACCCTAATCCGCTTTCTCTAAGTTTGCACAGTGGCGTGGGTAGACAGGGTACGGGAAACTGCCTACCCCTGCGGGCAGGGTATACTGAACGTTCGCTCATTTGCAGCGTGTATAACCGTGCTTAAAGCAACAATTACAACATGGGGCTTGGATGTCTTCCAAAGACAGGTATTTGCTACCTTCTTCCCGTGTTTTACCCTGTTCAGTGCGTGGCGCTCGGGTAATTCTGTTGGTGGGGGTTTCTTCCAGAAATAGGGTGTCCGAACCTATCTTCAATGACCCGAGTACTCGAGACTACACTAGCTCACATCTGACCAGATACAACCTCTAATCGAATTATCTAATCATACCCATCTCGCACCCCCATTTCATCTACACGTGCTATCCTCTCAAACTCTCGTATACCAGGCTTTCCGGGTTCGCTTTTTCGTCTTGCTCGGCAAAGTAGTCTGGGCCCGAAAGCAGGGGGTTTTATAAACGTAATGTAGTATCTGTACTGAATTTATAAACTTTTTCGGTCAGTTTTTGAATGGTGCTCACTGCGTATTCAGGTAGTTGACAAAATTGATGACACTTTAAGACAGATAGGAAACGTTTGTAAAAAAAACCCCATTCTTACAACTGTTCGTACAGCATCTGTCGGTACAGTACGATTACGTGGGCGCAACTAGTGAGCCCGGACTTTGTCAGCTGCTTTGTCTCAGACTACTTACGGGCGTAGCATCTGCTTGTATGCCTTCAGTACTACAGGTCGACCGAAGATAACTGACGTTTACCCCTTGTCGTTCTCTGTAGCAACTGCCAATTACTACTTACTTACATGATACTACTATACCAAGTACGATGCTTCGACATTATCAGGCCTCGTCTAAAGAGATTTAACTGCAGCTTTTACCCACTCTTGGGTATTCGATGCGTTCGTATACCAGCCGCACCTTTTCGCCTTTTCGAGCTTGCGAGCGGTGAGACGATCTAGGAATAAGAGTAGGTAGTTGATGTTGAAAAATTTGTCACAGCCAAAATCTTGTCCACGTACCCCCTGGGCTCCCTTCTGATGCCAGCGTATCTGATCTGCAAGGCTGACTTATCTACGTTCACCTATAACTCCCTGTCACCGGCCATGTAAGCTCATAACTGGCCCCCGAAGTCGCCCGCTCAAATCCTGGAGGAAGGGCTGGGATCAAGCTCAACCATCTATGGAATTTGTTGAGCCCGAATTGCTAACTCTTTCAGCTTCAAAGGCTCTAGTCTCAAATCGTGCGGGCGCAGCCTATGTAATCTGGATGTTAGAGAAGAGTAAAGTGGTTAAAAAAGACAAAGAGGATGGGAAGAATTGAGATATAGGAAGGTGATGACGAATGATGGAGTTAAACCCAAGCTCCAAGAGGCCTACTTAGGATCAACATGAGGTTCTGCGGGAGATCCCCAACGCTAGGCCTCTTTTGGTAAAAATCATAGTACCCCTCGGACGCAGTACTGATCTTCCTAGCCACGTATCCTATGGCTGGCGGTGGCATATGCATTTATCGGCCCAGAGAATAGAGCCGTCGGCTCCTGCTACCCCAAAATCGCAACTTTCTTACCGTGCGTCTTAGATCTTGACCGGCAGTAGTTCTGCAGGGTGCAGCTGGCCGATGTGAGTTCCTTGCAGTCAACAACAATACCTACAGCAACTGTGGTAGGCTGATAGAGTATCAAACAACAAAGCCCTCACCCATTCCCTGATGCCATCTGCAGCACGATAGCACCCTATTGCTGGCTAAGATCTAAGACACACGGCGAGAAAGTTGGGTAGCAGGACGGCTCTAATGTTGCCCAAGCGAAAATTCTTTCACCTCTAGCAGTTATCGTTGGTGGGCTGTCTCGTGCTCCGACTTGGGGGTATTGGTAGTAGTGGTGCCGCCTATATTTAGGAACGAATGACCTCGGCTTGTCGGTGGCACTAGAGTCGGGCTCGTGGCTTGAATTACCCCTTACAGCTCTTCACAGGGCCTTAAGTTGAGACGCCGACGTACTCTATGTACTATACTGGGGTCAGTGAAGGTCAAACATGGAAGAAACCCCCACCAAACCAGGAATTATCAGACCACCACCCACTAAGCTGGGTAATGCATGGCCTCGAATCAGGCTCTCAGTTGTGTATGTGTGCACTAAGATGAAAATGGAAGTGACAAAAAGGGAATAGTGTGGCGAGGGAATGAAGTTGTGAGAGAGCCTGGAGACCTCGCTCCACACAAAGTTCCCAGGTCAACCCGGTTAAAATTTCAACACCATGGGTTTGAGCTGGGTTTTGCACAGAAAGAAGAGTTCAAGGGAAAAGAAATCAACTTTATATGGGGCACTAAGCAAATTGGACAAAATTTGTGGTGTAAAGTGATTGAGAGTGACCGGGTTAAGCTGGTAACAATCCAGATCAGGTTCAGGTTAAGGCTGCAGCGAGTGCAAATATGGTGGATTTTTTTAAAAAACACTCGGCATTGACTCAGGTAGCTGTAAACTAATACCCCCCAAAAGATCAGCTCTCTGGAGGTGATTTGAATTTTTGGTGGAGTCATGTATCCAGGCCCTTTCACCTCACTTTTTTCATGATCCCAATTTGGATCAGACTCACAATTTCGGTTAGTATAAAATCACGTGAGATGAAGGGCCGGGGTACGAGCCCAGGTAATGCACAGGAAAAAAGTGTAGATTTGCAGCAAATAGACATTGTCTCAGCCTCCTTCCCCCAGTCAATATCCTGGTCACGAGGTGTCCGGACCTTCTCCAGTAACATGACCTTGCTCGGCGAACCCTGCACCCACCAGGTTCCGGCGCCCAATAAAAAGCGCTATGAACCAGAGCTCGCCGCAGCCTATCTCCGCGCGGCTCAATCATTAGAAACAATTCAGTAGAACAATATCACACTGGAGAATAATCCCTACTTTACCTATGAAATAAAATCCGAGGTTCAGAGATAGGCGTTTTCGACCGAGCAACCTGGGGTATAGCACAGGTTTTGCAAGTAACCACCCAGGGAGTGTATAAACTCACAGGATTCAGGGGTAAAGTGCCCCAGATCTGGCCCAAAACACCCCGGAGCAGCATAGTAGTGGACTGCGAAGAGGTGGGAAAGCAACAGAATGCAGCGGAGAGTAGCAGAAAAGTAGTAAAAAGAATTATTTGGATAAGGAAAAAGGAATACGCGTAAACTAAAGTGCTGTTGCTTAGTACAGACAACAGCGGAAAATCGGATGAAGTGTAAGAAGGATGGGGGTGTGCGGTAGGAGATGAGTCTAATAAAAAAGTCCCTCTCCAAAATGGATTTGGCGCCTCCTCGCCACCGTCATGATTATAAGGATTATAAGGATAACCAGCGGAAAACCATCACAAAATAGTTATTGATGATAGGTCCATTATTTCGATGATAATGCTACTTAGGATGCATTTAGTTACAATGATATGAATTGAGTATCTAGTATTGAATATACACGCTGGCGAGAAATTGCAAGCAATTAGCAAAATCTGAGAATAAGAGGAAATTTAAAGAAAGCGTGTCCCATTACAATACACAAAAATGCATGCGAGTAGCTGGTGATAATACCATAGCGGTGCCTCTCACTCAAGAGTTGAGTTCTGCCTCCAGCAGTACCTATCATCTCCCGCCAACTCCCAGGTCGGGGTGACCATTACCAGGTCGGGATGAAAATATCAGGAACAGAGGTGGATAATCACTCTAGATACTACGGAAATGAAGGTTATATTCTGGTGACTTGCGAGAACCACTTGAGCTTTAATTTCACAAAGCTTTTTAGCGCCTTCCATGCGTATTACATATGCTGTGCTCCTTGAGATCGACTGACAATTGCTTGAATACCGGTAACTCGCAGGTCTCGCTTGTCATTAACCTAATTAAGTCTATACTATAGAGTACAATTGCTTGGCTAGTTCACAGATCTCGCTCACCATCGACTTAATCGGGTTAATACTGCGTCCACAGATGAGGTACGTCATCGCGGGTGTTTGACTCATGGAAGAGTGGAACTTAGATCAGATTCGAGCGGTTGTAATACCCACAGATTGCCCCCCTTAATGGGATTATTCCGCTAACAAATTCTGATCAGCATAGCAGGCTCAATGCTCTTTCCCCTTTCCTCTGCTCGTAACCTCCTTTCCTGCTACTGAAGGTTCTAGCTTGTCCACATACCGTGCCATTTTACCTCGGTGCCTCAGGCATAGTTGTCATCTGACTCTCGTACTTGAACAGGAATTTGTCATTTGAGGAGGCCGTACCTATAGATTAGGTTCAGCACTTTACTGTATATAACACCAGTCATGATACGACATATTAATTTATCGTTACATTACGGCACGGAAGACAGCATCCTTACTTACCGTGGGGTTATTTGCTTCTTTTTGGGTTCCTATTAGGAGCGTTAGAACGTTTAGAACGATTAGAGTAGGCAAGTTATCATATAGGGAGTTCTCCATTATCACCTGTAATAACACCATCTACCATAGAAAACGAGTTAACACCCTGTGGTAGAGTCAATTCCAGCTAGGAACCACCACCACCCTAACTAGTGTTACACGGGAGACAAGCTAGTCCAGGTACTTGTCCTGTGATTGGAGACGAGACGGAGCGGAACAAATTGAGATACCCTCGGCTATTCTTCGGGCTCTTCGATTTCGAGTGATATAATATGATGCATAGTTTCAAGGGTAATTATACTCAACGTACGAGGATAAATGATCGGACGGACGTTCCTGTTGTGGTAATAACGACACGGATCGGCAAAACAAGATTGTGCCAAACACAGTTTGGAAAAACACAGCCCGAATAACAGGAAATTGCAGAATTGGCAAAGAGTAAAGCGCACTAACTTTCAACTGACGTTCTCATATAAATTCATTACCAGAACAAGTACGTCCGATCGTACCCGAGTAGATTATCCCTACTATATAACATACGAGGACGCGAAAAAAAAAGTCGCGAAATTTTACCCAGCGAGCTTTGCGAGCAACCACACGCCCGGAGGCGAGCCAACATTGACAGAGAACCAGTAGAAGTATGGAAACTTATTCTTCGGGTAATAGCGTGTGGTTTCCACACGCATGTTCACTTGTTATGTAGATCATTCGCAATTTCCTGAGGCAGTCGGTCGACCGTAGCTCAGCGGTAACCGTAGCCCCATCTCAATTTTGGAGAAGTCGTCGGTCGTCGCATACGAAAGAAATTTATTCGGGCGGCAGGGAAATATTCTGAACGCGACCACGCTGTAACGGGCAACCGCCATATCGTCCGTGCACTAAACACGGAGCTGCGGCAACTCATGTAAGTATTCAGAACTGCCTGAAGATCACGAATTGACAGGGTAAGTACCCTGTTCTTCATTACTTCACAAGGCATGGTCAGCATATCGGTCGCTGAGGTTAAGTGTCACTTGCCAGGTCACGATAATACCAATTTAATACCAACAGGTACCAACATACAGCCAAGTGCAAGCCACGCAGGAGATGTGCAGTGTTGTACCCCTGTTGTATAGAAGTACATAAATACCCCAACCCAATTGAAATCCGGCTATAAGAGCTGAGTGTGAACACATGTACGCGAACTTTAATCGATACCTCTCACCTTACATTATTATCTTTAAGCGGTCTTCAATCCCCTCCGCAGCCCATAGACACAACTAGGCTCATCGCACGGGTCTCTGCTACCTTTAATGTCACGCACTACACGACCCCCCTTACATATATCCATCACCGAAACCATCGCCTCGTCAGCGTTATTGTTCCTGGGTTCAGGCTGGACTTGGTAGTCGGACGTAAGGTGTGCTTTGGGGGCGGGTGCTTTGGGGGCATCAACTTTGGGAGCATCGGCTTTGGGGGCATCGGCTTCAGCGCGGATTAGACCAGATACGCAAGGTGTGTGTTTCGGCAAGAAGGGGGAGAGTGTGAGAAGTAGGGGAGGGGGAAGTCTTCGCAGAGGTAGTCCGGAGTCAGTGATGGATGATCCATCAATAGTTCGGTTGTTCGAACAGCTATACCAGGAGGTTCACACGTGGAGCAGCGAATTTCTAGCAGCCTCCCCATCAGAAACCGGTGTCCTCACGACTGAGGACGAGACCCAAATCCGGCACGTTGTTCTCGTAGACGAACTGACTCCGATACTGGAAGACCGATCGCTACGCCGCAAAGTGGTCGAGGGCATGGTCGGTTACACCATCTCGTTCCTGGAAGCTCGCCAAGGTATACAAGCTTTTTGGTTACCGCAGTGAAGACCAACTTTCTAAAGCTGACACTTGACAGACGACTCGGAAATAGCACGTTCCCGCGACCAGATCCTTAATACCGTTTTGAAATTTGCGACCCTGGAGTCAGCTACACAGGCGACGGTCAGGGCGGGTCTGGACAGCATCTTTCAGACCAGGAATAGAATTCAACAGGCATTCAGGACTCAGGCCGATGCTACATTCACTATTACGAACCCTAGGGCGGCTCAGGGAGGCGCCACTTACTTCAATTCTTTAACAATGATGGAAGCGACAGATCCTGGAATAGCCGGAGAGCAACGGCAAGTCGTGATTCTTGTATTTCCAGGAGTCTTTAAGGTTGTTCCTGGATTTAGAACATGCATGGTCAAGGCAAGGGTACTTTGTAGGGATCAAATGTAACTTTGTTTACATTCAGTCGCGCGGTTGGGAGCGGCATTTTTATGCTGTTGGAGGAATCCAGGACGCGAACCTCGACTTTTTTTTCAAGGGCTCCCTCCTGGAAATTGCAAGCCTGCACAGCCACAATCTTCAGACAACTTCTGAAGTTTTTTTACTCGTGGGGGGTGAGGATAGAGGGGGGAAGGGTGAAGGTGCGGCGTGAAACTTTGGGAACCATGGTTTTGAGGGAGCTCGATTATCAAACATGCCATGTAACTTCAGAACGCAAGCTCGCGCCAAAACGCAATACGAATTCCTACTCTCGTATCGATTCCTTCAATTGCGAACGGGGGAGGGGGTGATCGATCCTCAGTGAATTGAGCGGGTGATGTTTATCTAAGGTGTGGTGCTGCGATGCATATAGGTCTGTTTCATTGGTAGGTTGCATATCAAATTCTCATGCACCAGAATATGTACTCGGTCCTTGAATGGCTGGGGTTTTACCTGCATATCAATGCACTATGTGTTGGTGGAGACAGCGTGTGATGATCGGACCTGTCGCGATACTTAAATCTGCAACACGCGATCGCGTTAGAGTGCTTGTGGTAGGTGAGGAATTTAGTACTAAAACCGGTTGGTCCCGGACCGCGCCGTTGAAGCTTTCCCAAAATAGTATGAAGCGCCACAGATTAGTTTTTGTTTGTTTTATTCATACTGTATGCACTCTAATTAGAGTATGACAGATCCCCATATCCGCTCCGCTTCCGGGCAAGCCGGTTAAATGGCGGAGTTCCCCTGCTACCCTTTGTCCCCTTCACACCGGGGGGCTGGCACTGGGATTCGAACCCATAACATTGTGACCGTATATGGTTGGGGACACCTTAACCCGGTGTATTTTTAAGCCTCAACTTTAGCCCGCCTTTACTCCACCAAAAAAAGTCGAAAAATTCAAAACTCTGTCATGTGCTTCCTTTTGATGTTCTCTACAACCTGACAGAGCCCGATTACTTTTCCTAGTTGTGGTTGTGGAGAAAAGGGGCATTGAAAAAGTTGGCTTTTATATGGGAGGAAACCTAATGTCATCCTTTTAGGAAATAAAATATAGTAATTAAAACATTAATTACCTAAAAAGGTAATATATACTTCTTAATAAGCAGTAGATGCGCAGCTTGGCGGCCAAAGACTGACTAAAGACTGAAATTTCACCCCTGGAGCCAATTATAAGTGCTACATTAGGCCCAAAATGGCATAACCCAAGCCCAAAATAGCGCTAAAAGAGTATTAATAATCGGTCAGACCAAATGTCGCGACTCCACTGTGACTAGGCGTCCCCAACCATACCCCGCCTATACTTTCAGGAGCAATACCACTGCGCCACGGGGCCAGCCCCTACCACAGATTAGTTATTGCTACTACCATTTCGAGCATTACCAGAAGTTGCATTTTTATGTAGTCTGCTACTTTAGCTTCATAGCGAAAATATAGATGTCTTTATTTTCGGTTTTAGTCCCTACCGCGCGTGAGTACACGCAATTTGGTATATATAACAAGAACCCGAATGGCGATAGAAAACTAGCAGACTGACTTTCAATCGACTCACCTTTCTCTACTAGCAAAAGTCAATATCAGATTAGGAGCGTCTGAGTCCTTTCTGACAGCCTTGTGGGTAAGGCGAACGACCTCTGGTTAGCCATGGTGGCAGGTCAGAGAAAAGAAGTAGTTTTATTGTCAGTCGCATACTTTGGAGCCCTAGTAAAAGTCCGTCGTCAATTCTAATATCATATAATCTGGTCCAATTTGTTACTTTTGTGGTACGTGTAAGTTGAATGCTCCGTTGTCAATAATAGCTTTCATTCGCCTTGACGCTTGAACCTAGATCGCAATCCGGCAGGGCTTGCAACTAGACGAACAGAGAAAATGGATTAGGCCTCCAATGCAATCTGCACGTACTACAAGTAACGAGTTGGACCAGATGCTTAGGAAGATATGAAAGTTGCTTTCGACAGCTCTCGTAACGTCAACCTTGCAGCAGCTACGTCATAACACTTCAAGTTCTTTGCGAAAAGCACAGAAGAAGTGTGTGGTTCATACGTGGTCTGCTGCAACTCGGTGGCCTGCAAATCAGGTCGAACACAAACACCGCTTGGGCATATGGTTTTATCGAACATAGTGCGGCTTTGAGATGCAAACCCCGCAAAATATATATTACAGCCAATCAAAGTTGATTCCACTGCGAACATTCCGGTTGTTTCACCAGCTAGACATCTCTTTCAAATACGACCACAATTGCCCTTCTAGATAGAATACAGGGTCTCGCTTTTATCCATATTTACTATAACACGTTGGGACGCTGTCAGGATGCCACATACAGAACTTGTCATCGGTATCGATTTTGGAACAACGTGAGTGAGCCCCTATCTCTCTTGTCATTCCACCGGCGAAGCGAAACTGATGTGTGGGCGTTTGTCCTAAATAATTAGCTATTCTGGGGTGTCCTGGGCGGTAAACAAGGATCCGCGAAAAGTTAATGTCATCAGAAACTGGCCAGACCCAACGGCTCCTCATCCGACATCACACAAAGTTCCCACTGTGGTGACATATAACCTCGACAGGCCAGAGAAGGTGTTAGACTGGGGGTTTGGTGCAGTTAGAAAGCGCCACAGAAAGGAAACAAAACAATTTAAGTGGTTCAAACTTCTTCTCCAACCGGAGAGTTTGAAAGAAAATGGAGCTGTCGACATCATAGAGCTAACGACATTGAAACACCTCTTGATTACTTACGGCAAGACGGCGGAGGATGTCACTGTTGATTACCTGAAATGCATTTGGGGCTATACAAAGGAGCAGTTGCGCAAGCAATTGGGCTCCAAATTCATGGCTGATTACTCTATTCGAGTAATTTTCACAATACCTGCGATATGGGCACCGGGCTCGAGCACCAAGATCAAGGGGTTGACGCGTAAGGCGGGGCTACCGGAAGAGATACACTTCGTACAGGAATCTGAAGCAGCAGCGTTGGCAGTTCTTAGGGGGCTGAAGCAATTTCAAGTGAAGGTGGGGGATATCATTACTGTCTGCGATGCAGGAGGAGGAACATGCGTAAGATGCATCTTCAATTGAATACCGCAGTACACTAATTTTGTTTCCTAGGATCTTAAGACGTATGAGGTACTCAAGCTGCCAAATTTGAAAGTGAAAGAGTTTGCGGTGGGTGAAGGTACGCTCAATCTTCCTGCAAACAAGACAAAATGCATACTAGCGGATTCATAGGAAGCTTCTGTGGCTCAATTTTTATAGGTGCCCTTCCAATTCCCAGGGAAGTTGAATGCCTAACTAACGGCCTCGACCTCCAGATAAAGCATTCGAAGCTTTTATTGAAAAGAAAATAGGACCCATGACGTACAGTAATATTGCTGATGAATCCAAAAGAGCGATGAGGCAAGATTTTGACTGGGGAATTAAGCCCTTGTTTCAATACAACCTTGAACAAAATCGAAAACTAACCATCGACCTTCGTGGAGTGGAGGACAATATCCCTCAAGGTATCAACGATGAGACCATAGCCCTTGACCCGTAAGCATTCGTGTCCCATTTCAGGAAGAATAAGTATCTAACATCTAGTTAGGAAGAAATTGGATGCCGTTTTCCGTCCAACTTGTCAGAAGGTTCAGGAACTTGTGGAAAAGCAGATCCGGGACGCCGTTGCACAGAAGAAAATCACGGTGGTTCTCCTTGTAGGTGGTTTTGGGGAAAGCTCATACCTCTTTGATCTCCTAAACTCCGGACTTAGCAAGGCGAAGGTTAAGATGCTCCAAGGCAACAAACCGTAAGCATAATCCGTATAATTTTATGTCTTAAATTCTGACCAAACTAGTTGGACTGCAGTTTGTCGGGGTGCAACGCTCTGGGGTCTCGAGAGTTGCGCTAGTCTCGATGATACTACAAAGGAAGTGATTGAATCCAGAAAGTCGCAATATAGCTATGGAATCATCGACTCACCACCGTATGATTCCACTGTACATGATGAGAAGGACAGGTTTTGGGACTCTGTCGACGCAATAGATCGAGCAAACCAGATCGAATGGATAGTGAAAAAGGTAGTTATATTATATACGCATTTTCGCTCCTATTTATGCGATCTGTTGGTATTCATTGAGTTCTCTGGTTAACCGAGACAAAGGGGGAAGAGATCAGAGCCGGCGATAAGTATACAACTGAACAGCAACGGGCAATCCGGATCCAGTTTTTTGATTTTGGGATTCGTCGTTTCCACGACGAGATTGTGTACTGTGGCAGCGATTCCCCACCTCGGCGGCGAAGTGATAATAGTGGGCGCCCTTAGAGCTACCCTTACCTCTCGCCATGAGCTTACTCGCTGTGAACAGATGTTAAGAAACTTGGGTTCCTACCCTGGAAGGTGGACTGCAAAAAAATTCGATGGCACGAGCGACGTACCGGAGCGCCCTTCACCGGAAGAGCCTATTTCAGATTTAAATATACCTTGGAGCTTGTAATAGGTTCAGCTTCAATGGGGGTATTTGCGATTTACAGAGGGAAGAAGATGGGGATGGCGGAGATGCTGTTGGGTGCTGAGCATGATGATCATATGGTTTTTGAGGCTGAGGAGGGCATTCTAGAGGAAGAACCAGATGCAGAACCAGCTGCAGGACCAGCTGCAGAACCATCTGCAGAAGCTTCTAGTGTACACTTAAAGTGGGTTCGACCTATGTTTCGCTTTGGACAATGAAGAGCTAGATCTAAGCTGATAATAGCGAACTTCCCGCACCTACTGCAACTACTTCCACCAATGGCTATAGACGGCGTGGTTCAGCTTTCACGACTCTTCCCGGGTAATAATGGCATCTTCCGGAGAGCTTGAATGAGCCACATTCATTTATATTATGGTTAGATGGAGGTAGTCTATTTTCTCTTGTCTATTTTATGGTTTGCATGGCGGCTTTGTTTGTTGGGTGGCTTCGTTTCTGCGTTTGTTGCTTTCTTCCAGAGATTTGTTCATTATCTCTCATTCCAGTTTATAAATAATTTTATCGTCTGAATTGTGGAGAATGTTAACGTTGACATATTGGTTTCGACCATTTTCCCGATACCGTCCTCAACGTGCCGAAACACGCTCTTCTTCAGAACCGCCTTCATCCGTAAACTCAGACAGCAGCACTTCCCTTCTCTTGATCATCTACTTACTGCGCCATCGCGAACACCTCACATTTTGTCCTCCAGCAATATAGACCAGCGGTAATTCGTCGTCCACCTACTCGAAATACAACACCTTTAGCACGAGGAACTTTATTTGCGTGATGCCGACGCACGATGTGTGTGCGCCTTGACTCTCTGTATGGTTAGAGGTGTGGGTGGATCGGGTGCGCGGTGGAGTCATTGGGGGGACTGGAAATGAAGTGTTTAGAAGGCGGCGGGGTGGAGGCTTGGAAGAGCGTGTACCAGGTAGGGCGGTCCTTTCTTTGTTTTGCAACTTCTGGCTATATACATGCATACGAATCACAGGATGACCGGACCATTTTATTAGTGGAAGAGGTCCAAACAAAACTCCAGACGTTTCGATAGCGTATGACGCCCGAACTGTTGGGGAAGGTCTAGATAGCGGGCACCCAAGCTTAAGAGATATTGATATACATAAAGATGCAGCCGCCGGGGGCCAATCGTAAGTGTACACGTATATAAATACTCTCTTCCTGCCCCGGAGCGGGGTTCATTGATTGAAAAAAGCAAAATTTACACCAACCTCATCTGTCGGTACTGTAATTGGAATTTCGAGCGATGTATTTTAACCCGAAGCCGCTTAGTTATTGTAGAAATGTAGAGCCATACGGGCTCCAATGGAATTCTATTGTACCGTATGCTCTGGAGTCGTCCTGAGCTAGGCGTACACAACTCGGGCGTAAAAAACTGAAGTTTACATAATATGATTACCTAAGGCTCACTTGATCGTGTCTGCCCCACGGCCGACCGAAAGACCGAAACTGCTTGCACGCACCAACCACAATCATACACCACAATAACCCCCATACCTTCCTTCCTTCACTATACCTTGGTGCTTTGAGATTTGTGGACTTCTTTCTCGCCGGTGCGGAATCGCTGTTTGCTAGCCAAGACCTTAAAGTGAGTGCCGCTCTGACCTGCCCGCGGCTGAATAAGATTCTAAAGTACCCGTCTGGGCGCAGCGCCAGCTCAAATAGTATAATGACGGTGTATCGTTGCCGCAGAAAAAGGCAGTAGTAACGGAGTTTAGATTATAAGTAGGTTGTGGCATGTGATCGCGCGTTTCTTCAAGCTTGCAACGTCATCGGCTACAAAAGTAAATAATCATCGCCCCAACCTCGCTTTTCTCTCTTTTAAACTTCTTCCTATCTTTCTCTCCTCTAAGCTTAAATTAGTAGATTAGCTTTATATGCAATGTACATGTGCCGTTGAAGATATGAAGGCATTCTTGCCTGAGGTCCCGGAGCTTCGTGCCCTTAACTTAGGCTACGAAAATTACAACACTTCAATACAGTTCTGCTCGTCCTGTAACCGTGCTCAAGATACCTCCATTCGGCGCCATGTATCTCCTTATCTATACCGAATACTCCTAGAGGCGGTAGAAGAGAGCTAAACTTTCCGGTCCTGGTTACCCTTTGGTTAGTGCTACCCAGAATTGAATTGCGGGTACTACTTATATTACTTCTCAGACTCTCAATCAATTTTGTGGTAGTGGTGTTGATAAATCGTGTGGTATCGCAGTTGTCAAGGCGCGTGACACTAACTGCCCGAGGACTTATTCTCGCCCTAAGTAGTTTGCTGACGCTTTAGCATCCGACCTTCTCGGGTCATAGGATCTCATACGCAAAGTACTGGGACGTCTCAATACCGGCTTGAAAATATCTAGGGCAATATATGCATTTATCTCCTATGACGCAAAATAAGAGCCAGTATAACTAGTCAAAGCGCAGACGGTATCTGATGATTTAGGGAAGTATTGCCATGCTAGGTACTTCAAAAGCTCCATTCTTATTTCCCCTTGAAAACCCTTCCGATCGGTTCACTGTGAATTAGTCGGGAGACTTCAAATACCATGACCACCAGACTTTTGAGACATACACCACCGCCATTTCGATGCAGTTTAAAGGAGTGAGGCTATACTTTCCGCCCGGCACTCTGGGAGCCGGGAAATCGCACTTGCTGGGAGCTCTGTCTTGTTTGTTAGTAAAAAAAGGTTGAGCGTAGTGTACTTCCTGACTGTTGCGCAATGTTGAGGAACCTAGGTATTCAAGTATCTCCGAGCAGCGTTGAGATTGACTTGTACTGGAAACATCGAAACATAAAGGTTCTTTCGCTCAAGTACTAAGTCGGGGGATCTGCTTGAGTTCTACGCCGCCGCATCTACGGAAGTTCGCTTATTCTTCATCGTTGACCAAGTTAGTTAATGTCTGGACCGTAAGACGAGACAGCTAACCGTTATCTCAGTGAACAGGAAAGGCTAATCCGCAACTTGCTCGATAATATCACCTTGCAACATCTAAAGCTGGCAAGTTCTAGTGGCAACTACCTTCATGCGCAACACTCTATCCTGAGATAGAACGGAGGAAGGAGAATCTGTTTATGTGGTGGTCTAACCAAGGTAAAACTTTCTGACAGAAAACAACTCGCAGCTATGTACTAGGCTAACGATTTATAATTGGAGATGAAGAAGTGGTGGTCGGTTCACGAGCGAGTGATTCCCATAGAGTTTGTAGATAAAGGTAAAGAATTGGTCGAGTATCTCATAGGAAGAGTCCCTATCCTCTTGAACTGCCTACTCTCAATCAAACAAAGATATCTCTGAGGGAATAGATGGTGGTGGTTATGTTGGTCTAGAAAATCACCACTGACGTAAGTTCTCCGATAGGCAAATCATATTCTAGGTCAAAAGTTCATCCAGTGACGCAGTGGACCCAACTAATCGTCTATAGCGTAATTTTACCCCAGCCCGATGGCAAAGTCAGTCATCTTGAGGCGGCAGTCCGAACCTCATATGTCGGTACAGTACTGATCTTTGTAGGTGGCCTCATGACTTCGCGGATGGCCGTAGAGTGGAAGAACTATGCGGCTTGGCATGGACACTATGTGCGTAGGGCTATTCGTCCCTTCCACTCTCACTTCTCACTCATTATATTTCTCTTCATTGGAAACTCCACACTTCGTGATGCCCTCCTACCCACTTCCTTGAAGGCTTTCGTCTCTTGGATTCCTGTGCTGTCTTTTACGTTGTTTGAAACTCGAAATGCATGGGGTTGTTTCCATTTGTTTTTTGCTGACGCTGCCATGAGGTTTGTTTCAATTGGGCTTGCAAGTACTACGCACATCGACTCTTTTGATCTCGTTGCAGCAGAACATTCTTTGGCTGGATCGATACCATGCCACGCAGTACAAGTTCGGGTTAGGGCCACCGCATACGCCGAAGGGCAACGCACCACTGACTACTTGGCAAGGCGCTCGAACGGCAAAACCCGCATCAATGGTTATATGTAGTTTTCCCAGAGTCATTAGTGGGCAAGCATGGTGATACATGGCTGTGCTTGTGCATGTGGGATACTGTCAAAAATCCTAAACACAGCAAAAGCAAACACGGCTGTTTCTAGAATGAATGAAGGAAAGCTTCAAATGCAGTAGGAATTCTCCCCGATAATGCGACGGTGCGATCTCGACCTCCTCGTCATTTTGTAAAGAGCAAGGCAAACGCCCAGGAGTTATTTCAACTACCCTCGATCGGGCCCAAGAGTTTGGCCAACAAAACCACCGGGAGCACGACGACGACGATGATGGAAGAATCATCTGAACTTGAGACTAAGGCAGTCGGAGGTTGTTCTTGCACGACCAGTCAGTCGGACTTGAAGGAAGTATTACCGAAGATTGGGGCTGATAACAGCAATTTTTGTAAGTGCCATTTGGTCTTATGTCGTTGAAGTTTACATGGACCGCAATACCTTAGTTCTCTTAACAGCATAACATCTTAGTCAGCGAACTAACGGCAGGCCCTTACGAAACACCCAACTGGAAGCCCTGGACGATTCATTGGCGCTTTCTCCTCGCCCTCGTTGTGGGTCATTGCCTGCAGATCTGGGGATTGTCCTGTTCCGCTACACTGCTTTCAAAAAGCTAGCCAGTAACGGTGAAAGGCCAAATCCATTTGCTTTCAAGTCGACGGCACTCCTAGCCTATACCTTCTAGCAATACACACCCTCGACTATTGCGGTAATTATGTGCATTCTTTAGGGGATGGTTGATGAATCAGTGCGTCAGATGGAGCCCTTCTATCAGCTTTCACGGCCAGGAGGTATCAAAACTGCAAAAGGCAGTCAGATCAGCGAACTGCTAAGTTCGGATTATACTGCCGTCTAGACCTATAGTACCCCACTAGCAGCAGTACTCAATAGTCACGAAACGGTGGCTCTCTCAAGCGTGATTCACATTCTTGCATTCTCCGCGTTGCCAACTTTGCAGTCAGAGTCAGGCGTGTGGGAGATTATCATCAATGGCGACATTATGGAGGCTAATGTTCAATACGCGAGAGTCTGGACATCCATTGCTGTCCAAATTTGCCTGATATGCTCAGCAACAATCTTGTTAACCATTCTGAATCGACGGAAGTCTGGGTTGTACGATTCCCCTGGCGGATTTGCTGGGTTGGCTTCTTTGATTTGCGACTCTGAGACACTTCTCGCGGAGCTGCGATCATTGCCGGCATGTGCTACTCGAAAAATGGTTGATGCTATATTGTTCAGCAAATAGCTCCAGCTACGACATATTGCGGTCCTTCGACAAAATGGGGAATCCGAAGTGGTCTACCAGATAGTGGCCAGTCCCGACGATGCGCCTGTTCGCATAAAAGTTCCGTCCCTTCCTAACCGCCAGTCTCGTTTCGACGCTCACCCTATTGCAGGCTTCCCAACCGTCCGTCTCGTCTGGGCAGAGCTATGCTTGACCCTAGATTACAATTTTCCGGGCAGAGAATTTCTGCCCGCTTTTGCCCTAGAGCTTCCAGTATCCAGACTACAACCTTGCAGGGCCTTACAGTCTCTGCACGTGATGCTTAAAGCTGAAATGTGGTGGGGCGATGGGAAAAAACAAGGCACTTATACCTACTAACTCTGTGAAGCGAATCAACAGTGTAGAAAATGCGGATCAACGACGTGAGAGCTTCTGTTTTGGGTGTGGCAGCGCACACGGTAAGCTCGGCCTGGTTGCAGGCCTCGTTGTCGGCCTGATTGCAACCCGGAAATATGTACTTCCGCTAACGGTAACCTCCGCAGGGGACCTATAGTCACCCTGAACTGGCCCTAGGGATTCTATCCTCGGCGCCAGATGCCCCAGGGCAAATAAACTGTTCATCCGGTCTGGACGGCGGTGCGGGGCCCCGAAAGACGTCAGTCCGGACGGACGGTTAGGAACCCTGCCCTATTGTGCTCTGGGGCCGTACAATCATAGCAACAGAGCTTCTGCTGGCAGCTCCCTTTATCGCACTGATGATCTCACAATACAAGTTCCTTAGATGGTCTATAATAACCGTCAAAGCACTGCACACATTCTCAATAACTTTGGCAACGTCCTTCCAGCTATTTCTCGATAAAGCTTTACGTCAGCTCCAGCCCTACCATGCCCTCTCTACTTTCGCGAAACGTTTCGAACTCCAGACAACATTCTCCGCAGGGCACCTATACACAAAAACTGCCTGCACGAAAGCGGCGGTACTACAGGACTACTACTCGATTTCGATGGTGTCGGCGTTTTTCAATCATGCCAGAATAGTTGCATCGAGTAGGCTTGTGCTGGCATTGACACAAATAGCTACTATATTTTTCCTGCCCTCTACGAAGCTTGTTGGATCTCGTGGTTAAATAACAGATGACCGTACACAAAATTCATTGATGTCCAAGTACCACCGCTTATAAGCACTGCATTAAACTTGGCACTGTTCCCAAGCTTATTCATCGGATTCTACGGGTTTTTTCAAAGCATTGCCCTCTTCTCAAGGAGGAAGCCGTGTGTTCCCCAGAAGCCGGATTCACTGGGTTCAAGCATGGCGTATCTTGCGAACAGTCCTAGGTTGTTGGAGAAAGTCAGAGGAACTAGTATGATGACAACGGCACAACGAAACTCCAAGATTTTGGAAGAGCAAGGTTTGACTTTTGAGTTTGGATGGATCATGGCCGAGGGAGAGGCGAAATTGGGAGTGGACGCGGGCGGAGTGATGGAGCGGTACAAGTTGGGGAAGTTTAAGCCGCGTGGGGTGGAGGTCTGATTAATTTTCCTTGTTTTCCTTGGAATCGGTTGTGCTCAGTGGCCCCTTAATGTATGGTTCTGTCGACTCGTGATCATGCTGTTGTCTCTTTGGATTGCCATTTTATTTTCTCCACTCAATTGCTGCGGTTTCTTGGTTTGATACATAAAGTCATCGGCATAATGCAATGGTATCAAAGAGTTGGATGAGGTTGGACGTACACGTGTGTGGTGTTCTAGGAGAAGGTTCAATGTCGATTAGTGGGTTCCCGGTGGCTATCATTGGTTTACTTCTTCAAATTTTTCGGCCATCGTATCGCTTCTGATTGCACTTCTAAATATCTACTCCACTATCAATACTTTCTACGTACGAATATTTTGAGTCATGTCAGCAGGCTATGAGACCTCTACTCTAGTGAATATGGAAATGGCTAAGCTAGCCGCAACTTTTTGAGGTCTGGCCGGACCTGTACGGCGAGACGAGGTATCTGAGACTGTTTTCGAGTGATGATGTATGAACAGCGATAGGGGCAAATACTCGTTGGTTCAAACCTCACCACATAGTAATTCATGCTCAAATGACGGATATATATGCTCCGACCCGTTGACGAACTCCACCTGTTTGCGAACTGGAAACCCAGCATACGACCTCACCAGCTGGTGAAGATTTAATCCTGCGAGCGAGTCACCTATACCAGGCCGGTGTCTCTATAAATTTAAGAAGACAAGTGATATTCGGTGTTGTAGCAGCATCAAGAATAAGCTTCAAGTTAAATATGAATGCTCGGACTCCTATCAACACGCAGATCTAGACAGCTATGACAGTTAGGTTCACAATACTCTGCACCTGGCCTAGATAGTTTAGCTCTCTTTGATGCGCATGCCCAGGTACCTTGAGACTACATTAGTGCACTACCTAATTCAGAGGGCGAGTCACAATTCGCACCTATTAGGAAAGCGCCAGGAAGGCCGTGTGGTGATACATGGGGTGGTGACTCAATAAGGGTTCGGGACTTGCTTCATGCTGAATTTGAGTAAGTTTGTGCAAATTAATTCGTTAACTGATGGTGTGGGATGTCAACATATGTCCACTCCCGCAACTTGTAATGACTTTAAATCGTATGGATTCGCATAAATTGACCAGTCAAGTCTGCTGGAACATATATGTACTATGACGTCGCCGCAACTACATTGCAATATAATAAACCCCGAAACTCTTGATCCCCTTGTCACATTCAACCTACCTCCCTCTTCCAACACCAGTCGATTTCACCATCTCCTTCACGAGCTAGATCTTAGTCTCCCTCAAGCCCTGCGGCTGAGAGTTCCAGTTAATTAACGAAGACCCATTGCACCCTACGCGGGACTTCCCGTTTACTGATAGGGCCGTTTCTAACTATCCTCCCCTCTACTACATCCCCAACACGGCCCCCTGAATATCCTCCACACCCCCCTCCTTGATCCGTACCTGACGATCCGGGCGATCATCATTACGGAAAACCTGCACGACCAACTCACGACCATCAAGAAATATAAGAAACCCCTTCATTGCCACGTCAGCGTGCAAAAACTCCGTTAGGTGGATGGAAAACGTACCCTTCCAGGCTCGCTCAATGGGATGGGAAACATCAGTTCTGGCCGGTCCATCTCGGTCAACACGCTCAGTGATGGGAGGATGGTTCTTTCTTGCGCAAGCTGTTATTGTTAGCCAGAAGCGTGTGAAGGATGGGGGAAGGTACTATTGCTTCGCCAACTTCTTCGCGGATGAGAGTGTATAGTCGGTTCTCTAGGGCATGGATAATCCGCTCCGGAATTGTGTGGCGGATTATGGGGGAGAGAATCTCGTACAGATGCACCCAGCCAAAGTCTCTGGCTATGTCTAGTGGCGTGAAGTCTTCGCCTCTAGATGTTCGGAGGGTTCCTGGAAGGCGTTATTTATACCCCCAACCCGGAGTACATGGAGGGGGCACAAACTCCAAGCTCCATGCTTAATCAGTATCTCAACAATATCCACCGGTGCTCCATGGTACGCAGCTTGGTGCAAAGGCGTATATCCGCTTGGAACACGATTCTCCCATCCATGCATCCCAATCGTCACTATCCAACGTCAGTCCCCAGAATTCTATTCCCTTGCGGACTATACGTGCCAGGACGGGCGCAGTTGATCCACCACTGCCTATAAACCCGTTCTGCCTCCTCCAGCAGTTTTAGCAGCACCTTCCAGTTTCCGAAATACGCGGCGTCGGAGAACTTTTGCCGCAACCGAGAATATGGGACGTCTGGCATCAGAACCTGGCCGTACAACGCAAGTTGCTTCTTTGCCTGTTGTGCTCGTCGAGATGGCGTAACTGAGCGCACTTGTACCGTCACTGTCCGGGCCATCTCGGCCGCTCTGTGGTCTAGAACCGTGCGCTCGAGGTTTTGGATAGAGTTTCTTGTTCCGATTCCGACATCGCGGATCTCGGCGGTAACTTCGCTGTGATTTCCAGCGATTAGTAAACGCCTTGCTGTGCTCATAGATAGCACATACAGATTTATCAGCACCAAAGACACAGAGAGGTCCTGCATATGCTGCTCCATTTATCTACCAGCTTCTCCGCATCGCTCCTGCTAACCAGCCACTTCAACGCCGCCCGAAGATGAGCCCGTGTAGACCCCCATCCCGACGATTTTTGCTGAGTTTCCTTGACGAGAGTGGAAAGTGCCGTGACTGTTGCCGCACAGCGCATGATTCCGGTACCATCAATGAGCTGGCGCTGTTCGGGACTAAGCCCGACAGAAGTAGCTTGGAGCTGCTTAAGTAGCAGCCGCACTCCGTTTGTGCGCGAGAGCAGGCTGGAGGCAGCTTCGGGGGCGTCGCGGATGGTTTCGAGAGTGGTGTGCAGGAAGCCGGAGATTTGGCTGCAAAGGGTGAGGATGCCGGCGATACTCGCTGTTGCGCTGAGAGGATCCATGGTTGTGAGGTTGGAGAGGTCCCCATTGCGGCTGAGAGGGTTTTATAAGGTGGGTAGATAATACGATGCGCATTACGATGGTGGCGGTGGCTGTGAGTAATATGCATATCGGCCAAGCTCTAGCCGCTCGCGGGTATGACCGTAGGCTAGACGCTGTTTTGTGTACCATTTTAGCTTCTGATAAAAATTGATTGTGACTATAGAGTCGTATTGTGAGCGAGACGTGGGAATCTCAATTCGAAAGAGTTGAAGGTTGAAAGGGATAGGGACTTTGGTGTTTGACTTTGAGTTGGAGTGCATTGACCAGCCTGGACGTGACAACCTCTCCCACTGATTAATATCTTTTTTTCACACCAGGTATTAAGCTTCGGTAGGTAAGTGATAGGATATAGACATACAATAGGCGGTAGCAGTGGTGGCGGTGGTGGTAGAATACAGTAGCACCCCAACGGAGTGAAACAGCACTAACGACATCGAGAGATCCTCTATCTTGTCCCCACCACCCAATGCTCAGATATGCTATGCGTGGGTTTCTGGTATCTTTTAGTGTAATGATATGGTTGCGTACTCGTAAATATCAAAAGTTCCCGGACACTCCATTTCAGGCAATAATCCGAGACATTGCCTAGGGTGCCAGCTGCATTTGGCCGTAATAGTCAGTTATGGGAATTTCGCACAGACTCATTTTATTTCTATGAAAAGTAATCTAATCTAATCAATCTAGGCGCAGTTCGGGAACTTTTGCTATGTACGAGTATATGGTGGATGAGTCCGGGCTTGTAAAGCTGGCGAGGAGTTCAAGAAGATTGTTGACAAATTGGGTTGTGGGAGCTAATATCTCAAGTCTACGGGTTCTTTCTCAAATGCATTGGTATATGGCCATCCTGGTGCCTTGTTTTTCGCTTTTGGGGTATCACCTTATTCCCCGTTAAGGGTGTGCACCAACGATCGTTAGCGTAGTCCGAGTGATGTAACATGACCAGTTGTTTAATCATACTGTATTCACTCTATCTACCTACTTATGTAGAGTACCGTGTAGCAAAGAAATAGACGGCGCCGAGTTTAATTAAGATTTATTGGTTGAGAGAGCTTGATAACAAAGTGGGTTCAACTTTGTTCAACCTCAACCATTGAATTTTCTTCTTTCATACTTAGGCTACCTGTATGCAAGTGAGATATCCGTAGTTGATCGCTGCCAGATTTTGACCGCTCATGAATCTCCGTCAGCAGAGGAAGAGCCAAAAAGCTTCACTATCAGCTGCCAGTGTACCAAAGAAGCGAAGCCTTCCTACTTGCTCTCACTGTCAAGGTGTAGGCCATCGAAGCAGCAATAAGGGGTGCCCAGGTTGTAGATGAGACTGCTTGAGCTGATTTGATATCACTCGACTTGATTTGTAAGAAGTATAGATAAAACTCTGCACCGTCTATTCTTTTGCTACACGGTTTATACAATATGAAAGTTCCCAAGCCCCTCCCCCTCCGGGCGACCCGGCTAGGTGGGAGATCCCCATCTTCTACATTTCAATGTGATCAGTTCTTGGCAAACTCTAATCCACATTGTACCGCTCACCCAACCTTCAACGCCCTTCACCTTCACCCTTCACTCTTCGCCCTTGACCCTCCCCCCTTCACCCTTCGCCCTTCACCCTTCACCCTTCACCCTTCACCCTTCACCCTTCACCCTCTACGCATAAGCACGCTCATACAAAAATGGCTAAAACTTCCGCATCTCTCGAGGTACGTCTTTCAGTCACTAAAAGAGCCTAATCTAACGCGGTAACAGGATTGCGAGACCCTGCAGCAGCCCTGCTCGGAGTTCGCCACTTACGAGCCCTCGATCGTCTGGGTCGAGTATGACTGGGGCACCAGCTTCTGGTTCATGAAGCGTGGGAACGCCAGCTGCCGTTTTCCTGACACCGATGAAGATCTTCAAGACCATGGCAAAGAATGGCGCAAGATGGTCGAGAAACGAGAAAGTGCTCGTTCCGGGGGTACGACCCTATACTCAATTTTTCTAGCATTGTGGATTGACACTAACGGTGATGTTACAGAGCTGCCCGGATGAATTTACTATCGACGGATACTGCGAGGATGGCACGGAGCGCAGGCTTGCTGCGATTACTGTTGGTGCGCTTGGCATTTGTGTGCTTACGCCTATTATACTGATACGGGTGAATAAGCACTTCAGGGCGGTTGGGACTTGTGCAAGTATGTCTTCGAATTTCTCAAGGAACGTGAGAGGAAGATCTTTGAAGGTGGTATGTGCACACTTCGTTCTTGCTATAGTTTGGGTGATTTCGTTTTCGTCTGCTGACGTCCGCATTTTATAGAATGCTGGTGCGTTGTCTATGTGCCTCCCTTCTGCACTGAGCGTATTCCAGATAGCAGGATGATTTCTCCGCCGCTGAAGGAACGCTACCGTTTCGGTGAGGAAACGTGGTAATTTGAACAGGACTTGGAGAAACTGCGCTAGTGCTATCTTGTACATGATTAAAAAGAAGTCGGGCATGTTAAGCCCTATTTGTAGATCCACCCCGTCTCTGTCCGCGGATGGGGTGGCGTTTATCTAGTGTTATCCTTGCTTGAGGCTTGAGGCCCAACATTAGACTTTGCTACAGAGCAGTTCCACTGTCTCTTCATCTCGCCCTCTACACACCAAGCGACTTTTCAATTGGGACCTGACTTGGCAGTACATTCACCAAGTCGAGGTTCTTACTGGTGCAAACCTTAATCTAACATATCACAGCTTCAAAAAGCCTCCGTCGAAGCCCACCGAGTGACCCACAATGACGGTCGGTTACACAACCCCACACTCCACGTGGGGTCCATGTCGTGCAACCCTCTACGTGAAGCAGTAATGCTATCTCGGACTCACCTTGAAGCCTCGCTCCTTTCTCTCAGCCAGCTCTCCGCACGATGGCCCCACCACGCCTCTACCCCTCCCCCGCCGCCGTCCACACCACAAACCGCTTCGCCCCCCTAACAACGCTAACCGAGTCCCTGAAGCACCTCTCGCTCCCAGACGCCCCATCCACGCGTACGTCCCTCCAGCGCACACCACCTCGCACCACTAACCCTCTTAGCCGGCTCACTCCCCCCCGCCGCAATCCTCAAGCTTCCCAACGAGCTCCTCCTACTGATCGCCGAGCTCCTCCCCACCTGGTCCTCCCTCAACGCGCTAATCCGGTCCCACCCCCGCTTCCACAGGCTTCTGAACCACCGCCTCTACCGCCTCGGCATCCGCTCCCTCCACCTCCCCCCACTACCCCCACAAAACCACCAACTCATCCCTGGTCACGACTCCTGCCTCTCAGTCCTGGGCTGGGCCATCCTCCACGGGCCCCCAGGGACGTTGAAATGGTTCATGTACTACGGAATAAGCCCAAATGCAAAGTTTGCGCACTGGTGGGGCGATATGTACGGCTCCCCGCTGCTGGTGTGTGCGGTGTTCCACGAGAGGGAGAGGATTGTGCGGCTGCTGCTGAAGAGTGGGGCTAGGGTCAATGAGACGGATGAGATGGGCTGGACGCCGATGAGGGTTTGTAAGGAGCTCTGTGGGAGTAGGAGGGGCGTGGAGAGGGCAACGATTACGGTCCCCACTACGGTTGGGACTGAGACTAGGACGTTTAGGATTTTGAGGGGACGGAGGGCGTGGTAAGGTGGATGTTGATAGATGCAAAATGGTGGGCATTTTGCAATTCTGTGTTCGCATATGGCGGTCGGTGAAGCTGGTTGGGTTCCGGCGAGCTTCGTTTCGCCTTTCTCAATGCTTCGCTATTACTTAGCCTGCAGTCAAGCTTGTCATCGTTATCGTTATCATCTATCGAAGATGGATATGGCAGCAGACCGTTGTGTGGGGGCGATGAATGGATGCCGGAATCGTTCCGTGTGGGTGTAGAAGGTGGAGGAGAGCGGGGGTTGTGATGTAGGGCAGGGATTTAGGGGATAAGAACAAGAGAAGTAAGTAGTTTAGATTCTTCATCCATCTCGATAGGGGGAGTTCATCATGATTTCACGTGTGCATGTTCAATAGCGGTTGGATAAGTACTAGTACATCGATGGCAATTCTGCCCGCTCCATAACTTATACTACCAGTATGCAAGTGACAAAACTTACCTGAACCGTTCAATGCGATGTAGAATCTCTAGAATAGCACTCGGTCTGACCAATCGGATGCCCCGCTTGACAGTGAAATGGATGCGTCGGCGAACCCCGCACTCCTTCTATTCCCAGACCGGAGGCCGGAGAAGTAGCGTCCGTTAACTGTCAGTCTTTACCCCGCAATGCAGGTGGAGATATCCGCGTGTAACAGACATACTCTAACTTTGAGTACATGCACTATACTTTAGAGAGTGTACAGCTTGTACCTGGGAGAGCCTGTGGCCAGAGATGGTAATAATTATAGATACAAGTTGGTCTGCGGATTTGATTGGTTGTGACAGGACAGTAAACTTCGGACGAAGAGTGGGATCAAGTTGTTTCCGTATTCCACAGCGTCAGTGGCGTTTTGTGGACATTGAATCTAGATTGTTTGCAGCTCCCGCAGCGTGATCGGCGTGTATAAACCTACCCGTAATAAGAAACCGACTAACACCGGCGGGCCCGTGGGCTAGAGATGTACCGAGGAAGCCAATGGTTTCTTGTGTCATAGAGTATGTTTATCCTACTGCGGCATTCTCGCATGCCAGTGGTCATGAATATCTTGTACTACTCGAGGCTATTACCAACTAGTAGACAGCGCGGCGTGGTGCGGCGGGGAGAATTTTAACCGCCCCTACCCCGCAATCGCCATATTACCCGCTGGACATACCGAGGTGGTTTTATTCTACATACTTTGGACAATACGACCGTTAGAATTAGAATTTGCAGCGGCGTGTGGAACGTGAAAACCCTGTTTTCTGCTACACAAAAATAGGAGTCTCACATGGACAAGGGGGGAGGGGGCTCTGCGGTGAGACCGGGAAATAAAAATGTTTCTGATCTTCTCCAACCAAGATCTGGTGGTAAAGTTCAAAAGTCTGGGCGTCAGGCACGGGCTAAATCTGGGGTAATTAGTGCCGGAGCAGGAGCCGAGATCGGCTGGCGTAATATGGCGACGGCAAATACGATGGAGACTCTCGTGAACCAAGACTTCTGCGCACAGCCCCCTGATTTCGACGTATATTGGAAAGAAATAATACGAAATTATTTGCATGTCAATTGAACATCTGGTTGCACGACTTCGTGTTCTCGAAACTTCATTTACTGCGTGTCACCACATATGCGGCTTTGCAATTCGAGGAGTGCTGTGGAAAGTGGGTTATTGACGAGTAATTGTTGAGTGTCAAGGGGCGGGGAGTGACGGGCCTTGTAACCTAGCGCGGTGGGGTTGTGCTTGTGCATACAACAAGACAATTAACCGCCCTGCGCTTGTGCAACGGCTCTATTCGAATGATTGCTTCGCCCAATTCTTCCGGCTTGGGATTTGTAATTTTTGCAGCAGGAACCCACCTGGTGCGCAGGTACCCAGGCACCACGAAGTCGAAGCAGCAGGGGAGGTGGACCGTCCTAGTTTAGATATCCCCCGAGACTTCCATCTCCGAACCCAAATACAAAAACCCACTCCAACCCACGCTCCTTTTTTTTTTTCGTTTGTTTGTTGCGACAACACACACTCTTTCATTCTACGTCGCTATGAAGACCACTACTCTTTTGTTTGTGGCTCTGGCCACCCTCGGTGTCAATGGGAATCCGGTGTTGTTTGAACGTCAGACGAAGGAATTTGATAGCCCACCGTACTTTCCCGCTCCTAAGGGAGGTTGGGCTGCGGACTGGAGCGGGGCGTACGCTAAGGCTCATGCTTTGGTCGGCCAGATGACGTTGGCGGAGAAGGTGGGTGCTTGTATTTCTGTTGATGGAGATGGAGGTTAATGTGTGTTTTTGCAGGTCAACATCACTACTTCTATTGGTGCGTAGACTGGGTTCTCGAGTCGAATTGGTTGAGGTTACTGACGTCGGGCTTCTTCTAGGTTGGTCAATGGTATGCTTTACATCCCCGGGTTTGCTATATTCGAACAGAATTGACGACATTGTTTAGGGACGTTGCGTCGGAAACACCGGTCCCGTCAATCGTCTCGGATTCCCTTCGCTTTGTGCTCAAGATGGTCCGTTGGGTATTCGATTTGCAGACCTCATCACGGCATTCCCTGCGGGAATTACTACTGGCGCTACATGGGTATGGGGTTTCTAGTGCCTGGGTCTGAGCAAGGATTGATGTCTGACCGTCAATAGGACGAGGATCTCATTTATGCCCGCGCTAAAGCAATGGGAGAGGAGGCGAAGGCAAAGGGAGTGCATGTTCTCTTAGGTCCTGCTGTCGGCCCGCTTGGTCGTGCTCCTCAAGGTGGCCGGAACTGGGAGGGTTTTGGTTCGGATCCATATATCCAGGGTGTTGCAGCTTACCATGCTGTAAAGGTTTGTTGGCTTACAATTGGTTAACAAGGGGGTGCTGATGCCGGGGACAGGGAATTCAAGATGCTGGAACCCAGGCTACTATCAAACATTACATTGGTAATGAACAGGAGCGTTTCCGTGGAGATGGTTGGACGCATGATACTGTCTCTGCAAATATCGACGACAGAACTCTGCATGAGGTGTATCTGTGGCCGTTTTCTGAGGCCGTGCGTGCAGGCGTTGCTGCTGTTATGTGCTCTTACAACACGGTAGGTTTTCATCCGCTTCCTCTTGTGAAGTATGCTAATATTATTGGCAGATTAATGGTTCGTTTGGTGTTGCTCTCGGGTGAGAGTCTACTTGCTAATTTCGGTAGGAACATACGGTTGTTCGAACTCGAAGCTTCTCAATGGTGTCTTGAAGGATGAGCTTGGTTTCCAGGGTTATGTTATGGCCGGTTAGCAAAGACTCTTTCCACGTTACTATCGAATACTGCTTACTCTGCGCTAGACTGGCTTGCTCAACGTTCCGGTGTGGAGGATATGCTTTCTGGATTGGATCAGACACAGCCTGGAGACGGAGAATCATGGGCTAATGGAGATTCTCTTTGGGGAGACGAGCTTTCACGATCGGTCCTTAACAGCAGTGTCCCCGTGGATAGGTTGAATGATGCTGTCAGTAAGTATAAACTCTCCTTGGTATCTTGTATTTCTCTAACATGAAAAAGCTCGAATTGTTGCTGCGTGGTTCCAGCTCGGACAGGACAAGAACCACCCTCCGGTTACATTCTCGTCATGGACAACCAACGACACCGATGTGCTGTACAAGGGTGCCAACGCCGGACCGATTGTCGTCGTCAACGAGCACATCGATGTGCGTGCTGACCATGGAGAGATTGCTCGTGCGGTTGCCAGAGACGCTGTCACATTGTTGAAAAACAGCGACAATATCTTGCCTCTTAAGGCCTCCGACAAGATCCGAGTATTTGGATCCGATGCGGGCGCTAACCCTGGCCCCAAAGGTGGAAATTCCTGCCCAGACAGAGGATGCAACAGCGGCGTATTGGGAATGGGTTGGGGATCCGGAACAGCCGACTATTACCCTGGTTTGATACCCGGTCTAACAAACCAAAATGAAACAAGTGCTGATTAGAAGCAGATATTGAAACTCCCATCAGTGCCATCAGCGCTAGAGCAAGAGATGTCCAGTCTATTCTCAAAGACAATGTCACTGCGGCAGTTACAAAGATGGCGAGGGCTAAGAATGCACGATGCCTGGTCTTCATCAGCTCTGATGCAGGAGAGAAATATATCACAGTCGAAGGAAACGAGGGAGATCGTAACGACCTCTACGCATGGCATGGTGGAGACAACCTTGTCAAGGCCGTTGCGGATGCCTGCCCCAACACTATTGTTGTCATTCATACAGTTGGACCTGTCATCGTGGAGAAGTGGATTGACCATCCTAACGTCAAGGGTGTTGTCAACGCCCATCTCCCTGGTCGTGAAGCAGGCACATCGCTTGCTGAGATCCTCTTTGGAGATGTCTCTCCCAGCGGTCATCTGCCTTACACAATGGGCAAGAAGCTCTCCGACTGGGGTGCCAGCGTGCAGCTCATCACCTCAGGAAGTGGCAGAATCGACCAAGAGTACACCGAGAAATTGAATGTCGACTACCGCTGGTTTGACAAGAACAACATCACCCCTCGCTACGAATTTGGTTTCGGTCTTTCGTACACTACATTCAGCTATAGCGGTCTCTCTATTAAGAAAGTGACGAACCCCACGAGGCTGCCGCCCACGAGACCGGCCAAGGGACCCGTGCCATCATACCCTACCACAATCCCGCCTGCGTCCGAAGTCGAATGGCCGGAGTCAATCACTACCAGGATTGAGAAGTACATCTATCCCTACATCGACAACCCCAGCACCATCACAACCGGAAGATACCCCTACCCGACTGGCTACACCACGGTTGAAAAGCCGGCACCGGCAGCCGGAGGTGTTCAGGGTGGAAACCCTGCTCTCTGGGACGTCATCTACACGGCCACAGTGACCGTCAAGAACACCGGCAAGGTCAAGGGTAAGGCTGTTCCTCAGCTGTACCTCGAGTTCCCATCCGGAATCAAGTACGAGACCCCGATTCGTCAGCTCCGCGGCTTCAAGAAAGTTGAGCTAGCACCTAGAGCTAGTGCAAAGGTCACCTTTGAACTCACGAGGAAGGATCTGAGTGTGTGGGATGTTGTGCTGCAGGTGAGTTCTTTGTCCTTGTGAATTTGTGGAGATACTGATAGATAGCAGAACTGGGTCATTCCCGAGGGCAAATCTGGATTCATCATTCACGTTGGAGACTCATCCAGGAATCTCCCGCTTAAGTGCTCAACTGGGGAAGTGCTGGACGGAGAAGAAGAATACTAGCGGAGGGCGGTAATATAAATGTATAGTGTGTGTGGGGAATAATTAGAGGATAGGTGGGGATCTTTGTCATGTTTGTGTTTGTTTGTCAAGCATATGGGATCCTTTGTTAGTGAGAGTTTCTCGACACATAGGTGGTTTTCTTTTCTTTGTATGAATTCAAATTCAAATACTGCTCAATACGATGGTTGATGGTCACTTGTGATGCTTCGGAAATTGACAATGGATAAAGGTGAACCAAAGCTGCAGTATAAGCTGGGGTAATTGGGAACCAGAGGGCGACACTGCGAGTGACAAGCTAAGGAGTTGTCGTTCAATAAAGCGCGCACCTCCTACCTCCACATTCAACAAAACAGCGTCCCGACTTGAGTACCAACCAAGTGTAATTTTCCATCGTTCACTCACACACAACTGAAATACCCCTTCACTCGCAAAGTAAACCTTCCTCACACAATGAGTTCGATCAAGTTCCTTCTTAAGGGAAATTTTGGTCCTGGATAGTGTTTCTAAGCAGTTTTAGCGGCCTGCAGTTGAGCCGGCGCTGAGTTATTTAGTGGCCGCCCTTGCTTGCCGCAGGCCCAACCTCATTTCAAAATGCCTGCACTGCAAAAGCCGGGTAGTTGGTCTGGACTCGGTGGCCGCTCGCAGATGGCCGGTCTGACCGCTAGGAATACTGATTTAGACGCAGGCTCAATCATAGTGTCAAAGCAACGCCCACCGAATTGCATCTCGGCATCGAGTCGCGGATCACGTACGAGAGGAGTAAGAAGATCTGGAGCTATGGTCAAAGACTACGAAACCGAATGACGTTGATGGGGTTGCGACTGGGGACGAGACGGGACGGGGTTTTAGTAGATCTTGGGTTATCTTGTCTCGCTGTCGCGGTCTAGGGGGGGGGAAATTAAACCCTGGGATATCTATATGTTTGAGCATGGACAGATGTCGTTGGTCTTGCTCGAATACCTTATCAACTTACTCTCTTACTCTCTAGAACTTCCAAATGGGGTACAGCTCGGCGGAATGACTCCAGTCAGTTGCTCTGTCTGAGACTACTAGTCATCAACGTTACTCACCGAGTTCAACCACAGTATATGTTGCATATCTGGTGATGGCAAAGGCGACAAAATGCCACGCAAGTATCGCCACTCTCTTATACTATCTATCTCAAGTTTTTCTCCTTCTCTCTTCTCTATACCATAGTCTATGCACACAGTTCCCCCCTTCATATCACAGCAGTGTATTTCTGTACTACTGCAAGCCTTTAGTATTCGTTTGCTCTCCTCTTGAGACCGTGTCAAAGGCCCTGGTTCCGGATCATCGGCGGGGTAATGAATAAGGAGCGCCAGCGCCAACAGTGTCGTCCTCCCAAGCCTCGTAACAGTATACTGGTACGTACCAGTATACCAGCAAATACCAGTACCAGCAAACAGTTGGTTGGTGCAGTTTGAGAAATTGCTGGTACAGTTGGAGCGCTATAAACTGCAGTACAGACGGATAATTGCGCTAGTACACTAGATAGTACCGTTAGTATAAGTGCAGCTGCACTTTCACTTACTGACCTCCTATTTAGGCACCATATGCTAGCCTGGAAAGGCAGCGGCGTTGGATTTGAGATAATTACTCGGTGATACTTACTTGCGCGTAGCAAATGATGTACCGCGCTTGCATGACTGGTCTTATTAGTGCTCGTTTGTACTAGCGGCTTTTCAGTTATACCAGTTTATACTAGCAGTTATTGTACTGGCAGTTTGCTGGTACAAACCAGTTCGGTATACCAGTACATAGGATTGGTACAGTTTGAGAATTCCAACAGTTGGTATTACGCAGTTCAGTACAGTTTTGCCCTCGATCCCGTACCAGTTTGTACTGTTGCGAGGCTTGCGTCCTCCATTACACTGTGTCCACCAGTCAGCCCCAGAATGCTGACTACATCATTGTTCGTGCTAGAGCCATCATCCAAGCTAACAGTTTCAATCCATTCTGCGATTCGTGCATTATCCTCCACAGGAATCGCTACCGGGCACAGAAGCTCATCAGGATCATCGTAAAGGTCCTCCTCTTGTAGTGAGCCGCGACCTGCCATACTCTGGATCCGACTGATAGCAGCATGTATGCGCAATAGATCAGGATGTGGTAACGGCTGGGACACAGGATTAGAAGTACTGAAATTAATGATATCTCCAGTCCGCCTAGCCCCAAAGCGATACAGCGCTGGATGTGCTTGGTAACATAGAAGGCACGCTCGTTCTGACGGTGTGGATGTATCAGGTTGTGATGCTGAGTTGTGGGTGGGAAGTGTGGCTTCTGAATTTTTATGAAGGTAGGAAAATCGCACATCATAAGTAGTCAGGGGGTTGGTCGATGAGACATCTGCCAGCGGATCCCCCACAGGCTCTAGGATTATTTTACCGGTGCCAAACTGATGATGTACATGGGTAGCCATTGCGATAACATTTTCAAGGCGATTGATACTTGTTGGATGGCTGTTGTTCGTGGATGGTTGCATGAGATAGGTTTCAATATTGGAAGTTGTAATATCCCCCAGGAACATCCGGAGGAATCCCCAGAAGTGTGGTTTCAAACCAAGGTTGTCAGACTTGCCTACAGGTTTAAGACATGTCAGGTTCATCGTTTCACAGCCCAATTATTGGGATACCTAATGGTGGAGTGGTGCTACAAACCTATTGAATATGGGATTATATGGCACCCCTGTATTCCATCTGCACCGCTTTGTGTTACAACGCAATACTGGTCACGTTCCAAGACTTGTCCCGTCAGAGTACCACTCTGACGTGTATTATTGGATTTTCCTGAAGCTACAGAAGGCGAAGCATCTGCGAGCAAACGGTGTGCAAGCCATTCCTTTATTCCATAACGCAAGCTCAGGCAAAGTTTATGGACCGCCACAGAACTATTTTCCTGGTGAAGGATACGCTGCAGTTCTGCATCAAATGCAGTGGAATTATAATTCATGTGGCATATCGCCCATAATTCAGAGGGGTTTTTGTTTTGTTTTTGCTTTGTTTTATTCATACTGTATGCACTCTACTTAGAGTATGACAGGACCTTATACCCCCTCCGCCTCCGGACGAGCCGGCTAGATGGCGGAGCTCCCCCCCCGCTACCCTGCATCCCCGCTGACACTTGAAAGTAAAAGTTGGGAATTGAGAGTTGAGAGATATAACAGAACTGAAAAGAAGGGAAGGGAAGAAAAGGACAAGAAAGGAAGGAAACGAAGAAAAGAACGGATATAAACCCCACCGCCGCCGCCCCCGCACCTGAGTCAGCCTCAGCACCTGCTCCATACTGTGCCGTCATTCACTTGGGTGGGAACTTCCTGACTTCAGTAGCCGCCAGGAAGTCTGTCACCGCCTGGTCACACTCTCCAATGGAAAACAGCTCAGAGACCTGCACGTGTCGGCATCTGCCCGCATTCCAGCCCGTCGCCATTCCCACCGCCTGCCAGAGTACTTCCTGCTGCTCTCTCCACCGACTTCAATGGCGGAAGAGGTGCTCCCGCATCTGGGGCGCTGTCCCTCCACACCACCAGCACTTATCGTCCTCTCGGTGGCCGAACCGTTTTAGATAGACTCCAGTGGGTAGTGTTAGCAACGGGTCTGGGTAACCTTCCAGCGGTCCGGGTTTGGACTGCAAAAACAGGTCTGTTCGGTTCCAGACCTGTCCAAAAACCCGACCCGCTGCCTCTTGGCGGGCCAAACCCAGACCCGTACCCATCAACCTGCAGGTTTTGCCGGGTTTGGCTAGACCTGTCGGTTCCAATCTCCTGTTTTGCGTTTCGGGTTTCACTATTTATAGTCGCATTCAGATATGCTACTGTTAAATGCAAAATATTGACATTGGTATGTAGCTGAGTCAGAACGAACAATGAGACTCAAACAACATCCGGATGAAGTGATAGTGCAGCAATAATATTGACAGCCCCATGCCTTTGTTTGAATTCCCTGCCTGAATCACCAAAGAACTGGAACCAAGTTAGTTCGAATCTTAATGATTACCACTCCAACTCTATGCAGATTGGCAGCACACTTTGGATGCCAGATATCACTGACTGGTGGTACCAGCAAGTCGAAACGAACTCAAAGTACACTAATATCCCCCATGTGGCATACAACGTATTCTCTATCATACCACAGTGTCGGTGTGGAGGCCAGTTTTTTCCTTGCACACAATATTCTCAGCTGGAGACAGTTAAAAACCACAGGCGAGACCCTTTACAAATAGTCATGGTAATGCACTCTACTCCAGTCCAGAAGGGATATTGGCAAGCGATAACCCAGCATTGGATGCAATGGAAACTTATCACAACTTGGAATTGAAGAGAGAGGCAGAGGAATGACAATTGCACAGACAGACCAAGGTCCACAACCTTTTGGAGATGTGGCAGGGCAGCTAACACCCACATGCAACACAGAAGGAATATCGCTCTCAAAATATTCAAATGACAGTTGTAGTATACATTACAGATACTGAAGAGATCGTCAAAGCATCCTGGTCAAAGTTTTAACATGATGGAGTGGCGGAATTTAAATTGTTGGAAAGGTCACCTTTGCCACCAGCTATGTCTGCAAAGGACCTCCCTGGATGTAACACCAAGAGATCCACCCTAAGTCCTAATCAGTAAAAGCCCCTAATGACATCCGGACTAATAACTGAAAGACTAATAAGGCTTCACTCTAAATGCTTATGAGAATTGCCACCCAAGAGAACCAAGGTAACTGTTCCATTCTCTGCTCCTGATAGATAGTATCGACTTAAGAGTATCGTCTTTAAGCAATGAGTAAACTGATGTACACCACTCAGGGGTATCCTACTCAGAAGATCTTCTGAACCAACATACTATCATGCTAGTCCTCAGACTCACTTCGGCCTCAAGAGGATTCTTCCAGCCACCGGCACTTTTATCCCAGGACTGTAGTAATCATGCAGTCCAAGTTGATCTCCAAACTCACTTTATTACCACCTTCAAGTTCACACAATTGAAGCCTCCAGTGGATCTCCAAACTCACTTAGTTACACCCTTTAAGTCCATCTCCAAATTTTCTTGATCACAGCCACCAAAGTGCGTCTCAAGGTTCACTCAATCATCCTCTTGAGGTACACCTCAAATTGCTCTCATGAACCACCGGCAGCCAGTCCCGACATATGATATATAGATCAATAGCTATATAGATACCGAGATACATAGATGAGAATACAAACTGAATACATTAGTTTTAAAAATCATTGAGTGATAAGTAGTAACTACATTTTCCAGATGCACTAGCTGTATTTGAAAAGAAGATGTTGTTTTTCCCTGACTACTCTACAGTGATTTGGGGTGCTCCCAGGCTTCTTGCGGACACTCCCAGGTTTGTTGCCGGCACTCCTAGGCATGTCGCCAGCACTCACAGGTGCTTTCTTGGTTGTCACCAGACCTTGTATGTCCTTGCAGATTTGTCACCAGTGCTTTCAGGCACACCTGAAGGCCACTGCATTGGTCCAATCAACTCTGAGATTTGACCACTCTAGGATTCTAGTCTAACAACTCCCAAACACTCCCAGAGGCTCACAGTGACAAAAATACATTTTGCTGATCTCAGGGCCTACTAGTTTTCAATTAGTTCCTGACCTCCAGCATTGCACAGGTAGTACGCACCTCTCTTCCTGACTCCGGAGGTGGCCGCCATTCTACTGCACCGACGATAAGAGGGCGGTAGTACTCAAGGCAAGGGATTTCTGCATGCAAACCTCCTCTAAGCGCTCGGCATGGGCTAGGGCTAGTCACGTGTCCAATAACTTGGTGAACCGACGAGTACGATGTGGCTACGCGCCAACAAAAAATATAGCCGGCCCAACACTTTGCATGAACAAGCCGCATTTTCCCCACATCCTTACTCTCCCCGCATCCTCACTCTCCCTACATTACAAACCATGTCGGCCGTCGCCACGGAACGTTTCTTCTACCGCACCCAGATCCTCGCCAATGCCGAAGTCATCTTCCCGTCCCACGATCCGAAGCTGATAACCACCAAAGACTACCCCGGGAATGAACGACGGATCCGTATCATATCCTCGATGACCGGCGAGGTACTGCTTGAACAGGATGGCGTGGATGATGCAGGGTTCATAATGCTTTTTGGGCGGGTCGAAAGGATGCTTGCAGAAATAGTTAAAGAGGGATGTTTGAAGGGTGTGAGAAGTGGTGGTGGTGGTGGTGGTGGTGGTGGTGGTGGTGGTCTCGGCGAAGGTAGTGGTGACAATAGCAATGAGGCGAAAGAGAAGCTAAAGAATGAGAATGAAGCGCTGAGAAGGGAGAACGAAGTGTTGAAGGCGCAACTTATCGAGAAGAAGTTTGAAAGTTTGAGATAATGGCGTGAGAGCTGCAGAGACGCGTGACAGGGTGTGGACACGCCATCGCCTTGGGATCAGTTGTCGTTGCAGGGGTAATTTGGGAAGTTAGCATTGTTTGCAATATGAATGTTCCGACCTGTACGCCAAATGCAATATGTCTTCGATGGTTAACATGGATGCATGAAGTCTGGCCAATGGATATGCTCTTTAGCCGCCCTTCCACCGTTTATGTCGCGCGTTGGCATCCATGGCCGTTACGATTGTCCAAAACAGTCTTGTTTAGCGACATGCATGATCATAATTTCCCTGCATTCCTCTTTCCCCTTCCTCCTTCTCTATAACCATGGGGAGCTCCAGAACCCGTTCTATCGTGGACAGATCGTCGCCAATGCCATAGCCCTCTTCTCCTCTCACAACCTAAAGCTGATAACAATCGACACTGGCCCAGCGACGGACTCTGGTTATTCGTGATGCCTAAAGAAATCTGCCAAGTCGGTGGAAGTTATTGCTTGGTAAGGAGCGCGTACCCCCTACCTCCTCCAAATCTCAACAAAACAGCTCCCCGACTCGAGTACCAACCTCCATTGTTCATCCACACAGCATCTTCAGCCACAGTTTAAGTGTATACCTGCAAACACCTTCCTCACACAATAAGTTCGATCAAGTTCCCTCTCAAGCAGTACCCACCGAAATGCATCTCAGATGGACGGCTTTGCTAACGCGGTACAGAGTAGTCGGGCCGGCTGGCGGAAGTGTCTTCGGTGGAGTTGGAACTAGAGTGTTGACCTTGCTCGACCACTGTCTAGTCACTTCACAACTAACTCTCTTACTAATGGCAGTGTTCTCAACCGTCCTGTCCGTTCAGGATCACTCAAGACGGGGACAGGACGGCGAAGTGCCGTCCGTCTAAGGGCAGGACGGAGACGGACGGATAGGACGGCCGGGAACTGAGTTTTCATCGTCCCCGGTCGTTAACTGTCGACATCCATGGATATTTCTCAGTGTACATAATATTCATATAAAAACTCATTATAATTATCCTGACCTTGAAGCAAGATCCTTTTGTATCTGTTCCATCCGTGCAATATCTGGTTCTGTTGCTCTCTAAAGATCAAGCGCTGCTGAATCTACGATTTCAGGCATGCATGTGCCTATGATGTCATCTCCCAAGTGGTTTCGTAGGTTACTAATGAGCAACTTTGGGACTGAATTGATAATAATCTAAATATATCCTGTAACCGCCCAATAACGGCCGGGGACGGTGGATGCATGACTGCCGGGCATCCAGCCGTCATTCATATGCAAGAACGGGACGGACGGATTTCGCGCCGTCCCGTCCGTCCTGGCAAAGATGTCGGACGGGACGGTTGAGAACACTGACTAATGGGGGCTAACATGGCGGAGTGACCCCCTGTCGGTTGCTCTTGGTCCAAAAAACCGGTCATGAGCCGTCACTCACCGAGAGCAATCATAATGTATTTCTGCTCTTTGGTATTCGTCCGCTCTCTCCTGAGGCCGTGAAAGGCCTTGGTTCTGGGTCACCGGCGGGGTAATGAACAAAGAGGCAGCGCCAATAGTCCCTTATGGCGAGTTGTCCGGGGCATCTCGTCCCATGCCGAACGCCGGATGTGAGGCGACGGCTGTGTCACTGTCGTCGTGAAGGCAGGACTCCCGCCGGCGGAATGGGTATGACTATCCTGGGGTGTGTGTCGGCAGGGTGCCTGTATCCCTGCAGATGGTGCAGAGCTGGAATCAAGGAGATGTGCAAAGAAGCTGGAAAGTTTGGAAGCTCCGATTATATCCTAATTTCTGGCTATTGGAGAGCAGTATCTGCGAGTCCCGGATGGCAAACGCCGTGACGTACTCTTGGAACCGCGTTTACATCAAAGATAGCGAAACGGATAAAGGTTTCATGAAAGAGAGCCGGCTGGCGTCATTGACACCAACAATTCTTGCTCGACGCACTTCCATGTGTCATAAGTGGTGATGGAGGTAAAGGCAATCGCTGGGGTGAACTTTTTGTTGAATTAAACTTTCGTGTTTGTTTGGAAGACTTTGCAGCTTGGTTCTATTGACTTTTGTACCGTTTTCAAGAACTTTATCCGGCCATAAAGGACTTGGTTCCAGGCCACCGTTGGGACAGTGAATATTGTAAGAGCACTACAGTCAACAGCTCCATATAGGAATGAAGTGGAATAAAATAGCGCTCTGTTACATATATGGATCGCCACTCTTTGTAAGGCTTCTAGGCTTCAGTTGGGCTGATGGGGAGCATGATATCATCAGGGCTGACGGTTATCCGAGTTCAGCTGAGTGCACATGCCAGCATACACTGAAAGCCGTATATATGAGCATACATTCTCCCACGTAAATAGACACAATCAAGCTTCTTTACCATCACATTTAACACGCTCGCCGAGGACAAATGAAAGTACAAGCAGGAGGGGTAACAAGATGACGAGGGGCAAAAAAAACAACTTTTGCGTACTAGGGGCTCCAAAAACCCGCTGTCAGAGCTAGATGTGCTGTGAGAGTAAGACGTACCACCGAAAAACGAGAGAAATATAGCTTCAAGAGGCAGATGGATAAGGTTTACGAGCCCTATCATGGGGAACTGTCGCCTATCTGTGTTTAGCTTTTGTCCTTGATCTAAGCACCACCTGTGAGTTATGATTGGTCCAACAGTTTGCATGATAAGCCTCATTTCCCCGCATTCCCACTCTCACCACATCACAAACCATGCCGGCCTCCATGGATCGCTTATTCTACCGCACGCAGATCCTCGCCAATGCCGAAATCATCTTCTCGGGCCACTATGTGCATCTTGTAACCACCGAAGACAACCCCGGGAGGAAACGGCGAATCCGAATCATATCCTCGGCGGATGGTAAGATACTGCTCGAACAGGATGGTGTGGATGATAATGGGTTCTTAACCCTTTTTGGACGGGTTGAAAGGTTGCTTGCGGATATGATTAAAGGGTGGAGTTGTGGTGGTGATACTGCTAGTGCCGGTAGTCTCGGTGAAGGTGCTGGCGATAATGGCAATGAGGCGAAAGAGAAGCTGAAGAATGAGAATGAAGCACTGAGGAGGGAGAACGAAGTGTTGAAGATGCAGCTTACCGAGAAGAAGTTTGAGATGATGGAGGCTAAGATTGCAGAGGAGACAAGGAGAAGGGAAGAGCTGGAGAGACGCGTGGCTGTGCTGGAGCAGAGAAGGCAGGGCATGGACACGCCATCGACTTGGGATCAGTTGTCGTTTCAGGGGTGATTTGGGGAGTTAATGTTGTTTTGCAATTTGAATGTTCCGATCTGTACGCCAAATGCAAAATGTCTTCGTCGGTGCATGAAGTCTAGCCAATGGATATTCTCTCTAGCCGCCCTCCACCGTTTATGTCGCCCTTAAGCGCGTTGACATCCGCGGCCGTTGCGATTGGCCAAAACCGTCTTATCTAGTGACCTGCATCCTGCATGATCGTGATTTCCCCGCATTCCTCTCCTCCTCTCCTCCTCCTCTATAACCATGGGAGGTCCAGAAGTCACCGAGCGCCCGTTCTATCGTGCGCAGATCCTTGCGAACGCCGAAGTCCTCTTCCCCTCGCACAACCCAAAGCTGATAACTATCGACACTGGCCAGCGACGGATTCTTATAATCTCCTCGTCCACCGGCGAAGTATTGCTCGAGCACGACGGCGCAGTCAATGATTCGTTCAAGAACTTTTTTGGCCGCACTGAAAAGCTGCTTGCACAGAAGGTGAAGGGATATGTTGAAGGGATGGGGGGAGTAGGAGTTGGGGGTGCGCGGGAGAGCGAGATCGAGGTCGTGAAAAAGAGGTTGGAGTCGGTAGAGGCGCAGTTGGCGGCGGAGACGAGCCGGAGGGAGGAGCTGGAGGAGCGGCTGGCTGTGTTAGAACAGAGTAGTGGGCCCGTGAGAGTTTTAGGGGAGAAAAAACGGTAGGATTGTGCACTTCGCGGTCTGTTGCTTTTGCGATGTAGTTGTGGCAATGCTAGAATACCTGCAATTGATTCCTACCTCTGTTATGGCTTAAGCAAGAATTAATGAATTGTGCAGGGCTGGTGAGTTAACGTCCTAGGATCTCATATAAACATCACAAGCCCGGCCACTTGTTAAAATATGCGTTAAGGACGGCTGGCCTTGAGTTTGTGTGCCACCGCTGGTTACGGAGAAGTGATAGTAGGCACTGTACTAGATACTAATCTGGTCACCGAGTGCTCGCTTCGACGGCCGGCACGAGATTGGGCAAACAGGGATGAGGATTCGGAGCGTATTTCATACAATCGAATGATAACATGACCAGATGATGTCCTAACCAGTTCTTACAACTTACGGGAGCCCCCAGCCTATGTCACTTGAGCACAACCTATTCGAATGCTAGCGAGGTGGCGCGAATGCTTTGGTGTTACAGTGCCCAGGGTAACTGAGTGGGGGCTTGCATATTCCAAGGTTTAAGCGCAGATAGCCGCGGTTCATAGCGATTGGCAGCCAACACCCGTCTACCGGGTCGCGTGCATCCTTCCCCGCACATCCACTTCAACCATGCCGCCCTCCTCCGAACGCTCCTTCCACCGCGCCCAAATCATCGCCAACGCCAGGATAATCTTCCCGTCCCACGACGTAGAGCTGATAACTACCGAAGACCCAGGGCGGCATCGACGGATTCGCATAATCTCCACGACGACCGGCGAGGTTCTGCTCGAGCAGGACGGTGCAGACCATGAAGCTTTCATGAAGCTTTTTGGGCGCAGCGAAAAGATGATTGCAGAGAGGGTGAAAGGATATGCTGGGGGGTTGAAGAGTGCCGGTGCTGCGGCAAAGGACAGGGAGAATGATGAGCTGTCGAAGGAGAATGAAGTGCTGAAGAGACAGCTGGCGGAGAAGCAAGTGGAACTGGTGGAGACTAGGTTGGCGACGGAGACAAGGAAGAATGAGGAGTTGGAGATGCATCTGGATGTGCTGAAACAGAGGGGACAGGGCAGTGCGGACACGCCGGCAGCTACTTCGGATTAGCTGTCGGTGGATTCGGGGGGGTGATTAGAGTTGACGCCTTTTTTGAATATGAGTACGTAATTCTATGTAGGGGATGCTGAGTGTGTTGCGTCGGTTCCTGGGTGTCGTTCTCCAAGCATCTTCTGTCGCCAGCCCGTGATATATGATGTCGTGGACGCCGTCTTGGGTCGCGGTGTCTGTAAGGATGATGTTTGGCCATTCGTCACCAGCTGAGCTCCTGTGACTTGTCTGCGCACTCTCAACAGCAAGTTGTTCTCAACCCCATCTTCCATGTCCCCTGAAACATTTCCTTGACGGTGTGAATCCCTCAATGGCCTCTACGGTATGATCCGCTCGTCAGTGTATTCATTGTCTGAGCTCATTCGTATGTTTTTTCGGAAATGCTTCAAGACAATATACTTTTCAATGCATGTGCCAATATCACCAAGCGCTCCTGGCGCTATATTGTGATTTATTGGAGTAGATACCTATCCTCAATTGTGACTCGTACTTGTTTGGCCACCGGCACTCGAACTATTTATGGACACGCTCATTCCATGGTCAGAGCATGTCCGCAGGAAGTCTAGCACACATTGAAATTCTGTCATGCGGATAAGCGCAATCACGACCACCCACAGATTGTCATGGGGAACCCATCTGTCGAATCGCTCCATGGGGCGATTCCTTGTACCGGGTGTAACATGCTTGCTGGTAGTAGCCTGAGCTGGCTGGAGGCGATATCTGAAACTTGATAAAATTCACTGGACTCGGTGATTGTGGGCTGGGAGCGGAATTGAGACGTTACTTCTAGGCTAGCTGGGAGAACGGGGTATAGCAAGAGTCACCTGCCAGTTTCGGGCTCGAACTGGGCGATTGAAAAGCGCACAATTCCATGACCTGACGAAGCAGCAGAAATATACCTAGTAATAACCAAGCAGAGTAGGTATGTATTCATATTAAGAAGTGTTGAGGTTCCACCTCCTCATTTAGTATTAATCCCGCCTGTGCTGTGAAAATCCCTACTAGAATTCCGTAGCCGAAGTTTTTGGCGTGTCCATGCCCTGCCTTTCCCGTTCCAACACAGCTATCCGTTTCAGCAACTCCTCGTTCCTCCTGTTCGCCTCCGCCAGCTTAAACTCTGCCAATTCCACTTTGGCATCCTTAAGATGCTCTAGGAGCACTTCCTTCTGGCGATGAAGCTCTGCAATATGGCGATAAAGCTCTCTATTTTCGTGACGAAGCTTCTGCTCAACATCATCATCACTACCACCACTACGACCACTTGCACTCCCCTTCAACCCTTCTTGCACCTTGTCCCTAAGAAGCTTTCGGATCTTTGATGAAAGGATGTGCCAATGTTCGTTTTTGATACCGTCCTGCTCGAGCAATGTCTCACCAGTCGTCGAGGAGATGATGAGGGTCTGTTGTCCTTCATTTTGGCCATCGATGGTTATCATCTTGGGATCCTGGGAAGGGAATAAGACCTCGGCGTTAGCGAGGATTGTCGTGCGATGGTTGATGCGAATGAGGCTGTAATCAGCGTTCGACATGGTGGCTTGAGATTTGTGGTGAGAGAGAAGAAGTGTGGGGAAAATGTTGATCGTGCATACGCCAAATAAGACGTGGTCCAATCACAATGACTATGAGCGTTGTGTCGCACGTGGGTTGGCCTTGTCGACGTGAAACCGGATTTATGGTACCACGAACATCGTTAGCACGTGACATAAGTTGGTGAACTTCAGGCTGTTAGATATTGTCAGGCATAGATGGGACTGGATTATTGGACGAGATCATATATTGTGCTATTCTTTGGTTTCTTAGGTAGTCGCAAGTGATGGGATATGTAGCGTCGGCCGAATCTCTCAATGGCCCTGTACAGTATGATTCGCTCGTCAGTGGTTTGCATTTTCTGAGTCCATTTTAATGTTTGTTAGGATTCAGAAATGCTTTATTTTCAATGCGTGTGTAAATAGCGACGGGTACTCCTGGTGCTACCTCAGTAATTGGAGTGGATACCGTACAAAGCCTCAATTGTAACTCGTACATGTTTGTCTACAAGCAATTAAAGTATTCATAAACGCTCTCTTTCCATGGACAGGGCGTGTCTATAAGAAGTCTTGCGCATTGAAATTCTGCCCTTATGCGGATGGGCGCAGTCACGAACACGGCGAACCAATCTGTGCCATCAACCTATACATGGATGGGACAACTCCTCGTACAGGGTGCAAAGGCTGGCCGGGAGTAGCCTGAGTTTGCTGGAGGTGATATATGGAACTGGATGAACTTCACTGGGCTCGGTGATCTCGGGCTGGCCGGGAGCGGAATTGGGACGTTGCTTCTGGGGTAGCTGGGAGAGAGGGGTACGGCAAAAGTCACCTGCCGGAAGATATAAACTTCGGCCTCGAGTTGAACGATAGCAAAGCGCACAATTGTATGGACTAGAGACAGATCTAATATGCCTAGCCATCACTAAGCTGAGCAGATATGTATTCATATTGAGAAGTGTTGAGGTTCCTCCTTCTCATTCAACAACAATCTTGACAGCTCTCTGACTCTGAAAACTCCTATCAGAATTCCATACTGATTGAGTCGAAGTTGTTGGCGTGTTCATGGCCTGCCTTTCCTGTTCCAACACATCTATGCGATTTTGCAACTTTTCATTTCTCATGTTTGCCATCGCCAATTTAGCCTCCGCCAACTCCACCTTCGCCTTCATAAGCTGCTCCCGGAACACTTCTTTCTCGCGATGAAGCTCTTCAATCTGGCTACAAAGCGTTTTATTCTCGCGACGAAGCTTCTGCTCAACATCACCACTTGCACCTCCTTTCAACTCCTCTTGTGTCTTGCCCCCAAGGAGCTTTTGAGTCCGCCCGAAAAGGTTGCTGAAACTGCCGTTATCCGAGCCGTCCTGCTCGAGCAACGTCTCGCCAGTCGTCAAGGAAATGAAGCGGATCCATTTCACACCGTTTTGGTTTTCGATGACTATCAGCTTTGGATCGTGAGAAGGAAAGAGGATTTCGACATTGGCGAGAGTTTGGGCGCGGTAGAAGGTGCGTTCGGTGGGCGCCATAGTGGGTTGAGATTTGTCCTGAAGGCTCCCGGTGACTAACTTACATTTTGCTGATGTGCTTCCTCCGTAACTCGTAGTGGTTGGGGGGAGGGGACAATGACGAACTGTCACTGTCACTCGTAATCGTAATTGCCTTGCGCTTTCGTAGTTCGTCTTCGACCCTCGCCTGTTGAAGTCCGTACTCAAACTTGTTGACCTTGTCCTGTTCCTTCAGATTTTTATACTCCGCGGTTCCAAAGATTTCCTTTTGCAAATCCTCCCTGGCAATCTCCGAGGTGGTTGCAGTCCTGTCGGGGTCAGAGTAACCTGCTGATCCCTTAACATTGTCCATCAGTCTCTCAAAGCCACTGGAGGTGATCGAAGCTGGGGTAGACTCGGCTCACCCCTCTCTTTCTAACATCTTCTCTTTCGCCTTGCTCAGCGCTTCCCTAAGTGAAGTTTTTGACCCAAAAAGGCCCATTTTCGTCTTGCTTCTAGATGCTGAGAACAACTCAGTGAAAAACTGAAGCTAAATTTTTCTCGCGATGTCAAACTTGATTGGATAAACTCTGTCTTGGCAAAACTAAAAGGTGTGTTGTCCGAGGTCGCTTATGCATGGGTATTGGGTAGTCTGTGGACTGGATCCACCAAAGATTCGAACCGAAACAATTTCTCAGCGACCCTGCACAGAACTACCCTTCTTCACCTTCAATAACAGCTATATATACTTCATCTATTGCGAATATGTGCTACTCATGATAATGAGAACTCCTGATATCAGTATTTTTTAGTTCAAATACATTATACAGACTTTATTCCCCACGTGTGCTATATCCATACGAAAGACAGAACAAGCAGCTGCAAAACAAAACAAAAAAACAAACTAGAAACGCTGTTAACAAGGGCCCCCGTTACTTTACTATTTACTCTTCCTGAGGTACCCAAGAGCTGCAAATAATAGTGCAAAAAGACTAGCAATACCGGCACTGGCACCAGCTCCTTGTCCAATATTTCCTGTCTTTTTGTAAACACCGATGAATACCCCCACACTCAAAAAAACTGCAAACAGAAATAGCAGCGCTATACTTACGACCCGTGGGCCTTCTATAAAATGTAGCCCCCATTCTATCTGACAGTCGCCATTGTGAGGAAGTTGAAGCTCATCTTTCCTTTTCGGAATATGCTCAAGCTCATTGTTAGGATATTCACCTCTAGGCGAGTCAAAATAGCCAAGAAGCGCAGTATTTCCTATTGGAGCATTTGTGCCTTGCGTAGCAGTAAATTGGTAAAGTATGCTCTGCGCTGGTGGAAGCACGGGTATAGTTGGAAGAATGTCTGCGAGGTTGCCGTTGTAGAGCCTAAACTATTATGAGTTAGTAACAGAAAGCATTAATCATGATCGCATACAAGGTGGCGAACCCCCACAAAGTCGATCTGTGCCAAACCATGCATTAGAAGATGACGCCTCCATCCCCATCGACCTCCAAGAGTGCCATATTCGACTCTGATATTTTCAAAGACATCTCCAAGATTTGCGTTAGAAGGTATACGGACTTGGCGGACGAGGCAATTTTTCCTGAGGTGGCCACTTTTGAACATAGGGACGTCAAAGCAGCACAATAAGTAGAGGTCAGTCGGTACTTGAGCGACCCGGGGTTGGGTCGACGATAGGACAGTTAGAATGACGGAACCGTCAACGAACGAAGGGTCAGGTGATTGGCCTGCCTGGCTCTGCGTCGATGAAGTAGTTATAGATGGACGAACTTCCTGGACACCATGTGAGCTTATTGCAACAGATCTGGTTTCTGAAGCAGTGGATTGTCTATTCTCCGAGGTCCTACTAAGCTGAGTAAAACTGCTCTAAATAGAACAAGGTGTCAACCAACCACTCTACAAGTCTACAAATGGCTCAATAAGTTACCTCCGTACGCTTTCGGTGCGGCGGCAAAAATGGCCACCATGCTGCCGGGCAACCTAGGTAGTTCTCCACAGCCAATTGCAAGCGGCACCAATGTGTCTCATGAATAGGTTGTACATTCTCCTGCATCATATCCATGGTTGGTAATGATGGGTCCGTCTGCATCTCCAAATCAACCTTTCTCGTGATTGATGATGATAGGTCGGAACTGTGGGCCTGCTTTTAATTAGCACGGAAATATAAACTCGGCTTATTAGAACTTACAGTATCGTTGAATGGACTTTGTAGCGGGTAGGCTCTTTCTACTGGATATTCTATATTCGCGGGTTCTTCGATTTGGCTTGCGAGAACATTTGAAGAGGTTGGATAATTCCCCCATGATTTTAAAAGCTGGTGAGTTTGTGCTGCCGTTGGTCGCAAGCTGGGGTTTGTATCTAGCATCCGCAGGACCAAACCTACGATATTGCGCCATCGAGTATTGTCTGGTGAGGCCGGGCCGTCAGCCACTGCAGGGTTCGCTGATTCGATACCTCGGAGGAAGCGCAAAGCCGCTTCTAATGTATTGTGAGGGGTTCGGGTTTCTGCGTCTTGCACCACACGGAACCTCCTGACTCCAGCCGGCCCCTCGACGACCCATGCAATAAATTCCGCAAAAATGCAACCAAGTGACCAGATATCAGAAGCTTTCCCTGCCCATGTGCTGGATGGTTGGGGGACGTATTCAGGGGCCCTGTACGACATTGTTTGAGTATCTTGTTGTCCAGCCTGTATAGGATTCCAAACTGAGAGTTTAAAGTCGAGTGGGGTCTTATTGTTAGCATCGGGTAGTGATTTATCGTAGATGAAGATTCTAGACGGCTTTAGGTCTCCATAGAACCTACTGCTATATGTTTCATGACGGGTACTAGTATAAGTGTATTCGTGAATCTTTTGCAACGCGGAAGTAAGGGATATTGCAAAATCTAATAGTAATTCTTCCCCCCCGCAAAATAATCGGTGCTCCTGCTTCATATATTCCTCGAGGCTGTAACTTGCGCATGGTGCAATGAGATTCCAGACTCCCCCATGGCGGTAGCAACCTATTACTGGCACGAGGTTTGGATGCTTATTTTGCTGGTGAAACGCCAGGATGGAGTGAACCAACTTGTCTATAGGTACGTCGTCGCGTAGATGGAAATTTTTGCAAATGTATGCCTTGGGATACTACAGTACTCAATAAGTCTAAGAAGCAAGTGATTCATCAGGCAGATATAGAACTTACTGGATCGTTTGGACAAAATTCATCATATAACGGATGAATGTAGAATAAGTATACTATGCCTCGCCCAGTAGACCTACTACCCAGTCTGGTCCGCTTCATGATAGGCAAGATGTAATCGGCTGACCATTGTGGAGGATCGATTACAGGACCCAGCTTTGGTACGAGAAACTGATACTGCTCTCTCAAGAAATCCGTGCCAGAAAGTGTGCGATCAATCGAATCGATGTCGTTCTGCGAGAGCGGCAAATCACGATCGGTATATGGACTTGAGAAAAGCCGGCTCGCAACATCAAGACGCTCAACCAGGACTAGCGTTGCGAATAATTTCTGGTAGTTATTGAGGCCTTGGTCAAATATTGGCCTGTAGTTTTGACCGACTATCCCTGCAATAGTTGCGCGTACAAGTCGATTCCCCAACCAAGTGTCGAAAGCATCACTAGGGATGAAGTAGCGGTTATTATCGTCAGAAACGACTCGACAACGCCGAAGCCCATCACGGAGGTACAGGGAGGAATCCAACCCCTTTGAAGGGGCTCGTAGAGCCATCCCGTGTGATATGGCAGTCTGAGGGTTGGTAGGGAGATGAAAACCGTTACTGCCTTTAGGGTGGTAGCGTGAGAACAGGGCCTATGGCTTAATCCCAAGGCCCGATGATCAGTATTTCCAACCGTTTCTGTTCAACCTCCTGATTGCTGCGCAGCCAAGACTGGGTGTGGATGGCTATACGAAGGGAGGATATTTGAGTTGCAGTTGGCGGGGGGTTATTCGTGTATGTCGGCCGTATCAAAATTCTTGAACAAGAGGGTGGGTTCGTCGTTTTATGCGAGATCATAGCCTTGTATGCAGCTCAAGATTTCTCACTGATTGGAGTCTGCCTTGAATGGAGAAACTTAGCGTTCCATAGTTCATGTGCGCACCAAAAAAAAGAAAAAAAGCAACTCAGTACGGTGTCTAAATTGTTGCCTGCCCTATAGGATCGAAGATGTTTGCGGCTGTAGTGGCTATTGCATGAGCTGATTGAATATAGCAGCTTTACATAGAACCATGATATATGTGATCGTTGTTGGTGGCGTGCTTATCTCGGGATCGTGCTCAATAAGGGAGTTCACGTTAGGAGTACTCTAGGGAAGAATATAAGAGGTTCTACGAAGTTTCTCCATAACTACTCGTCGGATTTTCAAGTCACCGGACACCCCATCATAAGCGCCCTTGGCGGCACATCAAAAGTTCGGTAGCTACACATCAAAGTTGGATGACAATTGGATAAGACATAATCTTATCGGAGTTATCTAATCGTTGACCCATCCCCACTAAAGTATTTCCTGGCAAAGTAAGCGCATATACAAGGTACGGTGGCCGCTTCGCCGCCTTTTGGATGCGCCCAGATAGATCATGTCCAGCCCGGTCAGCCCAGAGTTGCCATTTCCAGCGGCTTCTAGTATGTTCATCTTTACCATCTCTTACAGCTAGCTCATCTTCACGCTCCTAGGTGTACTCTACATGACTCTAACAGGCTCCAAGAATTCAAAATTGGTTAGACAGTCCCGGCCAGCTCCCAGTGAGTATATATCTCCAGGTGCCTGTGAGTTTATCTGTTGTGACGAACCTGTCGAGACGATTGATTGAGTATAAGTCTAAGATGACACGTAGCCTATATACTAGTTGCTAGCCCTAACTCGAAGCCACGTGATGACGTACTCTACAAAGACTCGGTCTCCAGGGCGTTATCACGTCCGCAAAAACTAATAGAAAAAACAAACAGAAAACAAACAGACAGAAGCCAAACCGTGCCATGCCCTGAGCTCCTTCCAAACGACCATTCTCCCGCTCATGCCGTTGGAGGCGTCAATCGTGGGCCATGCCTAAACTCGGTAGTCGATTGTGCTGTCAGCTTCAACTATTTTGAATTCTAGTCAACCACTCCTCCGAAGGTGACACATAGTCCTGTTGTATCATGTTCGGTATCGCGCTGGAATATATATATAAACTTGCAGCATTTGCCGTATACTGTATCGAAGGTACTGCTCCAACCAGCTGGAGTGTCATTGATTCCTGTTCGCAGCCTCTCGGTCCCAATCATGGGTTGTGCTGTCGGTGTCGGTGTCGGTGTCGGTGTCGAAATTGGAGACGCTTCTCCATGGTTGCAATTCAGATTGGAGACTCTTCTCCGAGGTCGCTCTTCCGTCTCGGCTTGCCCTTGGAAACTCATTTCCATAGATACTCTACCATCACCGGAGAACACGAAGTTAAGTTATCCCTCTCTATCTCTCCATGCAATGATCATGAGTCAACACCAAGTACAGCATCCACCCAAGATTGACTATCTCTCAGCTAGTATTCCTCGATTCTTACGATTACAAGTTAACCCTTGAATGTAGTATCAGCTTTGGGTGTACCTCATTACAGATCGACTGCCTCCAGCCAGCTCTCCATGAATGAGCCCAAAGGTAAAGCCAAATCTTGTCACATTCTGACAGTTGCGAGTTATCCAATGAATAGAGTCTCAGCTTCCGTCGTGCTTCCCTTTAGATTGACAGCCTCCAGATTGACCACTATCAGCTTCTGTAGGAGCGCAAATGTAAAGTCAACTCTCGTCACATTCCCATGATTGATTGTTAACCAATGAATAGAGTCTTAGCTCCCGTCGTGGCTCCCTCCCGATCGTCCGCCTCTAGATCGACCACCTCAACATACACCTTCATATTCACTCGATCACTGCCTCCAAGTTCGCACGATCACAGCCACCAAGTAAATCTCCAAACTTGCTCGGTCACCACCTCGAAGTGCATCTCTAAGTTCACTCAATTACCACCTCCATGTGCATCTCCAAACGCATTCGAATACCCCTTCAAGCGTATCTCTTGCATCGGCAAAAGTGCAAATCAACTATAGACTGCGCTACGCGCAGACCTCCCAACGGTTGAACCAGTGCACGGTTTATAAAGAGTAAACCAGTGCGGTATGTAGTTAGTTCTTGGCAGTGCAGTGCAGTTGGTGGGAGCTTGCAGTGCAGTGCAGTGCAGTTTGTAAGTGCAAAATTCACTGGTTCACTACTGGTTTGTTGGTTCGCCACCCATGACTAATTCCACTTCTCGATGGTTCTTTGCCACACATTACGAATGATCTCAATGGTAATGCTACCTATTACTTATTATATATCTTCTTGAAGGTTGTGAAAGCAGACAGTCTACTCTTGCAGATGTACTACCTGTAATTGACTATCTACTCAATACCTACTCAAATGCACTCGACACTGCTGAGTCTGTACACAATCAAGTACTTGCGGCAATGCTCAAGTGTGGCTGGGAAACACTCGACAAATACTATAGTCTCACCGATCGCAGCCCAGTCTATATCGCACCAGTTGTTCTTCATCCGGTACACAAATGGGAGTACTTCAGGAAACACTGGAAACAAGAATGGATTCCGAATGCACAGCAGAGGATGCTCGATTTTTGGCATGATGAATACAAAGGTACTATCGATCCAGTACAGCACCAAGCAGAAGCGGAACTTTCTCAGCAGCAGGAGAATTCATATGAATCCTGGCTTTTTGGAGTGGATAGTGATCATGCAGCGCAGATTCAAGATGAATATGAGATTTACTGTGGCAGTGGACTGGAAAAGGGAGTCAAAAGTGGAATGGATGCAATTGTATGGTGGTCTGAATAGCGCCAGCGTCAGCTCTATCCAAGTTTACACCATATGGCATTGGATATACTCACTATTCCTGCAATGTCTGCAGAGCCAGAGCGTTTGTTTTCAGAAACCAAGAAAATAATCACCTCAGAGCGCCACTCACTCCTACCATCCACCATTGAAGCCATAGAGGGCATCAAAAGCTTTAATCTATAGAAGTAATGTGCTATATACAGCGTGGGCAAGGGTAGAGCTGGCGATGGAAAATTCATGGCAGTAGTGTACACTGGTTCGAACCAGTTAGATAGTTGAACTGAATATATACAGTTGAACCAGTTGTCAACCAGTTCATTGCACTGGTTTAGCATGCAGTGCAGTTTGAACATCTAAGTAATCGGTGCAGTGCAGTTTCCCCACGGAAACCCAACTGGTTTCCACCGTTGGGAGGTCTGGCTACGCGCACACGCGCACCTCATAGCAAGCTTCCCGTGGACCCCTGCGCGATGCGCAGTCTATAGTGATCCATAGTCGGTCCATAGACATCTGCGTGTGGGACTATGGGACTATATACGGCTGGCAGTCAATAAACCTCAGCCAGTCTGGACTGCCGACAGGCTTCGCTGGTGCTAACACACTCATTCACAGTATTCTTGAGTGGCCGCTTGAGAACCCGCCTGAGAGCCTGCTTGAGAGCCTGCTTGAGAGCCTGATTGGGAGCCTGATTGGGAGCCTGCTTGAGAGCCTGTTTCGGAGCCGCGCTTGTGAGAGCCGCGCTTTGGCAGGAGTAGTGTTTCCACAGGAATCTTTGGGCCGATTGAAAACTCTGAGTTTCGGGAGGCTTTGGCCAATAGAAGGCTTTCACTCTGTGGAAGCTTTGACGTAGACATTGACGTTGACGTAGCCAACCTACTTGATTATGTGCTTTCGGTACCATCACCATCACCATCAGTCATCGCCATCAGCACCATCAGCCCCGGACCGAATGCGCACACATACGCCCAAAATCGATGGGAAGCTGGCTGCAGATTCCGCTGAGAAAACTAAGTCGGAGATCTGCTCTTCCCAAGATCCAATTGTCTACCTTTCCTGCAGAATCTAAGGCTGCAATTTTCAACACCATGACCGTGAGGCATCGTGAGATCTTGTCGCGGTGGCCGCGCTAAAGATAAGGTTCAGACTATGATATCGACCGACGTCATGATTTCGGCCACCATACGCTGCCACACGCCACACGCCGAGCGGGGACGAAGGGTAGCGGGGGGGGAGCTCCGCCATCTAGCCGGCTCGCCCGGAGGCGGAGGGGATATCAGGGTCCTGTCATACTCTAATTAGAGTCAATACAGTATGATTAAACAACAACAACAACACGCCACACGCCACACGCCACACGCCACATGCCACACACCGCCCGTCGCCAGCCAAACACTGCCCACTATACGCCACCTGCCTCACGCCTCGCGGTGCCTGGCGTCTGCCACTTAGCAAGTCTCTGGATCGAGCATGCAGGAGCATACATGGGAACATATAGTCAAGTGAGATTGGGAGTGTCTTCCCTCTTAACAGTGTACTTGGGAGCGTAGAGCCAAGTAGGCTGGGAGTGTGTCATCGAGTGTAATTGGGAGCGTACTTGAGAGCGTGCTCGGAGGTGTACTTGGGAGTATCTTGAGAGCTTGCTTGGGAGCATACAGTCAAGCAGGCTGGGAGTGTGCCATCAAGTGCAATTGGGAGTGTCCTTGAGAGCATGTTTGGGAGTGCACATGAGAACATACTCAGAGGTGTTCTTGGGAGTACACTTGGAGTATACTTGAAAGTGACTTGAGGACTTACTTGAGAAGGTAAGTCAAGAAGGCTGGGAGTGTACAATCATGTGTCATCAGGAATATACTTCAAAGTGTAGTTGGAAGTGTGGCAAGAAGTGCATTTGACAATTTGATTTCAAGTTTGTTGAATGTAGTATAATATATAGTATCAAGCACATATGGTTACATGTGTATCATAGTAATGTACGCAATGCATAGGCCCATAACACCATATGGTGCCATTTGTCAAATATGGTATGGATGACTGCTCCAGAAACAGCTTTTCTATAAGTTATGTATTGTATAGGATTAATATTCCTAGTGTACAATCTCAGATCTGGCTGGTTATTATATTGATATATGGGCTTCTAAACTCTGTTTGGTAGGATTTAATATTTATGGTCTATGTGCCATCAGATTCTCCTATATTATATCCATCTTGAGCCTCCATTTCTCTCTTTCTCATCCTGGACTCGATAATTAGAGGAAATTTTTTATCTCTGTTATATCCCTCTACTTCTCCATCTCATCATCTTCAGATATCCCAATTACAGCATGCACCCAAGATTGACCATATCGCACACTAGCTAGTATCTCTACATTTTTATGGTTTTGAGATATACCCTGACTGTATTAATTTCCCAGTGTTCCTATAGATCAACTGCTACCAGGTGCCTCTGCCCGAGCTTTAAGTAAATGCCAACTCTGATTACATTCATCTGCAAAATATGAATTAGGTCATAGTGACATGCATTACTACAAGCCGCTTTGCTCAATATTATCAGTTTTATGATGTTTTCAACCTAAGATTGTCTGTCATCCCTTCATTCTCTCAATTTCGAGTTGACCCCTGATTGTAACTTCAGCGTCCGGCGTACCTCCCTACATCTCAACTGCCACCAGCCTGTTCTCCATAAGAGCTTCAAAGGTAACGTCACCTCGTCACATTCCCACGGTTTCGAGTTTACTATCCGAGGAATAGAGTCTCAGCACCTGGCGCACCTCCCATTGACCGCCTCTTGATCGACCACCTCTAAGTACCCCCCTAATCTCTCTCGATGATAGCCTGCTGCAAGTGCATCTCTAAACTCGCTCGATCACAGCTCAGAGTGCATCTCTAAGTTCACTCCATCTCGGCCTCCAAGTGCATGTTCAAACTTGCTCGATCATTGCCACAAAGTGCATCTCCAAACTCGCCCGATCACAGTCTCCCAGTGCATCTCCAAACTCGCTCCATCATGGCCTCCAAGTGCATCTCTGAGTTCTCTCGATCTCGGCCTCCAAGTGTATCTTTGAGTTCACTCGATCTTGGCCTCCAAGTGCATCTCCAAACTTGCTCGATCTTGGCTTTGGAGTGTATCTCTGAGTTCTCTCAATCTCGGTCTCCAATTGTATCTCCAAACTCGCTCGATCACGGCAGATATACCGTCTGTAGATTGGTAGCTACATACATACATAGATACATAGATGAGCATACAACCTGAATTCATAAGTTTTGATAATCATTGAACAATAAGTAGTAGCTATGATTTCCAGGTGCATCAGCAGCATTCCCAAAGAAGATGTTTTTCCCAGACTGTTCTACAGTGATTCAACGTGCTCTCAGGTGCTCCCAGGTGCACCTGAAGGCTACTACATTAGCCCAGTATACTCGGACCCGTCGCCTGGGTGGCGGTCAGCGTGTGATTCTCCGTCAGAGGGTATGAGGTTCCGTCAGAGCCATTAGAGCTGTCCAGAACACCCGGGTGTTTCTGATTGAAACTAGAGTCGTTGCTGATGCATGATGTTGTGACAACTTAAAGTGAGTCTCAATGGAGCGTTAACAGAGCACAAACAGAGTGTCAACAATTTTGGGTATTGCCTCTGGTACAATCGAAGGCCTAAGCTACGGCCTTTATCCATAATCGAAGTATTGGCCGCCTGTTTAGGTGCTGTGTTTAATGTTGTTATCATTACACGACAAGATGAGCGTCAACAGAGCATCAAAACAGCGTCAACAGAGCGTCAACACAGGATCAACCACTTTGGGTGTTGCATCATATATAATCCAAGGGCGGTGCCATTGCATTTACCAATAATTAAAGTACTGGCTGCATTTAGGGGCAATATGGTCAGTGTCAATTTCACTACACCAGATCATGAGCGTCAACAGAGCGTCAACAGAGCATCAACAATCTTGAGTGTTGCATCTTGAATAATCCATGGGCTATGCTATGACATTCACCCATAATCAACGTAACGGCAGCCGTTATGAGCAAAAGAGATCACGACATGTTCACATCCCCAGTCTGAAAATGAGCGTCATCAGAGTGTCAACAATTTTGGGTGTTGCATCTTGTATAATCCAAGGGCTGTGCTGCGGCATTTACCCATAATTGAAGTATTGGCAGCTTTTATAGGTAATATCGTATGTGTCGATACTGCTACACCTTAAAATGAGTGTCAACAGAGCGTCAATAGATCGTCAAAAGAGCATCAACACAGCATCAACAGAGTGTCCACACAGTGTCAACGATTTGGGGTATTGCATCTTGTATTATCCAAGGGCTCTGCTATGGCTTATATCCATAATCAACGTATTGGCAGCGGTTCTGAGCAAAAGCGATCGCGACATAGTCCCAACCCCAGTCTGAAAATGAGGATCAACAGAGCGTCAATGATTTTGTGTGTTGCATCTTGTATAATCCAAGGGCTGTGCTATGGCATTTATCCATAATCGAAGTATTGGCAGCCTTTATAGGCAATATAGTGTGTCTCGATACTATTTCACCTCAAAATGAGCGTCAACAGAGCGTCAACAGAGCATCAACAGAGTGTCAACAGAGTATCAACACAGTGTCAACAGAGTGTCAACAGAGTGTCAACGATTTTGGATGTTGGATCATGTATAATGCACGGGATCTGCTACCGCATACACCCATAATCAACGTATTGGTAGCCATTCTGAGCAAAAGTGATCGCGACATGGTCACAGCCCCAGTCTGAAAATGAGTGTCAACAGAGCGTCAACAATTTTGTGTGTTGCATCTTGTATAATCCAAGGGCTGTGCTACGGCATTTATGTATAATTGAAGTATTGGCAGCCTTTATAGGCAATATCGTGTGTCTTGATACTGTTACACCTCAAAATGAGCGTCAACAGAGCGTCAACAGAGCGTCAACAGAGCGTCAACAGAGCGTCAACAGAGCATCAACAAAGTGTCAACAGAGTGTCAACTGAGTGTCAACGACTTTGGGTATTGCATCATGTATAATCGAAGGGCTCTGCAACGGCAAATACCCATAATCAATGTATTGGCAGCTGTTCTGAACAAAAGTTATTGCGACATGGTCACAGCCCCAGCCTGAAAATGAGCATCAACAGCGCGTCAATGATTTTGTGTGTTGCATCTTGTATAATCCAAGGGCTGTGCTACGGCATTTACACATAATCGAAGTTTTGGCAGCCTTTATAGGTAATCTGGTCTGTGTTAATCATTGCTGCTACACCTCAAGCTTCAATGGAGCCTACTCAATGTTTAGTCTTGTAAATATGATAATTGGTAAGTGATTTGCTCACTGCTATCCATAACCAACGTATTGCCACCCAGTATGCGCAAAAGAGCAAGTGACATGGTCACAGTGCCATTCTGACAATATCCGTCAACCCAGCATCAACTGAGAATCATCAATTGTTGGTAATGCAGATCGGGTAATGAAGGCATCGAATGGATATTTGAGCTTATAATTGAACAATTGACCTCCTCCCTGGTCAATAGTACAAATCATTCAAAGAAAAACATGAATTAAAATATTGTCGATCTCGCAACATGCAAAACATGCAAAATGTGATTCCAGGATGTCAAATAATCGATTTTGATTGAGTACTATAATCGAATAGCAAAGGAAAGCATGTTATTTGTACTTACAGATGTACCCACTGTACAACCCACTGAGAACCCACCCAATTCAGACCAGTAGGGAGATGTCGATAGAACCGTAAGCGAATCGATCGTTCGGCTTTATTAACAACTGGGACCTCCAATCTTGCTCTGGTTCGGTTCCGACCCGTACACGGACCCGAATAGACGGTCCAGAGCCGTTTCTAACACTATTCACGGCTGCAATGGTTTGTGCCTGGGCCTCTGTGAACAACTCGGGATCTTCATCTACTGTGTGTTGGAAAATCGGTATGGCTTTGTTCCCCTTTCTGCTCTTGTGGGATGCTAACATCTTTGTCGTGTTGTCCAACATTCTCTTGCAGTCTGAGTCAAGGCTGAGCCATTCTAGAAAGCACTTCATATATTCTTCATATTTGGTGTCGTCGTGGCCAGAACTGCTACTTTCATTGCTGGAAGTGGCCTGCCGCTCGGGTTTTGGGGTGCCCTTCTGCTTAGGATTAGTAAGTTTGTCTGGGTTCATACCGGCCTCTTTCCCAGTTGTAGCTTGCAGGGTTGTACTGGCCTCTTGCTCCGTGGGTGCTGATGGGAGCATTGCTGTGTCATTCTTGGTGGGCACTTGGGGGATCGTACCAGTGTCTTTCTCTGTGGGATCTGGCGGGACTGTACCAGCGTCTTTCTCTGTGGGAGCGCTGGTTCCATCCTCAGATCCATTCTCGGCCAGGTTTATCAAAAGCCCTCCAACGTTGCTCTCATCCTTTTCCTTTTCTTTTCCCTTCATTAATGGTATTGGTGGTGGAAGCAAGTTGCTCTGATCGTGGGATGGAGGTGGTACAGATATCCCATGGTCGGCAGGCCGTATCCCATGGTCGGCAGGCGGTACTGATGGTGACATGGCAGGAAGCCGGTTGGTGTTATTGCGGTCATCCATTCCCAGGTAGTAACTGAGTGGCATTCATAGCCCCCAGTACCATTTCAGACCCATAGCTTTGTAGTCGATTCCTTCTACCAGCTGAGGGAAGGCATTATGTAAGAACCATTTAGCTTCTTGGAAGTCTCCTGAAGTATACCATTTGTGCACTATCGACTTCCGGTTTAGCTTGCTGACATGGGTGACATAGGCACGATTAACACATTTCTTTGCAAAGCTGTAATCCCTGGATGTTTGGTTGGCTATGACGGTTAGTTGCATCCTTTTCTCACTTCCGCTGGAGTCGCTTAGGATTACCTGGTGTCCGGGTTAGTGTTGCAAGAGGTCTCCGACCTACTTCGTTGCCCATGTCTTCCTCTGCTGAGTGGAGTGATGTTGCTTAATCATTTTCCTGACCCTGCTGGAGCTGTCAAAAGCTTTAAGGAAGTTATTGTATCGCATGTACTTCAACTTCTTCCAGTAGAGGTTTCTCTCCGCAAAGTTCCACAGCCAAGCAACTTGGGCCTTGGCGGCATCAGTAATGTAGCCAAAGAGATCACAGATCTCGAGCATGAAATTTGCTTCGTTTTGGGAGGAGAGCTCGGGAGTGGCGATCCGCATGGCTTCTTGTAGTGATCCGACAGGTCTATTGGAAAAGAATTCCCAGCTGAGGTGTGATGGTGTCTCTGATGAAAGGGTTGCTAGAGAGGGGTCGCTAGCAATAGTAGAGATATCCAAGTAGGGGGTATACGTAGTAGCAGTGGTAGAGGTGGCTGCGGTGGAGGTAGCTTTGGTGGTGGTGGGTGCAGTAGTGGTGGCTGTGATTGCGGTGGCTATGGTGGTGGCTGCTGCAGTGGTGGTGGCTGCGGTGGTGGTGGCTGCGGTGGTGGTGGCCGCGGTGGTTGTGGCTGTGGTGACGGTAGTGTAAGCAACGGGTCCGGGTAACCCGCTAGCAGTCCGGGTTTTGACTGCCAGTTCAGTTCAGTTCTGTTCCAGACCCAGCCAAAAACCCAACCCACTTTTGTCTTGGTGGGTTGTTACCCGGCCCGGACATAGAACCATGGGTATTTGGCCTGGTTGGAACTGGACCGAGGTTCCAAATTTACGGTTCCAACAGATTTGGCTCCAATTAAGTATGTGAGTTCTGATCATACTGTGACATGATCAGTACATAGATTGTGCACAATTATGAGCTCATTCACGTGCAGCATTCAGATGTGCGATCCGACTGATATTCGTTGAGTAGTGGTGAAAAAAGGCCCAATTCTAAGGGATATTTGCGGGTATTCGATTGTGACTCCGCGAATGTTGGTCGGATCGCATATATGCAAGCGGGAGGTGAAATAGGTTGTACAACTGCACAATCTGTATGCTGATCATGTCACAATACGATCAGAACTCAATTACTTAATTGGAGCCAAAGTTGTGAGGTTGAAATGCTGGGTGTTTGGTGGTAAAACCGGCCGAATTGCAACAGTTGGGGTTTGCGTGTGGGAAAAACCGTTGCCACATTTTGGTTCGAGTCCCAACCCTAACCCGGAACTGTTCTAGCCGGTTGGAACTGGCGCTAACACTAGGTGGTGGTGGTGGTGGCTGCAGTGGTGGTGGCTGTGGTATTGGTGGCTGGGGTGGTGGTGACTGGGGTGGTGGTGGTGGCTGGGGGTTTGGTGGCTGGGGTGGTGGTGGCTGTGGTGGGGGTGGCTGTGGTGGGGGGTGGCTGTGGTGATGGTGGCTGTGGTGGTGGTGGCTGCAGTGGTAGCTGCTGCAGTGGTGATGGCTGTGGTGGTGGTGACTGCTGCGGAGGTGGAGTCGAGGCTCATAGCGGGGGTGGTAGTAGTTAACGACGCTTCGAAACCAATGGCATCGTTGGGTACTGCTGCAATGTCATTGATTGATGTCAACGGCATGTCGGTCATCTGTTATGGTTGACGTGACGATATTGTGTGCAGTCGTCAGTGTGCAGAGGGAGACGAACGGTACAGACGGTGGTTGTGTTTCCTTAGAAATCTAGCGGGGGGGAGATTCTTTGTATACCTGGAGGGTTGCTTTGTGCCAGATCTTTCGGTTTCCAGTCACTATGTGGTTTCCGAATTCCCCAGTATGCACTTCTCATATCATTTCATGCCTTCTTCACCTCTTCTCCTTCTCTTTCTCTGATTGTACTTGGTGGTTTAGCCTATCTTGCTAGTTGTCCCTGTTCTTGGTGGTGAATTTTCTGCCCACTCATGCAATAGTTTTTGTCTCTCTTGTCTCGAGGTTACAAGATGGTTAGGGGAGAATGGTAGAAATTTGTGGTGTAACCTTGGTACAACTCAGCCAATAGGAATATTTCTTCCCCCTCCATTATGCATATCCATGCAACTGTGTGGATTTGTGATATTCTCAACACTTTTCGTTATGGTTCATGCAATGGATCTCCTTCCTTCCCCCCTTGGTCCCCCCCCTTCCTTCCCCCTCCATCTGTCCTTTACATCATTGTTTGGATTGGTGGTCTGCCGGCACTGAATGTGCTGCATTCCACTTATCTACTACTTCCTAACTCCTTGCCATATTCTGCATCCATACCCACAATTGTATCTCCCAACCTTCGACATAACAGAATACATTCATCGTTCATCGATACATCTCTGACCAGGTACTGTCTCCACCTTGAACACCTCAAATTGCTCCAGTGACTCCTGTTGTACGGTGCTAGCCAACCTGATTTCTTGAGTACCATGTTCATCTTTGTTGTGAGTGAAGAACTTCTCGAGTCGACTACCATTAATTCAGCCGGTGAGCTCTGCTCTAAGTAGTTCTACCAGTCGATATGTCCCCAGGCTCTGGGCAATTTCTATTCCTCGGTAGGGTTCTTGCCACCTAGCATCCAATTTGGCGCTGTGAGACTGCTCTATCTTGGTTTTGCATATGAGAGCTAAGTCGCCAATTTGGAGATGTTCAGCTCAGAGGTTGGCAGCTAGGTCGAAATAATGTTTGCTGGCACCTCTCGACGCTGTTAGATTTTGTATGGCTACATGGATATCTTCATGCCATTGTTCCACCTGTGTTGCTGAAGTCGCTATCAGTGATGCTGTATCATCAATTCCTTGGCTCCAGTTGGAGGTATTCTATGATACCTTCTCCAGCTCTATCGGAGGTACTGCATCGTGGCCGAATATAAGGCGGAATTGTGAATATCGGGTCATACATCTGATGATGACCCTGTTGGCCGAGTGCACTGCCGGTAGGTGGTCAATCCACATCTCTTTCGATTGGTAGGAGCAGGCTGTAAGTTTGGATAGTACATTTGCAATTGGTCTGTATTCTCGTTCAATTACTCCATCAGGGGCAGCATGGTACAGTGTTACGGTGATCTTCCGGATATTGTAACATTTGAGGAGGAGGCCAGTCCATGTTTTGTTGTCTGCACCGCCGTCCACTACTACACGTTCTGGGGGGCCGAACCGGCACATCACCTCCTTGTAAAAGAAGTTGGCTACCTTCTCCAATGTGTTCTGTTATAGTGGTCCTGCCTCTGCCCACCCACTGAGGAATTCATGGGCAATCACCAGCAGGTGGTATTCGCCCTACATTTTGGGCATGTATGAAATGTCCATTCCTACTCGCTGACATAGGTGACTAAAAGTTAGCCTTTTCAGGGGTTCATCATATTGTAACAGCCCTCCCCTCTCGTACTGCGCGTACTTTTGCACCCAGTCTTTGACATCGACATACATTTCTGTGCAGTAGTACCGCTCAACTACCTGTTATAATGTTTCTTCTCTTCCACGGTGTCCAATCAATTCGTGTGTAGCAGCCATTGCCTTTCATCCTTTCCCAGTATATACCAATACCTTGGCCGGTGGTTTGTTGATTTCCCACCTCCGGTAGAGTACTCCATCCGAAACAAGGTATTTTGGGGCTTCCCATCGAAATTGCTGCATTGCCTTTGGAGTCTTTCCTTCCGGCCGCTTCCAGTTCCCGACTCTGCGGACTTTTCAAGATCAGATCAAATTCAGTTGAGCGGCTGGATTGCTCAACTCAGGATGGTAATATGACAGATGCCTGCCAGCTTTCCTGACTAGCAGTCGAAGATCCAGTATGCATTCAACTCTCTCACAGGACTAGCCCCAGGGCAGATCTTGCCACACGTCTGACAGGATGGAACGATAGGGCTGGAAGACCTACCAGGCTTTGTACAACTCCTGGAAGCAGCTTTCGGGGACCCCGACTGAGTACCCACTGCCGGATGGATAATGCGGGATATTTAGGAAAAGAACCGGGAGTTTTCTCTGCATTAAGCTGAGTTTCAGGTTATTGCTGCTGATCTCGATTGGAGTCCCTCAGCCTTACCAAACGCCATGAGAATGGGGCTTTCTGAGGAGATGAAGGATTCGTTTACTTATAGCGCTATGCCTGAGGAACTTCCTGCGTTCGTGATGGTCTGTTAGAAGCAGGATAACCATATCCGCAAGCAACGAGCGTAGAAGGCTTTTCGTACGGTTAGAAAGGGGAATCTTACAGTGTTTAAAGCATCCTTATATGACATTGATCAGGCCATTGGAGAAAAGGGTTTGGAAGAACGCCCGTTAGAAGAAATTGTTCCGAAACAGTATCATCAGTTCCTCTCGCTATTCAGTCATGTATTGGCAGATAGATTACCACCACGTCGACCAAGCATTGACCATGAAGTTTTCATCAAGGATTGGGAGACACCAACATGGGGACCATTATATTCAATGTCAAGGACCGAGTTGGTTGTGTTGAAAGAATGGCTTGAGGATGATATGTCCAAGGGGTTTATCTGACAGTCGTCATCATTAATTGCTGCTCCAGTACTATTTGCAAAGAAACTGGGTGGGGGGTTACGAACTTGTATCCACAATCAAGATATTAACAGCAAAACTAAAATGAATCGGTATCCCCTCCCGCTGATAAACCAGACTTTGAATATTTTAGGGAAAGCCCAAACATTTATGAAGCTGGATGTACGAGTAGCATATAATCTACTCCGGGTTAAGGAATGAAATGAGCATAAGTTAGTCTTGCGGACAAGATCTGAAATGTTTGATCCTACAGTAATGCAGTTCGGGACAACGAATGCACAGGCAGATTTCCAAGGTTATATTAATAATGCTATTAGAGAAGCTTTGAATGATTATGCATCAGCATATTTGCACGATGTATTGATATATACTGGTTCCGAGGAACAACATGTTGGCCACATCAAGTCGATTACGCAGCAATTGTTGGAAGCGGGGTTGTATTTGAAGCCAGAGAAATCTGAATTTCATATGGAAACAGTTAGGTACTTGGGATTGATTATATCAACGAAGGGCATCTCTATGGATGAAGATAAAGCTGATACTGTAAGGGATTGGAGCCGAGAAAAGAAGAGTACGGATGGATGGCTGGATAACATTGTTGAAGGACAACAATTCCTCAGCTTTTGCAATTATTATCTGCAGTTTATTCCGAAGTACTCATACAAACCGGAACCACTCACAAGGCTAACTAAGAAGGATGAACCATTTGTATGAGGATTGGAACAACAGTTGGCCTTCGAGATGATGATAACCACATTTACACCTGCACCAGCACTTCAACATTTCAATCATGAGACAGAAGTGAGTATTGAGACCGACGTTTCTGAGTATGTGTCTGCAGGAGTATTGTCACAACGCGATAATGAGGGGGTGTTACACACAGTGCCATATTGCTCAAAGAAACATACACCTACTGAGTGCAATTACGACATATATGATAAGGAGCTGATGGCAATTATTAAGGGACTTGAGGAATGGAGACCCGAGTGTGAAGCTGCCCGATACCCCCTACAACTGATAACTGATCGTCAGAATCTCGAATATTTTATGACAAAGAAGATGTTAAATCGAAGACAAGCACGCTGGTCCGAGTTTTTAATACGATGTGATCAGCACATTATCTATGGACTAGGGAAATCGAATGAGAGGGCGGATGCATTGTCCAGGAGGCTGCCAGACCTGCTTGAGGGAGGAGATGAGAGATTACAGAGCATGGAACATGTAGTTTTGAAACCCTAGAATTTACCAGAACAATTATACATATTGGCAAATGGCTTACCTGCACAAGATTATGCCTTAATATCTGATCTTTTTGATTGGGGGTATCAGATTGATCCACTACCAAAGAAGATACTGAAGGCTATATGAGGGAATGATAGCTTGAAAGAGATTACTGTAGCGGGATGGACTGAACAGAATGAGCAGGTACTGTATCGAGGGAAGCGTTATGTTCCTGAGGGAGATCAGTTACGTTTACAATTGATACAGGAGCATCAAGATACCGCATTGGCTGGACACCCGGGGCGGGCAAAAACATTTCACCTCCTGGATAGAGAGTACAACTGGAAGGATATGCGAAAACAGCTAGATCAGTATGTACGAAAATGTCATAGTTGCGAACGGTCTAGGTCCTCAAGACATGCAACCTTTGGAGTTCTTTGGCCTGTACCCGTACCAGAGAAGCCATGTGATGATATCTCGATGGATTTTGTGGTTGGGCTACCGGAGTGCAAGGGGTTTCATGCGGTTTGGGTCGTGGTGGATAGACTCTCAAAGATGCGACATTTCATCCCATGGCATACAAACGTAGATGCGGTAGAATTGGGAAAGTTGTTCCTCCAAGTAGTCGTACGCCTTCATGGCCTGCCAAAGACTATTGTTTCAGATCGGAGACCTCAGTTTGCCTCAACCTGTTGGGGATAGATATGCAATCAGCTGGGAATTGATCAACGGATATCTACAGCATTTCATCTACAGACGGATGTGCAGACCAAATTAATGAATGCTAGTATGGAACAATACCTTTGGGTGTTTGTGAACCATCAACAGGATGATTGAGTGCAGTGGTTACCCCATCTCGAGTTTGCTGCGAACAATGGAATATCTGACTCAATGAAGTGTACTCCGTTCTGTGCAGTTCAAGGTACGGATCCATGAATGCCGTGTGCAGGAGAACCAACACATAGTGTTAGGAACAGGTCGGGGTAACCTGCCAGCGGTCAGGTTTTTGGCCTTCGGTTCGGTTCAGTTCGGCTCGGTTCCAGACCCGGCCAAGAACCCGACCCGCATTGTCTTGGCGGGTTTGTTACACGGACCGGACATGAACCCGCAGGTTTCTGGCCTGGTTAGACCTGGACCGCAGTTCCATTTTACGGTTCTTACAACTTTGGCTATACTTCAGCACCAATGAAGTATTTGAGTTCTGATCGTATCATGACATGATGAATACATAGATTGTGCAGTTATAGCCCCTCTTGCATGTCCCGCTTTCAGATTTGCGATCTGACCAATATTCGTTAAATCGCTGTGGAATAACGCCAAACTGTACGGGAATTTCGCGGGTTTTCAATAGCAACTCAATGAATATTGGTCAGATCGCAAATCTGAAAGCGGGAGGTGAAAGAGGGGCTAATACTGCACAATCTACGTATTGATTATGTCATGGTACGATCAGAACTCAAATACTTTATTGGAGCTCAAATTGTAAGGTTGGAATGCCGGGTTTTGTTGGTAAAATTGGCCCAAATTCAACAGTCCGGGTTTTCGTGTGGTAAAACCCATTGCCATGGTCCAGGTTCGGGTGGAACCAGACCCGGAACTGACCCGGGAATTTGGAACCGTTGCTAACACTACCAACACAGGAGTGGGATCAACAACGTCTGGATGTGGATCAGATTCAAGCTACAATCCAACAAGTTCATGAACGTTTGCGAGTTGAAATCAGACGGAGTCAAGTGCTACAGGAAGAAGGTGCAAATCGAGGATGGAAACTTGCACCAAATATAATCATGGCTCCAAGAGTTGGTTAGATGCCTGCAATATATGAACTGCTTGAGCAATTCTGAAGTTACATCGAAAGTGCTTTGGACCCTGTCAGGTGTGCTGACAAGGGTCCTCTTATGCGTATGAGTTGGAGCTACCTGCATCAATACGAATACATCCAGTACAATCGGTTTCACTTTTGGATGCGCTAGTGGAGCATCCTATGATCGGACAACGAATTGATGCTCCCCCTCCATTGGAGGTTGATGGAGATGAACAGTATCAGGTATCCAGTGTTGAAGATAGTAGAATATATCGGAACCAGTTACAGTATTTAATACGATTGACCGGATATGATTCTTTGTCTTGGGACCCTGCTATGTTGGTTCATGGCTTACAAGCGGTAAAAGAGTTCCATCAGCGATAACCACAGAATCTAGACCATTGGAAAATAATCCCAGAGGACTTCGAACCTAGGAAGGGGATACTGTCACAATTCAAAGATAGATTCAGATACTTACAATTAATGACCAGAATATGGAGAGGGTATTGCAGGAATTGTGTTACAGAAAGGCGGAGACATTGGATGATGCGGAGGAAGTGGCGAGGTGGCGGTGGCATAATTCAGTATGATCAGGAAGTGGATTGAGGTATTGCGACGTCGGATGATGTGGTGTGGTTGTACTGATAATGAGTTATGTTGGTGGTGTGTAAGATCATGGGAGGAGATTCGGATGGTACATCAGAGCATGAGGTATGGTTCAAGGGTGGCAGATGAATTGAATATACAGAGAGTGTTGTTGGTATTGGAGGATTTCCTTTTCTTCTCTCTTTACTCATTCTCCTTTATAACCAAGCAAGTTAAGACTTTAAAACAGCTTCGACTCTTGTCTTGCCTTGATTTCCTTAATACAAATTTCGAGCACTCTCTACTTTATTTGTGACATTACATTTGAGTTACCAATATCACTTACAGACGATCCCGCGCGTTAAAAATGAGCTCACTCGATTGTCATTTTCAGGCAGACCTCAAATTGATCTCAAGCACCGCCTGCAGCCAGTCCAGATATTATACCATGAGTTGATGGGTAGCTATATAGATACATAGATACATAGATGATAATACAAACTGAATACATGTGTTTCAAAAATCGTTGAACGATAAGTAGTAGCTATGATTTCCAGGTACACCAGCAGCATTTCCAAATAAGATGTTGTTTTCCCGGACTGCTCTACTGTGATTCGAGGTGCTCCCAGACCTGTCCCCGGCACTCCCAGCTTTGTCGCTGGAGTTCCCACCTGCTCCCAGGCTAGTTGTTGGCACTCCCAGGCTTGTCGCTGGCCCTCCCAGTTCCTCTGAAGGCCAGCAGGAATGTCCTCCTAGGGTCTGATACTCTCCTGATATTGCCGCATCTAAGTTTACACTCCACATCCTCTCAGCCATTCCTGGAGACATTCAGTAACTAATGTACATTTTGCTGATGTGATATCATGTTTGTTGGTGGTTAATTAACTTAATTTGGAGTCTAGAACTTACGCATGGCCCGTACAACCCTTGCACATACACCAATAAATTATCATGTCTCACAATTTGGATATTGAAATCAAGAACAATCTGACAGGAAGTATCATAGCTACATGAATTGCTTTTCAAAGAGATACATGGTCAAACAGAGCAATTTACCTAGCTATTTGTCTGGCGACATCGAAGCTGTCACTATTTCTGTCTCAGGATCTAATTCTTGTGTGGTACTTAGCTAGAGAGTCCACATCTGGGGGTGAAAGCTTACAGGATTAGCAGGCTTTGCGTTGTTATTCAGGGACAAATTGGGCGCCACACTCTGCGGGACAGATGCTATGCATTTTAGTGATCTAGGTTTCAAGGAAGTTGACTTTATATGACTACTTCTTGGTTGAAATGTCCCTTGCAGCAGTTGCAATTTTCCTGTGATGATACCAAGAGTCTACGTGAGCTCTCAAAACGGTTTCAGTACACAAGTGACAGGAATGATTTCTAGCCGGGATGTAGAGACCGCCCATGGATCATTTTGAATGTCCCATACATTAGAACTCTGTCATAGATATAGTGGGGCAAGTCCGCTAACCTGGGTTTCATCAATTCGTCATGCTTCATCTGCTTCTGCCAACAACACTGCATGTGCCGCAGTACTGTTTTGAAGATTGTGCCAATCACTCAGCTGGGATCGTCATTGTTGCTCAGCTGGCCCCACTCATTGTCTTCCCCATCAGCTGCTTCATCTTTCCATCCTTCTTATTGACAGACCTTGCAAGATTGCTAAGACACTCTTTGATAGAATCCAACATCACCTCAATTGGATTTGCTGGCTTTCTGGATGTCAATCACGTTTTTTCAGCATTTATCATATAATTCTGCTTCTGGTTGATTGCTGTCACAGCATCCTCAATTTGCATTCTTGCCACAGCAGATTCTCTATCAACAGAATTCTAAATGAACTTCTCTGTCCCCTTGGTGTGTAGATACTATATATCTTGTTCGGTCTCGGCTGCGAGCTTCTTTTCAGATATCTACACTGCACAATCCTCCAAATGCTCTGACCATTTTAGCTTCCAAGCTGCTGCTGCCTTGATTCGGTTATTGATGTCGCCCAGTAGTTCTAAGTGTTGAATTGTCATATTTGCTTGCAAGAAGGGGCAAAAGGTTCATTTATGAATTATTGACCATTAATTATCATTTAGACTTTGTTGATGGGCGAGATGTTGAATGTTGGAAGATATGGATGACATGGAGGCAAGATGGGACATTTATATCATGATTGGGATGTTTAATCAATGTGAACGAACCAAAATGTGCATTTTGACTGTCACTACATTGGGAATAGTAATGCAAAATGTGCAACATGACTTGATTTGTAGAGTCTGTTTCATGTAACATTCTGGGGAATTCTTCAGACACATATCACCAGACATCTTCTCTGTCGAATAATTTCTGTTGTATATTATACAATACATCAGATTTCGGCTGTCATTCACCTCTCTCTATCCCTGCAAGCACTCAAACAACATTTGACCGACATATTGCAAATTATGGGGCAGTTGAAAACCCCTGCAACCAATGGACACTGGTTAGTTCAGAGTAACGCTGCCAATGCACCAACTGAAAATCTTACCCAGATTGCCAATATACACATAGTCTGTCAACCCAGAAGCAGCAAGAAAATAATGCAGCATGCCATAGGATGTAAGTGAATCCATATCAAGGTAGATAGCAGTCAACTATGTATATAATCTACCACTGGTATACATTGAAAGCTAAGTGACCAATTTATAGCTGTTTCTCATAGGAAACCTGGATGGTCCACCAAGGCATTTGGCGGTGCAGTCCGCCACATTCAACATGGTGATGTTGCACACTGTGGGATTGTAGCAGACAAATGTTTTGATAAGGGTCCCCGAGAGTAGATGAGGTAGGCTCTATTCACTCTACAGAGGCTACAGAAGTAAGTATCGTATGGGTAATAGCTGAATTGCATTTTTGGAATCAGCAACTGAGTTCTTGTAGGTTTTCAACATGTCTGCTGCTATGGTATGTCAAGGAGGTCGAGTACAGCTAGAATACTCTGATATGCGCCTTGTGTTGAATATGGCCAAAATTCCCAAAGCCGGGTTTTTGCGTACCACAAGAGAGGAAGCACAATACTTGATCAAGTAACCTTATGCCGATGACCGACAACTGAGCCAGCAGGCAGTGGAGATTCCTGTGCATAGGCCGGTGAAGGCTGCAATGGAATGACACCCTGCAATGGTCTGTGAATGTCATATGAACAGCTGCCTTCCTTCCCAAAATGAGACAGCACAGATTCCGCCGATATGCTCAAGGTGGACAGCAACCGGGATACCCCCACCAGACAGACACAGACTGCCAACACCAGGACCGACACCACCTGCACCTTAAATGCCACCTGTACCACCTGGTGAGAATGACGGAGTGCAAGGTTTCCAAATTGAACGTGTGCCATGCAGATATGTATATACACCTACTCCTCTTCCCAACACTTAATTTTTCGATCTTACTGTGTGTGGGATGAACAGTATACATGATAAACATAATCTGAGTAGTGTTAGTATTGATTCCAAGTTACTCGGCTGAGGTCCGTGTTGCAACCAAAACAGAGGCCCCAAGTTGGGTCATATTCTTCAAAGGCACTCGACTAGGTTGTAACCCAGTCTGGACTACAAACCATAGAATTTTGGCTGGTTTGGAACCAGACCATGGTTCCATTATATGGTTCTTATAAGGTTCGCTGCAATAAAGTGAGTCTGTTCTGATCGTATTGTAACATGAACAATACATTGATCATGCAGTATTAGCAGCCCTATCACCTTCAACTTTTAGATATGCAATCTGACTATTATTCGGTAAATCACTGTTAAAGAATCCTAACTTTGATGTTAAATTGGGTGTTTTTCAATAGGAACTCAACAAATATTGGTTGTAATACAAATTTGAAAGTGAGAGGTGAATGACCAGCTAAATCAACAAAATGTATATATTCATCATTTCACAATATGATTACAACTCAGATACTGAACTCAAGGCCAGGTGGCACAGTCTGAACAGCGGGTTATTGGTGGTACAACTGGCCCAATTGCAACAGTCCAGGTTTCGGTGCAGTAAAACCCATGGCAACGCTCTGGTACTGGGTTGGAACTGGAGCCTGAACTGAACCAGGAATTGGAAACCTGTGCTAATACAATTGATTCAAGATTCGGAACTGATGAAGAAACATCCAGTGGTGAGTACACTATCTGCTGTGTGGTAATACAGCTAACATCAATTTTGCAGACAAGAGCAGCCTATTCAGCCAACTTGAAAGTGGAGATGAGCATTGAAAGAAAGACACGGGATTTGAGAGTCTAGGATTATCCACTATTAACGGACACTTTAAAATCTATTTTAAAGGATAAATGTATATCTATTGTTAAAGAACAATGTAGTGATAAAAGAGAAAGTATATGAAGAGGATAGAAAGGCTGCCAAAATACCATCAATGATATAACTCGCCAAATGAAACGGTTGCATATTGCAGTGATGCCTGTGGCAAAGTAAGTGTCAATAGTGCATCAGTAGTGTCTCAACGGAGTATCAACAAAGATTTGTCATGTATGTCAGGTAAACACGAGGTGATTTGCCATGGCTATACAGAGTCAAACCACTGGCCGCCCGTATTAGCAGATGACAAGGTGACACACTCCTGCTTCATATACAAAATGTGCGTCAATGGAGTGTCAATGATTTTTGGTCCTGCATCTTTGGTCATCTAAGTGGCGCTTAATCACAGAGATTCATAAACAAGAAGTTGGCAGCCTCTATTGGCAGATAAGCAAGAGATATTCCCGCAACTGCCTCCCGGACAGTACCAAGTATTGTCACTTACCATGCTGCAACTCAGTGTTTATGAGCATCAGAGTGTATTAAAATGATCCAAACTTCATATATAAACAATTCCGGCAACATCGCACATTGTTTTATAATGATCCAAGGCCAATAATTATTGATGCTCTGTTGACACATATTTTCAAAATGGGGCAAGGAGCAGTTCACTTTCTCTTTTGCCTATAATGGTGGCCAGTACTTTGATTATGTGTAACAACAACCAAATCACTATTTAATTATCTAACTTACAAGACGAAACATTGTTGACACTACATTCGCGATTAGTTTCAAGAGGTAGCAGGCAGTGTGTCCTTTGCCTTTTGCCTATAAAGGTGGCCAATACTTTGATTATGTATAACAATGACCAAATCACAGGTTAATTACCTGACATACAAGAACAAACATTCTTGATGCTTCATTGAGCACCATTTTTAAGAAATAGTAGTGTTGCTGTGGCAGGCAGTTTTGCCCATAGAGACAGCTAATATATTCAATGTGCATCACAGTAAGCAAGTCATTTATTAATTGCCTGACTGACAATATCAAAAATGCTTTACGCTCTGTTAACGATCATTTTTAGAATGGGGCAGAGCGCATGTTGCTTTCTCTTTTGCCCATAGAGACAGCTAATACTGTTACAGGGGTATTTTAAGTCCCAATAATCAATACAACATTTATTAGACTAAATACAGCCGCCTATCTCCTTGTCCTTTTCTCCTTGTCTTCCCAGACTCAATCTCTTATCCTCCTAAAAATCAGAGATTACCACACTTCCTCGTCGGTCTAAGGTCGCTCTCCGGACCGCTCTTCATAAGGCAATGCACCGGTTGTGATGTACGTGTGCACCTCGTATCCAACCCCTTCGATAATGGCCAAGTACAAAAGCGCTTGGGCCATGTGGGTTAAACTACGCTCATTGTAGTGTTGAATGAGATTGCCGAAAGTTGCGACAACCCTCTGGTGTGTGTACTGAGAATGTGTTGGTCTCCACAAACTCATATAGAGCGTATTCTCGGAGGGAAAATACGGAAGTAATTCTTAAATAAGTAGATAGAATTCTTAATAATATTTTAAGGTGTTCTTCGCTGGCAATGTCTGACTGTGGATTTCTGCTAGAGCTTGATTCTTCTCATCGTCGGAAACGATGTGAGCTCATTTACACTGTGTTCCTCAGGTCAAGCTCGCCTTTGGATTTCCATCATGACACCATTATTGCTTGATAGCTTCTCACCAGATACACTGGTGTGCTCCATTGATATTGCCACGAATTCCCCTAGGTTATCATGTTCATGCATGAGCAGTTTTTAAGACCTTACGTCCCCTAGTGGGCTGTCCTCATGATCATGATATCAAACACAAATAATGACAGCTCATAACCTCCTGTTTGACATCTTGCTTCCCATTTGTTCAGTAGCTGGAACATCTGACGACCTTAGTCTTATCAGTGCTTATCGCAATATAATATTAAAAGCTCTTCACTATTAATTGCCTCGCCTTTAATATGGCTATTCAGCATTGCATCAGACATTTAATCGGCGACCAACCGATACTGCGCTAGTGTAGATAGTGGCACGTCAACCTCATATTCACACCGAGTATGACGTTGTAATGCATATGGTCTTAAGTCAATTAGCCGGTATTCTTCTGGCCTCTGATCATCAGCCAATGTCATCAATCCCGCAGACACTGCATGCTTAGGTCTCGACCTTCTGATGACCGGGGAGTGCCGCAAGTGCTCTCACCGCTTTGCGCATGAACTTGCAGATCCCTCATACTCGCATATTGCAATAACATCTGCTGCACACGTAATTCTGCGTAATCGCAACTTAACTATGTGTTGTCCCGCTAGTGTTAGCAACGGGTCCGGGTAACCCGCCAACGGTCTGGGTTTGGACCGCAAAAACCGGTAGGTTCAGTTCCAGACCCATCCAAAAACCCGACCCGCTGACTCTTGGCCGGCCAAACCGAGACCCGTACCTGTCAACCTGCGGGTTTCGCCGGGTTTGGCTAGACCTGTTGGTTCCAATATCCGGTTCTGCATTTCGGGTTTCACATTTATTGTCGCATTCAGATATGCTAATGTTAATTGTAAAATATTGACATTGGTACGTCACGGTTCATTTTGGACGTATTAGCCGCCTTGAAGTGCAAAACATGCATACTCAAGCGGCCAACCACATCCTGAAAATGAGCGTCAACAGAGCGTCAACAGAGCGTCAACAGAGCGTCAACAGAGCGTCAACAGAGCGTCAACAGAGCGTCAACGATATTTGGTCTTGCATCTTCGGCACTATGAGCGGTGCTTGATCAAAATCATCCATAAAGAAGAATATGGCAGCCTTTATAGGCAAATATGTACGGGATATTCTAGCCACATCCTCCGGGACAGTAACAACTTATTTCATTTACAGAGCTACCACTAAGTATTCTTGAGCCTTTTAGCGTATGATGACAGTCGAAACAATGTATATAGACAGTAACCACCACATCGTGCTGTGATTAATCATGATGGAAGGCCAACAATCGTTGACACTCTGTTGACGCTCATTTAGAAGATGGGGCAGAAAGCGTTTCACTTTCACTTTTGCCTATAAAGGCAGCGAATAATCAGTTTATGACGATGTGCTATCTGTCGCCCCCAGATGACCCATGATACCTGACCAACAATCGTTGATGCTCTGTTGACACTCATTTTCATGATGGGTCAGGGAGGGTATTGCAATCTGTTTTGCCTAAAAAGGCAGCCAAAAATTCCTTTATAACTGACTACAGCCTATCGGAGGTGTCATTTCCCAGGACGCATAACCAAAAATCGTTGACACTCCGTTGACGCTCATTTTCATGATGGGGTAGGGAGGGTATTGCAATCTGTTTTGCCTATAAAGGCAGCGAAAAATTCCTTTATGACTGGCTACAGCCTATCAGAGGTGTGATTTCCCAGGACTCATGACCAAAAATCGTTAACTCTCCGTTCACGCTCATTTTCATGATGAGGCAGGGAGGGTATTGCAATCAGTTTTGCCTATAAAGGCAGCCTAAAATTCGTTTATGACTGGCTACAGCCTATGGGAGGTGTGATTTCCCAGGACTCATGACCAAAAATCGTTGATGCTCCGTTCACGCTCATTTTCATGATGGGGCAGGGAGGGTATTGCAATCTGTTTTGCCTATAAAGGCAGCCAAAAATTCCTTTATGACTGACTACAACCTATCAGAGGTGTGATTGCCCACGACGCATGACCACAAATCGTTGACGCTGCATTGACGCTCATTTTCATGATGGGGCAGGGAGGGTATTGCAATCTGTTTTGCCTATAAAGGCCGCCAGAAATTCCTTGATGACTAACTACAACCTATCGGAGGTGTGATTTCCCAGGACGCATGACCACAAATCGTTGACGCTCCGTTGACGCTCATTTTCATGATGGGGCAGGGAGGGTATTGCAATCTGTTTTGCCTATAAAGGCGGCAAAAATTCATTTATGACTAATGACAACCTATCTGAGGTGTGATTTCCCAGGAGGCATGACCAAAAATCGTTGACGCTCCGTTGATGCTCATTTTGCCATGGCTGTATCCACAACATGCAATTATTGAATTTGGCACAGTCCATCATTCACATTGTTTTGGTTGCCTTTCTTGCATTTTCATTTACTTTCTTCTTGATCACTACATTGTTCTTTAACAATACATAGATATATATAATACTAATCTCCAAAATCCCGTGTCTTTCGGTCAATGTTCGTCATCAGTTGCAGGATCACTCAATCCGCTGCTCTTGTCTTCAAAATGAATGTTAGCTGCATTACCACACCACAGAGAGTGTACTAACCTTCATTAGTCAGCATATCTGGATCAAAATCGGTATCGTGCTCGGTATCCTCATCATCTTCGAAAAATTCCGCACAGGGAAGAGCTGTATGCGAATATGTATATCTGGCCGGCAAATTGACGATTTCAGCAGATTGAGCTCCAGAAGTGATACCGGTTGGGGCGGGCGGTATGCCGGGCGGAGATGGAGTCGGCTCTGGAATCTGCTCTCTGCGTTGGGCGGGTGGAGGTGCACCTGTTCCTTTGCGACTCCAGCGTATCTGCAGATTCTTTGTGGTGCCATTTTGACACGGGAGGCAGCCGGACGTTTGGTTTTGACGAAGCATTGCCGGGTGTCTTTGTTTTGCAGCCTTCACCTTTTTGTACCCAGGAAACTCAACACCCTGCTTCTTCTCTTCTCGGACCTCGGTGCGTAGTATCTTAATGATATATTTCGTTTCCTCAATTGCTGTGCGCCAAAAGCCTTCTTTGGCCATTTTGGCCATATTCAACGCCAGGTGCATGTCGGACTGTTCCAGCTGTACCCGACCTCCTCGCCTTGCCATAGTTGCAGACATGTTGAAAACCTACAAGACATTAGTTGATGCTTCTAACAATAAAATTCGGCTGTCACCTCCACCATATACGCTTCCGTAGCCTCCTCTAAAGTGATTAAAGCCTGTTTCGTCCACTGGCGGGGATGCTTATCAGGAAATTCATCTGCGAAAATCCCAGCGCTGACAACATCATGATGTTCGATTTCGCGGACTGTGCGGAAAATGCCGCTGGCAACCATGGAGGTTTCCCGTTACGGGCAGCAATAAATTCGTTACGTAGCTCTCTATGGACACCTGCTGTACGTTCTACGGTTAATTGACCGCCGTTTGCCTCCATATAGATATACTCACATGCAACTGCATGCTGCTTCTTATTTTCGCTGCTTCCAGTCTTGCGGACGATTTTTAAATGTGCATCCTGGGTCATATGTTTGGTGGCTGCATTGGCAGCGTCGCAGTGAACTAACTTGTGTCTGCGCTCTTGTTGTGTGCCGAGAATGTCCGTATTTGATGTAGCACCCGCCAATCGGCTGGTATTCGATCCACTCTCACCTGCCGGAGGTGGTTGTGTATCCATAATGTGCTGGTGTGGAACAGGAGAAGAAGATGATAACAAGAGGAAGTGGGAAGCCCTGAGGACTATATAGTTAGTGTCTTGTCAGAATGGAATGAGTAGCCGCTAACATGATAGTTATGCTTACGATGAATCCTGCTGAGTATGGCTGCAACTTGCAGGGGTTTCCCACCGCCCTGCAATTTGCAAAAAGTCAGTCTGATGTTGTTCATTTGGTAACAAAGATAAATTGCGGTGTACGACCACCGGAATTGTGTAATCATGTGACATAAATAGGATGTAGTTCGAGGGAAAGAATGTCTGCTGATGTTTGTCTCAAATAATCCCCGGGATATTACATGAAAATGACGCTAACAATCAGGTCATGTTGTACAGCTAGCGTCACTATTCCTGACTTATTGACAGTCAGGAAGAAGATTTTGCTTTATTCAAGATGAGTAAACGTACCAACCTTGACATAAAAGATGCAGCTTGCCTTCATATTGCCCATAACTTGCAACATCCAACATCTCGCCTAACAACACAGTCCACGCAAACTACACTGGTCAATGCTCCGAAAAAGAACTTTCCGCCACTTCCGGCTGGCAGAAACTGCAAATCGACAAAGTGGTCAACCCAACAACGTCATCAAGCGAATGAAGGCAAGAGCGGCCTCGAGGCAGAGAGAGTCCGAGCCATTGGGGCATTGTGCAGCTTGAGATCCAAAAAGAAGCTTGCGGCGGAGAGACGACGAGAAATGCACTTCTTAAGCAATGAAGAGAAAGAGAAATGGATTGAGGATTATGTTGAGAGAGAGACCGCTGGGGCAAGAAAGCGAGTTGAAGACCCAGAGGCAGCGGTTCAGCAAGAGCAGGACAATATGACGCATGCTGAACTCGCGGGATTGTCGTCCAGAAATCCCGAAATGATGTTTGAGGAGATGCTGGTTGCTATTGGAGACAGTCTGAGTGATCTTGCAAGTTCCGACAATGGGGAGGATGCGGAAGATGAGAATGATGAAGAGACTGAGCAGGGCAAGCTGAGCGAAGATTACGAACCCGGCTGGGTGATGGGCACAATCACTAAACCGGTACAGCAGCGCATGGAGAGGGTTCGGTAGAAGCAGATGAAGTTCGATGAATTGACTTAACCGGGATGGGAGGATGCATCCGACTACCTCCGTGAACGAGATAAGAAGTACAGCACATTGGAATTGAGGGTTCCGGCAGTCATTTAGCCGCAAACGATTGACGACGCTCCGCAGCATCCACCGACAACATTTGCAGAGCTTATGGAGAGTCTTGACATTGTCCCCGGAATATCGCAAGGGACTTCTCGACCAGGGAGTAGTGATATCAGGCTAGGTTCGGTGAAGCCGCAGTCAAAATTAAGCATACCTAGTGGTGAGCCAGCTGCGGAGCCCTATTGGTCAACGTTGCTGAAACCGAAGCCAGTTGAACCAGTATGCTTTTACTCATGCATATAGCCTCCGGCTAATTACCATATAGATATTGGATTCCAACGAAGATATGGTGATGGCTCCTGTGTCTGCGGAAGAATAGATATGCAAACTGTCATTTTCGATGTCTGATCGCGCGGAAACGCAAGTTGTTTACCAATTTTGCTGTGTGTCAGCTGTTTCTTGATTTCAGTGACCAAATTGTGAGACATGATAATTCGTCTGTGCATGTGCAAGGGTCGAACACACTATATACACGTTCTGGAATCCAAATTGCACAGCAAGACGGCCAAAAGGTTCAGTTCCATTCTGCAAGTGACTGTTAAGTGACAAAGCAAAAGCATCATTAGTGACGAAATGTGCTAACAAAATTTCAGTGAGTGATGTCATAAGTGTCATGGAAAGAGCGGTCAGTACGCATGACGAATTGATCTGAAAGACAACCATCATGCTACATTGATCCATGTATCCAACTTTATAACTCTCCGCACAGACCTGGTGCACATGGCTGAGATATTTGAAATTGCTTGTGGTAAGTCATGGATATTGAGGAGAAGGAGCTGGATAAGGAATGGTGAGGAAGTTGAGCTATATTTACCAAAAACTAGTGAAATAATCTACATGCCGTCAATTGCCGGCCGAAAGCACGGGAATGTGATAGGGCCACGTCATTTCTCACTCAGATAGCGTAGATCGCAGTTGATCAGAAATTGCGAGGTAACAAAACTCCTGGATGCAAACGATAATACATACGAACGCAATACTGGATGTCAAAAATGTGTATATGATTCATTGCATACAATTATTGAGTGTACAAAGGCTGTTTCGATGTGATTAATGTGTGCGTCAACAGAGTGTCAACAGTTTTAAGTCTTACCCTTTCACCAATCAATAGGCTGCATTATCCCATCCTTCCAAAGCGAATGTATAGGTTGGCATTATTGCGAATGAAGCAAATGACTCGGTCGTTGCCACATCCTAAAAATGAGCGTCAATGGAGCGTCAATGATTTTTGGCATTGCGTCATGAAATATCCAGTAGGCTGTGCAGTTACAGTACGTCATAATCGAACTATCGGCCGCCTTTCTATTAAACTATGGTGGTGGCAACATTTCTACTATGTCCTAAAAATGAGCGTCAACAGAGCATCAACGACTTTTGGCCTTGCATCTTGGAAATTGCATGGGCTCTGCGGCGACGTTACTCCATAATCGCGCTATCGGCCGCCTCTCTACGCAAAACCTCTTGCAACAACATCGCTACTATGTCCTAAAAATGAGCGTCGACAGAGCGTCAACGACTTTGGGCCTTGTATCATGGAAAATCCTAGGGTTGTGCGGTGACATTAAGCCATAATCAGATTATCGGCTGCCTTTCTAGGCAAAAACAGTAGCGACGACATCGCTACTATGTCCTAAAAATAAATGTCAACGGAGTGTCAACAACTTTGGGCCATGTATCTTTGAAAATCCTAGGGCTGTGTGGCAACATTATGCCATAATTAGATTATCGGCCGCCTTTCTAGGCAAAAACGGTTGCCATGATATCGCTACTATGTCCTAAAAATGATCATCAACGGAGCGTCAACCACTTTGGGCCTTGTATCATGGAAAATCCTAGGGCTGTGCAGCGACATTAAGCCATAATCAGATTATCGGCTGCCTTTCAAGGGAAAAAAGGTTGCTACGACATCGCTACTATGCACTAAAAATGAGCTTCAACGGAGCGTCAACCACTTTTCTCCATGCATTTTGGAAAATCCGGCGGCAGTGCGGCGACATTAACACATAATCGAACTATTGGCCGTCTTTCTAGGCAAAAATGCTTTTGACAACATCGTTACTATGCCCTGAAAATGAGCGTCAACGGAGCATCAACGATATGAGGCCTTCCATCTTGGAAAATCAATGGGCCATACAATCACAATGATCTATAATCATACTATCGGCCACCTTTCTAGGCAAATATGGTTACAACAAGATCATAAGCATGTCCCAAAATGAGCGTCAACGGAGCCTCAATGATTTGTGCACTGGCATCTTGGATAATCTAACTGGAATGGAGCACAGATGAACTACAATGAACCTATCGGCAGCTTTTGTGGGCAAAAATGCTAGTGACGATATTGCGTCCGCCTCCTACCATTGAGCGCCCATGGTGCGTCAAGGCTACGAATGCTACACAGCAATACCCCGCATTATGCTGTTCCTAAATGGAGTTTTACACAGTCAGTCGTTGCAATCTGTCCTTGTATTCAACTTCACAAATATGCATGCAATGTCTTACTGATCTGATTATTTTCCTTGTAGCTGTAGAGTCAATATTTAAGAACTCGCATTCTGCGTTACTGTATCACTATTTTCGGCAGTCTCTCGTGTCGGAATACCCAGCTTTCTAATTTCTACCACCATGTGGGATACACAATCTTTGAACACCTCATTGCTCGAGGTTATGATCTCTTCCAAAAATGAACTTGTCTTTATTCGTGATTTGAGCGACCTTATATTGCAAATTATCTTCGTTGCTTGGTGGGCTTCAATGAATGTACGCTCGAAACGGCCTATTGCATGGAATGATTCTAGACATGCGCCTGGGTGGCCATTCTATTTGCACTGCGGAATGGAGGAGACTTGCAGCCATGGCATCATATGTATCATGTGTCATCAAGTTCTTCGCCATCCATCAGAACATGGGACCAGCTCAATGGGGAAACACTTGTTCGCAAAAGCTCACATCGCAAAGTTAAACAAATTAACAGAGTCAGGGGTCACTGAATTGACCAGTTTGATGGTGGATGAAACAGCGTTGGCCATCTGGAAGAGATAAGGAAGTTGCGGAATCACAATAGTAAGTGTGCCGAGGAAAATGATATTTGATATCCAATTAAATCCATACTGACCGAAATGACAGACAAAACGTTCCAAACTGGCAGATAAGGACTTTGAAACTTCCAAATTTCACCAAGACATGTGGAAACGCTACCTCATGTTAGGATTTGTTTCGGCACATATTCCATGGAATGCTGTATCAAATCTTGAGCTACAATGGTCATATAAGGCATTACGCAACGACCTAGTCCTACTGTCCACTACGTCCCTTAGTAACATTTCCCGGAGGGAAAATGCACTGACTTTGGATGCAATTAAGAAGCAATTGCCGATACGAAATAAAGTTAGTTTAGCTTTAGACGGATGGACATCAACAAACAAACCAGCCATAACGTCGGTCATTGCTTACTATATGGATCAAAATTGGGCATTGCATGAAGTTCAACTCGCTTTCGATGAGGTTGATTGCCTGTTCTGTTCCCGTTTCGAAAGCTAATTAAAGATGATAGGTCAAGGGCCAACATACTGGAGCAAGGCTAGCCATACATTTGAAGGACGTGCTTGATCGTTTTGATCTTACCGACGGCCGTTTGCTTGGTATTACAACTGATAATGCTTTGTCAGACTACTCGATGACACGCGAGCTGCAATCAACACTTGAGGCCTCTGGGATCAAGTGGCCGGCATTGAGGAACCACATACCATGCATGGCGTACGTCTTACAGCTCGCTTTAGGTACATTCATGAGCAGTATCGGTGTAAAAGGCCGCACCAAGTCTTCGGAAGCCCATGAGCGCGATCAGCAATTTGGAGAGAATGAAAGCATAGACATTGGGAAGAGTCAAAGACTTCGAAAAGAGGGCAATGCTACAATCAACAAGGTATCGGCCATGAAACCAGGTTTAGCAAAGATAATTGAGAAAGTACGTATTTCATGATATTTTGGAAGTCCTGAAGCTGACCTTCATATAGCAGAGAATGCTGGCTGTATGAATTATGCTGACACCTGGTTGCCGAAACGAGTTCATTGACTGTCAAAAAGCAAAAGTCCGCATTGCGGTACTTCCGAGTATGGATGTGAAGACACATTGGAACTCTACTCTGGAGTTGGTCGAGCGCGCCTATCGCTTACGGGAATTCACCCGCGAATGGCTTCAAAACCCAAAACACGCTTAATACCGGCCACTATTCACAACTCAGGATGAATGGACGATTGTCAAGTATTTCATGGAAGTATTGAGACCATTTCGATATTAGACCCTTTCGATGTCGAAGAGGCATACAGTCACATTGCATCACATTATCACAGTGTACAACGACATGTTCGATCACATGGATGGCGTGATGGGAGCTTTGGCCAAGAAGAAGACTCAATGGAAGGAAGACTTGTTCTTCGCTGTAAAGTTAGCTCGGCAGAAGCTTTCCAATTACTACTCTGAAGTCACTCCAACAACGGGCATGCTTCTGATTTCCACACACATCCTTGATCCTTTCAGGAAGTTGCGATCCTCTAGAAAGTGGGACAAGGGAATGGATATCAATCCTGAGGACGAGACATCGTACATTACACAATACCAGGAGGCCTTGCTGAAGTATGTGGAGAATGGATACTGCGCCAAACATCGACGTGCGCCGGTCAATAAACTCGAAACGGTACCGAGCAGCAACCTTGTCCCCTCTGCAATGGCATCAGGGTCCTATCAATCATCCTTTGATCCATATGATTTGTCCAGCGATAATGAGGAATACTTAACGCCTAACAATGTGGCTGAGATGACACCCGGACAAAGCGATCGCGCAGCCCACTTATTGACTGCCGCCAGGCTCTATTTGAATTCGCTGCCTTGAGCACCAAAGACCTGGGGACAAATTAATCCAAATCTCAATGATTACCACTCCGACCCAATGGAGATTAGCAGTACATTTTGGATACCGGACATAACCGATTGGTGGCACCAACAGGAGGAAACGCACTGAAAGTACGCCGATCTCTCTAATGTGGTTCGCGACATATTCTCTATCATACCACATGGTGTCGGAGTGGAGGCCAGTTTTTCCCTTGGCGGAGATGTTATTGGATGGAGGCAGTCAAAAACCACAGGCGAGACCTTTTGCGAAAAAGTCGTTGACAGGCAGTTTGCTCGAGCCAATAACGGGATTTTGGCACGCCCTGACCCAGAATTGGATACCACAAACACAGAAAATAACTCGGAAATGAAGAAAGAGGCGGAGGAAAGGAAATTGCACAGAATGGCCAAGGTTCACGACTTTTTGGAGATGTGGCAGGGCAGTCAAAACCTATGTGCTACCCAGAAGGAATCTCGCGCTTAAAACGAGCAGATGACCGCTGTAGGATACTTTTCGGACACTGAAGAGATCGTCAAAGCATCCTTGTCACTCTTTCAACATGATGGTGCGGCTGCATTTAAATTGTCAGAAAGATCACCTTTGCCACCAGCTTTGTCTGCAAAGGACCTCCCTGCAGGACAAACTCAGATCTTAAATGTCAACCGAATCCGGAGAATCAACCGTCATCCAGTCGAAAGCAACGACAATAGTGCACCTGAGAGCATTTCGGACACCGATGATTGGCCCAACTGGAATGGCGACTTGGATAATCCAAATGACAGCGAAGATGATTGCGCAGCGGACGATTAATCTGATATAGACCCCAACAATGGCATTGAGGATCCGGAATGCCCAGAGCAGCAGGATGTGAGTGCCGCGCCAAATGTGCCCGGATTGGTTCGGCCAACACGGAAGTCAAAGAGACCGGCTGAAAAGGTGTTGGTGACGGTCAATGCAGTAGAAACGCAGAGAAATAAAGGAGGGAAGAAAAAGTAGGACAGAATTCGTCAATGGTTCACCAGCTTTATGTGGCTTGACCAAGAGTGGCAGTTAGAGATATATTATGGGCGAATCCTATGAAGTAGATCGTGAATATCGGTTCATAAATAGATGTATAGCAGGCACAATGAATCTTTTCGCATGATACATCATTTTTAGTCGTGTGAGAGTGAACAGTGCAAGATTATTATGCCGCTCGGCTTTGCGCCAGGGCTGAGTCTCAATCAGGCAGAATAACAGCCGATCAAGTCAAATCAGAATGAAATCAATTATCGACAGCAGCAGATGTTGAATGGACAATACACTAAAATAAACATCAACGGAGTGTCAATGATTTGTGGTCATGTAAGTACGGTAATTCACCAGTGACTTGGTTGTTATTCTTCATAACGGACGTATGGGCAGCTTTTATTGGCAAAAGAGATAGCAATACGGTCCCCCCCCCATTCTTAGCATGAGCGTTGACGGAGCGTCAACGATTTTTAGCTTTGCATCTTGGGTAAGTTATGTTCCGATTGGTTGCAGACATCCATTTATGGGATGTTGGCAGCCTTTACTGGCAAAAACAACAGTGAGATGCTCCCTGCGGCATCCTGAAAATGAGTGTCAACCGAGCGTCAACAGTTTAAGGACTTGCATATTTCGTAATGAAGGCATAGCACGGATCTTCGCGTGCATAACTGTATTATTGACCGCCTTGCTAGGCAAAAATAGCATATATCGAAGGTGAAACACTGATACTAAATTAATCGATATTGCACACTGCTCAACAAGCAAAAGCACATTGTTGGTTGCTGAAAACGCAATTTTGATAAGATACTATTAACACACGCCAAATACAAGAGCCTTATATGAATCTATAGATGCACCCACTGGGCGACCCGCTGACAACCCACCCAATTCAGACGGGTTGGGAGTTCACCATGGAACTGTACCCGAGTGGGCAGTTCGGGTTTATTAATAACCCGGACCACCAATTTGGCAAGGGTTTGGTTTGGACCTGGACCTGGACCCGAAGTGACAGTCCGGAACCGTTGCTAACACTATGTCCCGCTGGATAAAATATAGTAGGTGTGACCAATAATTATGCGCACTGCTGAAGGTTTTTCACTTTCCAGTTATGGCGACATAATTGCATCATCATAGTTGAATCTGCTAGCGCGACAATAGTCTCCACTAATTGATCGACACGCGGCCCAAGTGTAATCCCGCTGAGAATCTCTTGCCTGACAATCATGTTCACGTATTTCGCAGGTAGGTGTTTTGCATATGAACATAGACTTGTCACATGTACCTGCTTCATTCAACCATATATTATTACCGCTGCTACAGGAGAACCCCTAACACTACCTCCCTCTCTAGGACCGGTGACCCAATGGTAGCTCCGGCTTAAAAGGGGATCAAAACAAAAGATACCACTCAGATAGTGAAATGAAATAATAACAAATTTTAACAAAGTAAAAACTTATGCTTTTCTACGCTTGTGCGTCTTCTTTTTTTCTGCACCTTCAGCATCTTTCTATCTTATCTTTTCCTTTCCAAATCTCTTGTCTTTTTCCATATGTGCATTCTCCGTATAATATTCTTCCAACAATTCTCTGGCATTTTCATTAACATTCTCGAACGTTTCCCATTTATTTTCTTAATGTGAATATCCTTCCCATTTTACCATATAAACATGTTTCGTTGCATCGTCGTTTGAAGGTCCACTTGCTATTATATTTTCCATTTTCCATCCACCATCATTGGCCTCGATTTTAATAACCTCCCTGTCACGGTTCTTCTCTCGAGCTCGTTCCAACAAGGCGACGTTGAATTTCGGATGGATTCTCCACAAAGCTGTCAACTCAAGCTTGCAGTACCGATCGTTATGTCCTGTTGATAAGATTTTGAAAGTTCCGTACATTGTATCATCCAATTTCTTGCACCGTCCTTTAGACCTGATATTCTTCCCGTTGAGCATCACTAGCTCTCCTTTTTTAAACTTCTCAATTGACCTCCTCTTTTTATTATAATATTTTGCCACGGATTCTCGAACCAAGTCTAACTAGCTAGACAACCACTTTTGTCCTCCGGTCATAAAATGCCCATACATCTCCGATGCCAGATTTCAAAATTAAATATCGGTTGGCCAATTCGTTCGAGGCTCGTACCCATAATTTGCATAAAAGGGGGTAATTTTTGTGGCCTAATGTTTTAAATTGTTGTATGCAAACTCTGCCATTGCTAGAATCTCCGCCCAATCGTGTTGCTCATAATTGCAATAGCTTCGTAAATACTCTTCGATCACTTGATTAATGCGTTCCGACTGCCCATCCATCTGCGGATGAAAGGCCGTGCTCATGGATCGTGCAATGCCTAGATATTTATACAGATCCGTGAAGTATTGTCCTGTGAAGGTTCTGTCTCGGTCTGATACCACGTTTTCTGGGAACCCATGATGCTTCCATACATTTTCCAAATATGCCTTAGTTACCGATGTTGAATTTTTTTTCGATATTGGAATAAAGTGATCCATTGTCGTGAACCTATCGACCACTACCAGTATTTTTGACTTGCCCGATGATTCCGGTTGATCAGTAATAAAATCGGTCAAAGTATACATCCAAGGTTTCTATGGCAATTCCAAAGGATGTAACAAACTGTACTTCGCATGCCTTGGAGCCTTTGTTCTCTGACAATTGTCGCACTAGTTACAGTATTGTCTAACGTCGTCCTCCATCTTAGGCTAAAAGAAATTCCGACTGATTAACTCCATGATTCGATTTCGTCCAAAATGTCCTGCTATTTTGGAGTCATGTTCTGACTACATAACCTTTCCTCGCATAACCTGTGGTACATAAATCCTTCCTTCCCAGGTGAGTACCTCATCCTGAATCGCATAGTTAATATCCACAGTCTCTCCTCTGGATACTGCTTTGCATAAATGAATATATTCATCATCCACTTTGGCATCTTGTATTAATGCCTCCTTCTGATCTGTGCTCAACAGTGCTATATCCAATGCTTCTATATCAATGTATTCAAAAGTATCATCGTATATTTCCATCGCTCTGATTTCCAACCATTGATCTGGTCCTAGCCTTGGTTTTTCCGATATTGCTGTTGTACCTCCCTCTCTAAAGGTGTATGCCGGACACCTGGATAATATATCCCCATTCTGATGAAGAGATCCCTTGCGATAAATAATAACAAAGTCGAATTCCAGAAGAAGTTCAGCCCACCTGGCCTGTCATCAATTCAGTTTTACTTTCTTAGTAGAATATTCAAGATTTTGGTGATCCAAGAATATGGTAGTCTTATGCTTTGTTCCTAAAACGTAATGTCTCCAATTCTGCAGCGCATAGACAATCAACAGCATTTCTTTATCGAAAACGTTGTAGTTGAACTCTGCTGGTGACAATTGTCTTGAAAGAAATGCACTGGGAAGAATTTTGCCGTCCTCGAACTTTTCAGAATGTACTGCCCCTATAGCACAATCCGATGCATCTTTTTCTATCAACGCTGGTCTTTCCTGATCGAAATGTCTGAGTATTGGTGTATTGCCAGAAGTAAATAAGATAACGATCTTAAGAAAAGCAGCCTCCTGTGCTTCTCCGAAACATAAGTCTTTGCCATTTCCCATAACAATGTCGGTAATTGGCACAACTATTTGAGCGTAATTAGGAATGAATCTTCGATAAAAGTTCCATAAACCCAATCTAGGTTGAACCTCTTTCTGGTTTGTAAGTCTAGGCCAGTCGACAATATCCTGAGCCTTTGCTGGATCCATTCAAATAGACTGCCCACTAACTATATACCCAAGAAATCAGGCTTCCGTTTGTTCGAACACACATGTATCGATTTCGACGCACATCTGATTCTCAAGAAATAGATCAAAAACTTTTCCGACTTGTCGTGTATGTTTTTCCAATGATCCCTTCATTGCTATAATTATGTCGTCAATATATGCGACAACAACCATTCCCTCGCCTTTATCAATATGTACCGTGTGATTAATGACCAATTCAATTCCAAGAACTGGCCTCAAAATTCGGTTTATTTCTCTTAGGAATGTCGCTGGTGCATTAGTCAAACTGAAAGGCATAACCATATTCTGGTTAAGATGTCTGTAATCCACACATAATCTCAATCCCTTTCCATTTGGTTTTGGAACAAACAATAGTGAACTTCCTATCGGACTTCAAGAAGGTCTGACCTTTCCTTCCTGTATCATCTTATCAAGATATTCCTTAAGAAGTCTCTCTTCTTCTAAGGTCAATTGATGAATAGGTCCAATCCGAAGATTCTCTTCTGCCGTTCTGAGTTCTATGCGATGATTGCATCCCTGATTATAAGGTAACTTTTCTGATTCCTTAGGGTCGAACAGAAGTAACCATTTATAGTATTGGGATGGTAGCTTTTGAAGAATATCTGGATTATTGAAAAGTACCGCTCCTATGTGTATAGCGTCCGGTCTCAAAGCCACCCATTTATCTTAAGTAATGGAATATTCCGAATGCATTTGTCCATGGCCAAAATACTTTTCTGAACATAATGGGAAATGTAACCGTCCTTCCATGATTTCCTGAGCTGTATGTTTATTCAATTACCAGGCCAGAATTAAAGCGTCGTATTCAGATGAGGTTTTCATTACCTCAAAGGCATGATCCATTTTATCATAAGTTCGATGATTTCTGAACGATGATCCAAGAGGTATCGTAAATAATCCCTCAGTAGGGATCGTAGTTCCTCCCACATCTGAGGCTCTAGCTGGAATTGTTCATTTCACCACAGGAATTCGGTATGCTTTTGCTGCTTGTGGTGATATAACAAAAGATGTACTGCCTATATCCAACATGCAGCGCAGAAGATAATATTTCCTTTCGACATCTATAACGAATTTATAGATAGGTCGTTTTCCGATTTTGGTTGGGGATACTTTTTAAACCCTGGCTCACTTTTGTGCTGCCATGTGGTAAATGAATACTTTTGAAGTATTTGGTTTTTTGGGTGTTAGCGGAGCAAGCTCCTCGGTTGCTTTTGGTTTTGACATCGTTATTCTTTCGACAATAACGTGACCACAACGGGTCAATTGAGGTGGAGTTGATTTGGTTTCAATTGGAGTATGATATAATTGTTATGTGATCGTATCTTCTTACTGGCCAGCAGTTTCGACCTTCCAGTCATCCTCAGCGGAGAAATATATATGAAATTTATTCTGCTGCCAGCTTTTCTAATGCTTAATCTCACCACCAATTTACAATTCTTTCAGATGATTCCGTAGATTCCTCCGATAATTCCTCCGATAATTCCTTAGATGATTCCTTCAATGATTCTGATGCGGTATCCATATGCTCCTCGCTATCTGATCCTTCCGTATATAGATCCTTCTGATCTTCTTCCAACTCATACGCTCCTACTCGCAACTTCTGATATTCTTTGGCCTTAGGAAAGTTTCCTGTCCCCACCTCTGTTTTTACCAGTCGATAGCAATCCATCATTTGATGGTTTCCTTCCCTATCTGCCAGCCAAGCACACCTCATACATTCTCGAGCCTTCTTCCTTCTATCAAGCTCGCTTTGTGGAACGCCTGCTGTTTGCGTGGCAAAAGTGTTAACTGATCTCCCATTTTGTCAGTCCATGAATTTTCAGTCTTTGAATTCCTTCCGTGGCTTAAAATCCTTCTTCACCCGAAACTTGTCGTTAGATTTCCATTTCGGTTTTTCCTCAGCCCTCAAAGTTCAGGAACTGAGGTTTTTCTTGGCCTCTTCCCATTTTTCAGCAGTTCTTCCTGCCTTGGTAATAATATCGATCATTTCCTGATCTGTTTTCCTTGTTAAGTCGACAACATGCATTTGCAACAAAACTTTCTCAGGTAATCGGTCCAGAATAAGTTGCTTAAGGCCAGCCCCCGTTAACTGAGCCTTATCTTTATACATCAGGATTTTTGTAAACATATCCCTGATATCTCCTTCATATCTGACTTTTTCCAGATCCGCATAAGCTTTGTCTCTGGCTTCCTTATCCTCGAACCTTAGCATAAGGTGATTTTGATATGTCGTCCATGACCTAGGGAATTTTCCAGCCAACGCTTGTCTTTCCCACTGAACATGCCATGCTGCTGCATATTTTTTCAACAAACCTATGATCCGGTTAATAGTTCTTCCTGAACCGTCAAACTTCTCCGGTTGATCCTGGATAAATGTCTGGACTAAAATCCACCAGGCATCTAAGTCTTCTCGAGGTTTTCCTTCGAAGGGATATGGGTCCTTAACCTTAATTGGCTTAACTTTAGCCCCTCGCTTTCACCTTCCTGATGAACCAGGAGGACCCAGAGGAGGTGGTCCTGGCGGACCCAGAGGAGGTGGTCCTGGTGGACCCGGCGGAGATTGCCTGTCCTCAGGGACATGCGAGTCTTCTTCCTCTGATTCACTTCCATTTCCTCCCCTTATTCCATAATATTGCCTTGCAACATCCTGTGTGCTCAAGGACGATTCATACTCGTAATATTCCTCCAACTGAGGTCTTCTCTCCGGATGTGTATAGCTCGGTCCAGCCTGAATCGATCTTGGCGCGTGAGTGGTGCTCCCTGACATTTTGTATTTCTCCATATGTACTGTTAACCCAGTACTAACTTCTTGAATTTTTGCCAATGCCTCGTCCATTGCTTTAGCATGTCCTTTTAATTCTTCTTTAGTAGGTAACATCTTTATGTACCTGGCTATTTCATCCACCTTTGTGGTAAGATTTGTTGCCGATATCTTTGTCTTCGCAACTTCATCTTGTAATTTCATAATGGATCATCGATCGTTCAATAGTGTTGATCCATTCTCTGTCTGTTTTTTCAGGAAGTCATGTATCCGCTTATGAATCCCTTAGAAGATATCTCCGGCTCGCGTATCAACGGAACCTGTTCCGCTGCTGCTTCCAGCCTCAACTGCTTTAGACGACACCATGCTGGGATTTTTTGGGCCGCTGGAGACTTGTCTGAGCTCCTCTTCTCGACCCTGGATGGTTTCAGGACTGATCTCCCAGTCAAAAATGTAAGCCTGCGCCTCAGGGTAGCCATTTCTAACCATAATAGACAGATGATTACTGGGTATCGTTAAAATGTCTACCTCATGCCTGGATTCTTCGTGCTGTTCCTGATAGATAAAGTACTCGCAATCTGCTGTTGGACAATGTGCTTGACAAACTCTAGTGACTTGATACGAATTTTGCCCCTGAAATTGTCCTGTTCGTACCGAAATATAGCAACAGGCGTCGTTATCGCAGAACCTGCACTGTTCCTGCTTGGTATCTCATACATTTCGCCGTATAATGCACCTAATACAATAACAGTTGATTCTGCTACAATGATGGTTGCAGAATCTCTCTCCGTTAATAATGCAACAGTACCTCTGTTGGTAATCCTGACAATCGTTCATTAAGCGGAGTCTTAAAATATTATACTGTTACGGGGGTATGTTAAGTCCCAATAATCAATACAACATTTATTAGACTAAATACAGCCGCCTATCTCCTTGTCCTTTTCTCCTCGTCTTCTCAGACTCAATCTCTTAACTTCCTAAAGATAAGAGCTTGCCACTCTTCCTCGTCGGTCCAAGGTCGCTCTTCGGACCGCTCTTCTTACGGCAACGCACCGGTAGTGATGTACATGTGCATCTCGAATCCAACCCCTCCGATAATGGCTGAGTACAAAAGTGCTAGGGAGATGTGGGTTAAACCGCACTCGTTGTAGTATTGAATGAGATCGCCCAAAGTTGTGACAACTCTCTGGTGTGTGTACTGAGAATGTGTTGGTCTCCACAAACTCATATAGAGCGTATTCTCACAGGGAAAATAGGGAAGTACTTTTAAATACCTAGATAGAATTCTTAATAATACTTTAAGGTGTCCTTCGCTGGTAATGTCTGACTGTGGATTGCTGCAAGAGCTTGGTTCTTCTTATCGTCGGGGACAATGTGAGCTGATTTTCAATGGGTTCCTTAGGTTAAGGTTGCCTTCAGATTTCCGTCATGACACCATTATTGCTTGATAGCTTATCGCCGGATACACTGGTGTGCTCCATTGATAATGCCACGAATTCCCCTAGGTTATCCTGTTCATGCATGAGCAGTTTTTAAGACCTTACGTCCCCTAGCGTGCTTTCATCATGATCATGATATCAAACGCAAATAATGACAGCTCATAACCTCGTGTTCGACATCTTGCTTCCCATTTGTTCAGTAGCTAGAACATCTGATGACCTTAGTCTTATCAGTGCTTATCGCAATATAATATTAATAGCTCTTCACTATTAATTGCCTTGCCTGTAATATGGCTATTCAGCATCGCATCAGAGATTAAATCGGCGAACAACTGATACTCCGCTAGCGTAGATAATGACACATCAGTCTCGTATTCACACCAAGTATGACGTTGCAATGCATACAGTCTTAAGTCAATTTGCCAGTTTGCTTCTGGCCTCGTATCTTCAGCCAATGTCATTAATCCCTCAGATACTGCATGCTTAGGTCTCGACCTTTCGATGACTGGGGAGTGCCGCAAGTGCTCTCACGGCTTTGCGCATGAGCTTGCAGATCCCTCGTACTCGCATATTGCAATAACATCTGCTGTACACGTAATTCTGCGTAATTGCAACTTAACTATGTGTTGTCCCGCTAGATAAGATATAGTAGGTGTGACCAATAATTTTGCGCACTGCTGAAGGTTTTCACTTCCCAGTTATGGCAACATAATTGCATCATCATAGTTGAATCTGCTAGTGCGATAACAGTCTCCACTGATTGATCGACACGCGGCCCAAGTGTAATCCCGCTAAGAATCACTTGGCTGACAATCATGTTCACGTATTGCGCAGGTAGATGTTTTGCATATGAACATAGACTTGTCACATGTACCTGCTTTGTTCAACCATGTATCATTACCGCTGGTAAAGGAGAACCCCTAACAAATACCTTATTTATGAATGTCCATAACCAATGACCACTCAGAATACCAATAATGAAAGAGCAAAAATCGTTGATGCGTCATTGACACTCATTTTTAGGATGGGGCAGGGTACTTATCTCTGTTGGTTGTGATTATCACAGCGGGCAATTCATCCAAAAAAGACCATGTTGTACCATATTCAATATTTTGCAATGAACAGTAGAATGTCTGAATTTGCACAGAGATTGAATAACACAAAACACAGAATTGAAGAATGGAACTAATGTCACTTCACCAGCTCGGCAAACCCTGCGTGGTGATTTGTATAGGTGCAGGTGTGGCATACCAGGAGGCAGCAGGATGGGGTTTTGGACAAGTCCGGGACCAACGAGGACCATTTTGGCCTTCTGAATCTGGAGTGCTGGCTGAATACATGAACTGATTGTTCATATCACTATTTATCGGCAAAACCTGTACCTGTACCGGTATCCGTCAACCTGCAGGTATTGTAGGGTTCGTTAAGACCTGGTAGTTGCAATCTCCAGTTTTGCAATTCAGGTTGTCGCATTCATGCTCGCATTTCACTATCCTACTGTTGATCACAAAATATTTACTCTAGTATGTCATTGTCTTTTTTCACTTAATAGTCTCATTTATAATCAAAACAAAGATAGTTACGCTTTCATGCCCCATCCTGGAAATATGCTTCATTAGAGCATCAAATATGTTTGGTCTTGCATCTTTGGTAATCTGAGTGGCAATTCATTGCAGACATTTATAAATGCAGTATTGGCCTCCTGTTTAGACTTAAGAGAAAGAAACACACTTCCAGCCGCATTCTGAAAATGAGAGTCAGCACACCCTCAACAATATTTGATCTTGTAAGGAGTAATAGCAAGGAGTCTGGGCAACCTGCCCATCATCCGGGTTCAGACAGCAAAATCAGTTTGCCTCAGTCCCAGACCCGTCCAAACTCCCAAGCCACTGCCTCCTGGTTGGCCAAACTCATGCCCGTCCAAGTCAACCCACAGGTTTTGCCAGGCTTGAGTAGACCAGTCGGTTGCAATCTCCAGTTCCACTTTTCAAGTTGTTGTTTTTATTGTTGGCTGTAGATATACTACTGTAAGTGGTGTAATATTCACTTTCGCAGGTCACTGTCATGGTTGGATATAATAACTGCCTTTATAATCCAAACAGGATGATATACGCTCCCTGCACCACTCTGGAAATGAGCAGCATCAGAGTGTTAACACCATTTGGTCTTGCATCTTGGACAATCTGAGTGGCAATGGGTTGCAGACATTCATAAATGAGGTATTGGCAGCCATATAAGGCAACGGAGGAAGCAGCACACTCCCTGCCCCATCTTGAAGATGAGTGTCAACAAAGCTTCAACAATTTCTGAACTTGCATCTTGCGTAATCTAAGTGGTACTTGATTGCAGACATCTATGTAGTAGGAGTTGGCAGTCTTTATAGACTGATAAGCCAGAGATATTCCTATGAGCCTCCTAGACACTAATAACATATTTCATCTACAATGCTGCAACTAAGAGTTCATGAGCATTTTGGCCTATAAAAAGGGTAAAAATTTTGTTGACAGACAATAACGGCCACATTGTACATTGAATACCAATGATGAAAGGGCAAAAATCATTGACCCTCAGTTGACAATCATTTTCCAGATGGAGCAGAGAGCGTTTCGCTTTCTCTTTTGCATATAAAGGTGGCCAAAACCTCATTTGTAAATGTTCACACCCACTCACCTCTCAGTATACCCAAGATGCAAGACCAATAATCATTGATGGTTAGTTGATACTCATGGTCAGACTGGGGCAGGGAGTATATGGCTTCCACTTTTGCCAATACAGGCGGTAAATACCTCATTAATAAATGTCTGCAACCAGTCACCACTCTAATTACCCAAGATACAAGACCAATAAGGGTAGATGCTCCATTGATGCTTATTTTGCCACGGGCGTATCATCAATATGTAATCTTTTCATTTGGGATAGTATATCCTAAATTGTGTTTTGGCAGCCTCTCAATCATCTTCATGTACTTCCACTTTAATCACTACTTTGTTCTTTGACTCTACTACCTATAATTATATCCTTTTAAATATTCTTCAAAGTATCCACTAATTGTAAATAATAATACACTCAAATATATGTTCCTTTCTAACAATGCTTTTCTTCACTTGCAGGCTCACTTAATAGGCTGCGGGTTTCTATATAATTGATGTCAACTGTATTACCACATTTCGGACTTCAACTGGGCAATAGCATAGCACACAATTGCACAGAATGGAGACAGATTTAATATTCCTAGCCATCACGAAGCAGAGCAGGTATGTATTTATATTATGAAGTGTGAAGATTCCTCCTCATTCCATCACACCCATAATCACCCCCATATAGAGTAAGTTGAAGATGTTTGTGTGTCCATGCCCTGCCTCTCCTGCTGCAATACAGCTCTTTGTTTCAGCAACTCCTCATCCCTCCTATATGCCGCTGCCAGCGTAAACTCTGCCAATTGCACCTTGGGATCCTTCAGTTACCCTAGGAGCACTTCTTTCTTGTGATGAAGCTCTCCAATCTGGCGATAACACTCTCTATTCTCGTCCCGAAGCTTTTGCTCAACATCATCATCACCACCAGCACCACTGCCACCAACACTCACAGCCCCCTTCAATTCTTCTGGTATCTTCTCCGCAAGAAGTTTTTGGGTTTGTATTAGAAGGGTGTTTCAATGGTCATTGCTTATGCCATCGTGCTCAAGCAACGCCTCGCTGGTTGTCAAGGAGAGGTTGACGGTCCAGCCTACCCAATTTTGACTAATGATGGTTATCAGCAGCAGATCTTCAGATGGGAATAAGATCTCGGCATTAGCGAGGATATTCATGTGACAGCTAATGCGGTGAGGGAATCATTAGTGTTCATGGTTACTTGAGATGTGTGGTAGTAAGAGAAGTGGCGGGAAAATCTTCGTCATGCATATACCTAACCAGATGTAATCCAATCACTATTCATCTAAGTACATGACATGTTTCGTTTTCAATTCTGATTGGTTGTAATTCTGTGGCTGTGTGGCTGATTGTAGTAAGTACCTACCACTTCAACTCAGATCCCAAATGATGTGCCCTTGTAATTCTATGAGTTTGGCTGTGATTACATAGTATCCTATACAAAATAGGTGGATAACTATGTCCTCTCACCTCCAAGTCTTAGATTTATGATATCTCCTATATTGAGTCAGAAATTGTGTATCAACAGCATTTTGGAGCATTTCTTTACAGCTGGACCATGGATATTAGTGATATAGTAAATTAGCGACCAGAAAGTGAAAGAGGACTGGTTTATGCATAGTTCATGTATAGAACACCTTGCGATCAGAGCAAAACTCATGGACTTAAATGAACTTCAATTGATTGAAGTTACCCAGTAGAAGGCATCTTCATCAGCAAAATGTATTTTAGTCACTGGAAGACACCAGGAGTGTCTGAGAGGATGTGGAGTGTAAACTTAGATGCGGTAATTTCAGGAGAGTATCAGACCATAGGAGGGGATTCCGACCGGCCTTCAGAGTAACTGGGAACTCTGATAACTGTTACAGAGGTGATTGTAATAGGTTTGGGAACACCTCGGATCACCATAAAGAACATTGGGTGCACCTGGCAGCACCTGGGGGCGCCGGCAACAAGTCTGAGAGTGCTGACGATATGCCTGAGAATGCCTGGGAGCACCAACAACAAGCCTGGGAGCATCTGGGAGCGCAGGCAACAAGTCTGGGAGCACCTCGAATCACGACAGAGCAGTCTGGGAAAACAACTTCTGCTTTGGAAATGCTGCTGATTTGCCCGGAAATCATAGCTACTACTTATCATTCAACGATTTTTGAAACTCATGGATTCATTTTGTATTATCATCTATGTATCTATATAGCTACCGATCTACACACGGCATATCTGGACTGGCTGCCGACGACACTAGGGACAAATTCGAGGTGTGCCTGAAAATGACGATCAAGTGACCTGAGAGATACATTACGAGGCCGTGATGTAGCAAGTTTGGAAATGCACTTGGAGGCCGTGATCATGCGAACTTGGAGGCTGTAGTTGTATGAGTTTCCAGATACACTTGGAGACTGTGATCGAGCGAGTTTAAAGATGCACTTGCAGGCCGTTATTGTACGAACTTGCAGGCCGTAATCATGTGAGTTTGGAGATATACTTGCAGGCCGTGATCAAGCAACTTTGGAGGCTGTAATCGAACAAGTTTGGAGATGCTCTTGGAGGCCATCATCGAGCAAGGTTGGAGATCCACTTGGAGGCCATGATTGAGCAAACTTGGAGGCCATAATCGAGCAAGTTTGGACGACTACTTAGATGCGGTCAATGGACGGCGCACCTGGTGCTGAGGCTCTATTCATCACTTAGTTAACTCGCAACTGTGGGAATGTGACAAGGTGACTTTTCCTTTGAGCTCTCATGGAGAGCTAGCTGATGGCGATCGATCATATAGGGAGGCATGCCGGAGGCTGAAGCTACATTCAGGAGTCAACTCGTAATCATGAGAATGAAGGGAAGACAAACAATCAGGGGTACTTGGTGTATGCTGTACTAGGTGTATGCTGTATTCGGTGTGTGCTGTACTCAGTGTATGCTGTACTCGGTGTATGCTGTAGTCGGTATGAACTCATGATAATGACATGGAGAGATAGAGAGGGATAACTTAACGTTGTGTTCTGTGATGATGTTAGAGTTGTGGATGAGAAAGAGAGAGATGGGGGATGAAGATGAGAACGATGTGGAGGATACGAGCGGATATGAGAAATCAGGGGTACGACTTGCCTGATTGGGTTGGGAAGACCTCATATCAGTGTAATTGCACGCCACATTGGGACTCATACCTGCTGTATCGGGGATGGTAAATTGACATGCACACAAAATTCTCTTAAGTCCCAGTTTCTCATGATGATTTCCCCCATTTCCTCTCATTTCTATCTTTGTCATCCTCAAGTCTACCATCACCTAAGAACACGAAGTTAAGTCATCGCTCTCTATCTCTCCGTGCCATGATCAAGAGTTAACACCGAGTACAGCATACACCGAGTACAGCATACACCGAGTACAGCATACACCGAGTGCAGCATCCACCAAGTTCAGCATACACCGAGTACAGCATACACCAAGTACAGCATACACCAAGTACGGCATACACCAAGTACAGCATACACCGAGTACAGCATACACCGAGTACAGCATACACCGAGTACAGCATACACTGAGTACCGCATACACCGCGTACTACATCATCCCAAGATCGACTGTCTCCCGCTCCCAGCCAGTCTCTCATCTCTCGGCAGACCATGTTGTACTCAATTCTCTACATTCCCCCAATCACGAGTTAACCAATGAATAGAGTCTCAGCTCCCGTCGCGCCTCCCTCCCGAACTACCGCCTCCAGATTGACCGCCTCCAAGTACTCGTCCAATCTCGCTCGATCACGGCCTCCAAGTACATCTCCAAACTCGCTCGATCATAGTCTCCAAGTGTATCTCTAAACTCGCTCCATTACGGCCTCCAAGTTTGCTCGATCACAGCTCCAAGTGTATCTCTAAACTCTCTCAATTACGGCCTCCAAACTCGCTCGATCACAGCCTCCAAGTGTATCTCCACACTCGCTCGATTACGGCCTCGAAGTACATCTCCAAACTCGCTCGATTATGGCCTCCAAACTCGCTCGATTAGGGCCTCCAAGTGCATCTCAAAACTCGCTCGATTACAGCCTCCAAGTACATCTTTATTGAGCGATGGCGGGTGTACGGAGATACAGGGGTAACGGAGGTGGAAAGAGTGACAGGGAGTATATATTTGGCAGACCCCAGAGTAGATAGACATCATCTCATTTCCATCTCATCTTATCATACAATGAAAATACACACTCTATCTTTCCCAACTTTTGGTCTCACTCGCTCTGTCCGCGATATTGTGGATCCAAGCAATCGCATGGGATCCTCAATGCCGGGTAGTATCAGATCTTCTCACCCGATTCCTACGCTCCTCAATCCAGCACCGCTCTTTCTCATGAATTCCATTTGGATGTCACGAGAGGTGCGGCGGAGTGTTGATGGTCGGCTCTCTGCCTTCTAGTTCCATCGTTTCACCTCAACGGCCTCCAAATGGTGCATCTCTAAAAGTTCTCTCAATGGGCATGGCCTGGTGCTCCTCCGGTTAGACTCGAGTACTATCTGCGGCCGGATTGACCGTATGTATATATAGAGATAGACTTAAATAATGCATGCCATATTATGATGTTGCGAATCTTGTGACTGTAACAAATATGAATATGATAAGACGAAATGCCTTGTGGTTATGTAAGAACCACTGCTGTGAGAATACGGCATCAAGATTGTCTCCCGCAGAGCTGCGCAGCGGTCTCGGCCGCTCTCGAAGTATCCCACAGAGCTGCGCAGCGGTCACAGCTTCTCTGGAAGTCTCCCGCAGATCTGCGCAGAGGTCTCAGGAGCTCCAAAATTTGACTATCCTAGATGGAGCATCCTGAATGCACCTCCATAACTGCAGGTGCTTTCAGGAGCACCTGAGAATGCTCTTGCAGAGTCTGAGTGCACTTTACTTAGCTCCAGGGGGGTCTGGGAGCGTCTGGAAGTACTTAGAAGCACTGGTGAGGTTGCCCGGAGTGTCTGGGAGGATTGCGTGTGGCTTCCGGACCGAATTACATTTTGCTGATGTTCCCAGTTGCCAATATGCTTTCTCTGGCCACAGAAATGATAGAGACTCACCCAGGCTTGAAGAGATGCTCACTGGGAGCTGGCCAAGAGATGACCTAACAAATTTTGAATTCTAGGAGTATGTTAGAGCCATATACATCTGGAAGCATAGGAGCTGCTAAAAATGACAACTCTGGGTTGGCCGGGCTGGTAATCAATCTGGGCGCTTCCAAAGGGCGGCGAAGCCGCCACCATACCTTGTAATAATTATAGAAGTTGCGTCGCGCTTGGGCTCGCAGTCGAACCTGGTTCATAACGCCATGAACATTGTGAGCACGTGACATGGGGCGGTCGACTTCAGGTCATTAGATATTGTCAGGCACGGACGCGACCGGGTTATTGGCGAAACGAGATATATCAGGCTTTTTCTTTGGTTTCTTGGTAGTCGAAAGTGATGAGATATGTAGCATCGGCTGAATCCCTCAGCGGCCCGGTACAGTATGATTCGTTCATCAGTGGTTTGTATTGTCTGAGTCTATTTTTATGTTGTTCAGGATTCAGGAATGTTTCACTTTCAATGCATGTGTAAATAGCGACGGATACTCCTGGTGCTACCTCAGTAATTATTGGAGTGGATACCGTGCAAAGCCTCAATTGTGACTCCTACATGTTTGTCTACAGGCAATCGAAGGATTTATGGACGCGCTCTTCCATGGACAGGGAATGTCTGCAAGAAGTCTAGCACACATTGAAATTCTGTCCTTATGCGGATGAGTGCAGTCACGAACACGGGGAACCAATCTGTGGCATCACCCTATCCATGGATGAAAGGGGTGACCTGCCGGAAGATATAAACTTCGGCCTCGAACTGGACGATAGCAAAGCGCACAATTGTATGGACTTGCCTAGCCATTACTAAGCAGAGCAGATATGTATTCATATTGAGAAGTGTTGAGGTTCCTCCTTCTCATTCAACAACAATCTCGACACCGCTCTGACTCTGAAAACTCCTACCAGAATTCCATACTGATTGAGTCGAAGTTGTTGGCGTGTTCATGGCCTACCTTTCCTGTTCCAACACATCTATGCGATTCTGCAACTTTTCATTTCTCATGTTTGCCACCGCCAATTTAGCCTCTGCTAACTTCACCTTCGCCTCCATAAGCTGCTCACGGAATACTTCCTTCTCGCGACGAAGCTCTTCAATCTGGCGATAAAGTGTTTTGTTCTCGCGACGAAGCTGCTGCTCAACATTATCACTCGCACCTCCAGCTCCTTTCAACTCCATATGCGCCTTATACCCAAGAAGCTTTTGGGTCCGCCAGAAAATGTGACAGAAACTGCCGTTATCCACGCCAGCCTGCTCGAGCAACGTCTCGCCGGTCGTCAAGGAAATGATGCGGATCGATTTCTTCCCGTTTTGGTCTTCGACGACTATCAGCTTTGGGTCGTGAGAAGGAAAGAGGACTTCGACATTGGCAAGAGTTTGGGCACGGTAGAAGGTGCGTTCGGTGGGGTTTGACATAGTGGTTTGAGATTGTGGTAGTGAGTGAGGGAATGCGGGGAAAACCTTTATCATGTATGCGCCCGGTAAGGTATGGTCCAATCACAAAGACCACGGATGTTACACTGCGTTTAAATTCCTATGAAAAGGCGCCTCTAGGGCCCTCTAGCTAGAGATTGGGCGAATAAACTCTGGAAACAAGAGTCATCACTACGATATAACCATATTTCTGGAGGTAGGAGGAACCGTACGACTCGCTTCACCACAACGGGATACTTTCCTGATATATATCGACACGAAACAAGCGCCGGGATGCATTCTGAGCACGTGACGTGTGTTGGGGTGCTTGCTATCAATGGCACATCAAACTGCACTCCCGCCAACTGCTTATAAATCCTACCCCTATGGATGATACTTTAGGATACATCTCAATATTGTTTTGGAATACTGCAAAGTAGTGAACGCCGCTGCTCTGAGGTCATGGTTAGTCACTCGGACACTGCCTTAACATAGATGTTGCATGTATATATAGAGCTGACCGCTAGCGGGGCTTGATGTTGACTAGGAGTTTGGCCCGTGGCTTCCTCAGTCTTCGGTACTGGTGGACTTGGGGATGAGGCCGGTGGCTTGCGGCCCCCGTTGGCCTCGCCTGCCCCCATTCCGAGGATGAGGGTTCGGCACTGGTACTCGGCTTCGGGCTCCGGCTTTGGCAGTCGGCATGGAGTTTTCCTTCCTCTCTTTCGTATATTTCCCTCTCTTTCGTATATAAGTCTACTGTTTTCCTTCTCTTGTATCGATAGACAATTGAGCTTCTTCGTTCTTTCTTTCTCTTTTGCTCTCAACACTTAATAGTAAGGAGCACACTTCTCTCTCGTATATAACTCGCGTCTTTCTCCTCTCTTCTCTCTATATCTAAGTCTATTTATACAGTTCTCCGCATATTGCAACAATAGAGGTCCGGCATAAGTGCATTGCTCCATGCGACCTACGGAGGCAGATACAGAACTTACTTTACCGCGTGGATGAAACTCATCATATAACGGATGAACGTAGAATGAGTATACTATGCCTTGCCTAGTAAACCTATGTTTCAGTCTGATACACTTTGTAGATAGGCAAGATGTAATTGGCTGGGTATTGTGGAGTATCAATTGCAGGACCTAGCTTTGGTACGAAAAATTGATACTGCTATCTCAAGAGATCCGTGCTAGAAAGAGTGCGGTCAATCAATACGTCGTTCTGCGAGAGCGGCAAATCACGATCGGCATATGGACCTGAGATAAGCCGGCTCGCAACATCAAGACGCTCAACCAGGACTAGCGTTGCGAATAATATCCGGTAGTTGCCGAGACCTGGGTCAAATACTGGCCTGTGGTTTTGATCGACTATCTTTGCAATGATTGCACGTATAAATGACATCTCCAACCAGGCGTCGAAAGCATCACTAGGGATGAAGCAACGGTCATTATCGTCAGAAAGAACTTGACAATCCCGAAGCCTATGACGGAGGTATAGGGAGTAATTCAACTCCTTTAAAGGGACTCGTAGAGCCATCCCGAGTAATATGGCAGTCTGAGGGCTCGTCGATAAAAATCCAAGCGAGAACCGTTGGTGCTTCCTTAGTGGTAACCTGCAAGTGAGGACTATGACTTAATCCCGGGGCCAAATCGATGATCGCTGTTTCAAATTGTTTCCAGTGTTCTCAACAGTCCAGTTTGTTTGTTTTAATCATATTGCATTCGGCCGCTAAGCGGCCATGGCATATTATGCTACAGTTTTCCCCTCCGCTTCCGCTTCCGCGCAAATGAAAACTCAAAGACCCCAAGAATCTGACAAAACCCGAAGCCCCGAAATTAACACCCACACGGCAAAGTTGCATCTGCCACGCTCCCCGAAAAAACTGCACTCTCCCCCTCTCAACAGTCCAGTCCGGCCTGCCAACTCGTGAGGCTAGGCCGGGCCGGACTGAATAAATACAGATACCTATTTCTAGGACTGTAGGTACCTGGCGGCTTTTGCCTGATATGGAACTACACAATGGAAACTATAGAATGTATTGATTGACAAATATGCCTTGAAATCAGTCGGGGAAAGCAGCACTATTTATCCAAGCGAGCTTCAAGATACGCGCCAGGTGCCTGTAGGCATCTTGATTATCATGCAGTCTAAACAGGTACCTGCCGATGCCTTCATTTTTATGCAGTCGAAACTGTTAAATAATGAAATAGAGAAGTTTGATTGTTCCTATCTAGTCGAGGCCCAGAGGGCCATATATGTATGATCTCTCGTATGTGTACACACACTCACACTTATCTGCAACGATTAACCCTGAGTCTTGATACAAGCCCGTATCTTATGCAAGCCATAACTTCACACAAGCCATAGTCTCATATAAGACTGTAACTCCGAGGCTGCAACGGATGATCCGTGTATGTGTGCAACAGAAACAGGTACCTGCAGGTGCCTACATATTTATGCAGCTAGCTGGGAGAAAGGGGTACGGCGAGAGCCATCTGCCAAAAGATATAAACTTCAAATTCAAACTGAGCGATAGCAAAGAGAACTAGAGACAGACGTAGTATACCGAACAATCACAAGCAGATCAGCAGACATGTATTCATATGGAGAAGTATTGAGGTTCCTCCTCTTCATTCAACAAAAACCGGACTGGAAGTTCCAGTTCCCACCAGCGTTCCGTCCTGATTTAGCTGAAGTTGTTGACGTGTCTGTGCCCTGCCTTTCCTGTTCCAACACAGCTATGCGCTTCACCAATTTCTCATTCCTCTTGTTCGCATCAGCCAGCTTAAACTCCGCCAACTCCATCTTCGTCTCCATCAGCTGCCCCCGGAGCACTTCCTTCTCGTGACGAAGCGCTTCAATCTCGCGACAAAGCACTTCAACTCTGCGACGAAGCTGCTGATCACCACCACCACTCGCATTCCCCTTCCACCCCTCTTTCACCTTGTCCCCAAGAAGCTTTTGGGTCTGCTTGAAAAGGGTGATGAAATCGTCACTGTCCACGCCGCCTTGCTCGAGTAACGTCTCGCCGGTCGTCGAGGAAACGATGCGGGTACATTCCCCCTCATTTGGGTTTTTGATGGTTATAAGCTTTAGATCGTGAGAAGGAAAGAGGATTTCGGCATTGGCGACGATTTGTGCGCGGTAGAAGGTACGTTCGTTGGACATAGCGGTTTGAAGTTAGTGATGGCGGGAGGGAAGTGTGGGGAAAATCTTGATTGTACATGCGGCCGATAAGATGTGGTCCAATCACAATGATAATGGATGATGCGTCGCACTTGGGACGTGAAACCAGAAACATTGTGAGCACGTGACGTGGGTTGGGGGGATGTGGCAATCAGGTCGAACATAGCCTGGTGCACGTAAGGATGCTCTTCCAGGATACATCCTAATGATCGAGAGCAGTTGTTTCACTTGGAATGCTGCAAGAGTGGTGCATGTGAATGCTCTTGCTTCACCGGCGTTGATCCGGTCCGGGTTATGGAACATAATTAATGCCTTTTAGGAACCCGAAGCCTCTAATCATTCAGAGGAGGGGACTTCAAGTCGTTAGATATTGCTAGGGACTGTATGGGGCCGGATTATTGACGAGACGAGACATCAGGCTTTTTCTTTGATTTCTTATGTAGTCGCGAGTGGTGAGATATGTAGCGTGGCACGAAGCCCTCTGCTGCCCAGCACAATTTGGTGATTCTTGCTTAAGTCATATTGAGATGATAAATATGGGATGTAGGAATTGAGGTATTTTAGCATCGCCACATCCACATCGTAATTAAAAGCAACAGAGAACCACCGGCGCTCTAGATCCTACCACCGACATATCTAAGCACCTAGACAAATAACCCTTAGTTAGTCACCCCTAACTACTCACGTCTAAGGAGTATTCACGGCCCTGCTTCCCTGCTTCAGCACAGCTAATCGTTTCTCCAACTCCTCTCTGGCTTCTCTCCGTTGTTAGCTGAGCCTCTACTTAGTCCAATATTCTCTCCAAGAGCTGGATGCGAAGCACTCCATTCTCTCTCCCAGAGACCCCCAAACTCTCAAGGTAAACTTTCATCTTCTGCGCACGGTTCTTTTCGGTGCGCATGGCAACTCCTTGAAGGAACCATTGACTACGTTGTCGTGCTCGAGTAACACTTCACCGGTGGAAGATGAGATCAGAACAATCCGCCGCCGGCCAGAGTCGACAGTTATCAGCTTTGGGTGCAGTAGAATGGGCGCTTAGAGATATCGGGGCTGCCGTGGTTGTGGAGAAGGATTGAAGTGTATGCCGCTAGATAAGATGCATTTTGGTCAATCGCAGTGGGCACCGCTATCAGCGCTTATCAAGGCTAAAGTCTGGATTCGGCGGATGTTGAACGGTGAAGCGCTAATTATTAACGATGAGAGGTATCAAAAGTGTTGGATTATCTGCTTGGAGCCGCGCCAGGTAGCCTGTGGCTCAGAGAAAGTGTCCAATAGGGGCATTCACTTCTACATTTATTCTTTTTGGTAGCGGCTCTGGATAAACCACCGTGACACCCAGTTTATCATTGAAATACTCTTGAGTTATTAGTTTATATGATCTCATCTATAAACGGGTTAAAGTTTGCAGATTTACTTGGAAATTTGACTTCTCTATGCGGTCCTAAAAATTGCGTGGAAATGTTTGGCATATTGGTTTATGGATATGCACTATAAATATCCTGCCATACAACTGTGTATTTATTACTACATTTTCATCCACTATCGGGCTGGAAATTATGTGGATATAACATGTAAAATTGAGCCCGAATTTTCATTCACCATCGTGTGTCACTATCATGAGATCTAAGTGTACTGGCTTCACCGCCACGCCATCATCACACCATCACACACGCAACTGTTGAGTGCCCTAGACCTCGAAGAAAGTACTGGTGATGCCAAAGATATTCACTTAACTGAAAGATAGCTCAATTGCCGAAGACCTGCAGTAGCGAGTGTATATCGGTACCCACCGGTTCCTTATACTGCACATCAGTTTCTCTGGAGTTGTGCTTCGACTTTTAATTTACCAGGTACTTCTTGTGCCACCTTTTTTTTATTCACGTATGTATTGTTAGCAAAGTAAAACATATATTCTCTACTAAAGTGATAAAGGAATACGGAATAAAACACCAAGACAACCGGGGCATTACAGAGTGCCAAGCGGATCACATGTAACTGTCGATATTTGACCACTTTGCAGTGCACCCCCACAGCAAGGTCCTGGCACAAGTGCTACCGAGAGATGAAACACATCAATCAACGTGCCAGAGAGCTTTGCGATAACATCAACAAGTACCCGATACAGTCGCGTTCAACAGTTGAGTGGGTACACGAAGCAAATGCAGGTGCACGCAGAAACAACAGCGCTGGCAAACGGAGAGCCAATATTAAAACGTGCATACACAACGTATGCACACACTGTTATTGTTCCACAAGACCTCAGGCCAGAACCGTGGGTGCATGCACATGTGGTCTGGCGAATGAAAGTCATAATTTTCAAGCATGTACACACTACTTAAGTATGATCCTATTTGTTTGCTACTTTTAGAAACGTCTTATCGTGGAACACGTGCCAGAACTTTTCTGCTCAGTATGTATGCCTCCCTTCCCCGTGCCCCCGATGTGAATAGATACTTTTATCAGAGCTTGAACCTGCAATACTTATCAAATATTATACAATCGTGTTGGAGTGGTGAATGATGGTTGGCGCGTTAGATCATGCAGATTGCCCATTTCGAGCATACGTACATCCGGCATGACGCCAGCCAAATCCAATGTGGGAGCACAGTTGAGCCTGAAAAAATTCGAGGTGAGAGGGGTAGTCTCTAAGAAACTAGAAGCATGGTTGGTCCACCCTTGAACATACTGTATCGACAACACCACACACATCACGGAGAGCAGGCTACGTAAGGAATATCCACAACTTCATCCCCTTCAGCCTGACTAACACGCCGTGACTATATCGGGCATCCAGCAATTACAATACTACAACAGGTACGACGTGACTAATAGCGGGAACGCAACGACTAACAGTACTAGCGCAGATACTCAAACGAAAGTGAGACTGCAGAAACCCCAACCTAGCTTAAAAATTACATAAAAGGTCACTACATTATCGCTCACTAAATCCGGTTATGGAACCTTCCCAGTTCGGTCTTCCAGCTGGACTGGACCGTACTGAGGCTCACCGTGACTACCATAATTCTATGCACAATCAGTTTGAGGGTTCAATTCTTCAAGGCGGGCAGACGTTTAACTTTGACGGGTGGGTCTTTTCTGAACCTGCACGATGTGAGGACGGTCTGCTAACCTTGTCCCCTCATTGCAGTCAGGATGAGCAAGACCGACACCTTTCCAAGCTACCTTGTGCCGATGGGGCCGCGTTCAATTCCCGACTTCGAGAGCACGAGCCTCAATGCCTGCCCAACACTCGAGTTGACCTCCTCAAACAAATCATGACCTGGAGCAACAATCCTAGTGGTACCTGCATCTTTTGGTTAAATGGCATGGCTGGCACTGGGAAGTCCACCATTGCTCAAACTGTTGCTCGCGCATGTGCAGATCAGAACCGACTTGGAGCTAGTTTCTTCTTTTCTAGAGGTCGAGGCGATCTTAGTCATTCTGCCAAATTTATCACCAGCCTCGCCGCACAGCTAGCAATTACGCTACCTACTCTTAAACCCTACATCTGCAGCGCCATAGTGCAGAATCCTGATATTATTCAGCGAGGCCTCAGTGACCAGTGGAAACATCTCATTTTTCAGCCACTCGCCAATCTGAGGGAGTTATCACTTCAGTTACAGGTATTCGTTCTTGTAATTGATGCCTTGGATGAGTGTGAAGGCGAAGATGACATTCGACTAATCGTTCGACTCCTTGCTGAGGCAAAAACCCTGAACACCATCCGGTTGCGAGCTTTCATTACTAGCAGACCGGAAACTCGAATTCACTTTGGTTTCCGTGCTATCTCCGAGACTGCATATCAAGACTTTGTTCTCCATGATATACCCCGGTCTATCGTCCAGCATGATATATCCGTTTTTCTTAACTATGAGCTGGAAAGTATCCGGATAGCGTATAATATTTGTGAGGGATGGCCTGGTGATGCACAGATCAGGCTTCTCTGCCAGAGGGCAAGCGTGTTATTTATTTACGCTTCGACAGCATGTCGTTTCATTCGAGATCCGTCCTGGGGTCCGTATGACGGTCTTTCCTTCATTCTCGAGGATGATAATCGAGAGCTTGACGAGATGTACACCAGAATTTTGATGCACTCAATCATCGATGAAGATCGTTATAGGCGATACAGAGAGAGGATAAGCTGCGAAGTCAGACAAATTGTTGGATCTATTATCATCTTATTTGACTCTCTTTCGGCTAGTATGTTGGCAACGCTGCTTGATGTACCAGTACACACAGTATGTATGAGACTGCAATTTCTGCATTCCGTTCTGGACGTCCCAACAAGCCAAGAGTCTCCAATCCGATTACTTCACCCTTCTTTCCGCGACTTTCTCTTGGATCAGCAAAGATGCAGGGATTCTCAGTTATGGATCGACAAGAAAAAGGCACACGGTGATCTATTTGTAAGCTGTCTCAAGCTCATGTCAAAACACCTTCAGAGGGACATGTGCAATCTCCGACTTCCAGGTGCGCTTGTAAGCGAGATAACGGATGGTGTAGTAAAGGACTGCCTTCCACTTGATGTTCAGTATGCATGCCGCTATTGGGTCGGTCATCTTGAGCAGAGTAAGGTTACACTCCGCGACAATGACCAAGTTCATATATTTCTGCGGAAACATTTTCTTCACTGGCTTGAGGCCCTGAGCCTCATCGGGAAGATATCTGATGGTGTCCTTATGGTGAGGTCTTTAGCCGACGAGTTAATGGTAAGAGGCTCTATCTATCATTATGTTCTGGTCTAATAGACTAATTTGGTGAAGCCAAAATCAGTTGTAAATAGTGATTTACACGACATGGTGTACGATGCTAAACGCTTCGTTCTCAACAACAGATCGATAATGGAAATCGCACCGCTGCAGTTATATTCCTCCGCTCTTGTGTTCAGCCCAAAGACAAGTGCAATTAGGGGACAATTTTGGGATCAGATCCCACGTTGGATTAAAAATATACCGGCGGTTCAAGAGAACTGGAGTCCTGCGTTGCAGTCGCTTGAAGGGCATTCTGAGGGGGTGAAAGGAGTGGCATTTTCACCCAATGGCCAGCTTCTGGCATCAGCATCGTGGGACAACACAGTCAAGCTCTGGGATACATCGACAGGAGCCTTTCGTTGCACCCTTGAGAGCCATTCTTTTCCTGTCTATGCAGTGGCATTTTCACCGGATGGCCAGCTCCTGGCATCAGCATCTGAAGACAGCACAGTCAGGCTCTGGGATCCATCGACAGGAGCCTCTCGTTACACCTTTGAGAGCGATTCTTTAGTCAACGCAGTGGAATTTTCACCGGATGGCCAGCTCCTGGCATTAGCATCTGACGACCACAAAGTCAGGCTCAGAGACCCGTCGACAGGAGCTTCTTGTTGCACTCTTGAGGGCCATTCTTCTAATGTCCGTGCAGTGGCATTTTCACCGGATGGCGGGCTGCTGGCATCAGCATCGATGGACAAGACAGTCAGGCTCTGGGACCCATCGACAGGAGCTTCTCGTTGCACCCTTGAGGACCATTCTTCTCATGTCTATGCTGTGGCATTTTCACCAGATGGCCAGCTTCTAGCATCAGCATCTGGTGACAATACAGTCAGACTCTGGGACCCATCAACAGGAGCTTCCCGTTGCACCATTACTGGCCCTTCTTTATTTATCTACGCAGTGGCATTTTCACCAGATAGCCAGCTCCTAGCAGTAGCATCTAGCAGCGGTGTCAGGCTCTGGGATCCATCGACAGGAGCCTCTCATTGCACCCTTGACGGCCACTCTTCTGCTGTTAGCGCAGTGGCATTTTCACCAGATGGCCAGCTCCTGGCATCAGCATCGTTCGATAAGACAGTCAAGCTCTGGGATCTATCGACAATAGCATCTCATAGCACCCTTGCGGGCCGTTGTAATCAGGTCTATGTAGTAGCATTTTCACCGGATGGCCAGCTCCTGGCATCAGGATCGTTGGACATGACACTCAAGCTCTGGGATTCATCGACAGGAACCTCTCGTTGCACCCTTGAGGGCCATTCTTCTCGTGTTTGTGCAATCACATTTTCACCGGATGGCCAGCTCCTGGCATCAGCATCTGAAGACAGCACAGTCAGGCTCTGGGACCCATCGACAGGAGCCTCTCGTTACACCCTTGAAGGCCATCCTTCTGTCTGTGCAGTGAAATTTTCACCGGATGGACAGCTCCTGGCAGTAATATTGCGGGACTTCACAGTCAGGCTCTGGGATCCATCGACAGGAGCTTTTCGTTGCACCCTTGAGGGCCATCCTTCTTTTGTCAGGGCAGTGGCATTTTCACCGGATAGCCAGCTCCTGGCATCAGCATCTAGCAACAAAGTCAGGCTCTGGGATCTATCGACAGGAGCCTCTCATTGCACCCTTGAGGGCCACTCTTCTGATGTTAGCGCAGTGGCATTTTCACGAGATGGCCAGTTCCTGGCATCAGCATCTAGCAACAAAGTCAGGCTCTGGGATGCATCGACAGGAGCCCCTCATAGTACACTTGAGGGCCATTCTTCTGATGTCAACGCAGTGGCATTTTCACCGGATGGCCAGCTCCTGGCATCAGCATCGTCGGACGACACAGTCAGGCTCTGGGATATTAACACGAAAGACATAATTCAGTCACTTCCTAGTGAACTATATATTAGTGAACTAGCCTTCTGCAGCAACGGTTCATATCTTGAGACAAGTCGAGGGATATTAGAACTCCAACACCTTCCTCACTATCAGAGCCGATTCCCGTTCACTTCAAACCCATGCCCACTATATGTAGGTGAGCAGTGGGTGAAATGGGGAACAGAAAACATACTTTGGCTTCCTCCTGATTACCGTCAGAGAAGAAGCGCATGCGTGGCAGTTCGACATAACATTCTTGCGATCGGTTATGAGTCAGATAGAGTTACTTTTATTGAAATTGACCCAAAACTATTCCTCTAGGTGAGTGTTTTTAGATCTGATTATCAATTGAAACCTAACACATGTAGCATTAGTTCCGGCGAATATCGATTAATCTTGAAGTGGCGATTGATGATTCTGTGTTTTGCTTGTGGTATTTTTGGCGACGTATGGATACTTGGACGGAAGTTATACAGTAGCGGTAGCGGGCGTAATGGTTCGGGTAGTGGTCGACGGTTGTGTAATGTGTCGGAGCTTGGTTTCAATTACAGATTTGTAGCATGATTATATAGGAAGGCAATTTGTTTAGGTTGCGTCAATAGTATTTTCAAAGTTCTTACCAAGGTTTACAGTTATATCATATGATGTACCTAAGATCCTGCGAGGGGCTTGGTACGGTTATAATTATCAGATGCTACTTTTCCGGCACCACCATCTGGTTCGTGATATAGGGCACGTCCGATTGTCAAGAGTATTCTACAAATTGTGAGATATGGGAGTGAGATTGCGTTTTAGAGATTTGGTGTGTTTAGTAACCCTAACTATTTGCGCACTAGAAACTGCAAAATTACGATTTCGAGAAATATTTCTAAAATATCACCTAGAGAAAGTCCTAGGCGACGAGTGTTTGTGGCAAACCGAACCCTCCAGCATAAGAACCAGATTTATCTTACATTTTACGTCTCTCCCGCTGCCGGTCAGTTAAGCATCGAGACTACTCTCTCGGACTTGATATCGATGACTTTGCTGTCTGAAATTGAATATCCTTATCAATCCGACAAATGGGAGTGAGCACAAGGAGCACACCAAAATGTCTTACACTGACCAAGAAAGTTTGGGTTGTATTATAAGTCGAGAAGTGAGTTCGGAATCCGACAGCTCCCACTAGATGGTGTCAGGATGTATCCAGACCGAACTCTGATGGCAAAGTAACAGGCCGACGGGCAAGTTTGTCCAGGATATCTAGGTGCTCATAGGGGTCTACCGAAGGTATGCTCGGACATTTTGTGGCGTTGACGTTACCCTTTACAGGGCGACTAGAGATGTTGGGTAGCTATAGGGCTGTTACAGCCGCTCAAGTCGCTAGGCGATCACATAACAGCACTCGATCATATCGTCATCACTCGTATTGCTATGTAGCAGAAGTATTGCATAAATAGATCTCAGCCTTCGTATGGCAGCTTACTGGGTTGGGCTGATGGTAATCAGCCGTATCTATACATAGGTGAGTACGTACGCATTCGTACATGGACTACCGTATATACGGCCTTTGTAGCCTCTTAGATAGTATTTTATCATTATTTTCAACAGGAAGAACCGTGTGCGCGTCTATCATCTTATGTCTGTGTGAAGAGAAGGGAGAGAAAAGACTCGAGATATATACAGAGAGAGTGACGAGAGCTGCGTAGCCTTTTGCATCCATATGGTTTGTTACCGACTCCCAGGTAGTGAACAGTGATGGTGTATCTTAAGCTGACTTAATACGGCAGTCTTCCCATATGTATGCCTGCAAAACTGTCAACCCGCATGACAACGTTTTTGTGGGCAAACTTTGTCACTCTGTTTATGAGTTTCACTAGCGAAATTCGAAATCAATATCCGAACCTTTTACCAATCAAGGGTTGTTATCGCCATGGGTGTGACTGGAATCTTATTGGGCACTTGCAAATTGCAATCTCGAAGATTATATGGCTGCGAAGACGATGTTAATATCAAACATAACAGATGGGGTGTGTCTTGTAGCATGCCTCGCTTCTGCCTTGATGGTAATTCATTGCGGTGGTGATATCGTTGTACGAGGTGTCTATGGGTATCATCATGATGTAAAACTATGCCACATCCTCTTATACGACAACAAAGTCACGGTTGCAGACATCGGTCTTGCAAGAGTCGCAGAAGAGAAAGATATTGACTAAGGCTATAAACTCTCGTACTAGAGTCGAAACGCATAAGGACCGTATTATACCATCCTTACACACTTGCGAAAGAGTAAACAGTAAGTCAGGGAACTTCTTATAAATTCGGTTGCTAGGTTCTTACGCTTGAATTGGAGTTCTGTGGGCAATTTTCTGTAAATATGTATATGAAAGATAATTTTTTGACATGCGAAGTTCGTTTCGTTCGATAGGCGCAGTTAGCGCTGAAGCCTAGCAAATAGGTCAATCAAACATAAGCGCGAAGAAAACAAAATTTTTGCGCATGCGCTATTAGAGCCGTCGTGTTAATCGACGGCATGACGTAAACGGGTTTTATATCCTGTGGGGGTGCTCCCGGAAAGTTGCAACCTTGACAATTGCTCCCGCATTAGGTTGCCATCGCACGAGATGATTCAGACAACTTTATTTAGGATCTAGTGGATATCTGTACGACCCGAGATTCAGGCTAGCCAGAAATAAAAACCTCCGTCGGTGGATGCTTCCATCGAGCAGTACACTGCTACCAGGCGCAGTGCTGTGTACTCCTTTTGCTCCCTGGCCCCCAGCCAGCTTGGGTTTCAAATGCTATTTCTTGTTCGTTACCTGTCCGCTGCTTCCGGACAACGACGAAACTCCAGTCCACCCCCCCACACAGGACCCCACCACTCGCTCACTCCTGTCTTTCCTTCAAGATTGTCACAAACAGACCAGAAGACGATACGGTAGCCACTAATTCGGAATAAATGCGATACAATTCAATCAACAATCAATTCATTAGGTTAAGTGTCTGAAACAAGCATACAGCTTTCGGAATGGCCAACCGACACAATAAATTTGAAATGAAATCCCCACCCTCAACCACCCCTCTAGCGATTTCGAATCTGCATTGGTTACTAGCGACACCCACCGTCGCAGTTACAACCAATAATATTACATGCTTGATATGCGTCAGTGAACTTCTAGGGGCCTCTCTCGCGGAGAACTCACATCCACAGCGGGAATTCAATTCATGATCCAGAGACTGTCTATCTTTCCGAGGAAGATCAGGGAGGCTCTTATGTAGTGAACTATTATACGCCTTCTTGCTTCAGTTCCAGATTTTTTTGGAGGATGGGGATACAAATGGGGTGGTCGAAACATCTGGTATCAACAAGCAGCAATAAGCTGATGTCCGTGCAGAATAATGGTAACGATATATGGATACCAGTATTTATAAAGACCATCAACTACCACTTCTCAACCCATCGCAACCCATCATTCTCTCAATCGCCACCACAATGCTTTGTGGTGGCAAGAATCCACTGGGTTGGGGTTTCTGTAACTTATAACGTACTTTACACATACCATCAATTGCACTGAATCATACTGCTTGAATCTGTACTGTTAAATACTTCTTACGTACAAAGAAGCACATTTAAATTCACATGTGAGAGATAGAAGGTAGTGTTTTACTTTATAGGACTGAGGGGACCTTGATTCATGCATTTGAGTTCAAACTTTACACTTTGCCATCAAGAGACGACTCGTAGAGATATCGATATCCGGGAGACATTAATGAAATTTAGCACCTTACAGCCAATGCAAATGACGGAATACTGATAATTCACCGTCACGTGCAGGCTAGCGTCTTGACCTAAAATCCTCAGTTGGTAGTGCTCCTACCCTCTGATTCGAGAACCGTGCCTATTGGTCCAGGAGTTAGTGGAATCTGGGAGGTAGCCCTGGATCTCATAAAGAGTTGACAATCTGTGCAAGCTGAAAGCTGCTTCTATATTACTAGTTTGCTGTATGGTACGTCTTTAGATGTGTTTCATAATTAATGTCTGTACATACCGTTGTACATCTTTAATGCAGGAACGATTCTGAATACTATCTGCAAAATCTTGGAATGCGTTATCTGGGTTCAAACTACTGTCATGCCGAGAAGCAAGATAGCCCAGTCTGAATATATTTTGGATTCAGCAATATACAAACTCATAACAGTCGCTTAGATATTTGAAGATTGTTTCGATCATTCATTGTCGGGTAACCTTCGCAGCATAATATAGATCTCAGATGATGTAGCACACTAAATCCTTCTCCGTGTGTACTCTACAACATCGAGTATGTTTGTTGCAGGCCGTGGAACTCCAACATCCGCATCCGGGATCTGTCATGTCTCACACAACATCTTTAACACCTCTTCTGTCCTCATTATCTCACAAAACTCTCCCCTCAAACTCTCAACATGCACACTCTGTACTGTCTTCGCATCCTATTCTCTCTTATTCCACGTCGCAGTCGCACTCTCTACTAGACTGACTTGTCCCTGCTCCTAGTCTCCATCTACAACACCCAAATTTGCTGCCATACGAACAGGAGGAGGCACGCAGCAGGGGACTTTTGCCCGATATCACGTATTGCTTACTATATCTACGTCTCTTCTCTGGATCTTTAGACTTGTACATGTAGCGGAGACGCGAGATTGAGAGATGCGTGTCTAACGTGGATTACTTAGCCGCGAAGGCGGCGGAAGGCCGTTAGGAGGGATGTCAAGGCTGCTTCGAAACCAGGGCTGCAGCGAGTGCTGCCCCAGTGCGTGGGGTGTTCGAAGCCTGCTTAGATGTCGATTAGGAGGAGGGGGCTGTCTGTGAGGGTGGGAGAGGCCATCGGGTAGAGAGGAGGGAGAAAAGTGCGCGCGGTGATAGGGTTTAAAATTTGGTCTTTAGGCGATATCTGATGCATTGATGATGATTACAGTATGTGCATCAACGAAAATCTGCAGATGTAATCAGTACTAAGTAATCAAGAAGCGCTGGTTTGTATTTTTCGTGGTTGATAATCCAAAACTATATTGTTTGGACTTATGACGGGATTGTGATCGAGGTCAACCAACAGCAGAAATTCTAACGCAGATTTATGGTGGAGTCATCGGATATGAAAGACATAATTTTGCGTATTGTTTAATGAGCCGGCCTTCCGCAAATACAGGAAATCTAGAGGGAAACTAAACTGCCATGGATTAATACGGTTCATAGAGGGTCACTCGGCCCTTGCACTTTGTCGGTTGTTGAAATACTGACTGCTAGAAGCTTGATTCAATTATCTAAGAGGGCCACAAGGCCATATATATACGGTACAAGCACGTACGTACTCATCTAAATGTAGAGACGGCTGAGCTCCGTCAGCCCGTATCAGAGCTACTCAGTCAGCCCGTATCAGAGCCAGCCCCGTCAGCCCGTATAAGAGCCAGCCCAGTCAGCCTGTATGAGATCTATTTATGCAACATCGGTTGTTACGATATGGAAGTTGGGGAGAACCGTGTATGTGTATTCTATGGTACAGAGAAAAGAGAGAAGGAGAAAGACTCGAGATATATACAGGAGGCATCAGCCCCTGCAGCAGAACCGTGTATCAGACCTGTAACATGTCTCCGGCACAAGTACACCTGTAACATCGGTTGTTGCATGAGTACCCTGCATCGTGAGCTTCAGCTCCGTCTGCAATCTCAGGCCCGTTTGCTGGCTCTTAAGCAGTTGGTGTTTCGTATGAGGATTGCCTCAGGAGAGCGGCTCATATCAGTGCAAACGGATATGCAAACGGATATGATATGGACATGGATGTGGATATGGATATAGGAGTCAAGTCTGTTTATATAGGGGCCTTGAGCTCTCGAGATGAGTCAATCAACAAGTCTTTCTAGCATCCAAAATAACATTGGTCCGCCGCGACTCTGAACAGTCACTTCGTGCGTGTCAATTTCACTGCCCAGGCGCTCTAGGGTGTATTATACAATGCGACCGTAATATTGATCTTCTGTAAGACACAAATTCGTTGATACTCTCGGAACTCGGTAACAAAAGAAGCGCAACAGGGATTCCCGCATGGCTGCCATGCCGCATAGTCACCGACTGTAGTACTAACCTGGATTGCAGGCTTTCAGGTATCTAAGACTGCCCATAGATCGGGCCGGCCTCAATTTTGGAGGCCTGCCTTGGCGGATGACAGGGCCGGCTTCATGCAGACCAGCTAGGCCGAGCCGCTTAGGATCACTGCTCCCAATGATGGACTCTCCTAACAACCAGCAGATCCTCCCCTTTCCTCTGTCTTACCGTGACATGCGTACACTGTTACCTTAGATGATGGCTTCACTGTAGCTACTCATTTTATTATACTCACACATCTCACGTCTAAGTTCTAGTTTCTGATGTCCTGCAATTCCTGATTCTTTGTATATAAACTTTGTGCAAAAAGCAACCCCACCACCGCCACCATCACCATCACCACCAATTCCTTTTTCAGGCTCGTTTTGCCCAAGCATCCGAATAGTCCGTCCCGTCTGGGCAACGCTTTGACCGAGACCGGACTATGGCTTTCGGAGCTGAGAATTCTGCACTATCTGGGACTAGGGCAAATTTTCTTAGACTATATACCTACAGGGCCCCGTAGTTTCTATAATATCCAAGAGTGAACTATAGGAAGTGGCAGAAACCATGTTATTTTATAGTAAGATTCGTTTCCAAGCCACCACCAGCACCACCAGCACCACAGCGAGCTTTAAGGTCCTCCCCCTGCAGGTTTTAAGGTCGTCAGCTACTAGTGCCAAGGCCCATCAGTGAGTATACAGCTAGTCACCGGTGGGAAATATGGATACTTTTTAGGCCCACCATCAGCACCACCTCCGGATGCCTACTCCCAGTTAACGCCGGCCCCCTATAGGTACCTGTACGGGGCCCTAGGGGAGTACAAATGCAGCCCCGGACGGCCTAGTCAACCGAAAGATGCCCCAGATGGGACCGCGGCGTCGGGCCACGACCTGGCCAATCCGCCATTCGCCACACCATCTCTAGACTTCAACAACAATTCATGAGGGGAGCACTACGTCACTGAGGTGACATTCAGGAAGATTATTGCTCCGTTCTATTGCCGAATATTTATTGTCGAACAACAGAAGTTAAGTGGCTGTTTGGGGCGTATCTCGTTCGGGGAATGGGACGAACTAGGAGATCACATTCGAGATCAGCTTCATGGCCAGAGACTCCTGAGGTAGAATGGAATGAAGATAGGTTCTGTAAGTAGAGGGCTGAGATTTTGTTGGGGAAGATTCGAAGTTGGTAGAAGAACCCAAATTTCGCTGCACTTCGTATGTCCGCTTTGGTTGCTCGCTTTGACACTTCAGAATGGCCATACCTTGCAGGGAGAGTCAGGATCACTCAAATGGATAACCGGATGTAACGTGGCAGGGATGAACTGCTGTCTCTCAGCGCCAACATACGACTCATCGATGCGGCTCACTCACGACCAATAGGCAACCTCTCAGTGTTTCAAACCCCACCTTCACCATCAGGCTGAACCCCTCTCGCATCCCTCTATCTAACTCTTCTCTTGTTAACGAACTTAACTTAAGATCCTAACAGGACGGTATTCTCACAGTTTCGACAGGTATCGTAAAGGAACTGCGGCCATCGTGTTTTCAATCTTAGCCTAGCAATCATCAGCCCCAGCAAGCTCATCGAGAGCGCTACACTTCTTTTACTTCGCTTTTTGTCATAATTATAATGCAACGCTCCGAGGTCCTTCACCCACTTACTGAGGATTGCTTGAAGCGTCGAACGTTTCGGGTCAGTTTGATCCCTACCAACCTCACGAGGCATCAGTTTGAATCCTATCTGGGGGACTTATTGGACGATATCCAGTCTGGCCGGCCACAAAACACAATATCTTTAGTACCTTATGGAAGGTTTCAAACAGCAACTGTCACCTTCAAATGCAAGGAGCCCTCATTATTCGCAAAGTGCAAGGGAGCAGAGGACAAAACGTACTGGACTATCAAGGAGACGAAAACCCCCCTCGTTGTGGACTGTGGCTTTCTAGGGATAACGCCGTTATATAGCGCAGAGCAGCCTACAGTGGAGTAAATCATGACGCCGTATTTCTCTTTATCAAGATCAAGAGCTGACAATACAATCCTTAGCATCGTTGCAGTCACCGGGCTTGCCGGGCATGCATTCGGGTCGTGGAAATCCCGCACACAAGACCAGATGTGGTTAAGGGACTTTTTACCAGAGGATCTACGGGGCACCAATATTAGAGTTCTCACGTTTGGCTACGATTCGACGTTGAAAGACAGCACATCTACCAGTTCAATTCAGGAATTTTCGAGACAGCTTCTGGATAGCGTGCACAGTGTCCGGGCTGACGCAGATAAGGTACGAATGAAGGGTTTTATTAGGACTCGGGCTAACATTAATAGGAGAGATACCGTCCAATAATATTTATCGGACATAGTCTCGGTGGCTTGGTTATCAAACAGGTAAATAACGCCCACTTTCACCTTTCCTAAACGTACGCCAATATATTCGCTGTCTTCATGCCATCTAGACGCTTCAGGTTCTACTGCTCAGTGTTCCTAAGTGGCCCAATCGGCCGGCAGGCTTTTTAGATATCTGCAGGCCAGGCCGGGCTACCATATCAAAAGCCTGCGCTGCTACAAGCCTGCAGACTTTTAAATATCTGAGGCCGCCCACAGATCCGGCCCGGCTCCGATTTAGATGCTGCCTTGGCGGCCGCCAGGCCCGGCTTAAGTCATGCGGGCCAGCCGGGCCGAGCCGCTTAGGAACACTGCTACTTCTATGGCTACAAGTCTTTTTTCGTATATTGATTCTGGGTATCTATAGGGGCTCGCAGATGCATCCGCTCCGGGAGGATCCGAAAACGATCAGGCCATCTTGAATTCATGTGTTGGACTCTTTTTCTTCGGCGTACCCAACAGAGGGCTCAATAACGAGAATATGAACACTTTAGTAATGGGCCAAAAGAATTCCTATTTAATCAATGACCTAAGGGAAGGATCAGCACTTTTGAAGATTGTTCATCAACAGTTTGTGCGAGGGCTTGAGCGTAAGGGTTGTCGCATCATATCTTTTTACGAAACGAAAGACACTAGAACTGTCGTGGTATGCCCTGGAAACGCACCCATATCACTATCAATACAGTGTACTAAGTTTATGTGCGTTTAAGGTTCACGACAATGGACATTGGGAGAAAAGCGGCGTGATGGTACGGCTGGTGACACAGGAGTCAGCTACGTGGCTACTCCCTACGGAAGCCATCCATATGCAAATACCGATCGATGCTGACCATTCAAACATGGTAAAATTTTCCGACAACAACGATCGTCACTATATCACGGTACGGGATAGGCTATATGAATGCGTGAGGAAAGCTCCCGGAATCATCGAGAATCCCTTGTCTAAATGCAGAGATTGTATGTAGGCCTGCAAGTCTGGAATTATTTGACGATGGGGATGCGACGATGCTAATTCAGGTCTTGTAGCAGCACTGTTCATGGTGCCGTTCTCTCAGAATAAAGATTTTGTTGGGAGAGAGAATATACTCCGACAACTAGAAGGATTGCTAAACCCTGAGCCTATCTATCAAGAAAGGGCTGCTCTATATGGCCTCGGCGGAATAGGGTGAGTATCCTCAGACCATATCATTAGAGCAGGAATTAAACATGGCGAAGGAAAACAACAATTGCGGCCGAATTTTGCTACCGGAGAAGGAAGGCGCAGTCACAAACCCACATATTCTGGGTACACGGCAACTCACACGAAACCTTCAAAGCCAGTTACTTCGAGCTTGGATATGAAGCTGGCGTCAAGGGGGACAACGAAGAAGCGCAGTTGAAGGGAGTCAAGAGATGGTTGGATAGTTCGGCCAGTGGTGACTGGATTATGATCGTTGACAATTTTGACCGTATCGACTGGTACCCAGCGAATTACCTCCCGGTAAGACGCGGTTCGATACTATTTACAACACGCGATTCACGACTCGTCGGACACCCTCGGTACTCTGTATCCATCAGTTCTGGAGTGCGAATTGCAGCTATGAGCGATAAGGAAGCATTGGAATCGTTCTCAAAACTTCTGGATCCTACTGGGGCTGTGGTTCAAACACATGCAGAAGCATCTTTCACGCTTTTGAATTTCTTAGGAAACCTGCCCCTAGCCATAGCGCAAGCGGCAGCCTTCATACGGGAAACTGGCACCGACATTCCGAAGTACCTAGAGATATTTAAAGAGTGTGAACGCAACCAGCATGACTTGCTAGATCAAGCCTTACCGAATGCAATTGGGAACGAGAGGGACTCTTCGTGTGCGGTGACAATGACATGGAAAATAACAGTCGACAGAATTCAACAAGAATGCCCTGATTCCATACAGCTACTAGAATTAATGAGTTTCCTCAACCCCGAGGAAATACCAGAGGAGGTGTTAATGGGTGCTCCATTTCTCAAGAGTAGGTGTCTGGTGCCCCTTAAGAAGGCACTTACGCCGCTTCTGAGTTTTGCTCTACTCGACTGCCTCGAATCGAAAAATTATCGCCTGCATCGCCTCGTGAGCTTCTGGGTCCGCGAGCAGATGGATCTCAAAGACCCTCAGCGAGGGCATAAGCTTTTGGAAACGACTGTTGAATTGATATACAAGAGTTTCCCCGAAGACATATACGGTAATCTAATGAAGTGTGCGCATCTTTTATCGCACGCAGCGACCGCTCTTGGACATGTTCGTCGTCACAGTCTTGAATTCAGTTCATTCCGGTGGTTGCAGGTCCGTGTAGGATCAGTTTTTTATGCAAAGGGTGACTATATAGGTGCTCTGGATTTGTACCAGAGCGTGCTCAACGGCAGGGAGAAGACCCTCGGAAAGGACCACCCTTCCACTCTCGACACCGTCCACAACATGGCCCTGACGTTCGACAAGCAAGGGGAGCATGGCAAGGCACTGGAGTGGTACCAGCGCGCGCTCGACGGCAAGGAGAAGACCCTCGGAAAGGACCACCCTTCCACTCTCGACACCGTCCACAACATGGCCCGAATGCTCGACAAGCAAGGGGAGTACAGCAGGGCACTGGAGTGGTACCAGCGCGCGCTCGATGGAAACGAGAAGACCCTCGGAAAAGACCACCCTTCCACTCTCGACACCGTCAACAACATGGCCGGGGTGATCCACAAGCAAGGGAAGTACGGCAGGGCACTGGAGTGGTACCAGCGCGCACTCGATGGCAACGAGAAGACCCTCGGAAAGGACCACCCTTCCACTCTCAGCACCGTCAACAACATGGCCGTGGTGTTCGACGAGCAAGGGAAGCACGGCAAGGCACTGGAGTGGTACCAGCGCGCACTCGATGGCAACGAGAAGACCCTCGGAAAGGACCACCCTTCCACTCTCAGCACTATCAACAACATGGCCGGGGTGTTCGACGAGCAAGGGGAGCACGGCAAGGCACTGGAGTGGTACCAGCGCGTGCTCGACGGCTGCGAGAAGACCCTCGGAAATGACCACTCTTCCACTCTCGGTACTGTCCACAACATGGCACTGGTTTTTGACAACCAAGGGGAGTACAGCAAGGCACTGGAGTGGTACCAGCGCGCGCTCAACGGCTGCGAGGAGACCCTCGGAAAGGATCACCATTCCACTCTCGACACCGTCCATAACATGGCCGTGGTGTTCGATAAGCAAGGGCAGTATGGCAAGGCACTGGAGTGGTACCAGCGCGCGTTCGACGGAAGGGAGAAGACCCTCGGAAAGGACCACCCTTCCACTCTCGACACCGTCCACAACATGGCCCTGGTGTTCGACAAGCAAGGGGAGTATGGCAAGGCACTGGAGTGGTACCAGCGCGCGCTAGATGGCAGCGAGGAGACTCTCGGAAAGGACCGCCCTTCCATTCTTGACGCCGTCCACAACATAGCCCTGGTGTTCGATAACCAAGGGGAATACGACAAAGCACTGGAGTGGTACCAGCGCGCGCTCGACGGCAAGGAGAAGACCCTTGGAAAGGACCACCCTTCCACTCTCGACACTGTCCATAACATGGCCCTAATTTTCGACGACCAAGAGAAATACAGCAAGGCACGGGAGTGGTACCAGCGTGCGTTCGACGGAAGGGAGAAGACCCTCGGAAAGGACCACTCTTCCACTCTCGACACCGTCCACAACATGGCCGTAGTGTTCTACAAGCAAGGGGAGTACGACAAGGCACTGGAGTGGTACCAGCGCGCGCTCGACGGCAAGGAGAAGACCCTCGGAAAGGATCACTCTTCCACTCTCGACACTGTCCACAACATAGCCCTAGTTTTTGACGACCAAGAGGAATACGACAAAGCACTGGAGTGGTACCAGCGCGCGCTCGCCGGCAGGGAGAAGACCCTCGGAAAGGACCACACTTCCACTCTTGGCACCGTTAACAACATGGCTCAGGTGAAAGACCACCTTCCACTTCTAAAAGCATCGACATGAACGCTTAGGGCCGCGTCCATTAACATGCCACCAACACTGGCGGAGCGAACTATTGCGCCCTATTTTTTATTACCATTCTTGACACGATTTCGTTTTACTTTTTAAGTTCGAATCTTTTGATAAGGTTGTTACTGGATATCAGTTGAGAGAAGGACTTGGTCGTGTTTCGCAAACACAAGCTGGCTGAGTTGTCCGTGAGGAACCTGAGTCAAATACTTGCAGGAGTGGTGGATGAGTGCAGGAAGGAGGTAGCGTTAAAGCTGAGTCGATACCTGGAACGGAAGAGGAGTCAAGTAGAGGTGAAACTGGTTGAACTCGTTCTTGAAGGAAACTGGAGTGGGGGATTTAAGTTGGGGGTGAAGCGGAAGGGGATGACGGAGAAACCGGCTGATAAAATGATTGAATGGGAAGTGGTTCGAGCGCTAGAGATGTTCTACTCAGAGGTTTACGAGTGAGCTATGGAGACGGATCTGGCGAAGATGCTAGGTTGCATGATTTTTGGAGATGTCTCGTGTGAGCGCGAGAACATGTAGTGCTATGGGTGGGCTAGCCCAGATATATAGTAGGCGAATGTGGATAAATAGTGTTCAACATGTTATGTTGTCAAATTTGCCGACATGATAAATGTTGAAACTTGGAACACTTAATGGCGTACATCGATGTACCTCTAGTTACTCTGATGTACCATGGCGTAGGTGGTTTTAATACAAAAATCGTGAACTCTATATCCATCACAATGACATCGTATCTCGCCTTCCGGACAGTGTTCCCAATGGGCCGGGCTTCAAAAGGCCTGCGGGTCTGCCTGCATATACAACTTCATGCAAGCCCAACAATAGTAAGCCGCCAAGATGATTGCAGATGACAGCTATCGATGCTATTTCTTGTGTATTAAAGTCTTATAAGTGATTAGTGAGAAATAATGGTTGCAGCTGCGGCAAAAGAGGGAGGTACATTTTACCATGTAACACAGAAGCTCTCCCACAATCAGGACTTTCAAGGCACACAGCCGGTAGGGCATAAGGCACCCAACTACCTTGTATATATCTCGAGTCTTTCTCCTGCTCTCCAGTCTCTGTACCTCAGTCTATTCACACGGTTCTCCCCATCCATATTTCAACAGCAGTTATTACTATATGATCTGTAAGGAAGCCGCCTGTACTGAGATCGCCGAATTGACTCACAGGCTACGGACTTACAGTCGTAGACTCATCCACGAGTTTTCACTCGCCACCGCCACCGCCACTGGTATTTACAATCATGAGCTTCCATGGACTTCCATGGTGTTCCAGGCTCTCATGTATATAAAGACAGAGCTTCTCCTTAGATAGTAGGATAGACTTAATCCGCTTTACATTCGTAACAGCAGTTGTTGCATGTGTACTTGGATCGTGAGTCTCAGCATCGTCTGGTGTCTTGTATGAGAATGAAGACTTGTATGAAGATGGTGGCTGTATGAGGATATGCATCAGGACCAGGGTGATGCGTCTCATGTCAGATAGAGCATACGCGTACGCATATGGGAGATTGTACATATACGGGTCTTTGAGATAGAGAGGATTAATCAAGTCAATCAACAAGTCAAAAGAAGCATCCAAAGTAACAGCAGTGTTGCATATATGGACCGCCCCCCTTACGTACGGCTTATGGGCTTTTGCTGGGCTGATGAGGATCATGATCTCACGATGATGATGGTCGTTCCAGACTCAGCTGGAGATGCCAGCTGAGTGCGCATGCATGCGTACAAGACATACTCTAAATGCCATATATAAGATCACACGAACTTTCCTGTAGTTTAGAATATACAAGCTTCTCTAGCAATCAGTATTTCAACACGCAGGTTGGCCGGGCTTTTTTAAAAATGCCCGCGCTAAGGAGGGCCGGCCGGGCCTACACTGAAAGCCCGCAGGCCGGCCGTAAACATGTGAAGCCCGGCCGGCCGGACCCGTTGGGAACACTGCTTCCGGAGGTAACCTTGAATCATCATGATAAGCCGTAGCTCTGTAATTCAAACGTACTCTAGAGCCGCTCCGAGGGAAGTAGATTAGCTCAAGAGCTGTCATCGGGCTGAACTATATTCGGCTGCTCGAATTATATATAGGTGACCTAGCCTAGATCAAATTACCTATGGAATACCATTCGAGAAACCGCTTGTCTAAGAGTTGCGCGTCGCGCAAGGTCATTTTGCCGGTGTGAGCTGTTGTAGCATTGGTAGTAGCGGAAACTCAACAGGATCAGCAATCGATGCGAATTCAAAGATTACTACAAATGTTTGATTGGTGCTACTAGGACGAAATCGCGATACAAACCACTGAAAAAACACCCAAACACCAGCACACCTCTTCCCATCTACCAAAGCTTTGAACCATATATAAATATATGTTCAATACATAGCTATGCCCACGAAAATTAAAACCATTCTAAATCTAAATCCGCCGCGGCCCTGGCTCCACCTTGCAACTCTTGCGGTGACCACAATGGAGAATCGGATAGAAGGGGGCGTGGGCTGATGAACCGGGAGAGATAGGCTTTAACATGCCCTTCCAACCCAACCGAAATCTGGGACAGAACGTTTATAACTCTCTGCTCAACATCGGCAGGCAACACCATGTCGGCGGGTATCCTCCAACGTGCATATATCTTGCCATGTGTTCCCCTGCTACTAAACTCGATTGGAGGAGAGCCAGGGATGCCCGGTTCTTGAAGTTTCTTCATGAATTCTGTGCAAAGAAAACATCCGAGCTTTGAAACGGCGATGTATGGCAGAATTGGGGTGATGTTCGGGTTTTGGAGGAAATGGCGGATGATTTGAATCTCCGCGTGTTCACCCATGCTTCCATGTGCCGCATTATTGAAACCTTGCTCAACATCTGTGGGTATTTCCAAGCGGTTCATTTCTTCCGCGCATAACAGATCCATACAAAGCTCCTGGATTTGGGGTGGGCGAAATGGCAGTCGCATAGGAGGCTGAAGCAGTTGTAGAGAAAGAGGCGCAGGGATTACATGGTTGCTGGTCTTGACATTCTGGGCAGCTCTGAGGATATTTGTAACCGCAAGTTGATACTCACCGACCTTCTTAAGGTAAGACTGTAGTGCTTGAAATGATTTCGACTTCAAAACTCGTAATAGAATCCTCATATAAACCTCATCGGATCGCAAGAGGAAAGCGGCCTTAACAAGCTCGGATATGGGTGGGGATGTTGGACCAATCCTGGCGCAGAGGGAAGCGTACGTCGACTTATGGTGCAGCTGCCAAATTGGTGATGCGTATATTGACTTGTCTATTCATCTATTCGACACGTACACAAGTAAAGTGAATGCGGCTCCGCCGCTCAACCCTAACCAAACACCACGTGATGACCGCACTCAAAGTCTGCCCTACAGGGGAAGGGAGCGATGCTCTGGACACAAAGGTTGTCAAGATATCCGTAAGGCTGTCGTAGGCTTCGCTACGAGTATCTCTCGTATACGTTGACTTTCCTTTCCGGTAAGTCTTGCCCTCAAGATTTTCTTGATAGGGTATGTCCGTGATTTGGGTAATCCTATCAAGGGACTCTCGAAGTATCCTAAGGTTCTTATTTGACTTGCCGCGGAGACGGTGTTGAACCTTCTTTTCCACCCATTTCAGCATCTTGTACTTTGCCTCCTCACTCTGGTCCGTAGACCCTTCAAATTCTCGCATTAGCCAACTGAAGAGGTCATGTCAAGTAGAGTGTCTGTACCATTTGAAATAAACTCCAGAATATACTTCGCATGTGCCACCAGAGTTTCGTTATTTGTGTCAGCAAAGGTGCCGTTTCGGGCGAGCACGAGCTGAAGCTTATTCTGCCAAATGACGGTGTTTCCAGTCGCTGTCCTCGCACGCTTGCTTGGCTGTTCGTCGTCAGACATATCCTTCTGCAGCGCACAAGCGGTTACGGTATCTGCACCCGGCTCATTCACAAGGAGCAGGGCGAGTGCGTCCAATAGCTGTTTGATATAACTGCCTTGTTTTCCATATGTTGTTCCAGCGTGCCCTTGGTTTTGGAACCAGAAGGCATCTTCAGTGGAGAAGTGGCGGTGTTGGTCGAGCGCGTGTTCGTTCAAGTTGAGGAACAGCGCGGTACCTACTATAGCCGTCCGAATCATTGGTGAGGCCTTCTGCCAAAATGCGTTGTATCCCCGAGCTTCTGGTAGCTGTCCTGAATCACCCTGTAACAGCAAGTGTCAGTTCTGGTGATTATTCGAGGGCGGTTCCAGTGTTCCGAAGCGGCCCGGCCGGCCGCTAACCGGACTTCAGATTCGCAGTCCGGCCAGATAAAGTCCTTGATCCTGGAGGCCGCCCAAAGCCTGGGCAGATAAAGATCAACCTGCAGGGTGCCTGACCGGACTGCAGATATCTGACGGCTTTTACCTGACCCGCATATGCCTGCAGATACCTCCATATACCTGCAGATATCTGACGGCTTTTGACTGGCCTACATTTCTCTGCATATACTTGCATATACCTGCAGATATCTGATGGCTTTTGACTGGCCTACATCACTCTGCATATAATCTGCATAAACTGGCAGATATCTTGCGGCTTTCGCCTTGTTTTTTATATCATGATTTATGACCATCGGCCGCCAGATATCTGCAGTCCGGTCAGATCTTTGTCCACCATATCTGTGACCGGCCTGGGCCAGTAATCTACTGGCCGCCCATTTTATAGTCCGGTCCAGATCAACGGTGAATCTGGCCGGACTGGCCGCTTCGGAACACTGGGCGGTTCAAGCAAGAATATACCATTATCGGCTGAAGAATCTTACAGATATAGCCAGAGATTTTCCCGACAATTTTCGCACACGTTGCACCTCAAAAAGACACTTGAGGAACTGTAGAGACCCGCAGATCCAGGGTGGGACCTGAGGCGGCCGCACATCAAGGCTAGCGGGGATGTAAAGTGAATTATAGAATCCCTGGTAACTCGGCGGTCACCGAAGGGGAAGTTTGTGGTTGTTTGAAGGAGAGAGTGGGGAAGAGGGGAGTGCCCCTGAGCGTGATGGTTGGTGTTGTAATTTAGGATGGGGAGCGGAAGTCGATGGTTGAGGTTGAACGGTACACGATGTGACTTGTGCGCTTCGCGCAGCATCCAGCCCTAAGCCCTAGCCCGGCATTTCCCCGTAAGCTTAAATTCCTAAGATATACGATGCAGTGTATATGTTCTGTACCATGGATTATCATTTCGGGTTGTGCTACGATCATGGTTCGCAACTTTTACAGCCCATCCCACGAACTGGTTAGCATTTGCGAACCGTCTCCCATCCCTAACCACACCGGTCTGTTCTGTTCTACATACAAAAAGCTTCATCTGGTCGCTCTCCCAACAAATGCCCCCCACACCGTGTAAGCATAGTATTAACCATGAGATGGGGTGAGATGATACTTAGTATATGATCATGGTCCCATCCTTGCTCAGCTCACTCAATCCAACAAGTTTCAGCAGTTCCATGGGATCTCATCAAAGCCCCAGAACCTTTAATCACATAGATAAAGTGGTGATTGGTTGCGGATGTTACTGATACTCTCTCAAAACATTGCGGGGTTGTAGACGGGCCGTCAAATTGCAACCCGTCGCTTGGTCGCGGTCTAGAGTAGACTGTTCAAAGTTGCGAGTTGTCACGGCAGACGAGTGAAGAAAGTGAGCGAACCCGCGCTAGTTTCACATCGCGCAACCCCCGACGCATTCCCAGGCTCCCACTCCACACAGTCATGCCTATCGGTCTTGATGGCAGGAGAAGAGAGTCAACACACGAAGAACCCATTTGGGCTATTCAGCTAAAGTCTGAAGGTCATTCCTTTAACGAAATGCAACAGAAAACTAGAGTGGGCAAAACTGCCATTCATCGCTTTGTCAATGACTAGAACACAATTATCAATGTATGGTTTATGTGGAAAGCACGCTTCAGAGAAGTAATACGGGACCCTAAACAACGACCTCATGGCCGTGAGGAAGTTATTGTTGTTGCACAACGGCGGTGGGAGTAACTGTGGGAGTGTATTTACCAGTGGATAGATAGCATGCCTAAGAGGGTCTGTACCCTGCTTCACAACAATGGTGGTCCTACATGATGGTAGAGCTTCTTATATATGTATACTACTTGTTATTTCATTCTTAATCAAATTGACCTGTGTTGTGTTGAGGAATCGGCTTTCAAATGTTGCCCGTGAGTCGCGAAAATATATCTGAGCTGGCCGAATCATGCTGCAGACAATAGAGATAGACTTATCAGGAGTTGAACGGGGGTGATTGGTCTGAGCAGACTAGGAGCAGTAGTGATGGACTCACTGAGAGCAGGCTGGGAGCGTGCGAGAGACAGTAGTGAAGGACTCTGGAGGAACTGGCATAAGCTTGAGGGAATTGGTGAGGGTTGCGATAGTGATCGCTCATGTAAAAGTTCCGTTGCACTTATCAAGTAGTCATTGCTTAAGCTCGTGTACCAGCCGCCCCGATCCAGGGGGGGGCTGGACAATTTACGTCCCCAAATAGGTGATCAGTTTTACGGTGCAACTCCGAGGGTTGAACACCCGAACTGAACACCGAAAATCTAAAACGAAGTTTTCGGTCACATCCTATGTAGATAATAACTGCTCTAGTAGTCTGCCTGCACTTGACCGAAATTGTTTGTGTGTGGTGGAGGTATTCCAGCACATCCCCTAATGTCATGTAGGATAGACCCGAGTTCGGTCTACCTCTGAGTGAAGCGTCGGCCAGCACTGAGGGCACTTCCACCACACACAAACAATTTCGGTCAAGTGCAGGCAGACTACCAGAGCAGTTATTATCTACATAGGCTGTGACCGAAATATTTTTTTTTGATTTTCGGTGTTGAGTTCGGGAGCTCGTTGCCTCTCTGAACCTCGGAGTAACACCGACGACTAAGTTGTCCAACCCCTCCCTGGGGCGGATATTCATTCCCGCACCAAGAAGGGGCTGGCATGCGAGCTTAGTCATTGCTAGCCGGTATGTCTATCCATGGAACATTAAGGTTCCGTTAGATGATTCCAGCCAGCGACTAGTCTCGCTACAGCGAAACTGGTAACACAGAATTATAATAGACACTACCGGCTAGCGCCCACGTTTCACACAGGCAGTTCTACAACATTAACACCTCCACCCGTTCTTACACTTCACTGCAGCTAAAACTAACACTACGATTAACCCCGCAAGCGCTCACTGCCAGAGGATGCGACAGGTGATCTGAGGGAAGCCCATAAGCGACATTCGCACTGCACACACCAGACAAAAACTATTTACCCGCTCTCTTGTGCTATCGGAATCGAGGGTCGGACACAATGAGGAAGAGAGAAGGCGGCGCGCAGCTCTGTCAGGAGCCAGAGTCCGATATTATTCGTGGAGATATTTGATAGTGTTTTGTTAAATTTCAACTACTTTATATCGACAGATTACTGAGGGAGCTCCGGAGTCAAGAAGGTTGTACACTGTACTGGAGCTTCCTAGCAATAAAAGCAGACTGTACCTCAGAATAAAAGTAGGTAGAGGTACTATGATATATATTTAACAACTCTAGGCGCAGATGATTGGACAGTTTAATTTGAAGCTCGAAGACTAGTACCGATTCACAAGCTCGACAAGAAAGATGAAAACGGTGACCCCACCCTTTGGCTAAAGAAATCAAAATTAAAGTGCACTATGCGAGTATCGATTTAAAACACCCCTTTCCTATTTTCTGCCGTTGTAAATATAATTGGAGGACTATATGGCTGCTGAGAAGCGTTATCAACATCATCAGAAATTCACGAGAGGATGGAGCCGACACATCAGTCGGGGTCCGGGGCGAATCGGACTGACTCCAGATTACATGATGATACTAGTGTTAGATTCAAACTGCGATAGCTTATTGTGACCACTCTAGGAATGCCCCTGTTCTCGGCGGGGAACAGGCGGAAATCGTGCTACTGCATCACTGGCATGATAGGATATCACTTCTACAGTTTTCCTAGAAAATACCCTAGGACATCTTATCCCGCGATTTCAGGTACCCAACCTACTCCCACCAAATTCTCTAATGCACTGTCATCTCACTGAGCATGGGTTAAATTATCTCCGCACCTTCGAAGCCCCGGCGTCCATATCGAACAATGATTCATTCCATTTTCCATCGCCAACACCGTTGCTTCCTACCGCGATATTCATAATGACAACGAAGCCTATGGAAAAATCTCCAAACCACAACCTACAAATTATGAGGCAGCAATGGTCCAGCTCACGAACACCCCGAGCTTGAGGATGAGAAATTCGGCACTCACAATGATGAAGCGTATGGAGATATAGCAAAAAGTGGTGAGGCAATTGTGATCACCGAAGAAATAACATCTTGAGCTTACGGATGTGTGATTTAGGCCACATATTAAAGAAGTTGTGTACTACACGTGAGCTCCTAACAAGAAACGCAGACGATACCTCAGAATGAGGGTATGTGGTAACATGATATCCAACGGGCCTGCTGATGATTAAATAGTCTGAAGTCCGAAGGCTTGTTTCCATCCACAAGTTAGATGAAAAGGACGGAAATGGGGAGTATTCATTGGTTAAATAAATCTTTGATTTATTCCTTATATTGTCTCTTTTCTTCCAAGGTTAATGAGTACAAAGAAATATGATAACATTCCGCACAGGTATGGGGGTGGGAAAGAATGAGTTTGCAGTTAACCATGTACCGGGATACAGCTTGAACCCCGAGTTCATCAGTCACTATACAGCCCGTTCTCATTCGCTATTCATCTCACACGATAGAGTATAAACAACATAACCGCAGTATGTAAATAGTTTGGACAAGACGCTTTTTTTTTCTCGCAGTGCGAAATCTTCACAGTAGTTTACCACACTCTGAGACTACACAACCAGTTGGGTGAACGTCTAATCGAGACTATGATATAAAAGTATGTACTTCTTGAACGAGCGAGCAGAGATCTTCCCCCTTCCTCCTGAAACGCCAAAACACAAAACCAACAAAAAACGAGTGAGTAGTGATCTCCTCCATCCAATATACAGGTATGCACAGCTTCTCCGGAATTACAACACCAGTATCGACAAATACCCAAGCGCTAGGCCCCAAGAAGAGAAAGAGAAGAGAAAAAAGAACCGAAGCTCTGATGCGCATAACCTTTACCCCGTGTCCCGTCTATTAACATACTAAAAAGAGCAAATACACAAACGCCGCATCTCACCCAGTCTGCATTAACACGCTGCCGCCGCCGCTCCAACTTTCCTTGCGCGCCGCTTCCCCTTCCGCTTCTTCCCACCACCAATCGTGATTGAAGGCGGCGGTGTCTCGGGCGAAGAATCCCGCGAGCTCACGGCTCTAGTCAGCTCCGGAACGTCGTCGATATCATCGTCGATATCTACGGGCCCCTCGGGGGGTGGGGTTTGTTCCTGCTTCTGCTTAAGCACCGGCGCCGTCTCAACTTCTACTTCAGTTTCGGTTTCGGCTTCACTTTCCGAGTCCGGGGGTGTGGGGAGTTGCTGTGGAATGATGGGTACTACGTCGCTATCACTTGCCCACTCGCGGTCATCCCAGTCGCTCACGGACTCCTCATCACTGTCGGGGAGTGGTGATAATAGCGCAGCGTTGGGGGGGATTGCAGATTCTCGCTGTCGTCGGAGGAGCAAGGCAGCTGCAGTGATGCGTTCATAGAAAAGCATGAATGCGTTAGAAGCGGCGAGAGCGTCTTCTTCTATACATGGGCTACGAGGTAGGTTAGTATCATGGACATAGCATAGGGGTGGACTAGAAAGCCCTTACATAACCTCGTGATCGCTGATCCGCCACCACCTGTCTGCCCAACTCCTGTACGCAACGTAGTGGCCGTTATGGTGGCCTCCGTAGTGTGCAACTACTGCTTTCAACTCATAGATGCCATCGTTTAGCTTTGCCTCGTCTGCACCTTCCTCTTCTTCGTTACGACCAAGGGTGCTGATAGGTCCGCCGGGATCTGTGGAGAGATGCTCGTGCCTTGTGATGACGCCAAGTTGGGCCAGGTCTAAGATCGCGGGGAACTTAACCGCCGCATAATTCTTCCCCACCATGCCCGTGAGCATGTCGAACTGGCTGCGGTTGGTGTGAAGGACCAGGATTTGCGGTGCTCGCGCTATCATTACTTGCTTCGTTTTTGTGGATGAGACTTTGTGTGCGCCGTCGAGTTTAACGCCGGGGATGCGCGGAGTGAAGTTGTCGTCTTCCAGGGCGGCTTTGACGGCGGCGAGTCGGGTCGTGATGGTTTCGTGGAGAGTATCAGGGAGAGGGAGGGGTTCTTCAGCGCCTGGTTCTTCGTCGGTGGATGCGGATAGGGCGCGTGGAGGATTTAGGAGGTTGCTGAGTCGCTCTTGTACAGACCAGAGTGTACACTTATCGCAGTCGACGCCTGGGATCTTCTCGATCGATGTGAAAACCCGCAGGCAATCCTCCAATGTAGTAGCCCATGTCGAAGGAATGGGTAACGAAAGCGTCGTAAACGGTTGCAATGAGATCGATTCCACATAGCCACAGTCTAGACACCCAACTCTTTGTGCCAGCAGACCTTCGAAGGGACTCCTTAACGTTGCCTCTTCCGACACTGCGGCAACCTTCATCTGTCCAAGAATTCCTTCCAGCCCTACTACCTTCTCCCTCTTCTTTTTTTCAACCACCGCAGCAATCTCTTTCTCAAGCACTCCCATCAGCCCCTGTAAAAACTCCTGCGCATCCTGCTGTTCATTAAACATCCACCCCCTCGTGCCTCCACTTGCCTGGGTAATTAACGCGCTCGCTGTTTCTACCCTGGGCTTATCCGATATCTCATTTAATTCGTCGACCAGTTCCTGCAGGGCGTCGGCCGCAGTTCCATCTTGAATCGCACCCAACCAAGGCTTTAGGCTCCCTAGACTTGCCAGCGCCTGCAGCACCGAGTTCTGATAACACGTGTTGCCGACATTCCAGAGACCCCCAACAGTTCCTCCATCGACACTGGCGGCCACTCTCCCGACCATCGACGCGGCACGGTTACGCACCTGGCTCACAACCTGTCGCGGCGACGTTGCGAACGTATTCTGTAGGTGTTCCCGCGCGGCGGGGCCAAACAGGAGGCCCGCCATTAGGGCAATGGCGTCGAGCGGGGACGGGAGAGCGAGGAAGACGGCAAGGAGGTAGTAGATTAGGCAAAGGCCGACGACGACACAGGTAAAGACTGTAGTCACGGGGATACTGAGGTCGTACTGGGTGTATTCGTATTGAGGCGGCGGATGGTGATAGTTGGAGCGGTATTCGTATTGAGGCGGCGGATGGTGATAGAAGGAGCGCGAGGAGGACGGCATTTCGGGGGTGCACGAAGGCCGTCACACCGTGGGAAAGGCGCGCGACGGAATGTCGTTCTCGGTGTTGCGCAAGTTGTAGCGGTAGAAATGCGGTATAGGAAGGGTGGTTCGCGAGGGTTTTGGCGTGGAGCGGGGTGGCAGGGAACGAATGCAGCTCTGATTGTCGCACTGCACACAAGTGTTGTGTCAATCTTGTTCGGGGGTTGTCGAGTGATCCCAGGGATTCCGGGTAACATTGTATTTCCCAATCTAGCTAACCATCTTGAGCCGCACTTGTAATCCACTGCGCCGAACTTTAATTGCACCTCGATCTCACCACCAGTCCGACAAACACCGGCCCTCCGACAATGGCTTCTGCCGCAGCCCCCCTCCCCCGAAAAGCCGCTCGTCAGATTGCCAACCATCATGGCCGCGAACTCTATATCTACAACCACATCCAAACGAAACAAGTAGTGTACTCGCTCTCTCAGAACCTGAAGGTTTCCTCTCACCTCGCCTGCTTTCCTCCGCACACTGACATCAATTCAGAACTCCGAAGCACTGAAACAACTCCCTTTTATTGGCAAAAAGTCCGTTCCAGCCGCGCTACGTAAAGACCACTGGGCCCCGCTGGCGACCGTTATCTTCCCGACGAATGCGATGGGGTTGGGCACATACCAGCTCCTCCGTGAATTCCGCAAGATGCACGAGACAATGTACGAGAAATCCATCACGCTCGAAAAGAGTAAGAGGGAGCGCAAGTATATGATCATGGATCAGAAGGCGAACTCGATCGCGGATCTGGCAGAGAGCTTAAGGATTGAGATTGCTCGCGCAAAGGAAAAGGCGCCGACGAAGGACAAGGCAGAGGCAGAGGAAGAGGTACCGACGGACGTCAATGTGATGGTTAGGTGGAGGAATATCTTGGATGCCGAGTATGCGGCGGAGTGGCCGGCGAGCGTGATGCATGGTGAGCAGGGGAGAGCGGATCGCCCATATACAGCGCCAAAGGTGAGTGAGCCAGTAGTAGGAGATCTAGTGGTAAAGGCGGAGCCGGCGAAAGAACAAGTTGTTACGGCATAGAAATGGGGAGGGACGATTATGTATATTACTCTTGTAACAATAGATTTCGTCGAGCATTCTGGTGGTCACAATGCTTCACTGCTGTCGACGTTTTTCTGTGGGACGTACATTAGGCAGGGTGCGAGGTGCTAAGGGTATGCCGCGAAGGCCGCATGGACCGGCTGTCTGGATTTTACTTCTCAACATTACTGCCAGTCCGGATGTGCTACGGAGTGCATACGATATGGGTCTTGAACCATCGTCCATCCACTGGAATCGGGTAGTCACTTCCATCCTCCATACATATGACTGGAATACTCCTTCGTTAGCTTGTGACCCCGGGTGGGTGAATCCTCTTCAAGGACCTAACTAGGCAACATCGTCTTTGGCAGTCTGAACCTCGTTCTCACTCCATAGTGATTAGTGCGATAGTACATTCGGAATATTCATATTGTATTCACCCAGAACCATCGCATCTGACAGCTCATACAAGCTTGCTTTGGTCCGTTCCAAAGGAATTCCTCATGCATACGACCCCCCACCCGAGGCAATACAGCAACACCTCGTTTACCGCTCAGCACTGCTGCTGCTGTTGCTCTGGAAAGGCTACTTCTTGTTTATGTAGTCATTCATGGTTGGCTGGTAGAGACCTTAGTATGTGCAGCTATTTCTTCCAGCATACGGCTACCCAGGCGTCGATCTGGGACTGGTTGCAACTAGAAGCTTCAAACCTTCACCTTAAAAAAAAATTGTATGGTATATCGAAACCGTTTTTTGGTTTTGACATAAGAACTGATGGAAACCATCTACGTACTAACAGATCTGAATATCCTCAAACTAGACCCTGTCTCACTTGCTCTTAGTTCTCTGATACGTGAAAGGTGCTATTGTCGAGTGGATGGGTACTGGGCATTATACCGTATGTGAGAGCTCGGTCCCAGCCCTTCTGGTAGTTAAACGTGTCCTACATGGCGATCAGGGAGCCGAGAGTCGGGGATGCATTGCTGATGACATGAGGGAGAGGTTCGTATAGTAGGCCAAAGTAGACAAAAAGTGTTAAACATGTTATGTTGTCAATTTGCCGACATGACAAATGTTGAAACTTAGAACACTTAATGACGTACATCGATGTACCACAAGGTACTCTGACGTACCGTTGGTGTATGCAATTTTTTGCAAGTTCAAGTTTCAAACATTTCTCTGTCGACTTTTATTATGTCTCAGTTGAACGACAAATGTTCAAACTTTAGCACTAAATGTTGTACGTCTAGGTACCCTTGGTACTATTGTGTACCCAGGTTTACCCTGGCATACGCCTGATTTACGAACTTCAATTTCAACATTTCTCAAAGGTCGAATACCGGCGTGAGTGACAAACTGTACAAATGTTGAAACTTGAACCTACAAATTGGACGTACGCCGAGCTACATCAGGGTACCTAGAGGTACATCGATGTACGTCATTTAGCGTTCCAAGTTTCAACATTTGTCATGTCGGCAAATTTGACAACATAACATGTTAAACACTTTTGTCCACTGTGGCCTGCTATGGTTGTGCTAGATTTTGGTGTTTTTGTTATTTCTTTGGAGCGGGTGCGGGCTTGAGCTGTTGTGACCCGTTCGTAGTAGCTGTCCCTCTATGGTACTGTACTGCCATTCACGGACCCACTTATAATACCAAAGAAACCAAAAAACATCATCGCAACCCAACAACATCAATATGCCATCACAACAGAAGGCACGCAAGGCAAAGGCAAATGCAAACGAAATCGAAAACGAAAGCACAAGGGACGCTGAGAAGAGGCCAGAACTGCTTTGCTACTAGGTTAAAATTTCTGACCTAGCTAGCTGGTTTTCTGCTAAGTTTGTGGACTCCATTGCTAGCACAGAGTCGTTGAAATCGGCACAGGGCGTTGGCAACTCTTCGGACAAGATGATTCCGTCCTCGGCTAAGGCGTAGGGCTTGCCGCGTCGCTACTACAATGATTTCCACAAGCCCAAACATGTATCCGAAATGTCGGGAGAGGAAATTGCGAGTTATTGGATAATCATGAATGGTAGTCCAGAGTGTAAGAAATCTCCTTGAGATTCATATTCCTCGCAAACTAATGTCTTATAGCTGATAAGTACGACTCGAACGGTTTATACGATGACGAATTTGATGAACAGGATTATGAAGCTATGACTAGAATTGATTAGACAAGCCGCGGTTAATCGTAGGATATGGGCGGTAAGGGTTTCCTGTTTGTTGGTGCCTTTGCGTCGACACATACTGGCTGAAGCGTGATTAATGATGGCTTGATGGAGAGAGATTGATTTAAAGATACCTTAAATAAAGTCCTACCGACAAGTTGAAAGGCCACTGGGAGGCAGTCTACCCACCAACACCTACGTTATCTTCCACCGACACCCTTCGCATCGGAACCAGGTGCTCTCTTCATCGTGTATTATGCTGCACTCCTCCAAACATAATTAAAGAACCTAACTCTGCATGTACTTCAGTGTCGACATGGAATGGAAAAGGGCTGATCTGGTTGTGGTGTGGTGCAGCTCACCTACATTTCTGTTTCCTCCAACTTGCCCTAGCCAGCTAGCTAGACTAATTCCCCCACCATCACTACTCACTCCTGCTCCACTGGTTCCACCACCTCCCTACTCACGCTCCTACTACCGTTTCTCTGATTCTTACAGTCGCTTTTTCTACCCCCACTCTCCCCATTGTTGCAACGATGACGACTCCACTGTCAGGTTGGTCCGATCTGTTTAAGAGTCGGGACCACAGCTCAAATTTAGTATCACCAACTATCGAGGCTGTTCATCAAACCCCCGGGAAAGCAGAGCTCTACCAGCACAGCAAACAACCCATCCATCAAGGCAACGGTGGGAAAGCAGGACTCTGCCAGCGGCGTTGCGAACGGTACATTCATCAAAGACGTATGAGAGGAGGGAGTGCAACCAGATATAGTAACTTAGATTATTATCGAGAATACACTTTGCTGTGGGGACAGATGTCACCCGTCCCAGGGTTTCTAACCATCCGTTTCGTCCAGGCAGAGCCATGCACGACCCTGGATTACAATTTTCTGGGCTGAGAATGTCCCCCGCTTTTGCCCTAGGGCTTCCATCGTCAGATCGTAAGAATGAGACGTCTACTGCTACCGCATTCACGCTCCACGCATACATCAACGCCGTTGCAGCTGATGTGCCCACCCGTGACGCTCTCATGGGCCTCGGGATATTCAGCCACCACCCATTAGTGCAATTACTGTCGCGCACATGGAATCTACAATGAACATATCTATTGCCCTCTCCAAACGCCGCACGATGCCCGCCGTCAGATACTGTTTGGAAGAGATACACGTCCCAGACGTTAGCTCCCCGCAGTCATGATAGATGGCGCTACGATACAGCCCTTGTAATAGGTGGCGATTAGGTTACTGCGAAATGAACCGGCATCAATATTACACATCGTTTTGGGATCTGAGATCAATCATCTGGCCTTGGGCACTCGGGATTGACTCCATTCATCTCTTTTATCTCAATATTGCCAAGCTAATGCGGGGGGCCGGCCATTGGTGAGGAAACTTCATTTTTTGGGAGAATTCATCTAAAGCTAGGACTCGAAAATTCATGAGACTATAAGGCAGATTTAAGAACTTAGGAGAACCTTATTGTCCTGCACCTGCCTCTGGCACGAAATTGATCATGACATGGCCGTCATGATATTGCCAACGGCCATTGGTGACCAAATTTGTGGTGTATTCGAGTTACGCAAAGTCAATCAGTGGAAGACTTGGGTAAATGTTGTATCACCAATTGTACTACGAGCCAGCTCCCTGACCTAACTACAAGCACTGGCTCCATTTTATTGAGGCGGTCGCCTTAGTCACCGATTATACAATTACCTCAGGGGATCTTTGGGCTATAACCTTGCAGGGCCTTATGGTATTTACACGCAATACTTAAACCTGAATAGTGTTGGGTTGATGAGGAAAACAAGCCACTTACAGCCACCTAACTTTGTGAAGCAGATCAACAGTGGGAAATGCGGATCAACGATGTGGGAGCTACGCTGAACCAATGAGAAGCTGCCAAATACACATCGAATCACCGATCCTACCTCCTGCTTTAGGTGTGGCATCCCACATGGCAAGTTTGGTCTGGTTGCCTGCTGGAATTACACACATCCGGCAACGGTAACTTCCGCTGGCGCCCTAGGGATTATAGCCTTAGTCCGGAACGCCCCAGGGCAAACAAAAAGTTAATCCGGTCTAGACGGCGGTGTTAGACCACGAAATATGCTAGTATAGATAGACGGCTGGGAAACCTTACTCACCCTATCCTTCAACGACTACGTCGCGTTTGCTGTACGTGTTTCTAGGGCGGTAGAAGGATGAAGACAGGCATTTGTTATAGGATACCATAGGCAACAATTGAAAAGGCTAGTTGCATTACGGTAGAATCTTCGGCAAGGAAGGCATTCATTGTTTTAAAAAAAACCGGTAGACAGTTGGAACATACTTCGCGTGGTGGATAGAGGAGAACGGTAATGTTCTAGGAAGCAATTCGCCTCTCCATATTTAGCTGGGCTTAGACACTAACGGCTGTCCAGAATATCGCATCTCCCAGAGGTACCCGCATGTTTTCGAATCTACCAAATCAGACTTGCCTAGTAAAACCAACCCCGTACAGTATCACTGCTGCGTACAAGAACTGCATTACTCAAATGTATGTAAGAAACCATGTCCACTTTTTCTGCGGCTAGGATATTGCGCTTCTATCCTGTACAAGACTGCGGGTGGTAGGATTGCATTCTATCCAGTCGGAGTGGAGTCGGTATCCCTTGGGGTTGTGGCCCTTCGTAGTGAAGCTAGAATCGAGACGTACATCCGCAACACATTTTGGCCATTCAACGTAGCGTTCGGGCTTAATTTTTTGGCAGATTATCCATTTCCCGTTTTTCTCTGGTTGCTCCCGAGCTTTCCAACCTGTGGGTGGTATTATTGGATTTAGATGTCTTAGAGCAGTGGCTGTCGGTACAAGGGGCTGGCAGTACGAGGGATTTGAAGACGTGCGCGTGAGGGCCCTTTTATTGGCCATGGGACGGTATTGCGAGCGTTCGAACGCATCGACTGTGTAAATTGAGGAGGAGGAGGCGCGAGAAGTCCCGTAGCCACCTTTAGAGGTGTTGGTGTAAAATTTGGTCTTGTAAAATATTAATTCCTTAAAATAAGCGACAGGCGACTTTTACCTTTTTATCAACGACCGATACTGCTTTAACAGCAACATTTTGTCAAGACAAGTAGCATACTCGAGTGAGGGTGCATGATGCTGAAAATGCACGGGTATCGTGATGGTGTTAGGCTCCCTTGAGTGGGGTGCATGATGCCAAAAATGCATGGTATCACAATGTAACGTACGGACATGGATAGCACCATGGTTAAAGTCTAATACTAAGTACTTAGGTAAGTAAGCTACAATGACCCTAGCGAATGCGCGCATGTGCGATCTAGTAAAGACAAGTGCAGAGCATATCCCAGATTTAAGGTTCGTTAGCTTAAGTGGTCATCCAACCGCGCCTGGTTCAAGCAGGTTACCAGTCTGACGGCGAAGCTACGCAACTGGAGGTGACGGAACCGACGGGTAAGAGACACGTAAGATCGGAAGATAGCGGCAAAGACATCAATCTATTCCCCCGAATGGGTTAACAAACATACTCTACATCGTAACAAGCATACAAAGATGTAACCCATTTCTACATTTCCATCCTCGTTATATCATAATTATCATCAATCAGCCCCCACCTACAACTTCCTCTCTCTCTCAATATCCCCCTCCACCTGCACCGCCGTCCCAGCCGCATCCTCCATCTCCAACGCTTTCTCCGTCTCCTTAGCATCCCCGGAATCACCCGCCGCCTTCGCAAGCTCGAAGTGGCTTCCCCGCTGCTCATTCCCGCACGCAGTCCAGATCAGAAGCAACACAAAGATCACGCTCATCATCGCTGCTTGGGTGGTGGCATAGTTTGGTCGCTCCTCGCCGTCGACTACAATTATCAGGTTCTCGGAGATGGTGGCGGTTAGTTGGGCTGCGGGCGCCGAGATCATGTTGCCCAGCTGGTAGCAGATTCCTGGGAACGAAGAGCGGAATTGCGGTGGGGAGAGCTCCTGCACTCGGTTAGAAGACGCGGCATTTGTGCGGAGGTGTGGCATACGTTAAGATGGATGGGAACAACGCCCCACGCGCCTTGTACCATGAACTGAATCAAAAATGCGCCGGCGGTAAGGGTTCCCCAGGAGTTTGGGAGTACCCAGAGCGGGATGAGGCAGGCGCCAAAGACGCAGGCTGTCATGATTGTTGCTCGTCGGCCAAAGAATTGGGAGTAGTACCCGCACACCTGGGTGTATTAGTTACGCTGCGAGTGGGAGGTGTGGCGCGCGACTAACGGTTCCTCCTACTACCGCACCGGTCTTTGCAATTACGGTTGCTTTGGAGGCCATTTTTTGAGAGAAGCCTTTGGTTTCGTGGAGGTAGGTCGGGTACATGTCTTGCGATGTATGACTGTGGTGGTCAACGGATATTCCTTCAAAGCTAGGCAAGCATACCTCATCTATTCTTCGTTAGCTTATTACTGTGTGTGAGTTGGAGTGGGTACCTACGTAATTAAACAGCGCCATCAAAACAATCGCATAAAGCATACGTTTCCAATACTCCTTAAGGATCTTCTTCGCATCCGCCATAAACAGAGAAACCTTCACCTTCCCCGTGACCTCGCTATTCTTTCTTGCCTCGACGAACTGCTTCGACTCTGCAAAAAACAACCGAGCAAAGGCAACAGCTGCTGTCAACGCTGCACCGATATAAAAGAGCGTCTTAAACCCGGGCTTGGAGTTTGGAACAATCGACATATTCAATCCGGCGGCGATGAGATAGCCGAGTGCGTATCCCTAAACCGCAGAGCTTAGTGCTGTGTCTGGAATACCAGGTGGTGGGGAGGTCGTGTTCACCTGCTGAAGGATCCCGGAAAACAATCCACGAGCTTCTACGGGCATATCTAGAGCACATACAATTAACATTGTTACATCGGAGTGGAGATTTGGTCAGCATACTTTCAAGCGCCATCGATGCAGCCAATCCCCAGATTCCTACGACACATGATCAGTCTAAGTTCTTCCTCCAGGAAGCGACACATACCTCCCATCCCAATCCCAAACAAAGCCCGAACCCCAAGAAACTGCGCAAATGTGTAGCAATACGCAGTCCCAAATTGCAACACGGCAATGATAATAAGGTTCACAATCATTGGCCACTTTCGGCCATAAAGATCCCCCGCAAGACCAAAGATCGCTGCTCCGACGGACCTATAAGCATAACACATTAGTTACGTGTCTCATGGTGGGTGGAAAGCATACCGGAATAGCAGTGTCAATGTGATCGATATCGATATAGCTTCACGTTCTATTCCCGCCGTTGTTAGTACCCATAGAAGGCGGAGGAAGAGAAGGTGACGAACCGTGGTTGTAGTATTTTGCTAGATTTGAAATCGAGAGACTGACGGAGTGGAAGTCGTATCTATTCTGCGTTAATTCCGGTACTCTAGGGTTATGACTGATGATGCATACCCATCCATAGTCCAAGCCATCCAGCCAACAAAGAAGTATACATAATCTATCCTATCAGCTTTCTGCATGCCCAAAACAACCTGATCCGGAGACATACTCATAATACTCGGCCTCATGATCGTCTTAAACGGGTTCTCGACCTTTGTCCGCGGAAGCTTTCCGTAGACGGTTTCGCCGTGCTCGTTCATGTAGTAGCCATTGCCCGTGGTGAAGATCTCCTTCAGATGGGTTCCGATTCTTTGAAGGCGAGATGTCATGATGGATTGAGCTGTGTACTCAGTTGAGTGAATGGATTTACAGATTAAAAAAACTTTGTAACCCAGGCTGGTACGCCACTATTATATAGAAGATCCTGTACAGCGGTGCTCCCTAAGGTTTCCATTTCTCTGCGATCAAAAACCCCCAGGGATACATTATCAAGAGCAGCAAGGTAGCGACGAGTCTAGGCGATAACCGATGCTTCCCCCAGTATCATCTATCTGACAATATCGTCATTTTGTGCTACCGTCCTGCATCTAGAGGTGTTTGCGTTGCTTAGCGGGTGAGGGATAAGCTTTGGTCATCCACAAGCTCGCGTCCATCGGGGCTAACACTGGGCGCTGTGGCACATGTAGCGGACCGCCTGACGTCTCGTGTCTGGGCAAGTATTTCCCAATCCATTCGACCGAAGAGAAGTGCAGGTAACAAAACAGGCGACAACTCTTACTTCGATGTTGAGCACGGAGAAACCGAAGTTTTTTTTTGGCGGGTTGGTGAGATCGGCTTGAAAAGTGCTGTTTGTGGAAGTTTCCCCGGCGGGACTCCTCCGAATAGTCCTAGAGCCGCGGAAGTCTAGCTACCGGAAGGGGAGTGTGCATGTGGGGTTGTCTAGCAGTTGTGGAATTTTTTCTTTGCGCAATTGCTTCTAATGGTGTTATGGACATTGTTTAAGCTCACCTCTCTCTCGGAGCCCTCAACACCGCGGCGGATATGGGTGTGGTCGCGCGCGAGCATGGTCAATAGTCCCCGAACTGTCAGTTTTGCCACATGTGTACTGGGACCAGGGTATATTGGGACCAGGGTACAAATGCTGGTGAACTTGCTTCCAATGTCAGCTTCAGAACTGGTAGTAGAGTAACCGGTGCGCGATTTTGTCGATATTACATACGGTTCAAATATTGGTGAGTTCCTCGAGCTCTTGGCGTTCTAGTGTGAATTTTTGGAGATAGATATTCCCCGGACTGCCCGAATTCTCCAAGCTCAATGGCGCCGATTAGGACATCTTTTGCCACCCTTCCCCGCGTTTCCTTCGCAGACCTGAGCAGTCACTATCTTTCTCAATACTCGGTTCCTCAATGGCGCCGATTCCTGAACAGAAACTGCTCCATTTAATCCCCAATTCTAAGTACTCCAGAACGCTAGAAGCCATGCAGTAAACACGGTATGCTTCATGCAACTTCCCGAATCCTTCTACCAAAGCCTACCCTACAACATCGGAAAACCTCGGGACGCTAGGCAATGGGGGCAAGCGACGATGACAAGCTTAAAATTAGTCGAATAAGCCATCTGAGATCGGGTATTTCCCCAGGACTCCCGATGAAGCGAAAGACTGGAGTAGCGCTGATGTGCACTGAATACGAATACCGTCACAAATGCTGTGGCCGAAACCTTCCGATCGGCGTCCTACCCTGGAGAATCAAAACCTTTAGTGTCGTCGATAGTGCCAAGTCTGGGGGCGTAAATCAAGCATTGCCGAGTAAGACGTTGTGCCACCCGCAAGCCTTCCACAACGTGGCCATCCGTGACGTAAGGTTTGCCTACACGATCTAAGGCTAGACGTAAGATCATAGAGTTTATGTTACAATACGGAATTGTGAGTAGTTGTATTCCGAGTTGGAACTTCTTCTGTCGGTGGGAACTTGAGAACAGTTTATCTCGTAGTTTCAGATCCCGAGGCTTACCGTTGAGCCTCAAGCTAAATGAATGCAATTGTTTACTTCCTCCGACTTCATGCTCCGGTACGTTATGCAGGGACCATCCAGGGGTTAGGTTTATCCTTTCACAGCTGGAATGTGGTCTCCGGCCCATGTCGTCACTCGGGAACAACACCGAGTTTAGAGTAGTACACGCCCGGGACAGCTTCCGTAGACCAACCCCAACCCCAGACACCGACGCAGATCGCCCGGTATGACCCGGCTCCTATGTCATATATCAGCCATTAAACACATGCCATGGCAGGATTATCGATAGCCAAGACTCAACGAGATATTGCAGTGCTTAAACTGCCAAGAGATAATGCTAACGTTGTCGGCTGTAAGACACCGAACACTTGCAGGAGGAAGAACCTAGAAGCCGAGTGCGCTCGAGAACCAGCCGTCTGACAGAGCGAGCGACGAGAAAACCTGAGAATGAGAGCAGAAGTTGAAACAGTTCTATCTGTTACTGCAAGTTCAAACAGTGTTTAACCAAAATTGCTTTGTGACGGATGGAAGTGTCAAACGCGAATGGTAGTGGTCGAAATGTCTGCTTGTGAACGAATTACATCGAAATTAACATTACCAAGATCTAGCTAAACTGTAGATCTGGGAGTTCGTCTCCAACACTTGGCACCCGTACCAAGACAGAAGCATCAAATCATTTAAGAATTAGCAAGCTAGAGATGGAGCACCCCGCAATCTGCATGCAATGTGGCGTCTGGGGTTAGTTCCACATGGCATCAAGTTTGATCAAAGCTCCGAGTCACGCCCAGCACTCCATATACATACGACCATAATCAAATCCGTCACTGTATCCACCCCGGCTTCGGCGATTACTGCGGGGGCAATTCATCAACCGCAGAACAGCACTTAGCGCTTATTAACCTTATTTACATACCCCTGTGGCGCTGATTTCTAGGTAGACGGAGGCGCTTGCTTTCCAAGGTTGTCAATATTCTTCTAATTATCGTCAGCCAAGAAACGAGTTGCCAAGAGCCGTCTCGAGATATCTCGCAATCGATGCACGCGCGGCAACAGCCTTGGACGGAGAGGCAGACGGATAGTTTAGAGGCGTTCTACTCCGATACCCAGTAGTATCGCTAGCAGCGAAAGGTTGGTCAATCCTCGTGCACATGGCGTGTGTCGGTGATTTGTACTAGTACATACATCAATTTGACTTCTCATTGGTGATCGAGGCAGTTATTCAAATCCACAATTGGTTTTAGAGTTTCCGCCCGATTCTTAGTATTGCCAATATGCAATTTTGCATGCACATTTTCACTACTCGTTCTGCAAACCAGCCTCGGCTTCTGCAATATCGCTAATAGGGAAAAGGTCTGAAACACGGCCATCCGCAGTCAATTCTTCCGTTAAAAGGTAGACAGCGATCTGCTTTGCAAATACAAATCCGACCATTCAGTCACCGCACACAAGCGTCCCATCACTTCTCAAAATCTTATCTCTTCAGTGTTTGCGGTAACGTCAGGAGTAGATGGATTACCAGCTGCAGTGACCTCTGTTGCGGCGAGGGCTACACTCTGGTGTTGACTTCCTTCCACAGGTTGCTGTCCGCTGTTTTCCGAGCTACATTTGGGATGAGCACACCTCTCACCAAAGCATCTATCCACGTATGGACTCACCTTTTTTCGGATTCTGAAACCTCCCGATTTGCACTACGGGTGTTCCTACTCTGACCGGGATACCAACCACAATTTGGACAGGCGGCGTCTGCTACAGGATTCAGTGGCCCGAAGTTACAGTTCGGCTATAACATGAATGTTAGCAACGCACAACCAGATGCAATGATCCGGGACACGCACACAATACCAAACTTTAGACATTGTAGGCGTAAAGATATAGGTTCAAGTAATAAACTAGAAAGAATCTGAAAATATTTGTTTCGCGGTGCTCTGCAGAGAAATGATCCTGTTACTATCTCCAGATATATGTCTGATACCCCGCACATGGTCGTAATTGACCACGCAACACAGTATGTCACAGGGGTTCGGCATGTAGAACTGCACCAATCAAGAGTAAATGTTTACAATACCAGCCGATCGCGCGCATATGTTTACAATGCTAGCGCTCACTATAACACATGAAAATAATACTGAAGGACCTCTGCGACAGCCATCTGCAAAAAAAACATCTGTGCCAATAACTAGCGACAGATAAGTCATTTTAAGCTCAGCAAAGGTAACAAAAGTGGCACCGACAGTAGGAGTATTCATGGTTCAAAATAACAGCGAGATGAGATAGAAAGCAAGGAGAGTTAACGTTGGCAATAATTTTTGGTGTTTACTTTTTCTACTCCCCTACAAATCTATTTTATTTACTGGACTGGGGGCCTGCGCTTTGGTCTTCTCGTTCTCTCCCCTGAGTGTTGGCCGTATTACTGTTTGTGGTGTATCTGGTAGTGGTGAATAGCAGCACAGGCATAGTGAACTTATGCGTGCGATCGGCTGGCATCGTAAAATTTTACTCACCGACCAGCCTTTCGAGAACTCCAACCTCCTCTACCACTGTGACTCATGACGCGAGATATCCCAGGAAATTTTGGAAAGCACGAGTGGGAAATGTAGAAGGGGTAAAGTAGTTGAGGTAGGTTTAGTATGAAGGTAGGTTGGGTAGAAGTAGGGGAGTCAAGCCGAGCCAGTAGCTGTGCTACAAATAAGTACAGAAGTACACTATGTCATCGCCTACTCGAGTACATCGGTTTCCTCAGATTTGTTACCGATTGTGTGCTGACCATGATCGGTTAGACCTTATCAACTTGAAGTATGTGGTGGTGGTGTACAAAGACAACTTATTGGCCAACCTGATCGATCGCCATCCCACGAAGGATATGGAGTAAGGCGGACGTATTGGGGCTACATGATCACAGGATACAGATGAGACGTTTCGGGCCAACCGCCCGGACTTCATCCAAATTCCACGACCACAAGATGAATAGACGACATCAGATATCCGAGCCCGCTGAAAATCTTGTCCTGTAGCCCAAAATAACATATCTAGTTATTTTATTGTTACACCACCCAAATGACAAATGACCGCGTACCACATGACTGGTGATGTTGGTTGCAGAGTATATTCTCTCGGTACAGTATCTGCACTCTGAAATCCCACATCACCGCACCGCCTAGTCGCACACACTTCTCCCCTCCAAATGCTCTAATTACTACAATACTCCGCTCTACGGACGGCATAATTATCTCAACCTCCACAATCAGCGAGGATCGAAACTGTTGGTTGCGTAGTTACAATACTTTGTACCATTGGCTAAGTTGCTCAAAAGACAGGCTCACTCTCCCAGTTGAAGTACGAACTACGGTGATGATGAACCATTGTTTATTAGTGTGCTGTGGATGATGTTTGACATGGAAATTGAGGTTTTTCCAGTAATGATGCAATGTTGTCAGGTGAGGCGGTAAGTAAATGTTGAGAGTAAAGAGTAGAGTGGTAGTTCGGTCAAATTATCTAGCGTCTTGGCGAAACACGGTACCTTTGATGCCCACAGAAATCAGCTGGTGTCTTGATCAATGGAAATATCATGATCCGTAATACTGTCGTGGCTCAGAATCGAACAATTACAATGCATAAGTGACCGGTCCAAGCCCGATATCCGCGAAGAAATGCGCATATTCTTGACTATCGTAGTCGTAACACCATACTCCTTCGTCGCTGTCGACGCAGGCCAAAAATAACCGCACCAAGGTCTCGTGTAATTTGACGCCGGATTTCTCGACAATTACCGCCTCTCGGTATAAGGCAGCCTTGGATTTACCCAGAGTTATTGCGATTAGTGGGATTGGTGTGAACGTTGCTGATGACGTGAAATTTTCCGTATCCCCATTGTGTAGTTGTCACAGCCGTTCTGATATTCGATACATAGCGGATTAGAAATACTTGGTTTGGACTCACTACACGGCAGGTGGTAATTGTTAGGGGGAGGATGTAGTTTAGACAAGAATTGCGTAGAAATCGTGTGCGTGTGTGCAAGCGTGTGGATACTAGAATGTTGTACCCTCCAGACTTTCCAAGAGCAAAGCCACCGCCCTCTCAACCACTGGCGGCGCTTAGGCAGTCTTCCACTTCCTCGCATATTTGTGGTTTGCCAGGTTTTTCCAGCATCAGTCCTCCCCGCAGTCATGCCATATGAGGCTGCGGCATCCAGTCTCTCAGACACTTTCGCCCTTCTTGATCCACGCTATGGTCGCGATCATCGCCAGCCAAGGAGCTTTATATATAACTTGGGGCACCCGGACCGCCAACTCAGCGGTAAGTTGCTTACGTCCAGTCTTTAACGACAACCTAACCAGGAGCCAGCCCTTCCTTCTCCACGCTCTACTATTCATGGCATTTATCTAGACAGTAGTTGCCGCAGTACTAGGTCAGCGCAGGATTAGAAACCTTAATACATTAGATGAGCGCCTTCCCAAGGGTTTCTCTCTGAACTGTTTACTGATGTATTCTTGATTGCAATCGTCTCCAGCCGCATTGAGGACTTTGAATATCCCCAGTAAATCAGTCACATAAATGTTCAGAGAGACCTAAGTGGTCAGGCTATAAGAGTTCTCCTGACAGTAATGCCGCCGCCCTCTCAACGTTGGATAGCGGTAGTTCTTAACTACTCTTCTACCTTCCCATATATTCGTGATCTTAGCATGGTCTGGTAGGTTGTAGTGACCGAATGGGGGTTGGAAATGATGTAATGGTGGCTCTTCTGATGAATGTTGAACTTGCGAACTAGTGCGTGGTGAACCAGTGTTCCTAAGCGGCCGGCTTTTTAGCGGCCGCAAAATCCGAGGCCAGGCTTCATGCAGGCCGGGCCTGGCCGCTTAGGAACACTGGTGAACTAGCTCCGTATTTGTCTCCATTTGCTTCAGAAAGATGACGGCTCTTCTCGTCTCTTTAAATAAGAAACGTGGAGGTACGGACTCTGTGAGTTTTGTCCCAGTACCACTGCTCAGTAGTAGACGGAATTGAGTGACGCTGAAGTCTCCCAGCCAACTGCTGCCGGATTGTTGAAAAGAAGTCTGCTAGCAACTAGCGTTCTATTTCGTCAAGCACTTCATCCAGTTTCTTTTCGAAGTGCATCGAGGAGAACTTATATCCTGCTCGGTAAAGCTTTCCCTCCTTAAAGATCTCTCTTCCTAGGTCATATAGCGCTCAACACAGCGATCGATTGGCTCCTGTAGCCATTCCGCTCAAATGGAAATTAATCTATGAGAAGAAAGGAAGGTTAGTACTGCTCGCATATGGCCCTGCTTTTGGTTCACCCTCCAGTTAAAGTCCTGATAACCAAGTCGAAGAGGTCAGCAATGCAAGCGGTTTCATCATTCGGAAAGACTGCATCGAGTACCGATCAGTGTGTTGTCCAAGATACGAGATGTCCTAGGATCTTCTCAAACTACGCCTTGTGGCCACCTGTGGCCCTCGAGTTTAGCCCTTGGTCTGCAGGGCGTCTGTATCGATTCCCAGAAACTTCCGAGACGTAGGGCGAGCTAGGCTGGCACTATACAAAGACTGCAGAGGAAAGCTAGAGACACTATAATGCTCGTGTGTTCTCCTAAAAATCTTGATAAGATTTCATCCACGAAGGAAGATTGTTACTCGTTTAGAAACAACAATGGCTCTTCGTTTTCTATCCCTTCGCCGGTAGTGGGCCCACGAAAGGGCCCACTTTCGCGTGCGCTGCGCCTTGTCGCTTATAACAACACAGCCACCCACTTAAACCCCTCCCTAGAATATTATGAATTGAAAGATAACTAGTAGAAGCTTCTATTTATGAATTCTTGTGGCAGTGTGACAAGTTCTGTGGTGCTGAGTTGCATATAAATAGCAGTACTTTGGAGATTGTGAGAGTACCATCCTCCAGCCCAGTGGCAACCACCTTCCCACTTCCCATCTACCACACCACAACAACCATGAGCAGAGAAGCCCTCAGACCTCGGAATCTTAATGTCAACTACCTATCCCCACCACTTATACTCTCATCTCCACCATCCTCACCAAAAAATGTCAAAAAACAAAGTGCCAAGTGTCGCATCATGGACGATCACTCTGGTCTAGTGTTAGCAACGGTTCCGGACCGTCACTTCGGGTCCGGGTCCGGGTCCAAACCGAACCGTTGCCAAATTGGCGGTCCGGGTCGTCAATAAACCTGAACTGCCCACTCGGGTACGGTTCCATGGTAAACTCCCAACCCGTCTGAATTGGGCGGGTTGTCAGCGGGTCGCACAGCGGGTCCATCTATAGATTCATATAAGGCTCTTGTATTTGCAGTGTGTTA